>JXWR01005562.1_pt1 | contig 11727 bp, 6 predicted proteins | sample 315541 | NCBI WGS metagenome assembly JXWR01 (sample SAMN03273951, study PRJNA271842) | soil metagenome | isolation source: rice field ambient CO2 | place: India: CRRI Experimental farm Cuttack,Odisha-753006 | collected 2013-12-17
AGCATTAGTGAGTATAATTTAGGAAGGAGCCATTGGGCAGTCTTTTGCTTGGTTAAACTTGAAGTTTTCATACATAAGTATTTGATATAATATACGCAGTATACTGTAAGATGCAAAGTCGTTTAATGCGATTGGAATAGTAATTAACAAGTAATATTAAATAAACAAGAAATCAAGCAGGTCGTAAAATTGATGGTAAAATAATGAAGACATGAGCAGAAAAATATAAGACAAAGGCAAAAACACAAAAGGTATAAAAATAAAAGAAATTCTTTTTCCTCCCAACAATAATCATAAATCGTAAGTTCGTCAAGTTGCAAAGACGACGATAGAAAACAACGGCTAAATTATCCTAGTAGGATGTTTTCCCTCGCATAGCCGAAATTAGAATAAAAGTTGAACACCTGAACCCAGAAACCCAAAATCCTAACCTAAGCCGTGAGCCATGATTCCATAATCAACATCATACAGATGCCACTGATGCCTTTGACAGCCTAATAGATACATTAGCAAAACCCTGTCCTGCTAAGCTGAATTTTCGGCCTGACCAAAACACACATGCCAAATAAATTGACTTAATTTACCCCACCGATTTTCAATTGCCGAATAACAGCAAAAGAGCTGAAACACCACGGTATAAAGCAATGCTAAACTAACGTACAAATAATAAATGGACATTGCTCCATAATCTAAAACCAAAGATGCCGTGGTATCTCCGAGGGCATTTTTAAAAAACTGAAAATCTATGTTTTTTTTTTTCTTGTTAGTAGTTGGTACGGTGAAGTTATTGGTAGTAAATATCAAAAGATGAAGACGATGATCGGCGAGTCGGAATCGGCATGTCAGAACCGCTTTCGCCGATCGGCGCTTGGGCGCCAGCGAGCAAGTCAGTGATGATGAACAGCGCTCACGCTCCCGAGTAATCAATTGAATCAGTGGGATTGGTTTTTGGTCTCGTTTCAATTGAATGCTCTCTTAAATGAATTGGTTAAGCGTTGGGATCGCATGGAATAGCAACGACTTTTGAATGACAGTGGTATCAAGTTTCTAAAAAAGATAGTTTACAAAGAACAGAGAGATCACACATACTTGCAAAGAACTGATGGTTGGCAATGAGGTACAAAGCAAACACTGGCAATAACGGAGGAATGATCTCTTTGATTATGGACTTTAGCATCTTGTAGGCAAGCATATTGACGCTGCTTGGTGGGGCATGTCAATGAGAGAGAAAGAAAGAGCAAGAGAGAGAAGTAAGTAAGAAAGAGCAAGAGAAGAGGAGAAAAGAAGAGCAAGAAGCAAAATGGAAAGAGCAGTAAAGTGTCAATAACAATAAGTGAAACGGACAAACGAACGGTGGGGCCCCGAGGAAAACCGTCAAAATCAATTTCTCGGACAAAAAGATTGACAGCGGATGACGTATATATATGTACTATAAAGCGTAATGGAGTGTGTTGGCGTATAAATATGCGCTTATGGGTTAACACTTCAGGATGCTTCACTATGCTTCAGAATGCTCTAGGGCGCTTCAGGATGCTTCACACGGCATACTACAGTCTGACAGAAAACCACAATTAAAACCAAAATATCCGCACTCCACTGAAGGCTGTCATCAAATGATAAGGATCAAGCGACAATGCAACAGTCGACAAAGCGGCACTCGCACTCTTCTCTCGAGTGCAGTACGGCATAAGTGGCAACAGCAACAGCAACCGCCAGCACCTGCTGAGACGCCAACAAGCGAGAGCAACCTCCAGCCAAGACCGTGCTGTCAAACTCCCAGTTGCAGTTATTTGATACCAGCTTAATTAGCAGTGCGGTTTGTGTCCGGGCAACCCCAGGCGTCTGAGTACTTCCCACCAAAAACTCCGCACAGCGCCAGAAAAAGACAAAAAAAAACAAACAAAATCATCAACCAAATGTTTTCTCATGATGGCCACCATCACACACTACTCGTTCTCGTTCTTATTCTCTTACTTACATTCTCTCTCCTACAACATTTACGCCGTCTCTCTGATATGCTCTCCTGCTGCTGAGATTTATTCCCCAGTGGTAACAATAGTCCAGTAAAAATATACTATAATTATACATTCGTCCCATAATAATTACCCATCGCCATGTCTCTGCTGTACAAGCCTGAAGACTACATCCCAATGATCGATGTACGTATCTCCAGTTTTCTGATTCGCCTCCGCAACTCATACTGCCGAAAGTCACTATCGACTTTATCGATTCACGGTTATCAATAGCAGCCTGGTTACTAACCTATTTCTAGGCAATCCTTAGCGTATCGGACTTGCAGCAAGTCACCGTCAAGAAGATCCGTAACGCGTTGCTGGCTCTTTTCGTCGTGGACTTGCAACCCAACAAGAAGGAAATAGGCTCATTGATCATGGAACGATACTACAAGCTCCTTGACCAGCGAGAAGCTGAAGCGGCAGAAGCGGCTGCCACTCCAACCAGCACTGCAAAGACGCCGTCTCTGCCAAAATCAAATACAAACACAAACGCTGACGATAGCAGTTCAAACACCACTAATAAAAGAGAATCAAGTCTCAGTGAAGACGAAATGATGGCCGCTAAACTTCATGCCTCGTTAAACGCTAGAAACCTTCGAGCACTCAATTTTTCTCCTAAACTTCTAGCCAGTAATAAAGCCAAGGCAAAGGTGAAAAGAGCTGCTAAAGCCCAAAAGACCAAAGCTGATGGTGTAGAAAAACCTAAAAGAAAGAGAAGCAATGGTCTTGCAAAACCGATGAGGCTTAGCACCCCATTGATTGCATTACTCGGTAAAGAAACATTGCCTCGTACTCAAGTGGTGAAAGAAATATGGAATTATATTAGAGAACACAATTTGCAAAATCCTAAAGATAAACGACAAATCATTTGTGATGAGCGTATGTTCCCAATTTTTGGAAAAAAGGTGACAATGTTTCAACTCAATAAGATGCTTTCTAAGCACTTGTTTACTGATGATGAAATTGTTGCCGGTTCGTATTCTATCGAGGATGATAATAATAAAACGAAAAATGAGCCAATAACAGCGCCAGTGCCACAAGCGGTCACAAATGGAAGTCAGCCTAATAGAGAAAGTTTGGCTACTTTCAGCCAGCACGAAACTTACGAAAAGCTTAGTGACGAGGACGAGGTTAGTGACATTGACGAGGTGCTGGGAATATCTGAGGTATCAGAAGAAGAATGACGGGATAAGCCTAAAGAAAAAAAAAAAAGAAAAAAAAGATCTGCGACGAATGAACGACAATGTAGTATAGACGGTTTGTATTTTTAGTTAATGTTATTACTCCGGTTTTAGTTGTTTGGACGTACCAGTAGTTGTAATTGTAGTTGTAGTTGTAATAGTCAATATCGTACAATGAATACACCCTTGCACCATAGCCTTTTCCAGGTCATCTCACCCGTGCACCGCGAAGACCTCCTTTGCTTCTTTGTCTCACAACAGAAACAGAAACAGAAACAGAAAGAAAAATGACATTCACAATCACATTGTATTGCAATTGCAGTTGCCACTACAGCGCTTCACCACCAGATCTGTGTCCTTATACCCCCCAAGTGCACTGTTCAATTGCCACCAATACTCATTGACAATTTAATAGTTATACCTGTACTATCATCTACCTCCCAAATCATACAATATGGGAACCTGTCTCGCCACTACCAAAATTATCGGTACCGCCTCTTTAGGTATTCTTGCCGGAGCAGTAGGTCATCAAGCCTACGGCAGCTTACCGCTCTTGACTCAACTAACAAAATCTCAGTCTTCTTCTTCTTCATCTTCTTCATTGACATTTGCTGACCTTCAACAGGCCGTACGCAATCTTTTGAAAAAATCATACTACTTGATTTTAGGTCTTGGATCCACCGCCACCACTTTGCTCTCATTAGCATTTGTCAAAGCTCCTCCAAGAGCTCGTCATCCATACTTGATCTACGCTGCTTTGGGGGCTCCATTGGCCGCCGCAGTGTTATTCTTCAACAATTCTAGCCCAGAATTGAAATTTTTGCTTGATGATGCAGTTATCGACATTGATGATGGATCTGTCAACGGCGATAAGGCCAAATCTTTGAGCAATGCTAGTGCTTCAACTTCACCAATCAGCTCCGATAAGGGCAAAAAATCGAAAAAAGTGTACAACAAGGAGGAACCTTCACAACTTGATAATTCTGTCTATCGCGATTTGGGCGCCGACTCTGAAGATGATGGTGTCTCTTCATCTTCATCAGCTAAGAGTGCTACTCCTGAAGAACAACAAGATATTGAAAACGAAGCGAATAAATACATTACTAGAACTTCTTCCGCTAAAAGTTTGAAAAAATTGAAGCTCGGATACACTATTGCTAGTTCGATTATTGGCTTGGCATTTGGAATTTCTACTATTGGTATTTATGGAGATTTTTCCTAATGGTGTGCGGTGCAGAATACACTGTGCAACTGTGCACTTTAATGTCTTATGTACTGCTAATCAGGTCGAATTATTCTTCTCTCTATTCAAATTATTATTATTACTATAACTATTACTATCATTAATACAACTTTATTCATGAATTCGTTATTCTATTCTATTCTATTCTATTCTTTTCTTTTCTTTTATTTTCTTTTCTCTTTTTATTGCAAATTCTCAATGGCCTATTGCTTTTCTGATTATATCAAGAGAGTTGTCCTTGCCTTGTATCTGTCTGTTTTCATCTTTCTATCAAGTTTTTACCATATCTCCTTATATATATTGTTTGAGAAAATATCAAGAAAATTATTGAATTAAGATAGCAAACTAGTTCAGTAAAATACTAGAAAGGGTTAATTCAGTAGTGTGGATCCTATGGTGAGCAGAAGTGTCTACTAATTTTGCATGCAATGTATACTGTACAGTAATCATGAAAATATACCCTGAACCGTAATTACATTGGTAAGATGTAAGATGCAAAATGCCGTTGGTGAAATATATGGAATATATATATTTCGAGCAAGGAAAATATTAAAACATTAAAACTAAAACCGCAAATTATTACACAAATCGTCAACTCTCAACTCTCAACTCTGAATATTAGTCTGAATATTGAATGACACCGAAGGAAACTTCCCAATATCTGCCAGAATAGACGAATCCACTCCAAGACTTGACAATACGCCTCTGATAATCCCACAAGGGAACCACAAATACGTTTTTGCCTTTTCCACCGTTGCCTCTTCCCCATTGGCGCTATCCATATTCACAATCCCTTTGAACTGATTATCAATAAGCACAAATGCACCACGATGATTAGTTCGCAAATTATCCATTTGCTTACCGTACAACTGTTTCCAAATATCGCGACAGATAAATTTCATAATGTTGAGAATGTCCATGTTAAGCTTTAAGTTTTGGCGGTTAAGACCATTGGCGACCTCGTCGTTGTTAAGTTTATAGTTTAGTAACTCTCCTATGCGAAGGCCAATGTTGTAGCCGTAGGTCTCAATTCGGTATATTACGTCGGGACTAGTCATGTTGGCGGGATCTTCAAGTAAGGTTATTGTACCAGGAAGGTCAATACTGTTGATATTAGTATCACTATTATTGTTTTGAGTCTGACTTTCCAGCTGTGATGCTGCTGACTGCTGCTGCTGCTGCTGCTGCTGCTGCTGTTGTTGTTGTTGTTGTTGTTGTTGCTTGATTTCTTCTTCAGTTATTACATTTTCGTTCTCTAGGTCCCTAGTTACGCGAATCGCTAGTGGTACCATTTCAATTAGAAGCAAGTCGAGACAAGTTGCATTGACTTCGGAGATTAAACTGGTCATTTTTATTTTTCTCTTTTAGCGATGTTTTTTTCAAATTATTGGTGTTATTGGTACTATTGGTACTATTGGTATTGCTTTTATCTGTAAAAATTGTAGTAAAAAAAATAATTTAAATTAGTATGATAAAAAATGACACCAAAATTTATTCAGACAATTGATCTGGCTTGATAAATGATGCTATCTTATAATGAGAAAAAGAACTAGTTTGCCGTGCAATTATCTATGGCCAGATGGTTTAGAATTGGTCGCCTTTGTATGTAAAAGTGACTGCAATATACTGCTGCATATATCGATCTATGGTCCAATCTCAATCTGGCTACGTATTTACTAACCAAAATCCAGAATAACAGGAAAAATAATCAAATTTCGCCCGTTTGCACACCCGTACATCAACTATTTACCTTTATTACATCCTTACACTGTTATTTCGTATTGTGAATATTGTAGGCGGGCTCCTAACAGACATAACCTCCAAGATTTTTACAATTAATTAATAAAGAGAAGCAAAAGTTGACAATCGTATTTCATTTGTATCCAACTTGTTTCCTTTTAATGACAATGGTAATTTTTTTGTTTTGCTTTTTTTTTTATTTGATCGAAAGTGGAATTACACAATCAGGATACCAGAAAACAACAACCAAAAGAATCCTTTATTTATATAGCAGTTACACATAAGCACGTAAACATATTACCTAACGACTAAAACTAGAAAAAATAGAAAATAATAAAATAAAAATATAAATATAAACATTAACCAATAGAGTGGAACCCTAGAAAGAGAACAAAAATTAAGTAAAGAGGCAGGTCATAATAGAATAATAACAAAAACAAAAAAGTGATCAAAATGGCTTCAGTTAAGTTAAATCCAGTTAAGGTTATCATAGCGAATGCGCTGAATAACCTCACGTCTTTTAAAACAAAAAAAAAGAAAAATATCTATCTCGCAAAAAGGAAAGAAACATATAGTAACTGCCTCTGTAGTTTATAATTGTTTTCTATTGGCTCTCTTGAAAGGATGAGCTTCGGTGTTCAACACATACTCATCTAAACTCCAAACATCTTTATCCTCAAAAAGCAAATAATAGTACTTCAAAGTCTCTGCAAACCAAAAACTCTCCAAGCTATTCTTTTTATTATCCAAGTTGCGCTTCCCAGTACTGGTATATAAGTGCGTCACATCAGCAATGGCACTAACGCCGTTACCATCACTCCCATATTCAGAATCTTCAGCATCGCCTAACATTGCATGTTTCACTGTGCTTTCAAACAATTTCCACCCTTTTTCACGCCATTCTAGATCACCAGTGATTCTATACATATAGAAAACCGATTCTATTAGCTCGGGGCGTAAAATGAATTTGCCGTCCAAATTGTTAGCCCAAAGTGGAACACTATAGGATCCATCAACGGGCCAGTAAATGTTGCCACGAGAATTACGGAATAGTTGCTCGCTAGGGATATCGGATTCACTTACTCTATATTTTTTCTTGAATGTTGGTTTTGGTTTTTTTGGGAATTTTTTCACTTTTTCATTGTTGCTGGTCTCATCATCGTTATCGTTATTGTTGCTGACTTTATGATGAAGAGGACCTTTGAGTACTTGTTCGAAATTTTTCTTGTTAACGTTCAAGTACCTCGAAAGCACTTCTTTGTCAACATGCTCTTCATCATTTTCAACCTCTGATGATGATTCAATGTTTTTACTTTGTTTGTTGTCATTGTAAAACCGTATATCCTTCACAAGCTTATCATCAGTATTCAAATCGCTTTCTTTCTTGCCCTCAGTTTTCATTCTAATTTGTTTAATTCTTTCTTTAACATCAAATTGGCAATCAGGGTCATCTTCAGTGGTACCTTCGGGGCACCTTTCCACAATAATCCATTCAGGCATCAATTCCATTAACTCATAAATCTTGTAACATCCATTAGTCAATTGCTTACCAATTCTCAAATTTTCTTCTGCATCTTTTTCGGACCCGACTTTGGCATCAAGAGCAAACATCCCTCCAGCAAAACAACTGAGATGAGTAATCCATGTCTTTTCAGTGATTTCGTTATGTGGTTGACCTGAAAGTTGCAACTCTGACAAAAACACCACATCATCTGGATCACTTTTCAAGTGTGGAACCGTTTGCGACTCGGAATGTAAAATTGAAGGCAATTTAGCCTTAAAGAGCATGTATTTTTTAATTTTGGCGCTGGAATATTCAAACAAGCTCAAGTATTGTTCCATTGCGCCATTAAGCAAGTGATACTGCTTGACAAGGTACTCATAGAATGAGTCAGCTAAACCTCCGAGTGTATAAGTATAACTATTCAGGATTGGTTTCTTAATTGGACCCAACTTGCATAACACAGTTTGTGCATTAACCCAAGCTTTGACAAACTTATTCTCTTGTGCTTCCTCTTGCGCAAGCTCAGGATCCTTGTATATTTCACAACCAGAAATATCCAAATGGGTTGGCAATAGCCCATTCAATTCAAATTTCGGCTTATTTTTACGCTCATTGGCAATAAATGTTTCCACTTCATTGGTAATTTTATGCACGTAGTGGAAATATGTATCGTTACCTGTAATTTGTGCTAATCGAGTATACTCTAGTAAAAGTGTGCCAAACTCAGCCACTGAACCTTTACGTGATGCAAATTTTGGCTTCTTGGTATCTTCATCGGACCATCTGTAATAAAGCAATGGCATGTTATTTGGAGTATCAAAGATCCCCACGAGCATATCACCACATTCAATAGCTTTATCTAAAAGCACTTTCTCACCAGAAAGATCATAAGCGGAAATTAAGCCTCCGAGGGCTCTAATCACCGTTTCAAAAATGGGAATGTATTCTCTTGGAGATTGTTTGAAATTGATTTTAGCAACTTTGCTGATGGCAAACAGGAACTCGTTGTCGAGCCTCATCAAGTATAAGGTATCCAATGTGTCAATTAAAGTAATTGACCAACCAACAAACGGATCTCTTGGCTCATTGGTGATTGGTAAAATTTCATCGTGATCAATAGCATATTTTCTATAGTTTTTCCAGTTTTGAAGGAACACTTTCTTGATTTTGGAAAGTTTGTCATGATCAGCTATACCACCATTAATTTCAAACACATTAGATTGCACTTGTTTGTAATTTTTGGAAGAATAGTCAACTGAAGGCAATGAAAACATTTGATCTTTGGATGGTTCAAATTGGAAGGGTCTTGGCAAGGACTTCACTGGAGGATGAGAGTGTTTGCGGTATCCTTCGTCATCACGAGAATCGCCAGAATCCGCATCAAGCTCAGGAAGTAAACTGTTGTTCTCAATGTCAGAGTAGTGGAGTTTGTAAGATGAACTTTCTCGCTGAGATTCGTCTTCCGCGTTATTGTTATCCATGTCCTTAGCCTCATCGCCTAACTTCAAGTCGGTGCCCGCTTTGTCGCTGTCGCTGCCCTTACTCCCAATGGTGCTGTCATCCTTGGGATGGTGTGGTTTCTTGTCATTAGAAATTCTATCCAACAAATCTAACGAAGAGACTAAACTTTCGAGCTTCGAAGGTGGCAGTTCGTTTTCGTTGTTGACGTCGTAGAACTGCTGCTCGGTGTCAAGAGCTGGATCGTGGGGGAACTCGGCCTTCAAGCGGTTGCGGAGAGCCAAGTGCTGGTTGTTTCTGAAGGTAACGTAGAAGATGCCCACAAGTAGCAGTGACACAAAGACAAGGAACTTGTGTTTGCGGAACTTGACTCTGGCAAAGTGGTAGTATGAGGCCATGGTTGTTGCTTGAGTGATTATCAGTGGTATGCTGGTAATTATAATTTACTGGCTCTTGTTGGTTTGGTTCATTTTGAATTGATTTTTGTTTTTGAGGTGGAACTGCCTTGGCGCAGGTCGGCGCAGACTGCTGCTAAGCGACACAGTCTAACGTGTCTATCACGCTTCCTCTGTTTCGCACCGCGATTTTTCACAGGAGAAAAATCAAGATCTTGATTGAAGTATGGTAATTTACACGTATGGCCTTAGCCCTGTTCTATAGAAACACCCTTTCTTTATCAGACAGGCCCTTCGCTCACTTACTGTCGACCCCAAAGTTATTTTTCTCTGCCATACCCTATAGCCATGAACTTCTTATCCTCTTCCGCGTTGCGTCGTAAGAAGGACACCAGACGTGGTATCAAATTCACCATCATGTGTGTCGGCCAATCTGGTGTGGGTAAATCTACTTTCGTCAACTCCCTCTTGGACAGCAAGATCTTACCTCACAAGTATGAGCCAGTTGGTACCACTGACGAAGAACCAAAAATAGCCTCATTTACCACTATTGACGATTCTTCCACCGTCAACGCTGCCATTTTTCAAAGAGACTTCAACCCGACCTTGGCTGATCAGGAACCAGGGATCGCTATTACCGAATCTGAAATTGAGATATTGAACAAAGGAGATTACTCAAGAATCTTTTTGAACGTAATTGATACCCCAGGTTTTGGTGACAATATTAATAATGAGGTCTGCTTTGATGAGATTATCAACTACTTAAAGCAACAGTTCGACTTGGTGCTTGCCGAAGAAACCAAATTTAGAAGAAACCCTAAATTCAAGGACACCAGAGTTCATGTTTGTCTTTATTTCATTGCTCCAACCGGCCATGGTCTAAGAGAATTAGATGTTGAAATCATCAAAAAGTTATCTAAGTATGTCAACATTATACCGGTTATTGGGAGAGCTGATAGTTTCACTAAGCAAGAGTTACAAGATTTCAAAGCAAATATTCTCCATGATATTGAAAAATTTAATGTGCCAGTTTTCCAATTTACCTATGATGATGACGATGATGATGAGGCTGCTGAAGATGATGAAAATGGCGATGATGCAGAAATTGGCAGAGGTGGCCGTCAATATGATTCTGATGAAGAAAGAGCAACCGCAGAAAACAAATATCTCCAGTCCATCCAACCATTCGCCATTATTTCCTCCGAAGATGAATTCCAAGTTGATGGTAAACTTATTAGAGGAAGAGAATATCCATGGGGTTTCATTGACATTAGCAATCCAGAGCATTCTGATTTCCAACTATTGAAAACGGTGCTTTTGAACACACATTTGCAGGATCTTAAAGATTTAACCCACGACTACTTGTACGAAAACTACAGAACCGAAAAGTTGAGAGCTGTTAACGGTATTGGCTCGGAAGAAGATCAATTAGCTGATCTCGAAGACGTCACCAATCCAAAGGTTAAAAAGGAGTTCCTTGGCTCTAGAGATTCTTATATTCCAGAACCTCCATCATTATCCAACTTGAGCGCATTGGCCAACATCAAGGACTCGATGATCATTGAAGAGCAAAACGAAAAGGATTTTGCCAATATTTTGAACGAAGTCCAACTCAACAATAAGCCATCATCTTCTGGACTTACGTCTCAAGAATCTACCTCTTTGAAATCCATAGACTCCAAGAACAGATCCCAATTGAGATTATTGTCTGAAACCGTGCCATATGCTTTAAAGCAAGAACAAATCCTCCAGCGTAAGCAAAAACTTGCAGAACTTGAAGCCAAATCTGCTAGAGAAATGAAGTTGAAGGAACAAGCATTGGAAAAGAAAGCTCTTGAGTTGAAATTGAGAGAGCAAGAATTGGCAGCAAAGATGAGCGAGTTGGGTATCTCACGTACCGCTAGTGATGCCACTGAGGAGGCGGTTTAAGTATTAAAAAAAAAAAAAAAAAAATTATTAGTATGGACACCATACACACCACTGTATGTGTGGGGTCCGGGGCACCACTATACGTACGGAAATGTTTTTGTATAGGTAGCAGTCAAAAAAAACTGTATGTGTGTTGTTGTAGTAATAGCAGTAGTATACTATATAGAAGAAAAAATATAGAGGGAAAAAACACTATGAGCGGCTGCCTCTGCCTTTTATTATGGAGGAGGCAATCGCCCGCTTAGTCCATTGCTCTATTTTT
>JXWR01008186.1_pt1 | contig 11715 bp, 1 predicted proteins | sample 315541 | NCBI WGS metagenome assembly JXWR01 (sample SAMN03273951, study PRJNA271842) | soil metagenome | isolation source: rice field ambient CO2 | place: India: CRRI Experimental farm Cuttack,Odisha-753006 | collected 2013-12-17
TTGTTTGTTCGTTGTTTTTTCTATTTTTTTTTTTTTTTTTTCTTTTCTGCTAAAAGGGGAAGCAGTAAAGTAAATCTTCAACCTAGTTTCAGGCCAAACTCCCAAATGTCACAACATTTACCTGTCGTAGACTATTCCAATACTAGACCGAATTGAATCGTAGCATCATACCATTGTCAATCTCCAATCAAAGGCTCTAACTGGCTACTTTGTCTCACATTACTGCCCTTAGTCTAGTGTTTTTACATTGTTATCAAATGCGGAGGTTTTCCACTTCTCTTGACATCTTTTGTTGATTTCCCGTTGCCGTCTTGCCGTTTGCTGCATGTTGCGCCAGTGCCGATCGCGTACGCCATGCAGGTAGAAAAAATCAGCCTACAATCGCAAAATATAATCGGCGACAGTCAATCACCTCATTTACCAGCCAATCATATCGCGCTATTCCGGTGGACTGCTTTTTTTTTTTTTCTTCTTCTTCTCTTTTTTGTTATTTACGGTTTTCTTATTTATCCATTCGTTTACCTGTTTGTTTGCAGTACTGCTATAGATAATTTATACGCTCCTTTCTCGATTTTTGCTTCTCATTTCGAATTGCTGACCTGTTTTTTTAGCTCGAGTGTTCTACAGTGTGTCTGCTTGCTTTCGAGCTCCAATGACATTCAAAGGGTCAATATAGGCCAATTTGAGGTACTCGTCTGACCAATGCTGCCCCTGCATCATTCAAAACTCAACACGAGGCGAAGTATGAGTTTTCAGCACGTTTATCTGCTCCCCGCTTACTGACTTCAACAAGCTTAATCAACGAGAGTTAGTTGTCCGTATCCGTATCTGTAGATATTGTAAACACTGGCCATATATGGCAGTCAGCTTGGCCATGATCATACGACCCAAAAATTTTACGTGAAACAGTAAAGTCTAAAAGTTTTATATTATCTGAAGGCTGACTTTGGTTCAACATTAAAGTGTTAAGCTCAAGATCAAAAAAATGGTGCCCAACCTCTAAACAACAACGCTAAGTTGTCAAGGCTAGAAGCCTCTTGTATCAACTGTCTAACTGCTGCCTCAACGCTTAATCCATGCGCCACTAGCTTCTGTTGCACCGTAGCCACTGCTCTTGAAGCTTCAAACCCTTCATCTTCCACTAAATGATTATGCAAATTAGTATTATTTTCAGACTGGTCCTGGAGCCTTTTCCGCCTAAGTGGCGAGATTGTCCACATGTACAATGGGTCCCATTTCAAAATCTCAAGAATCCCCCCAATTTGCTCTTTGTGTTCCCTCAACACACGGAAAACATGTTCACAGGATTTTCTGAAGATCCCTTCTACTCCACTGACCCCTAATCCATCGACAATATCCCGCGTTAATCTGAACGGTACGGTCTCGGGAATGGTTAATAATTTCCCTTGATCAAAAGCCACCCCCAAATCAATATGGATTGGTTCACCCGTTTGCTTATCTAATAAAATGTTATTGCAATGTCTATCGCCCAACCCTAAAACATGGCCTACCATCGAGCACACCGCGGTGCCATGACTGTAAAGCAACCTCCGCTCAAACCAGTCATATGGGTTCAAGAAATTCCTAAAAAAGAATTCTCTCAATACCGGCTTGATATCGTTGCAGAGCCGGACTTTAAAATTGGATATTCTTTCCTGAGCTGACAAGTTCTCCCATGATTGCATTTTCTTAGATGCTTGCGAGTGCGAAATACTATCATGCTTGGAATGTAATGGGTAAACAACGTCAATTAAAGGTATAGAGTTCAGCACAAACTCAATCAATCCAGCCTGTGGCCCCAATGGGACTACCTTGTATGTTCTAAATTTCAACCCTCTTTTCTTGGTTTCTTTATCCTTCGCAAGCAACTTGTTAACTTGTTCAAAGACTTGTTCCATGATTGCATCTTGTCTCAAGTCGTCAGTATTACCTTTCAACAAGATTTTTCTTGAAATGCCATCAGTTTGTCTGGCATACATGATTTTTGGTCGACTAATACCAGATGATGAAATGTCAATAGTTGGAGCAATAGTCTCAATCACCGCAAGCTCGCTATATTTTCCATCTTTTCTGATTGGAACTTCTTGAGTAGGAATAATGACTTTCAAAGTTGGCAACTTATCAATCCAAAATGCCCCCATGTTTAAATTTTGAATCATTATCTGTTTTTGTCCGTTGGAAATCTCATAGTTTGCCAACTTCACCGACTCATCACAAAATAAATCCACAGGGTCCAAGTATTTGGTCTGCAATGTTGGGTTCTTTTGCTTCATTTGTTCCCAAAGGTCGTTGGCCGCAGTGCTACGGCTTTTCATCGCTGCGTCTGGGTTGCTGTTTAGGTCGCTTTGAAGCTTCAAGTTTTTCAAAATGTACAACGTATGGTATGGGTGATGCATGCTAGCCACATAGAGAACTGCCCTCAAAAGAGTCTGAAACTCAGAGCGCTCTGTAGACAACCGTGAAGCAAGCTGAGGAATCCAAGTCAAGATTTTGTAATAAGCCAAGGTATTGTTCTCGATAAAACCTCTCACAATGTCGTTAACTTGTTTGCGGCCAGAGTACTTGAGCCACAATGCGCAAAAGCAGTCCACATCGGAGTCGGTGAATTCATCACTGCTCACGATGCTCTTCAAGTAAAAATATACCGCATAGTCAATGAACGAATTCTTGGTGCTGATGAATAACTTGAGTTGACTGGTATCGGTAAGCAATTGTTTTTTCAATTTGTATGCGTACTTTTTAGCTTCAATTCCAGGTATGCGTGACGTTTCCTTCAAGTCCTTATTTCTACTAGCAATAATTTTCTCATATCTTTGAATATCTTCGTCAAAAGAAGAAACCCGAAGCTGGTCATCGCAAAACCAGGCAAAAGTATGATATAGCTTTATTTCATTGCTTTTTTCAGCGCAAGGTTCAAATTTAAACTCAGCAGCGTAGGGCTTGAGGTATGTGTCGGTGATGTTGGATGGAGTTTCCTGTTTAGATTGGTACAATCGTTCAACTAGCAATGCATCAATGAGGCTTTTGTCAACCAAAGTTTGCTGTGTAGGGATCTGCAGATAATCAATGCTTTGCACTTTTTCTCTCAAATCTTTCAACATCAAAATAGAAATGGAACTTTCTTGTTGACTCCATAAAGTGTTTGCTGATTCAATCTGTTGGATAATATTCACAACCTTGCTATGATTTTCGTTTTCAAAATGGACACTTTCTGCAATCTGTTTGATTTTCATTATTGAGTTTATGGATTTTTGGTAATCCTTTCTTAGCCGCGCTAAAGTACCATAATTTTGGAGTTCATAAACTCTCAACAAATTGGCAGAAGACGCGGAAATGCGAAATGGTTCTGTGCCATTTACCAATGGAAATGTCGAAGTAGATGGCGGTTGTGCTAGTGATGATGATGAGAATGAGTATGATGGCGATAAATTTAGTAAAGCATCAATGATCAGCTTTAATGTCACTTCGCGCACCGAGAGTATATCATCATATTCATTTGAATCTTTAGCTTCGAACCACGAAACATAATCCCATTGTGTTTGATATAATGCTTTCAAGTTGCTTTCATTGAGATTTAATAGCGATTCAACGTTCCATAAAGCGGATAGTAGTTGACTTGATACATTATCCCAACGATTATTGAATAATTTCTCATTGAACTGATGATGGTTTTCTAACTTTATACCGTCAAAAAAAGATTTTTCTAAGACAGACTTGCTGTTACCAGTAGTTGAGCTGCCTAGAAGCTTTAGCGTTTTATAGATAACTTGATTATAAGATGGATTCTCTTCAGCAACAGGCAAATCCCACAGATTGAGTCGCCATGCCCATTGATAGCACTCGTTGGCGCTTTCCATATTCCCACTTTTCTCTTTTGAAGCAAAATAATCATTAACGAGGCTAGAAATACCTATTAAGCCAGTCGAAAACATGGAGTTGACCATCGATTTGCGGTCCATACTAATATTGTTATTGACATTGATACTGGAATTGTTATTGCTATTGAAGCTAGCATCAAATATAGCGCTATTAAACATCACTTTACGCCATGAAACGCCTTGATCTTCTTCATTCATCAGATCAATAGCGTACTGAATTGAAGGAACAACAGGCAATGAGTACTTCAAGTCATGTTCATCGATAGAAGTGTACGCCTCATGTAATAATTTGCGTGCTTTAGCTGGGTCTAGTAGGCTTTCAAAGTTATTAAAATCACCAACAAAGGCCTCGTAGAACATCAATGCAACTTTCCACCATTCCAATTTTGAAGCAAGGACAAACAATTGCTCAGAATATCGATTATCAAATGCAACCATGAACTTCTTGCTCTCGTATTTGGTACCTATTCTCAACCTTAAGCACAAATCCACAAAAAACTCCATAGACTCTATGTGCTGTTTATCCTCGTCAAATGATATATAAGAACTAATGATATTGTTGATCAATTTTGCGCCACTGTTACTGTTTGCATCAAGGTAAAAAATTATTAAATTAGAAAGAATTTTTTTGGAAAACTCCGGAACTGTGGCTGCCAAAATTGCAAATGGTTTGAGATACGTGTAGCAAGGCGCTAATTCAGTGACTAACGCTAACAAAAATTCAGTACAATATACGTCGAATTCACTAAGCAAGAAAATCTGCTCATTGTTTGCTGCAAATGCGGCCAAGTCAAGATTCTTATATTTTCCCAATGCTGGATATAATGCCTGAAGTATGGTTATGTCAACCGGTATAATGTAGCTTCTATACTCACCAAACAACGATGCAAAATCGCAAACAGAATCTAATGGCATATGGTCCTCATTGTGGATTTTGAGAAGCGCACCAACTGTGCTCTCCACCACCAATTTACGGTGATAAGTTACCAGATCACGCAATAAAATTCTGAGCTCCCTAAGCACTAAGCTAATAATGTATGACACCCTTTCTTTTTGAAAAACTTTTTGAACGTAAATAAGGTCTTTGCGAGGTTTTGGAATGTCAAAAGAAATACCAGTTCTAGAGTAAAAATTCCCAAGATATCGAGCTTTCCAAACCAAAAACGATTCAGGTAGGTCAGCTGTATTCTGTAATTTGAATAGAAACTTAGCTATTGATTTGCTTGGAACATAAAAGTAGCTAATGTCTCTTAACGACTGTTGACATTCAAATATTAAAGGAACAAATTTTTCCACCCACTTGATATAATCTGGCTGAATAATATAGGTTTTGTAGATGGACTCAATATCTTTTGTGGTAAGTTCACATTTAAATCCTCTCAAAATATCTAACATTATATCCATCACAAAAGCCTGATCGTGGCTACTAGAAGATCTTATCGAATCAAAAAAGTCAAGAATCCAATGTTTTAAAGTAGAATTTACTGGTTTTCCCTTGACTGTCAGCTCTATCAACAGAGTACCAATATGGTACGCAAGACAAAGAAAGCTTTGTTTGCCCACAAGCTTAGAAAGATTCAAGGCAAGAGTGATAAGCTCTGAAGTTTCCACCGATAGCTCGCTGTCTGCAGCATAAATTAAAAGCTTAGTAACCGTCATTTCAAGCAAACTGTAGTGCGAAAAACAAGCCACTGGAGTGATGATCATCATAGCATTGAGTTTTCTTATATTTAATAATTTTTGTCTCGTTGATGGTGACTCTTCAATAAGTGCAAAAATGCTTCTATAGATATAAAAGCAAACCTTCACTTCCCAAAAGTCGCTGCCCTTATAGTAATTTGACAAAAGGGTGTTAATCAAAAATTTGCTAGTCTTCGGCGATATTGCTAATACTGGGGCTTCAACTTTGGCTAGTGGCTTCTCTGTAACAGCCGCTGTTGGTTGGGGTAGTTGCCGTTCAGCATTAGCATTATATTCGATGCCAATAGGTTCAATTCGAGCAAAAATAGTTAGCGAATCTTCTTGAGAAAAATCAGTTCGCTTTAGCGCCTCAAGCACAATATGTGGTAGCCAAGCAGCAATAATACTATCTTTTTTGAAGGTTCTACTTAGCAATTGAAACACATCATTTCTAATTCCGTTTTTTGTGAACGCTAAAGCAACAATAAGTGGGATAAGCTCATAAATCAAGTCTTTGCGATTTTTGCCTTGCGCTTGTGCAACTTTGTCCAAGATCGCCTCGTGTGCCTCAATTCCATGCAGCGATTCTTTTCTATGAGACAATGCATAAGACACAAGAATTTGATAATTATGAAGAATGAACTGGTCTTTATCTGTGTATTCAAAGATGGCATATGGAAACTCGTCAAACAGGTTACCAAGCTGATACCAGAAATTCAAAAGCTCAAACTTGAAAATTGAAAATAGCTGTAAATTATTGCTGAAGTTAAACTCTCTTGAAACAATTTTTAAACACATGGAAATGTATTTTGCCGCATGTTCAAACTCTAAAAATTCAATCAAATTGAATAAACAAGATACCATTGAAATATATGATCCTTTGGACATTGTTACCAAGAAATAGCTGAAAGTAAAAAAGCATTCAGAGTTCTGTTGAGGCGTATCAAAAGTAATAAATATTTTTTTGTAAAACTTTGAGACTTTCTCTGGCGCCAAATGTTTCATGTAGCTAAGATATGCATCGGCCAAATTCAACTTTAAGGCATTTGAACATTCAGTCAACGGTCTTGTCAACTTTGGTATCAAAGTTTCACTAGATATGTTCGTCAATATAGCAAAATCAGCATTATGATTCTTCAAAAGAAATGCAGGCGTTGTGTGTAAAAGAAAAGACTGGAATTCCACAAGGGCATTCATAGTGTTCATAGAATTCAGATCATCAAGGCCAATGATGAAGCCGTGAATGTCAAGGAAATCCAACAAAAGATCTTTCAGCTTGGTCTCGAAGCAAGTTGCCGATAAAGTGGCAGTTACTCGACAAATAAAAGAGATTGCATACTCATTTACAGTTAAATCAGGGGAAGACAAAACTTTCTCTGCAATGAGTCTAACAAGCTCCACCACAAGTTCTGGATCGGCTAAGTCTAGGCTTATACCTGACAAGTATTTGTCCAAAAGTAGACAGCAATCTAAAAATTGAGAAGTGTTGCAGCTTTTCAAGTATTGGGTGATTTGCAGTATCAATTCCTCATTTCTTACAGGAGTTAAGCTTTGGTGCTTGCCGTACATGATAAGATATTGTAGAAGCTGCTCGCTTATCAAATTTCGGCCATAGCTTTCAATTAAAGTGAGATTTAGTAATTTCTGTTTGTTGGCTTTTTCATTCATGTCACCCACTTTTCTGACAGACGAAAACTCTTCATCATTACCGATATTACCATTACTGAAAGGTGAATAGTCCCGTGTAACTGAGCTTTCTCTACTCGTGTCTTCCAGCTGCGGGATGTGCTTCTCTGCATCAATAAAATTTGCTTTTTCAACCAATTTTTCGAAAGAGATATGTTCTGCTAAGAACATCAACTTTTCTTCGTGTTTGTCATGATTTTTATCTATACCTGCATACAAGTTTAGTAAATGCAAAATTTTGAAAAACGTTTTGCTGGAGTTATTGAACAAAACGCGCTCTATAGTAGAGAAGCATTTAAATTTCAAGTTTTCCTTGTAACTGCCAAGGAATGAGTTCCCATCAGCTAGCAAAAACAAGTTAACAAACTTCAAACAATATGCAAATAAGGCAGTGGACTCATCAGGGCTGGTGATAAAGCCACCATTTCCATTATTAGCAAAGCTATCAAGATTTATGAACAAGTTTGTGAAAAGGTTTTCAAGCAAATTATTGATGTTGGAGGAAGTACTTATTGGGCTAACGTTGATATTTTGAACCTCTGGAACTTTATCCCCCAAAAACATATCTTGGAAAAATAACTTGCTTCTAAACTGTTTGGTACTGTTCCATAATATGAAGTACTCAGCAAAAAGTCTGTCATAGTTTGAAATACTGAGCGAAGCACCATCAGCTCCATACAACTCATCCTTTGATATCCTTATCGATCCACTACCGGTTGCCCATAGTATCGCTTTATCAACAGCCAAAAAATTATCCTTTGTTAACGCAAGCGGAAGTTTTTCTAATTTTGATAAAAGCCAGATAATCAATCTTTCACCAAACTGATACCTTATCTCTCTAGAGCTGCCAAATATTTGATTAATCTTGAACCAGAATAAAAAGCTATGATTGCTCAAATTTGATGGGCCATTTATTTCAGATAAATCAATTATGGAAAATACTAGCTGATTTAGAGACTGGTCATTCAAAAGATTGAGCCTTTCTGCGCTGTCCGTAGCATCAAACAAATTAAGAGCAGATATGACTACCGAGCAAGCTACTGAGGATAATTCGGCAATTTTGACCATTTGAAGTCCTGCTTTCAAAATTTGAATAATTTCCGAAAACTCAAAGAATAGTTGATATTTGAGATTATTGGCTTTGATGTGATCTAACATTATCTTCAAAGCGAGCAACCCCCAATTAGTCAAGTATTCATTATCCAAATTGGCTAATACTAATTTTAGAAATGAAACTAGTTGTTGCTGCTGAATGAAATTTTCATTTTTTACCTCGTAAGAAAATTGCCCAATAGATAAGCTAAATATGAATATTTGACATCCAAGTGCCATTCTTGAATCGTCTCTAGATTTTACCAAAGCGCTGAGAAATTCAAGAAGAGTTGCTGAAGAATTGATTGTTTCAATAAATGATAGTTTCTGATAAAACTGGCTAGCTTCTGAGTAGGTATAACCATATGAAACTTTACGTCTCTTCAAAATAGGTGCATCAGAGGCATTTTCATTGCTTAGCTGCTCTATGTCTTGTTTGATTTTGTAATAAGTGACAATATATTTGCTAATCATGATTCTTGAAAGCCAAGCCCGTTGGTCAGACAAGAAACTTTGGCGTTTTGATGCACGATAGTCAAGAAAAATATGATCTAGTTTGAACCAATGGACCATGGTGGGATAACGTAACTGGTTATCAAAGAAATTAATCACTGAGAACCGAAGATTAAATTGATGATCTTTTACGCTAATCATTTGCGAATCGGCAAAATCTAAAAGCCTTTCAAAAAGGATTTGCAATTTGTTTAGTTCTTCCAATTTGTCGTACTCCACGCCTTGAATGGGTTTGGGCAAGTGCACGAATGGGTAGACTAAATCACTTGCAAGAAGGATAAACACGAGTATTTGATCTTTCAAAGAAGGGTAGTTGTATAGCTGAAAATCAGGAATCAAGTTTAATAACTTGATAGTTAGTCTGTGTACTACTTTAACATTCTCTAATGTAAAGTTTAGTACAATAAAATTGATAATTTTTACCACCAAGAGCGTACTCAATGAAGCTTTTTTAAAATGATTCAAATAATTTGAAATGCACTCTACTACTGACAATAGAAGGCTTTGAGAGTTGGCAAATAGGCATAAACGCGGAGAAGGTAGCGAAGGTGACGAGATAGTATTGTGGATTGATTCTATTACCTCGTAAGCAATTTTATCATTCTCAGCAAGTAGGTTACTGCCAGTGCTGCTGCCATCTGAACTATTACTAGTAAAGTATAGTTCCTTATTAAGCAGATCAACCAAGAACCTCACAAGTCTTGAGTAATCTACATCGCTTAGATGTATAATACGGGATGCATTGGAGGTCAAAAAAGTAAGTGTCTTTGCACACTCGAGGGTGATTGATCTGAAAGGGCCGATTTCACGCCACAAGCGTTCAATATTCCAAAGAACTTTCAAAGTTTGAGCCGTAGTGGGCTTTTTGTAGAAGAGCAATTTCCTCAATGAGCTGCAGGATCTGTTCAATCTCGACTCTACGGCTGTTGTAGAGCCCTTTGTGTTATTAATTAGCTTAACATCAACAAACGTCAGGATAAACAAGGAGTCTATAAGTATTGAGAACTGCTTGTTTGTTAGTCTTGAGGAGACAGCACTTGACCAGGCATCCAACAGGTTAAGCGCGTCATTTCTGTCTTTTACTTTATTTGACTGAAATAGTGCTAGAATGGGATGTTAGAATTGTTTGGAATATAAGGGAATAAGCAAAAATTCAATCAGGAAAATAACCTACTCAGTAATGCTTTCAAGTCAGGTAACATTTGAAGGCAGCAGACAGGAGCATTGGCGTTGGGGGCCTGCAACGATTGGTTGATTGGTTGATCTATATATCCTGATGTGCTTCCAGATCAAATAAGAAAAGATATCTCCGCAAAATGACTGACCCTTCCTACTCTTTAGTGAATCAAAAAGACGGTGGAAAAACGACGCGTCTGCGGATGCGGAATCTGGTGTAAGGCAAATCATTGGCTGATGTAAGCCGGAGATATGGTATCCGGATAGGTTGTTTCCGTATCCTGACCTTTGAAGGATACGGTCAACGTTTTGCGGTACACCGTACAATAGCGCGGATTGCCGCGGACGGAGAATTCGCGGTATGACGGTACTGCGGTTCTACATGTTGACGGTGGCTGGTGCTGGTATACTTGGCTGGTTCCTGGTCTAACTTGTTAGCATCGCACGACGAGAAAGGCCGTGTTCTGGCGCTTCATTTTGAGTGTCCAGGAACGCCATCAAAGACGTTTTCAGTCAATATCGCAACAACAGCAACTTTTGTCCTAGCTCAGGCTATACAATGGTGCCAAATATGCTAACTGAATAAAGGCTAATGACTGTCTATGTGAGTGTTTACCTTTATGGAGGTCTAAGTAGTGTTTATGCACGTGACTGTTGCGTTTTCTGGACGTGAATTTCAGCTTGGTTCTCTCTGCTAACGCCAGCAAAACCACTTCTCTGTTTCTCTTCTTTTTAGAAATTCCTTCCTTTCTAATGTCTGTTGTTGACTATACTCTAATCCCAATATAAAAGAATTTCGTAGCAAAGCTCTTGCCACATCAATTGATCTCCTCTGCTTACACCCCACTCGTCACCACTTTCCAACTACTCCAACTCCGCCAGTCAACTAATTCCTTAGGAAAAAGTACACATCACTACATCCGTCTGCAAATCGCCTCGTTTTTTTCTGGTTTTTTTTCCTACTATTTTTTCCGCTACAGAAAAAAAACAAAATCCAGCTTTAACTTCCGGCTAACTTCACCGTCAAACAAGCAATTGCCACACACATCCCTCATCACTACTGTCTCAATCAATCAATCAGCACATTTCACCATGGAGATCTCACCTGCTTTCTTGGAATTTAAACGTTAGTATCTTGTTTGCGTTTCTGCAATTCTTTTACCCCGATCTACTTTCCATGTATCTTGGGATCCAGCAACTATCGATAACTGGAAATCTGGGCTGTACAAAGTAATATACATATTCAAGATCTAAGCATCATTTATCATCAAACAATCGCGGCGCTATTTTTCTATCAAAGGGCTATTGTGTCTTCTCAATAACTATATCATCCTCATCCATTGGTACTTCTCAATTAGCGCGCGTCAATTGATGCAGCCGTCACTGTCTCAAGATTTAATATTCCCCTTTTGCCCCCTTTTCAAATCATCGTTCTAGTTGCTTTTCCCGAAGTTAAAGTTTCTATTATCTACACTTCTTTGGATTAAATATAATACTAACCAATCCTCCTGTAGCACCATTCACCAAGACTTCTACTGAAGTAATCAGCTTAACCAACACAACTGACCACATTCTTGCTTTCAAAGTCAAGACTACCGCCCCGAAATTGTAAGTTAATGCTTGTTTCTTTCTTGAGCTTGTTCAATTTACCAGAAAGCTGTGCTTTATAATCAATAATTGCAATTATATC
>JXWR01000623.1_pt1 | contig 11662 bp, 8 predicted proteins | sample 315541 | NCBI WGS metagenome assembly JXWR01 (sample SAMN03273951, study PRJNA271842) | soil metagenome | isolation source: rice field ambient CO2 | place: India: CRRI Experimental farm Cuttack,Odisha-753006 | collected 2013-12-17
GTCATCTTGAATTATCTAAATTATACTTGATATTGCTGGATCACTAGGGAGCTAGGAGATATTTTGGGAATCTTTCAGTCGTATCCTTTTTTTTTCTTAATACGAGACATTATCATACAATAGAATACAATATAATATAATATCAATCAAAAATGGAAGATTCAGATAGAGTAACTTCTCGTTTATGGAGAACTTTTAGAACCGTCAAAGAAATGGTTAGAGACAGAGTATGTAATTGTTTTTAGACTTGGGATTATTGAGACATCGAGATTCTCCTTTTCATATTAGGGGCATTTTGCTTTGCTCTGTTAAAAAGGGAATTATTATGGGCATTGCCCCAGAATAGTTAGTAAATACTAACATCCATTTAGGGCTACTACATTACTCAAGACGAGCTTGAAATGTCTCTCGACGAATTCAAATCCAAGATTTGCGATGCCATGGGCCAGCCACAAAGAAAACTTATGTGTTTTCAAGCCACTCCAACCGCTGAAGCGTTAGAAAAATACCCAGACCTCGGCCCATTATGGGTTGAATTCTGCGATGAGTTATCCGTGGGTATCAAAACCATGAAAAATTTCTGTTTGCACATCAGTGAGAAGAACTTTTCTACTGGTATTTTCATCTACCAAAAGGCCATCTCGCCATCTGCTCACAAGTTGGTGCCAACCGTGCAGCCAGCCAGCATTGAAATTTTCCAAGAAAGTGACTTGGTGGTCAACATTACACAACATGAATTGGTGCCAAAGCATCTACGATTATCCACCGACGAAAAGAAAGAGTTGTTGAAAAGATACAGATTGAAAGAGAGTCAGCTTCCAAGAATTCAAAGAGAGGATCCAGTGGCCAAGTACTTGGGGTTGAAAAGAGGTCAAGTTGTTAAGATTATAAGAAGATCTGAAACCGCTGGTAGATACGCCAGTTACAGAATATGTTTGTGATTTGCTACCTCTATTTATTCATCATTATTTTTCAATCAGCGTACTATAAACTATTGGATCTACCTCTATGCACACATTACACTCTCTCACTGAGAATGTCTGATCCACCGGATGTAACTTCTAATCAATATTTCTATCAATTACTTTGTCACTTTACTACTTTTTCTAACAGTTTTCCTCCATTTTCTTTTCTTTCGCCATTATCTTCAAAAAGCCCTTTGTTTTAGTTTGTAACATAGATACAAGAGGAACGCGCTGTTGTGCGTGTTGTCTGTAACAGTGTTTTTATTGTAGCTGGTCATTGTGCCGTAACTACTCAAAGTGTATAAGCTAGCAGCCGTCCGTCTCACGTGCGTACGGTTGCTCACGGCGTAAATAAACATCGAAGTTCGTTTTTCGTCTTCTAATATTTTGCAGCGCTTTCTACTTTTTTTTTTCTTTCTTTCTTCTTTCTTCTTTCTGCTTCTGCTCCTGTTCCTGGACTCGTTCTCAATAAACTCCATCAACCTCAATTCCCTCACTCTCACCGTCTCCCAGTCGTGGCTCTTCCGAGCGCTTCCAACTCACCCACTTGCGTGTTTAATACCTCCTCTCAACCACCGCCCACCCCAGACCATTAAAGATCCATAAATAATTACAGCAAATTTCATATCAAAGTTTTTGTCTTGAGTTCAGTATACGCAACCACATCAATAAAAATATCAGAATCTGTTCATTATCAATAAGCAATACTACATAGCAAACAAAAATAAACAAACGCTTCATTTAAATACACGCAACATCACACACAATGGTTAGCAAGAAATTGATTACTGATAGATTTTACGGTCAAAATTTTAGGCCAGGCCAGCTTGTTTTAGCTAAAATGACAAGTTATCCTCCATGGCCAGGATTTGTGAGTATTTGAGATTTTGGGGTTGTTATTTGCCAGCTGCTTTTTTCAATTTTTCTGATTAACATCGTTACTAACAAGTTCAATTTAGGTCGCCAAATATGAATTCATCCCACCAGCAGTGATCAGGTCTAGAAAAGATAAAGCTACCATTCCTATATTATACGTACCGTCCGGAGAATATAGCTGGGTCAAGGAAAAGGATATCTACGAATTGACAGACACAATGATAGAAGAGCGCTTGAATAACCCAAAGAAGAAGAAGCAAAGGGTGGAGCAAGAATTAGATGAATCTTTTGATCTTGTGAAAGACGGATATACGTATGAGCAATTCAGACACGACTTCAATATCACTGATGACCAAGACAATGGCCTTTACAACGACAATGATGACAACCAAGAACAGCCACAACTAGAAGCGTCAAAGCCAAAGCCAAAGCCAAAGAAGAAGGTGGCGACAAAGGAAACTGACAAAAAAGTATTGTCTAAACCCACAACGACAGCAGTAACGTCGCCGTCATCAGCGTTGACAACAAGCACAAAAAAGAAGATGGTGCTGCCTAAGGAAGCAAATAAAAAGACTAAAGCTGAGTCAAGCCCACCAAAAAGTAGATCTACTTCCACGGGAAATAGTGAAGAACCGGAAACAAAGAAGAGAAAGATAAAGCATGAGCATACTGGTAGTATCAATAATGACGTGCCGGTAGGTTCAGTAGAGTCTAAAGAGCGTGACGCCGCATGGAGATTTAGATATCTTTTACAAAAAGGGTTAATACAAAGAAAATCGGAAGTCACTGAGGAAGATCTTCAAAATGCAGACAAAGTATTTAAAGAATTAGAAGAATTTAACCAGACCACTGGTTTTTCTGTGGCAATGTTGAAACATACAAAATTACACAAAGTGCTAAGAGAAATACTCAAAAAAGAAAAGTATGGACAATCACCATACAATTTTCACGAGAAATGTAAAGCATTGTTGGAAAGTTGGAGTTTATTTATTGAAGAATTGAAAAAGGAGAAACACCACAGCGGCAGTGAAAGTAACAATGAAAACTCATCAGTGAATGGTCACCATCATAGAGATTTGAGCGACGTGAGCGACTTAACGGCGAATGGCACAACAAAGGAGAAGAAGGAAATTGGTGATACGAAGCTCAAAAGTGAAGTAACAGCTGAGTAACTGAAATATATTAATGGTTTTCTGAGCAGAAGAAACCAATAGTCGAGCTAATTTTTGGTATATATTCTCGCCTTTTTACTTTTAACTTAATTTTTGCACGCGTCTCTGCCGGCTATTTTGTTTTCTTCAAAAATTCTCGCCATAATATTTTTGGCCTTAAAATTGGTATTCTATACCGTGTAACATACAATACTTTTTTCCTTTTAATTTTTGTCTGACTCTCTTGGTTTATTAAATTGTTTTCATAACTTCTATTCTACTGTTCTTTTATAACTTTTCTATTTGTATCTACATATCCCTCAATATTGCATTCTCCTGGTGTTAGTTTTCTCCATGTTTTTATACTAGTTTTCGTTCTGAATTTTTGTTGATTTTTATTCAATGTACCGGCGAGCCTTGATAACGATTGCATGACACTTTACAAATAACGCGTAATGAGCGATGATTGAAAACGCACATTGCGTTTCTGGCGCTGGCTGTAATTATCCTGACAAGTGAATCCACTTCAGTCCAACATGTACTATTTGAGCGCCGACAACCAGCCTTTCCAGGAGTGTACACCACTGTGGAAAACAAATACTTCACAATACTCGGATAGACTCGCAAACACATTGCGAAACCAACTGCCTTATGTTGTTAGTCGATGCAGCCAAAGTGAGACAAGCGCCACCAGATTCTTTTCCTTGTCCTTGTCCTTGTTGTGCCTTTATGGCCCTTGTTTGTCTGTGGGAGCCTCGCTAAATTAACCATCAATACTCGCTCGGCGCTTAGTGCTAAACAGCTAGCATCAGAGCTGTAGGTTGCCAGAATTATTGCTTTCTTAAAATTATATTCATGTTTTGCTCATCATGGTTCATGATTAATTCTGTTGAAGTCCTTCTTTTTTGGCTGCAGAGGCAAAAAACATGTTAACATGCTCTTCACTGAAAACTTGCTAACCTCTACTACCAATCACAATTCAGAGATTGGCACTGTGTGGCTTCTTGCCACTGTTGGTAACAGATCATCATACAAAAAGCTCCTGAAGAAAGATGTTGTCTCTGTTTCCATCCCAAGTGTTTGCAACTTGATTTCGGAACAATTTGAACCATTAACGTTGCGGCTTTCTTCAAATCTTTTATATGGCGTTTCTTTAGCTTACAAACAAAAAATCAATTATTTTTACATCGAGGCGAATTCCATCAAGAATAGCTTGCAGAAAAATGTACTTTACCAAAAGACTAACAACATGCTTAATAATCATGTCTTGCCGATTACTGACTTGCTTAATATCAATGGTGTTGAAGATCGTATTGGTGCCATAACTGGTGGTGTTGCAGCTGACACTACTAGCCTTGGTGGTAGCGCAGGTGGCAGCACAACTATTAGTACTGCCAAAAAAGTGAGATTGGCTAAGCACGTTTACTTGGGTGATGATACAAGTTTCGATATTAGTAAAGGATTACTTCCTCCTCAAAGTGCTTCTGCATTTGATGAATTTTCCATCGCTGGTGTCCAACAACCAACGCCAAATACTATCAATAGTACTAGCGAGGCTGAGACTGCAAAAAATGTCCATACTGAAGATAGTGGGGATAATGAGGAGCGTTTTAACGATATTGGTCACAAAGAATCTCTCCTTGAATTGCAAAGAAGGAAACAAATCAAAGAAGCTGATATGAGCGATACCTATAATATTTCTTTGGTGCTTACACCGTTGCAAAATTCTAGTAATTCCGGGAATTCTGTGTTCTCGAATTTTCAACATGGCAACATGAGAACCAATGAGGACAATTGGGAAGTACAGCAACAACCTCAGCAGGAAGGTACTTTCCATGAACCGTTGGCAATGATTGAAATGAATAACAACGATTTACTTGGTGACATTAATTTTGAGTTCAACAACGAAGGCGATTTGATGCCAGTTGTTGAGCCTAATTTGGTCGATAAAAGCATCTTGAAAGAACAAGAAAATCCCGAGGATATTGTTACTGGTGCTGGTTTGATTGGAGTTCGGAAAGGTCCTGATGATTTTGTTCAAAATTTAAATGACAACTTTAACGATGTTATTGAGCCATTTCCAATCGCTGATCAAGAATTTCAAGTGCCATCAACACCACCACTGCAACAACAACAATTGCAACAACAAGATCAACCTCAGGAAGCACAGGAAGCACAGCTACAAGTTCCGCGTGAATCGGGATCTGTCGAGCCGGAACGCCTTATGGGTTCAGCTGCAAATCGAATCAAATTTGACTCAGATACTGAGATGACAAACTCTGCTCTTCGACACCTAAGGGATAGTTTTACAGATAATGTTGCAAATTCAAAAGCCAAGACAATTGAAAAAAGACTTCATACACTTCAAACTGCAAAAGGTGGAGTTTCCCAGATATCTATAACAGGGCACCCTGTAAATGCTAATGATATCATTTTGGAACAGCAAATGTCCGACTTGGCTTATACAAATTTGATGAATAATCTTTTGGATGATGAACAAGCGAAGATGCGTGGAAGAACACTAACAGAAACAGGAATTGCGGATGCTGCTGCTGCCGCTGCTGCTGCCTCCCGTCGCAGAAGCAGACGGTTTCAGCAACCAAATTACGACAGTGAAATTGAAATTGGAAGAAACAGAAGGTCACGGTCAAACTCAGCAAGTGAACGAAATTCACTTGATGTGGAGCATTTATTACGCCGAAGCTCTCAATCGCACTCGCAACCACTATCCCAGCAACATGCTCACCGCACTTCGAATACTCCGGAGGTTGGTAGAGATCAGTATGATCCGGTAATTATGATGGACAGTGGTTTTGATTTGTCCTTTTCTGGGTTTGATATGCCAGATAGAGCTGTGCTAGCAGACGATAACAACATTATCAATGACAACATTGACAATAATGGCAACAATAATAATTTATTTGCTGATTACTCTAACGCACCGTTAGATCTTGAAGATTATTTGCAAACCGGCAGTCCTAGCAAGAAAGCCCGCAGAACCTCCTCTGTGAATCAAGCACTTAGATCAGCACTATATAGCACCAGTAGTGTTCCTATCAGGAAGGAAACCATTTTAAATTTGAAGAGAAAAAGACAACGCAGATCACAATCCATATCAAGAAGCAGCAGCAGAAGTCTTAGCCGCAGCAGCAGTGGCACGGCGACAAATCGTAACTTTTTCGGTTTGCAAAACGATCCATTGTATGAGCGCTCCCATGAAAATGCTAATCCTCAAATAGAAGACATGGAATTTAATAATAATGTTGTGGCAAATTTTGACAAGTTAAATGATCAAGTCAAACGATTCATTTGTTATTTGTACACAAGGGTGGATATAAAAGATGATGCTGCCGGTAATAGTAGCGGTAACGGTAGCGCAAGCGAAATTGAAGACACCGCAGTATCTCAAATTGGAACCAGCTATGTGATTCCAGCAGACCAAATTCCAAGAAATTTAGAAACTAGCTATAAGAAACGAATTGAATTTGGCACTAAGCTAGTCAGATTGAAATTTGACACTATTGTTCCGGCAGCCACAAGCGCAGGTACAGTGAATGATACCTTTACTAGTCAAGTCATTGGTGATAATAAAGACTGTTGTTCTAGATCTACTGCTGCAGTGGCATTTTCCAGCATTTTGCATCTTGCTACTACTTCATTAATTGATATTTCATGTGATGCAGTAGAAGCAAGTTATATTCCAGCCCAGCCTGATGATATAAGCATTTACTTGAATTATTGATATTTTTGGACGCAAAATCCGGCTGGCTTTTTAGTAAGTATGCTGGAGTATTGGTGAGAGTAGTTGAGTTAGAATGAATGTATAAGACAATTGTGCTATCTTGCTAAAGTGTAAGTCGTTTACCAAGTCAGTAATGAATTGAAGTTAAAACAATTAAAGCAGTCTATATTATTATTTTTTTTCCCAGCTATGCTATTTAAGGTAAGTAGAAGATACTCTCGAATCAAACCACACAATTGGAAATAAAAGGCTAAACAAACAAAAACAATTGCCCATATAACGTATAAAAAAGGAAAGTCAAGAGATATGGAAAAATAGCGCAAAATGATAGTAGTAGTAAATAAAGAAAATGAAAGGAAAACTAAAAGTAAAGAGGGGAATTATATATAATGTACAAAATGACTGGCAGGCAAACGGAAATGGCTCAAGCCAGACATTGCAAGATTAGTGAAGAAACAAAGCAACGCAACTATAAAAAACTGGGAAACGAAAGCAGGAAACGAGAGCGCAAAACAGACAAGATGGTATAAAGCAGAGAATAAGGAGGATAATTAACTAGGCTGGCTTGTTTGAAATAAGTAGCTCAGTCAGGATTAAAAAGTGAAGAAACAAAAAAGTAAACTAAAAACAAAGAACCAAAAAAGTAAAAGAAACACCAAGAAATAGCAGAACATACGCATTGACAAAGCGTAGAGAACATCAAGAAAAAAAGGAAAGCGGAAGACGAAGTTTATCAGACCACAAGCGAACATCAAAATTAAAACAAAACTCTCAATTTGCGACCATCTTCTCCACTGCCGTTATTGTCATCACGATCATTTTGCGAATGATCATTATTTTCGAAAGCGTTGTCATCCTTCTTTTCATGATAATCTTCATTGTCACTGTCGCTGTCACTATCATTATCTGGGTTGGCAATTGTCAATCCGAAAGGCGATGGGCCCTCATAACCATGTACAGAGCCGTCATCTCTTTCAACACTAGAGGCAATCTCATCATCCACAATTATTTTTCTGGATTCAAATGAGGCAAATGAGTACCTATCAGAAGCAGTGGCCGATCTGTTAGTAGCACTAGATGTGTTTCTGTTCAACGCTGCTGCTTCTACCGTTGCTGCTGCCTCAGCTTCAGCCTCTGCCATCTTTTGAGCGTAATAGCCATCACTAGTTGCTGACGAAAATGATCCTAACGTCGAATTGTTAAAACTTTGATGCTCATCATCATGGCCAGTGCTTCCCATTCTCATTGGCATGAAATTAGCAATAGATTCATGACCGGTACTACCCATTCTAATAAGATGTTGATTATTATCATAAAATTGAAATGAGTCCTCTCCGTCTGGCGAACTAAGTCCATCCAAGCGTCGTTTAGTGGATGGTTTGGATCCAAGAGTATTTTTACGGTATTGATCATTGAATGGACTACTGCCATGATTACTTCCATGGACTGTTCCGGAGTACGACAAGTCTCCTGCATTTTTGGAAACCATAGTGGCAGCAATGGTTGCCAAGTTTCTTTGTTTTTCTTCTTCATCTTTCTGCTTGACCCTTCTGGTGTAGTACCAAACTAAAAAGCAAATCATTGAAATACCTGCGGTACCACCAACAACACCACCTGCAACTTGTGATTTGATTGACTGTGATTTATTATTGACAACGGTAACCGAAGACGAAATTGTATCATCAGCAGTTTGGGTCAACTCAACATCGCTGCCCATTAAAGTTTTCAAAACAGCTGAAGTGATGGTAATACCATCACGAACGAACTCTGAGTCTGTGGTAATTACGCTCTCAGATGATGTTGATGCCGATCTGTGAGAATGAGAGTATCTGCTTGAACTCAAGCTTGAGCTTGATGTTGTATAGTTGTATGGAAAACTGCTGCTGCTACTGCTACTGCTGTCACTACTGAAGGATGAAGATGACCAGAAAGATGAAGTAATCCAGCTTGAATTATTGGCCGTAGCTGAGACAAATGAAGCGGAAGAGCTTGGGGAAACAGTGATTGTTCCCGAAGAGCTATCCAAACTTGAACTAGCCAGAGTACTTACACTCAGCCAGTCGGAAACTGAATTGGATGACAACGACGACCATAACGATGAAGATGGATCTGACGAAGATGAAGACGGGTACGAAGACAATGATGAGCTCTGCACATCTTTGTTTTGGTAAAGTGCATAGTATGAAGATCCACCGCAGTTTCCCGAAGATCCTGTACAATTGCTGTTACAATTTGCATCTGATACTGAGTTACTTAACGGTGAGGAATCGCCACAATAACACTTATTTCCTTCTATTATACCAAGGTACTTTGATTGTTGGCATATTGACGAACATTGGTCTAAAGGATTCGAAGGGTATGTGTTTTTAAAACCCAATGAAACCCCAGTATTGGCGTAGCAGCCCATATAGGAAAAGCTTGCAGCTGCATTTTGAATCTGAAAAAATAGTAAGATAAAAAGAGATATTATCCGTTTAATCATAATTGGTTTTTGAAATTATAATATAAGTGTTTTGAGCTAATAATGAATTGTTTTCAGGCAGATCTTCGTGTTAATGGGAGTGGACCAATAACAAGAAAATTTTTATTGATATTGAAGAGGTATTTGAAAATGCTGTAGTTGGAATAGTAGTAAAAATGAACGAATGAATAAGTAAAAGAATGAATTGATTTAAATAAAGTAATTTTTTGTCTAGCAGTTCATGAATATTGATGTCGACAAGCACAGAAAGAATTTAATGAAAGTGAAGTGAAAGGCTTAAAACAAAATATTTGTTAGGTTGACATTACCTTTTTGGCGAAATAGGAGCTCTGGTGTTTTATCCCCTTTTAGTGAAACTTAGCTTTCTTTGGACGCGACCTTGGCTTAAAAAACGAACGTGTGAATTTTTGGAAGAATGTGCTATTGATAACTGCACTTTTTATATCTAAGATGTCAGCGTATCGATATGAATAAACAAGACCAATAATCAAAGACCACAAATATTGACAACAAGAACAAGAAAAAGAATAAAATAAAGAACAAGCAAAAATGGCAGACGTCAACAACAAAAAAAGCTACAAAGGGCGCTTCCCAGGCAAACGGCGAACAATTTTTGGCCGGTATGTACTTATATGCATTTACCTGCTTCCTGGTGCAAGGCTTTGAGAACGCGCAGGACTCTTCGCGAACCTTCTGCTTATTTGAGCTTCGTGATGCAGAGACTTGCATATGTAGTTTACCTGCACGGTGGTACCAGTTTCATTTTTACACCTAGAACCAGAGTAAGTTCTTCAGGGACTGTAATGAAATTGGGCCAGACTATTCAAGCAATGAAAGGGAACCCTGCTGAGTTTGGGGAGCTCACTGACGAGAATTTCAGCGTCTAGCTAAGTCGTTGACGTGCTTTTTATTACGTTCTGAACCTTTTTTATTGTTTGGTGCCACCTGCTGAAGGACACAATAAGCTGGGGTACGCAGTATATCTGATCTCTTAGAAAGCGAAACTGATCCATGAAGGAAAAGAGAAGAGCCCTTAGTTGTTTTCATTTATTCAACGAGACACGCACAAACATGTTTCTATTCATTGGCGACATTCTCCACCTCAGCATGCGCTAGTTTCTTTGATTCCTTGCATATGCTTTCGAGATGAGAAAAGCAGCTACTAAGTAACGGTAATTACCAGAAGTAGAATATAGATTTTCAATATTTACCGTATATTAACAAGCAGAGCAAATCTTGGAATCCGTAAATGCCGCTGTCTTACTGTTTTACCTCTGTCAAAATGTCACTGTAGTGAATCAAATATTAGACGCAACTATTTGACATACTTATATTGCTAATACCATGGTATAATGTTTACTAAAAAAGTCTAGAATATTTGGCAGTAGACCTTTTAGGAAATGGAAATCTCTTTCTGTAAGTTTTAAAGCCTTACTCTTTAGTTTCCGTGACTAATATGCGTATAGCTATAATTTACCAGAGATATAACTATAACAAAATAAGGACATTTGGTTTTGATCATTATCAACTTCAAACGTCCGGCACAGCCTTTTTGTCTGTTTGTTGATTCTACGATGAGGTTTTTCTTGATCCTTATCACTAACTTCTTTTTCGAAATTACTATAAATAGGCACCATGCCTTATTGGACAGGTTGTTTGCAAATTTAGTCACCAAAAGCTTTGAATATTAACTTGAGTTCCATATTTAGAGCGTTAAGCATCATGCTTATAGAAACGGGGAAGTACTCCTATATTCTGACTAACAATGTGGCTTACCTGCAGAAATAGCTTATTGTAATATGATTCGGTACTACATGTATTTTCACCAGCATCTTGTGAAGGACAAATTGACTTGATACCTTATCTACATACTCTTTTTGAGTTGTTGTATCTATGGCACCAAATATTCAAAGCAAATGTGCACTATACCGGTACTACGATACTAATTTCTTTTATTCAATTTTCAACTAGTGAAGCCAATTTTCCGGTTTGTATATTAGCGACAGTGAAATGTGAGAATTTGGCACCGCATGATAAAATAAAGAATTTTATAAAGATTTTTATGGAGAAATATTACACTATATAACTTTTACAATTCTTGAAATGTAGAAATTTTTGCACTAAATTTTTGGAACATCTAGCCGGTTAAAAATTCTCTTCGGTGTTGCTTGCTATGTGAATTTGTTTAAATAAGGTCGGTTTCCGTCAAATGCTATATTTTGTGTTCAACCGTACAACACAAATTCTCAGAACAACTAGATACTTATAGTTAGAGCCTATACATGATGCACATATAATCGCAGATTGCTAATTTTTGAGCTTGAATAAGAACAATTCTAAATTAAATTAAAAAATTAAATGATTCCCTATTAACGGATTTTATTGAATATAAAATCATTTGCTTAGAGGCTTACTAGACTAGACCTAATACCTCTAACAAAACTCC
>JXWR01001754.1_pt1 | contig 11662 bp, 9 predicted proteins | sample 315541 | NCBI WGS metagenome assembly JXWR01 (sample SAMN03273951, study PRJNA271842) | soil metagenome | isolation source: rice field ambient CO2 | place: India: CRRI Experimental farm Cuttack,Odisha-753006 | collected 2013-12-17
ACACAGAAAATTACAGCCTTTGTGTATAGGAAGTAGTGGCGCATCTAAAGTCTGATTTTGAGGTATTGGAATCATCTTGAAACAGCTTTGTGAAACCACTCTTGTTGGTACAATTAATAAAAATCTCGGCGACCGTTGGATCCTCCTTAGTGTGGTTTTTTTTTTTCTAAAAAAAAAAATCGGAAAACTGTGGCTCCAAGGTGACAATAGATCATTTAACTACTGTGGCTCATATCTTCTCTTGGAAACTATGCCAAAAGAAGATAAGACGCTAGATAGCAGCAAAGTTCAAATAATATTAGATCTATGTAAAAATAAAATTCCCGATAGTTTGTAAGGAAGCAGATAATATACAACAAATTCAATAATAAAAACATAATAAAAAGAATTTTATTCGTAAAACTAAACGACCTTTTCCTCTTTGGTAGCCTCCCGGTCATCACTATCAGGATCTGTTTCAATAGAAACAACGCCAATCTCCTGTGAGTCATCCTTCTTAATGTTAAAAATGATGTAAGAAGCTGGAACCACAGCAGCGTAGAAAACACCCACCGACACCGCAAGGTTTGTCATATCACTGTCGTTGACACTACCAACAACAAAGGCAAAACATTGACCAAGGGACTCTAAAGAACGAATGATGGCAGAACAATATGGAACCTCATCGGACTCAAAGTCATACGCTCCAATAACCCAATAAACCCAGTTGAAAATCAATTCAGTACCAATTTTGAAAAGCTGGAATGGGATGTAAGATCTGGCGAAACGGCTATTTCCACTCCAATCAATGTTTTCTTCTGGATGCAAATCAAACTGCTTTTGCATAATCAAACTGTAAATAAAAAAACCAGTCATTAAAGTCAAGGCAACAATCCATGACCCTTTAACTCTAAGGTGTCTCTTGACAAACTTGACATCAAGCAATGAACCAATTACAATATCAGTAGCTCCAGTGATAAGGGCAGTAAGTAAAGAGTTTAATGAACGAGCTCTGACACTAAAATGGTGAGTAATGTAGTTGGATTGCCAAGTATTGAACCAAACCACCGCCAAGAATAATGGGGCCAAAAACACAATTTCTTTTCTTTTCAAAACTCTCAAAAATACTTTGAGCTCATCTTTCAATGGTCTTTTGATCACATTAGAGCGAAGCTTGGTACCATCTGAACGAATAATTTTCTCTGGTGGAGATAAAAGAAAAGATATTGGCAAACCAAGGCATTGGATAGCTAAAAGAACCTTGTAAGTGTTTAAGCTTACTTTCCCACTTTTGTTGTCTTTGATATTCAAAGCAACCGAAATGGCGCCAGCAATGAGTCCACCAAGCTTGTTAAGACCTTGCCAAATACCAATGAATAAACCTCTCTTATGTTCTTCTGGATAAAGAATAGCAACGGTAGCTTCACCGGTCCAGAATGCAGAAGCACTAATACCACAAAGCACCGCACCTGCAATAATTAAAGCTTGAGACCCGTCCAAAGAGTTTTTGTATAACCCAGCAGACCAAAATACGTAGCCAATAGTCCCAACACTGATAACATATTTAACGCTCCAACGGTTGGTCAAGATTCCAAAAAGCGGTGAAAAGAAGAACATGATGCCAAAGAGCACAGAGTTACCAATGTTGGCAGTTTTGACAGTTTGCAAACCACCAGCACCCAATCCGCTAATAGCTGACCAGATGCCTGGTTACGTAAAAGACAAAAGCCCAATGATGAAGGCTTGAAAAAGCGTAGCGCGGTAAAATTTGGCGAAAGATGAAGGTTGGGCCATATTGAAGTTTGTTAATGTTTCTAACTGATGGATGAGCTACAATAGAGGATATCTGCTAGTGAAAAAAGGGATATTGTGAGGGGTTTTTATACAGATAAATTACGAGAGTTAATTATACCAATGACTTATCGGCCAATAATGGCAGCAAAAGCGAGGTTAATGTCTAAGTTCTGCAATGTTATAGGAAAAGTTGTCGCATTGGGTGCAGCCACAGTCTCCACAGCGCGCTACTTCATTTTCACCAGCACAGGTGACATCGCATGCAGGCATTGATTATCTAACTGTCAACAGACTATCGCACTGTTTAAGGCCGTGTTCTTTTTGATCGCTCCCGGATAAATCATTACAAGAACAGCTTTTGCCGCCTACAATCGCACTTCTTCTCACTTGATTAGTCTTATATTTATCACATAATAAACGCCTAAATGCCCACATATCCTAACATTGAGCTAAGCGATGAAAAATTGAGCCAGATTGACGACCTTGTCGACTGCTTAAGCCTCGAAGAGAAAGCACGTCTTATCAGCGGTATTGATTTCTGGCACACTTTTGCCATTCACGATGTTGACCGCAACATTGACCTCCCATCCATCAGACTTTCAGATGGCCCAAATGGGCTCAGAGGTACTAGGTTCTATAACAGTGTCCCTAGTGCTTGTTTTCCCAATGGTACTTCATTGGGATCCACATTTAACAAAGAGCTATTGTACGAAGCCGGTAAGTTGATGGGCAAAGAAGCAAAACATAAAGGTGCTCATGTCATTCTTGGCCCAACTGTCAACATTCAAAGAGGACCGAATGGTGGTAGAGGATTTGAAAGTTTTAGTGAAGATCCCACTGCGTCCGGCTTGGCTGCTAGTGAAATCATCAAAGGGATTCAGTCTGAAGATATTATTGCCACAATTAAACACTTTGTTTGTAATGACTTTGAAGACCAAAGAAGAACCGTTAATGCAATTGTTTCTGAAAGAGCTTTGAGAGAGGTATACCTCAAACCATTTCAATTGGCTCTAAAGCATGCTAATCCATACTCTATTATGACATCTTATAACAAGGTCAACAATGTTCATGCTTCCCAAAACTATCATTTGCTTACTGAGATTCTCCGTAATGAATGGAACTATCAAGGCACCACAATAAGTGACTGGTTTGGCACTTACAACTTGCACGAATCAATTTCCAATGGCCTTGACCTTGAAATGCCGGGGCAACCAAAAATTAGAAATGCTAGTAGCGTTGCTGATGCTATCGTCACCAAAGAAATCAAGCAAACTGACTTGGACGAAAGAGTGAAGAATGTGGTCAAGTTGGTGGAGAGGGCAAAAGGTTCTGGTATTCCAGAAAACGCGCCTGAGAAGGATTCGAACAATAACGCGGAAACTTCGAAATTTTTAAGAAAATTGGCTGCTGAGGGTATTGTGTTGCTCAAAAACAAAGACAGTGTCTTGCCATTGCAAGAAACTGATTCTATTGCCGTGATTGGTCCTAATGCCAAGTATGCCTCTGTCTCTGGTGGTGGCTCTGCCTCTTTGAATCCATACTATACCACTACTGCCTACAATAGTATTGCCGAAAAATATGGCAAACAACCACCATACACCGTTGGTGCTTATGCCCATAAAAATTTACCACCATTGGACAACATTTTGACAAACCCTAGAACAGGAAAACCGGGTTTTAACATTAAGTACTATTACAATTTGCAAGACGCTATCTTTAACAAGGATAACCATTTTCATGAAGACGACTTGAACGACTATTGGGTCACTTTGTTTGATTTCACTGTTCCACAAAAAGACGAATACTACGCTGTGGTTGAAGGTGATTTAATTCCTGAAGAATCTGGCCTTTACGATTTTGGTTTGTTGGTTAGTGGTACCGGCCAGCTCTTTATTAACGGTAAGTTGCTTATTGACAATAAGACACATCAAGTCCCAGGAGAAACATTCTTTGGTTCTGGTAGTAGAGAAGAAATTGGTTCAATTAGCCTTCTCAAGGGAACCAAGTATAAACTCAGAATTGAATTTGGTAGTGGTGTTACTTCTACACTTACCAAATATTCTGCTGGATCGGGCGGTGCGTTTGGGTTTGGTGCTGCTCTTAGAATTGATGAGGAAACTGAAATTCAACATGCAGTAGAAATTGCTAAAAGTGTGGACAAACCAATAGTGGTTATTGGCTTGAACAAGGATTGGGAATCCGAAGGGTTTGACAGAAAAGATTTGAATTACCCAGGGAAAACTAATGCTTTAGTGCAAGCTGTTGCCAAAGCTAATCCAAACACGATTGTGGTGAACCAAAGCGGTACACCAGTTGAAATTCCGTGGATTGATAGTGTCAAAGGTTTGGTCCAAAGCTGGTTTAACGGTATTGAGCAAGGTAATGCTTTAGCTGACGTGCTATTTGGTGATGTCAATCCAAGTGGTAAACTTTCTTTAACCTTCCCAAAAAAATTTGAAGACAATCCTGCATATTTAAATTTCAGTTCTGACTTTGGTGATTCTATTTATGGCGAGGACATTTTTGTTGGATACAAGTATTATGAAAAAGTTGGAAAAGACGTGTTGTTCCCGTTTGGATTTGGGTTGTCATACACTGAATTTAAGTTCACCAACTTGGCCATTAATGCTAACTTGAAAAAGAGACAAGCTATTGTTAACTTAGACGTGACTAATGTTGGTTCAGTTGCTGGAGCTGAAGTTGTTCAAGTTTATGTTCTGGACAGTACTGACAATGGTATTAGAAAACCACTCAAGGAGCTTAGAGATTTTACTAAAATTTTCCTTGAAGCAGGTGAACAACAACAAGTCGAGATAACCTTAGACTTGAAAGAAGCATTTGCCCACTGGGATAACAACAAGACAAAATGGGCTGTTGACAAAGGTACATACACTATTTCCGTGGGTAACAGTTCCGATAACATTCTCTTAAGCTCCAAAATTGAGGTCAACAAAGGGTTTTCATGGTTAGGGTTGTAAGAATGATAGTATTGATATAGAAAAGTTAAATGCTGAATTTTTTTTGTTTTTTTTTATATTGATAGAATACTATACAATAATATACGAACAAAAAACTATTTCTTAAATACTTTTCAACTCACCAATCGTGTCTGTCAGTGGAAACAATAACGTCTTTCCATTTTTCCATACGATCCAAGTTTCCTTGAGCGTAGTTCTTAATACTATCAATAGAATCAGCACCAAAAGTGACAATAGCAGGCACTTCTTTTTCAAAACTTCCTCTCTTGTGGGCCAAGTCCACCAAGTGGTTACTGAGAAGTTGAGGATCACCAGTTTGCTTTTGATCATATACTGAAGTAAATTGTTTAGCTGCTTGTCTAGCATCTTCATAATCTGGAATATGAGCAGGGAAAACACTTGGGTCTGTGTTTTTGTTAGCGGAAGTCAAGAATGTAGTTCTGAATACACCTGGCTCAATAAGCACAGAACGAATGCCTAAACCTGATACTTCATTGTCAAGAGTAACACTCAAGTTTTGTAATGCTGCTTTGGAAGAATCATATGGACCAACACATGGAACTGTGTCGTAACCGGATCGACTACCAATATTGATAATGAGCCCAGACTTCTTTGAACGCAAATGAGGTAAAAATGCAGTGGCCACTTTAATTGGGCCAAAAACATTAGTAACAAATTGCTTTTCAAGCAAATCAGCTCCGACTTCTTCAAGACTGCCAAACTGGCCATATCCAGCATTATTGACAATCACATCCACTGGACCATGTTCTTTGAGGATCTCCTCAATCCTGGATTTAACGTCTGCGGAAGAAGCGTTGATGTCAAAGTCAACCGGCACGGCGCCTTTGGATTTCAAGTCAGTGAGTTTGGATGAGTTTCTGCTAGCAGCAATGACTTTATCTCCGTTAGCTAAGGCAGTGAGAACCAAAGTAGCGCCAATGCCAGAAGATGCACCAGTAATGAACCAAGTAAGAGCCATTGTATATGTATGTGGTGTAGTGTGATTGTGAGTGTGTGTGTAAACGTAAAGTTATAAAGACCAAGACAATAGAACAATTTATCTGTCTTCTAGAATAAAACAAATGAAAGCCAGGGAGGGGGAGGGGGCTTGGTTTTTATACTTTTGGAGAAGCAGAGCAACCGTTGACGGCTATGTCGGGATCATCATGCATGCCGGAAGGCAGGTGCGCTGGAAAAATTTGTCTACTACGACGCTAATTGGACCCTGCTGCGCTTGGCAGCTGCACCGTTAGCCAAATTTGGCCGAGGACGTGCGTAAAAGTAGAATACTTTATCAAAATTTAATGTAACATGTGGTAACGGCTTCCAAAAGTCCCTCATCCATGAAAAGACCTCAGATAGATGGTGAGTATATGCCCAGATCAGTGAAGCAGACCAAGCTTACAAACCAAGCTTTATTAATGAATTATCATTGTAAAACATAATTTATTATACTAAGAGACTCAATCTGCACCAATATACCTACATGAAAACCACTTTAGACAACAGAAAAAGCCCAATACAGAACGACATCGTGTAATGGACATCACCATTGTTTTTTTTTTTTAAAGGCACTACTAATATTCTTACCAATCATGTCTGTCAGTAGATAATATGACATCCTTCCATTTTTCAATACGCTCCAAGTTGCCTTTAGCGTAATTCGTAATACTGTCAATGGAGTCTTGGCCAAATGTGATAATTGATGGAACTTCTTTAGCAAAACTACCGCTCTTATGAGCCAAGTCAACTAAATGCTTGCTAAGAATATCTGGGTCACCTGTTTGTTTCTTGTCAAAATCTGAAGCGAATTTTTGAATTGGTTTTCTAGCTTCATCGTAATCAGAAACGTTGGACGGAAATACGGTTGAGTCTTCTTTTAAATTGGCAGCTGTTAAAAAGCTAGTTCTGAAAACACCCGGCTCAACAAGTACAGAGCGGATCCCCAATGGCGTCACTTCTTGGTCAAGAGTAGCACTTATGTTTTGCAATGCTGCTTTTGAAGAATCATAAGCTCCACCGAATGCAAGATAATCATATGCGGCTCTGCTGCCAATATTGATGAAAAGGCCAGATTTTTTTGAGCGCAAATGTGGGAGGAAAGCGGTGATTACTTTAACCGGACCAAACACATTGGTGGCGTACTGCTTTTCGAATAATTCTGGGCCAGCTTCTTCAATGGAACCAAATTGGCCATATCCTGCATTATTTACCACAACATCAATTGGACCGTTTTCTTTGATAATTGAGTTAACCTTTGCCTTGATATCGGAAGCGCTGGCATTGACATCAAAATCAACAGTAATTGCCCCCTTTGCCTTCAAAGAATCAAGTTTCAGAGAATTTCTGCTAGCAGCAATGACCTTGTCGCCATGAGCTAAGGCAGCTGAGACAATGGAGGCACCGATACCAGATGATGCGCCAGTGACAAACCAAGTAGAAGTCATATTGAATAGGGTTGGATTGAGTCTAGGTTGTGTTTTGGTAATATTTGAGATTCTTTGGGCTTTGCTGTGTAGAAAGATTGGTGAATTCTAGGTCTACCGCAAACTTTGAACAAGGGGACATGGACTTCTTTTATAGGCAAGACATAGCAGCAACACTTGACGGAAATATCGGTCATAAGTATATTATGGAGACTGTAAACTGTGGTTGCTGGGTCTGTTGAGGTTAATTGAGGAGCTAAGTAAGTGTGAAAGCCTTTGGAGGCCTTTCCGGTCGCAGCACCAAGGGCAATATGAATAATCGATCAGAGCAAGGATATGGGGACAATAATGTGCAAATTCATATTTTAGGTGGAGCACAAAAAATATGGTGCAGCCTATTGCAGCCTATTGCAGCATACTACAGCGGCCAATTTTTTTGATTACAAAACCTTAAAACACAGCAACTGTGGCTAGTGAAAACAATTTGATCCAATTGATAGGTATATATTTCAAATATGGGATGGGCCTGACATTGGTTTACGAAGAGAAAGTGCATACCGGCCAGCTATCATTCACAAATCTAAATTGTCTTTCGTTTAAAAAGAACAGGAGAAAACTGTACCACCTTGATTGGCTTTCAGCAAAGACGACTGCCTCTCTAAGCTATGTCTTGTATGTCTGCTACCAAGCAGGCTGGGTGCTTTTTTTTTTTTAATCTTCTAGTCTAACATCTAGTTTACCAGATCGTGTTTCTTAAAACATAAAAAATACAAAAACATTGAAAAACGAAAACTGTTAATAAAATTGTTTGCGTTTAACAAAATCATCCAGTTACTGGCGTCATTAGTTCGATAAGTCGTGCTATCTTTGTTAGACAAGTGCAGTTGTGTTAAAAGATTTGCTATGATTAAGACTCCACGCTGCGAATGATGCTGTTACCAATTCTAGAGTTCTTCATTTGTAATCTTATAACAAACTTATTCATGTTATTAAGTAGGTTTTCGTCGTCCTTAATAAGTTTGATAACGTGTTCGTTGCCTTGTTTAGCTAGCACAAGTTTGTGATCATTGATGCTGATGTTAAACCACGGAGCTACCTCGCCACTTAATGGGCTCTTGCAACGCTTGATTTGAAAGACTTCATTAGCTGAGGTCATTGTACTCGATAGGGTCAATTCGTTATTTGATCTGTCCATGGAAAGATATCGACCACCATCAATAGTTTTCAATGCCACTTTAGTTGACTCCTTATCCAGCTCCCGTTGCTTCTGAGACTCAAGAAACGTTTGGTTTCCGCTTAAAAGTGAATCCATGGGTATTACTGTAAATAATTGGTTTTTCGCATTTGGTATAGTATTGTTTACTGGGAAATATTTAATGTTTTTCTCCAACTGGGACGTTGCTTTTCTCAATGTTTGCCAAAGAGCAGAAAACGCTTGCTCTGATAGAACATCAAGATTCTCATCACTTATTGCCACTTTACCATTTTTTGGATTGTATGATATTGCCTTAGGTTTGGTTTTCTTGTAGAACTGCAAGACTCGCTGGCGAGCTTCCTCATCAACTTTTTCTTCCTCTTCTTCCTCGTCATCATCAAAATCTCCCAGATCACACATTGACAAAAATAGTGTACCTTTAATCTCATTGGCAGAACTTGCCGAGTGCCATGAGCTTTCAACGATCTCCTTGATTATTAGCGCGTCCTCATCGCTGTGATCCGTGGCGTTTTGGCTGCTCTTGATGTCGGTGGTGTCTTTGATAGTGGCTGGAGGATTGGGTTTCCGGGGACCTGGCTTACGAATTTTCCCAACAGCGTCTCTAGTTTGTGATTTTTTACTTTTGAATTTGAGTTTAGAAACCATTGTATTTATAGATTGATATTGAGTAGCACCCTCTTGATGCTCCGCGTTAAGGGCATCGAGCACTCTCTTATTTTTTTTATTCACTTTTAAATTTTCGCGATGCTTGGAATTTTCTCCCCAGTTTCGGGGATTCTCACACAAACGCAGCTGCTGCTCAATGGCACATACATATTGAAATTATGAAAAAGACTTAAAGACACTATTTCAATTTTTTTTTCTCAATCAGTGGTGCTCAAAATTTTTACCAGCATGAAGTACAAACTCCTTACACGACGGCTAGCACTGTTTTCCATAATACTCGCTGCCGTAAGTTTCTCCCTCACCATAAACAATCCTGTCAAATACAGCAATTCCACCAATGCATCCGCACTTTTAATCACCACTGCCGCCACGCCAAGAGAAATACAACAGACAACCACTGCTTTCTTCCTATGTATGGCCAACTTAGTAGGCAATATTGCCTCAGTTGTTGCTTCGTGTCCTTGGATGCCGCTAGTGGCTCGCCCCATAGACTATGTGGTGTGTGGCATTGCGTTGTTGGCAGCGACTATCACTGTGCCCGCGGCCATCATCACCGCGCTGCAGAATGCCGCTCTTCTTAGCGACCGCCTGGCAGAAACACGCGGCAGTCCTGATTTTCGCTCAGAAATTCGCTCACAGTTCCGCCATGGGATGCAGCGGTTTCGTGATGGGTTGAGTGACAATGGATACAACAGCACCCTCACAAACAGTACTGACAGCAGCCATGAGATGATGCTGGTGATTCCTGGGCTAATATCATTCAAAATCAATGCAGTTCTGGATGAAGATGGAGAAGTTACTGTTAATACCACTGCTCAACGAACCTCTGGTGCTGCCTCTGAGGATGTGCAAGTCAGCGAATACAACAAAGACATTGATGTGGTATCTGCTGGAAGCACCAAGAGCATTAATTCAGTGGTTCAGTTCAATTTTGCAAGCTTGAGAAATGAAAAATTGTTCAGTTTTGACATTTTTGTATCAACTGCAATGAAAAGCGCTTACAAAAAGCTAAAACGACTCTCCAAGTCCAGAAGAATCAAAAGTAAAATAGTGAACATTACAAATAACAAGAAAATAGGCAAGCATTTTATAACGCACCGACTATCTATACTTTTATAGCTATTTCAAATATCCAAACTTAATTCACTTTGAAAGAAATTGAATTGCCAAAGTCTTTTGTAGCTGTAACTATGATACACTAACATGAGTGCTCGTCTATCACTAATGAGTTTCTTGTCAACAATCAGCAACCCGTAACAAAAGATCACTGCCATCTTCTTCAGCAGTCTCAAATCGTTCCAGTTGAGCGCAAACTGTTTCAAAGCATCATTGCTTTTCATAAACCTCAACTCGCCATGAATTCCAACTAAAGCTCCCAATGTATTCTCGGTAATCCGTGCTCTATGGTTTGTCTCGTAGCCACCAACGCACTCTGGGGTAAACACCGCCAACATCGAGTGGTGAGTATCAGACACCATCGCCAAAATCAGACTGTCGGGGAGCGCTTTAATAAACTGCTCAATGTAGAAGTATCTGTGCTGCCAGTGCACAGTTAACGGCAGAGAGTGGGTATGGCCAATGATGTCCTCCAAGATCCATGGTTCCATGCTGCTTGTCTTGAATTCTAAACTATGACTGCTGATAGTATTGATGTTGATATTGATAATGTTAATAAGCGCTTAAGGACTGCGTTTTTCTTATTTGGCGCTTGTTTGTAGCCCTGGCGCCATCGATTTTATTTTATTTTTTAATGTTTGATTTGTCCTTGAGAACACCAGATGGTGATGATGATGAGCAGGAGATGAATATCAAAAGCTAATCTTCAAGCTCTCAATACGCATCAGTTAATCATCATGGTCTTGTCTCCAAGGCTCTACTTGCCTCAGGTATGTCTGAATGTTGAAGAAGTTACATTTTGTGACAATATGCAGATCGTCCGACTTCATTTATAAATTATCAGATCATTTATTCATTCGCTCACACATTCACACATTAGTTTGATAACTAACTATCCCACTTTTTAGTCCTTCTTTGGCCTTCCATTATACATTGGTGTTGAGCTCATATTGGGCATTGCCATCTTAAACAAGATTTCTGGTTTTTATGGTATTCTTTCTCTCATAACTGGTCATCCTATCGATTTTTCCCAATGGGTATTCTACTTATCCTCCATCCTTATCCTCCCATTTTACATCAATGGTCTTCAAAATGTGAAAAACCCAAACTTGCCAAAATTTTCACTCATTAGTTTAATTTTTTGCGGTGACACATTAGCTAGCATTTTGTTTATTTTGTTCTTTTCATATCAATGGTTCTCCACGGATAGTAGCGGCACAGTGGTAAAGGACCCAGTAGGCGTGGCACCACCAGCAGATGCAGTCAGCCAAGTGACGAAATCCACTACCGGTGTTATTCCTGAAGCAAAAGCTACCGCTAATGCTGGCGCTGCTGATACTGTTGTAGAACAAGTCGATGCTAAATCCACTGCCGCCACCACTACCACTTCAGACATTATAACTAAACAAACTACTACTCGTGGCTTGCAAGACGATTACGTGATAGAAACCCCAGGTAACAATGATGCTGCTGCTGATGCTGCTGAT
>JXWR01001331.1_pt1 | contig 11658 bp, 5 predicted proteins | sample 315541 | NCBI WGS metagenome assembly JXWR01 (sample SAMN03273951, study PRJNA271842) | soil metagenome | isolation source: rice field ambient CO2 | place: India: CRRI Experimental farm Cuttack,Odisha-753006 | collected 2013-12-17
CCCAATGTCGTATCCACCAAGACTGACTGATGAACAAAATTTGAGCTGTGATATAAAGAGCGAACAGGGCTGTTAAAGCTTTGAAGCCTCCAAAAAATTTCAGGTACCATTTATAAACATCGAGGCTTATGGCACCGTTTGATTTTTCTTCCTCTTCTATTAGCTGGCCATCATTGACAAAATTTGCATCAAAATTTATGTTCTCGGTGACAGGTTCGATTTTCTGAGAGTCATTTTTTCTGGGAGCTTTTAATCTATTAGCGTTCTTTTCATTAACGCTATCTCGAGAAGAAAGTTGAACATATTTTTCTTTAAAAAGCCCTTTGCTTTGTAATTCTGTAATAGTTCCTTGATTCTTCACTTTGCCATTTTCCAACACAATCGCGAAATGGGCATTTCTAAGTGTTAATGAAACATTGTGCGTAACTAAAATGCAGGTTCTATTTTTCATTAGTGGACCTGTGATGCAATTTTCATAGATCCATACAGCAGTATGTGAATCGACAGCGCTCAAACAATCATCTAGTAAGACATGCTTAGCACTCGAATAAACAGCTCTCGCCAAGGAAATTCTCTGTTTCTGCCCTCCTGATAAAGTTATACCCTTTTCACCAATTTCTGTTAGGTCACCTGCTGGTAAAATCTTCAGGTCTCTTTTCAGTCCACATGCATCAATTACTTTGTTGTACCTATCCTCGTTATAGAAGTTATCAAAGATAATATTGTTTTTTACCGTGTCATTTAATAGCCACGCACTTTGTGAACAATATGCGAAGGAATTGGTTAAACCTTCGCAGTCGGGAATTAAATCATGCCTTGGTTCTAAGCTCGGAACAATGATAGAGCCACTAATTAGATTTAGTTCACCCAGTAAACCCAGCAGCAATGCACTTTTACCAGATCCTGTAGAACCCAAAACCAAATTTAACTTACCAATTTGAAATTTAATATTCAAACCACATAATTTGAATGCATTCATATCGCTGTCATTTTCATTCCAGGTTAAAGTCGCATTTTTAAATTCAATTTTATTTTTGTCTGGAGATATGGTTAGTTGATTATATTTTTCTGTATCGTCCATCCTTAAAAAATCGCTTATTCTTTTTAGAGAGACTTTTGATTGATTTATGAAACTTAGCATATTTGATAATTGATCCAGGGGTGTCTTTAACAAAGTGAAGAGTGACAAAGTAGTGAAAGCAAGCGGGGCATTCAAATCTTCATGTTGAACAAATGTATAGATGGCGAAAGTGACACCTGTCACCAAGGTTGGTGTCACGAACCAAAGAAAAGAAGTTACAGACCACACCAAAGATTTTTTTAATAAGGATCTTAATTCCTTTTGCCTTATTGATTTGATTTCATTTATAATATTCCTTTCCCAAGCAAAATATTTGACAATTCTTATGTTCTGTAAGCACTCGTTCAATTTTGCGATTCTTTGGTCAGTGCATTGCAGTGTTTGCTTTTGAAACTTACCCAACAAATTCGCTAACAAGAAATTCAATGGGAACATCACTAAGATAATTGAAATTCCTGCAAAAGCTGAAACACCTAAAAAGTTGAAAAGTAGTCCTACAACAACTATTATCATAATTACTGCCTGAACTGTCACATAAAGGTAGTTTGCTAGTTCCGATACCTTAAATGAGTCAATAGAAATGAGATTAATTATGGTACCAAGGTTTGCGGAGATACTATCTGAACCAGAGCTGGTTTTTGGAGATGTAAACAGCCTCCTGCGTAAGCCTTTTGCATAAATTTCTCCTATGAGTATGGCTCTTATTCTTAAACAAATCTTATCAGAAACAAATTGACCTTGGGAGTTACAAATTGCTAATGTCAATCTACAAATGAACATACCAATAATATAAAGCCACGCCAAATTCATGCATGATGAGGAACGGTTTGGGTTATCCACAATTTCTAAAAATCTTTTCATTAAAATTGTGGGAAGAAGGTTTACAACACTGTTCACCAGAACCCATAACATTCCTATGAGTAAATATGTTTTGAAAGATTCAAACAGTGCTAGCGTCAAATTATTAATGTGCTTGTTTCTCCTGGTAAACCCTTTTAGAATGAAAATGCTATAGTCTTCCATTGATAAGCCCCAAATATCCTTTAACTTAATAGTGTTCTTTTGGGCCTCCCATATAAAATTGGTAATCCAGCTCCAAGTAATGCAACTTAAAATTGAGGATATGTGTTCCCTCGAAGGAGACGTATGGTCGTCTCTGACGTAGATGATGGATGAGTTGTCTTTAATCGGTGAAGTGAGCTTTATTAGCTGTAAGGTTGAAGTAATTACGAATTCAAAGATATAAAATATCTGTGAGGGTACATCCTCGATATTACCAATATAGACCGAACGTATTGGAATCCAGGTTGAAATCCAAATAGTTGTATGGGCAGTAAAACAGATGGCCCAAAGGTTCGTTGAACGCTTATAAACTCTTAAGATACTTAGGGAAAGTAGTATTAACCAAAATAATAGTAAAGTTGTAACATCTCTGTTCGTTAATTCAATATTGATTTTTGTTACTCTTAAAAAGGAAAGGCCAATTATTTGTAAAGACATTAATACAATTTCAGATGATTTTCTTAAGTGGTCACTAGTAGACGGTCTACTAAACGTTAGTCCACCATGATTTTTAGCATCGATTTGCTTGACATCTATAGTTGTTATATCAAAATGTCTAAGTTTCAAAATCCTTCCTTGCTTTTTGACGTTGACGTAATTGGCTTGGGTATTTGAGTTCCGTAGAAGTCTTTCTATACTATTATCTTCTTTTCTCTCTTCTTGTGCGCCAAATAGATATTCGTTCACTAAATCGGACTCGGCAGATCTTACATAACGAGATAATTCACTGCGACAAAGTGCGAAAATGCCAATTGAGGCTATGATAGCCAATGGTAAATAGTAGCTCAATAGCTGAGTTCTTCCTAAACGAGTAAAATCATCAACTTCCCAAAATGAACCATTATTTCGGATAATAAGGGGATCCGTTCCCATTCTCCGAGGTAGTGAACCATTGAGGTGGCAGCATGAATAAGATAGAGGTGAGAGCTAGCGATTTGACATTTAGTACATATATATTTATATATATATAAGGAAGTTTTTTTTATTTTTTTTTCAAAATACGAAAATAGCAGTTCACGAGGCACTCACTTACTGGTTTTTAAAAGTGCACCCCTTTCGAAACGTTATGATGCAATCCTTCGTAGTGCTAAAGCAAATCATGTCGAAGAAGTTAAAGTAGTGTCATTGCAAAAAACTATACGGGGAAGTGTTTGAAAATAAAACAGGGGCGTCTCATTTTTACATATCATATATAGGTATACACGCATATATAAATATACATATTTCTTTTGCAGGGAAGGTGAACAAAAATACAAAACTCTAGCAAAAACTCAAGTTAAAAATAGGGATGTGGGTAAGAAGTAATTATTCTTGCTTTTCTTCAGAACCAGTTTCTTGCTCAATTTCTTCTTCATCATTTTCTGGTCTAATAACAGCAACATCTACAGTTAACTCCCTGTCACCGAAAACCTTGCCTTTAAATTCTTCAGCTTTAGCTTCAATATCAACATTTTCACCACTGAAAGTGACAAATGCCATACCTCTATTAGCAGAATCGGATGTGAAGATTCTACCAGTGTGTTGGTCTCTCATTTTTCTCATTGGCAAAGAGATGGAGTCGGCGTCAGTACCGAAAAATTCAGCGACCTCCTCTTTGGTAGCTTTGAATGGGACGTTATTAATATATAAGGTATCCTTTGATCTTTCCATTTGGTCTAATGGAATCTTTTCCCTTTTTTGTCCATTGAAACCACCTCTGGCGCCGCCTCTACCTCTGAAGTTCCCTCTGCCTCTGAAACCTCCTCTTTGCATTTGGCCTGGAGTTCTAGCTCTCTTAATATGAATTTCTCTGTCCTTAACGACTTTCGTGTCATAATTCTCCTTGATATTATCAAAATCAATCTTGGTTGGGAACTTGACTAGAGCGTGTTTACTAGCTGGAATATGACCGTCGGTGTGTTCCTTAATTGGGATCTCTACGCTGACTTCATCCCCGAATTCCTCCACAAACAATTGCTTCAAGTCGTCTTCGGTACATTCGTGAGCAACATTACCAATAAAGATTGTGTCCTCGGGGTCAATTACTGTCTTATGAGTAGGAGCCCTTGGTTGCTGTTCGGAGTCGTTGATGCTCAAGTTGTTTACGGCATTAGTAGCTTCTTCAATTTCAGTAGACATATTTTTCTTCGTTTGAGGGTTTTCTTCTTTCTTTTGGGGGAAACTTCTTCTCTCGATGTAGTGATAACTCAGTAACTTCCTTTAAATTTGCAGAATGATTATTTTGAGTCCAATTGCGTATCCTTTATGCCACAACCTGTGACACTCAGGGTGGCTAAATTAGAAAAATTTTATTCTGCTTTTCGACTAGTTTTGCCCCTTCCCTTTGGCGACGCGTCACCTGGGACGGGAATTTAAAGATAATAAAGAGGCAATTCATACAAATTTTAGAATATTTAGCGGCAGTAGTGGCCCAAAAAATAGTGTACTATCATATTTTCACTACCATAATTGGCTGCAAAATAGTTACTAGTACAGGTCAAAACGAGCAGGGCCTTTTTAGGAGAAATTGGATATACTTTTTAATATTTTCCGCTCGATGATAAAATTGGTAAATTGTAGATCTAATAACTTAATTGCAGAGAAATTTATGTATTTGAGATCCCTACATAGTGCCTACATTGCCTTAGCCTTAATTTTAAATATAAAGTTCCCCCATACAAAATGCAAGTGTACAGCGCGGCCACCTGCAGAAGTAGCATGGTGACTCTTAGTGTGCGGCCTCGAAGTCTTTCATAACTGTAACGGACGTCTGCTGACGACATTTCAAATGACATTACATTTATTCTTGACTCGACCAATGATCGTGGAGTTTCAAACATCGCTAAACACGCCATATCAGACTAACTGGACGATGGCTTCAAGATTGCCAGCTGCACGGGTAGCGCAAGTGAGAATATGAATTTGAACTTCTTCCCAGCATCAATCCGATATGGCAATACTTATTTACAACGGTGACTACTTCTGTAACTTTGTCTCGAAACCACGGCTTTCACTCACTTCAATGGCACAATCATATCGCTTTTGGATGTTAATGACCTTCTGACCTAATAATCTTGGATGCGATCAACATAGCTTAGGTAATCCAAAACTACTAAGGCATGCAAAATTATTGTGATATTCAAAATAAGTCGATATGATTTTCCTATAATGAGGTACTTCCCATGGTCCAAGTATCAAAGCTTCAACAAAGTAATCACCTTAAAAGGTTATTTAAGGTCATTATTATATTAAAACGTTTGAAAATTAATATTATTATTAAAAAATAAATTTTTTATGCAAAATTTCTCATTTTCAATTTAAGCGGAGTCGGAGGTCTTAGCTCTCTTGTCCATCTTGGCTTGAGCCTTGTTACCAAGGATACCACCACCCCAGTGCTTCTTGACTTCATCGTATTTGTCAGCGAAGTTAGCGTCAATGGTGGAAACCAACTTAGCCAAAGCAGCTTCGTCTTCGGCTCTGACTTCAGTCAAAGCGGCAACGGCAGAGGTCTTTTGGTTAACCAAGGTACCCAATCTAGCCTTACCCTTGACAATGGCGTATGGAACACCCATCTTCTTACACAAAGCTGGCAAAAAGACAACCAATTCAATTGGGTCGACATCGTTAGCAATCAAAACCAACTTAGCCTTCTTGTTTTCGATCAAGGCAACAACGTGGTTCAAACCGTACTTGACAGCGTATGGCTTTGGAGAAGCATCTTGCTTGGACTTACCTTCAGCAACAGCGGCAGCTTCTTTGGTCAATCTTTCCTTCTTTTCAGCAGCAGTTTCTGGTCTGTACTTGTTGAACAACTTGAAGGTTTCAGCAGCGGTGTTTCTGTCCAAAGTGTATTGGAATTGAGCAATGGTTGGAGGAACCTTCAATCTGATGGACAAGATCTTCTTTTGTCTTTGCAATCTGACGTATTCTGGCCATTTGACGTATCTGGACAAGTTTCTCTTTGGTTGGACAGCTTGGCCAATACCGAAGTTCTTTGGAGTAGAGTGAGTCAATGGGTTTCTAGTCTTGTTAGACTTGGTTGACTTAGCACCGAATGGAGCTGGAGCGACTTTCTTACCTGGGGCCATTTTGAATTAGTTGTCTGGATGTGATAGTAGAGGGTAAGCAATGTAAATTGACAACTGGAATAGTAATTGATAGATACAAATTCCTCGCCTTTATAAACAATTCAGCGTCTTTTTTTTTTTGCGTTGGTTTTTCCAATTTGTTTGCGTCGGTTATTATTTTTCAATAAAAATAAATAAAAAAATGAGAAAAAAATGAAAAATGAAAAAAAAAAATCTAATGGCCTAGATATGTTTGGGTGTTTTCCTCATAATACTAGTGTTACAGTCATTTGAATAGTATATGATGCAATAGAAGGTGGAGAGGAATATAAAATTATGGAAATTACATTGTTAATAGAAATTATTTATGTTGTTATTGGAAGTTTTCTAGAACCTGTTCGTGTTCACCTTCTATGTCCTTCAGCCAACCTTTGGATCTTTCCACGGCAACTTCCCAATACTTCCAATGCTTTCTCCTTTCAGCATCGTCGGATTGACTTCTGAATATCTTAAGGTTTGGATGAGCCTCTGGTGATATTTGTTCGTTTTTCTCCATTCCATTGTAAAAGACCCATTTCTTAACATCGTGTAGGTCCTTCCATAATGGGCGCTCGTTCACATCCTTGAAAGCCATATTGGCTGCAATGGCTGCCCCCAATGCGGTACATTCCGCTGTCGGAGACCTTCTGACTTTGACACAGGGACCTAAGATATCGGCTTGAATTTGCATGACTTCATTAGACCTCGACATCCCGCCATCCACTGCCAGAACCGACAGGGGCGACTTTTCATATGTGACGTCGGAAATTTCCTCTAAAAAGTCCCTGTCTTTGGAACCTTCACCAAACGCGTCAGAACTCATTGCCTTCAAGATAGCCCTGGCTTGAAAGCAAACACCTTCCACGGCAGCTCTGGCGATGTGGGAGGCAGTAGTGAATTGAGACATCCCCATTATGGTGGCTCTGGCATCTGGGTCCCAATAGGGAGCGAATAGGCCACTAAATGCGGGGACGAAAACTACGCCACCAGAATCGGGAACCGTAGATGCAATCGGTCCGACATCCTCTGATTTATCGATCAATCGTAAATTATCACGTAGCCATTGGACCACAGCACCAGCCACAGCGACGGAACCCTCTAATGCAAAATGTGGCTTGCTCAATTCTGGTTTTTGGCCACCGTACTCTTGCAAATGTGGGAACCAAAATGCTAGAGTCGTCAGTGCGCCATGTTGGGAGATCAATTTTTTGGTCCCCGTATTGTACAGTAAAAAGCAACCGGTACCATAAGTACATTTTGCAGCACCGGGTTTGTAAGCGAGTTGCCCCACCATGGATGCGCTTTGGTCGCCCAGACAGCCCTGTATGGGCAGGTTTCTCTTGACTAGATCTCGCAGTACTGTTTTTGGCGAATCGTGTAGCTTTTCCATTATCCAATCAGGAATGCCAAAGTCACCGTAGTATTGAGATGAGGACACAATTTCGGGCATGTGAATCAGGTTCTTGTCAATACCCCAAAATTCCAGCAACTCGTTGTCGTACTTTAAAGTGGAGAGGTTCATAAATCCAGTTCTGGAAGCGTTGGTTACGTCAGAAACGAACGCCTTTTGTTTAGTTAATTGGTAAATCAGCCATGTGTCCACAGTGCCGAACATCAGGTCGTTCTCCTCGTACGCCTTGGTACACAGAGGCTCATTGTCGAGGAACCAGCGCAGCTTGGAACAGGAGAAATACGTGGAGAGCAATGGCAATCCAGTCTTCTGTCTAAGCTGCAGTTGCCTATCAACGCTAGTGTTTTGCCATTTGTCTCTAACGATTTTGATCGTTCTGGTGTCGTTCCAAACAATACCGTAGTTAACAATTGGTTTTCCCGTGCGGCGGGACCACAGAATCGTAGTTTCTCTCATGTTTGCTATACCCATGCATGTTACCTTGTAAGGTGGGAGACCGTTTGCTACACGTTCGCTGTTGATAGTCTGCAGAGAGAGCAAACTTGAGGCAAGGCATTGGACGACGTTCACCAGTAATTTCTGCGGATGGCACTCAACCCAACCCGGTTTGGGGAACTTCAACGTGGGCTCGTTATGGAAGTCCAAGTCCAATTCCTCGATTTTTAGGAATTTGGTTTCTTGAATGGCATAGCCTTCTGCAGAAAAGATGGGCTTTCCGCTGGTTTTGATGTCACTGGCGTTTGGTGTTTCACGAGCTGGGGCTGTAGAGGGTCTCCTTAGGCCAGACACCCCAATCTTGCCCTTTGATGCTGAAGTTGAATATTCAATTTGGTGTTTTGAAACGTCCTGGCCCCATCTGTTGAACAGAATGCATCTGGATGAGGTCGTTCCTACATCAATACTGGCGATAAGCGGGACGTAGTCACTTCGTAAATCTTCCATTATTTTGGACATACGGCTCTGTTCTTGTTCTAAACTAGTGTAAAGGCGCTGGCTTGATCGGAATATGTAACGTTTGGAGAATACTACAAGTCGGAAGAGAGAGGGAAACATATAACTATTTGTATAGTTCCGGCCACAACTCAAACCACATGGTATATTTTATATGGTTCGAGAACAGGCATCCCCCCACATTTTATTACACCTTATCCGTTCTAAAAGTCTTGGCTGTCTTTTTTTTCCTTTCCTTTTCCTTTTTTTTTTTTTTCAATTTTTGTCAATGCAGTCAGCCCCTCACTATGCTACTCCACACCCTTTAATTGATGGTTTTACTCCAATTAGAAGAGAAGAATTACGAAATGGCCTGTATGGGTAGATTCTTGTTATGTTTTTACATACGTTGTTTAATAAAAGTCGTTATTTACCATGTGAAAAACAAAAACAGTATACAAAGGGTGGTTATCGTGGCCAATACAAACGCGTTTTTCTTCCTCCTCGTGTTAATCTTCATAATAAGCTGATTGACACCCGGTATTCTTTGTAAAGTTTGCAACACCTTGTTGTTTGCCGTGTTCAGCACGTTGCTCTGCGAGTGGAACTGCGACCGAGTCTCCCAGGCTTGGGAGATGAGACGGTCGACTACGTTGTTGGACTGATCGATTCGCCTTGTTTCGTTCTGAATGTACTCGTCAGCATCCCCTATAGGAGCTGGCGCGTCCGTTGTGGAATTAGCAATATCGTTCTTCACGCTGAATAACAAGTTTAGTCTGTTGCGCTCTTGCTGGATGGAGGACCTGATATTGCGGAAGCTCTTCCAGTGGTCTTGTAAGATCTCCTTGTGGCGCTGCAGTTGGGAAAGCTTTGATGCGGAGATTGCCGGGTTAGAATCGCAGATTTGTGTTAATGAATCGATTACATCCTGTCTCTGGCCTAAGATTCCCTCCAACTGCTTGTCTATCTTCTTTTCTTGGCCAGTTTGTTCTGAACTAGTTGTCTGCGCGAATGTGGAGTACTTGGAAAGAAGTGACTCCGTTTGTGTTTCTAGAGAAATGGCCTTGCCCCTTATGGTGACGAAAGACGGTTGTGAGCTCATGTGGTGTGGTTGCTTGTCTGGAATTGGGCTTTTCGCTGTGTCTAGTTTATTTTTTCCTTGTCTTTTTATCTCTTTTTTTTTTGTTTTTCGTTCTCTTTATTTTCAACAACGCCTAGAAAATTTGGTTACCAACCACACTATTGAACAAAGATAACTAACTGATTGAACAAGAGTAGGCGTCTTACACTGGGTTTGCAAGTGTCATTGACTTTTGTTGCATTGCTGTGAAATACACATTCGGAGCAGTTGAAGGTCTTTTGCTGAATGCCCCACATATTTTCAAAATATTGTTTTGGCTGCGGAGTTTGTGCCTGATCAGTAACTACCAATCTCGTGAGATTTTTCATAAGCATCTTTGAAAGCTTTTATACTTATTTGATCTTTGTATATATCAGGTTTTACCAGTTTAGCCGCCAGAGTTTTGGTATTTATGTGTTACCCGGTATATCCATATGCCTTTTCTTGGTGGCAAAAAAAAGGTACTTTCTGATATAAAGAAGCTGGTAAGCTCTCGATAACTGATCTCTTTGTCTTTGTGCAGGATTGGATAATACAATAATTATAGAAAAGTTTCTATTTCACCACGAACAACATTATGTCCATTTCTTCTGACGAAGCGAAAGAAAAACAGCTCGTGGAGAAGGCAGAATTGCGCCTGGCTATCGCAGATTCCCCTCAAAAGTTCGAAACTAATCTGCAGACTTTTTTGCCTCCATTATTACTAAAGCTCGCCTCTCCACATGCCTCCGTTAGAACAGCAGTATTTTCAGCCTTAAAAAACCTCATTTCTAGGATAAACACGCTGCCCCAGGTTCAGCTTCCTGTGAGGGCGCTTATTGTCCAAGCAAAGGAACCCAATTTAGCCGCTCAACAAGACTCGACCAATGTCCGCCTTTACAGTCTGCTACTGGCGTCTAAAGGTATAGATAGGCTTTCCTTGCAAGATAGACAGCAGTTGCTACCGTTAGTCGTTTCGAACATCTCGTGTCTAACAGGCACAGTAGCCGCCAGAATGTTCCACATCCTTTTGAAGCTTATTTTGGAATGGGTTGCACCCCAGGAGTCTTCACATGAGCAGGAAGAATTTGTTCAGTTCCTTCAACTGGACAACGACGGTTTTTCGTTTTTGATGCGCCAATTTACCAGGTTTTTTCTGCTGGTACCTTCAAAGCAAGTCCAGGTTTCTCAACAGCCCCTGTCGAGAGGTTACACATGTCCGGGCCTATCTCTAACTGATGTGGCATTCTTTACTTATGATGCGGGCGTTACTTTCAACAAAGAACAGCTGAATAAGTTCAAAAAGGCTATTTTTCAATTTGTTTGCCGTGGCATGGCGGCTACCCAAACTATTGAGCAGTCACCTAGGATGATTGAACTGATGGAATTTTTGTGCGTTGTCTCTACGGATTCCACAAATTTATCTGATGATGCGGCTCAGTTCATGAAACGGTTTCCCATGCCTTATGAAAACGAAGAGTTCATCACCTTTCTTCAGACGCTGTACATCGGCAACACAGCAAATGGAAGACCGCCGGTCAAGGCTATCTTGCAAGAAAAAATCCTGTCCATATTAAACAGAAGTCACTTCGCCACCACCAAAGCAGAATGTATTTCGTTGATTTGCTCTATTGGATTGCATTCATCTGAGTATAAACTTAGATCTTTGACTCTTTCTTTTATTCGACACGTAGCAAAATTAAATTACAAAAATTTAAATCCTGCTTCTTCATCACCTTCATCAACAGACTTTTCCACTAGTATTGTTTCCTTGATTAGAAATAATCTTCATGCCGAAGGTTGGCCGAAGTTACAATTGGGGCCCCAGACCCCAGCTTTCAATACAGCCATTCTGCAGAGACAGCTGCAATATGAAACATTGGGTGATATCTTGAAAAGAGATTTTGAGCTTGTAAGTGACTTATCCTATATTGAATTTCTATTCGAGTCCTTGAAAAATGACTTACCACAGTTCCGCTCCAGTATTCAG
>JXWR01007114.1_pt1 | contig 11647 bp, 10 predicted proteins | sample 315541 | NCBI WGS metagenome assembly JXWR01 (sample SAMN03273951, study PRJNA271842) | soil metagenome | isolation source: rice field ambient CO2 | place: India: CRRI Experimental farm Cuttack,Odisha-753006 | collected 2013-12-17
CTCCCATTAGTAGTATAACCGGGCGGGTGTAAATGGTACTCTCCGCTCCTTTGCGACCTCAACGAGTAAGTCTTCTGTGAATACTGCTTAGCTGCTGCCCTGGACGTTGGCGGAGCGGCAGAGGATGTGGAAAGCCTTCTTCCTGGGCTCTTTACCGAACTTCTTTGTCTCGGTATTGAAGGTGCATGACTAACCAGCGAGTGCGACCTTGAGTAATTGGTTCGATCCGGTGATGCGGCAGAAGCAGCAGAGGCAGCAGCAGCAGAGAGCTGAGGACTTTTGTTATAATCTTCATGGTTCTGATAGTAGTAATCATACCTAGATAAATCAGGTACCCTCCTGTCCCTCTTTGTAAAACCAAATACCATTTTCAACTTTCTTGATCAACAGAATGTCTTTGTTTGTTTATTCTAGTGAAAAAATAGAAGTAAAAAGCAATCAATATAAGCAACGTGAAACGATCGAAGGAAACTAAAAGAGGTTTGATGTTAGAAGAATTGATTAACACCAAATCAAGCAATTTATTGAAGTATGGGTCCCTGATGTTTGTCCTTCTCGTTCTTGCTTTCCCTCCCCTCTTCTCATCCATTCGCTTCATTTATGCTTTTATTTTCTCCTTTTTTTTCTCACAACAAATGTCCGAAACAAAAAAAGGGGCCTCAGCCATTAAAGGTAGTGAAAGGCACTTCTAAGAGTTGCGCCAAACAAGGGAAGATTAAAGGGAAAGAAAAGCTCTGGCAGGCTAAAACTGGCAGACTGGTCATGAGTGAAACTGGCGAAACTTCAGAGTATTATAAGCAGGCGCTGGAAGAATACAAAGAGGTCCAAGAAGACGAAGACCCGGATGCGTGGGACACGAGAATATCCAAGACCGGATGCTACGTAGAGAACCTCGCATTACAGCTGTGCCATGCCGAAACAGGTGACTGGAGGCAGTGCTTCAACGAGATGGCGTTATTTAGGAAGTGTTGGGAAAAGAATGGTAATAGAGAGCGCGTAAGCACAGTGGACGTGGATGGGACGACCAGTAAGGATTCGGAAAAGAAGAAATGAAAATCTAAATGTCGTGATGTATAACTTGTATATAATAGACAGCTGCAGTGATCGAAACACATTGTTTCCCTTTATAGAACATAACTGTTACGCTTTTGAACGGCATTTCTATGAGCTTCTAGAATATTTTTCCGCCCTAGCTGGAGAAAGTTCAGACAGAAAATTATTTAAATAAGTCGAATATCAGGTGTGTTGATGCGCTCACATCACATAGAAAACTGGTAAGACAATATTCAGGCGATCAAGGAGTAAAAATGACTAGACCTAAAACTTTTTTTGATATTTCTATTGGAGGTAAACCCCAAGGCCGTATAGTTTTTGAGTTGTACAATGACATAGTGCCTAAAACGGCTGAAAATTTTTTGAAGTTGTGTGAAGGAAATGCTGGTATGGCAAAGACTAAACCTGATGTACCATTGTCGTACAAGGGTTCCATTTTCCACAGAGTGATCAAAGACTTCATGTGTCAATTTGGTGATTTTACCAATTTTAATGGTACTGGCGGTGAGAGCATATACGGTGAAAAATTCGAGGATGAAAATTTCACTGTTAAACATGATAAACCATTCCTTCTATCCATGGCCAACGCCGGTCCAAATACCAATGGATCTCAAGCTTTCATAACCTGTGTTCCTACACCTCATTTGGACGGGAAGCACGTTGTGTTTGGTGAAGTGATTCAAGGTAAAAGAATTGTTCGTTTGATTGAAAACCAACAATGTGACCAAGAAAACAACAAGCCATTGCGTGATGTAAAGATTGATGACTGTGGCGTGTTACCTGACGATTATCAAGTGCCAGAGAATGCCGAAGCTACACCAACAGATGAGTACGGCGATAATTATGAAGATGTTTTAAAACAAGACGAAAAAGTTGACTTGAAGAATTTCGACACCGTCTTGAAAGCTATCGAAACGGTAAAGAACATTGGTACTGAACAGTTCAAGAAACAGAACTATTCCGTGGCTTTAGAAAAATATGTCAAATGTGATAAATTCTTGAAAGAGTATTTCCCAGAAGATTTGGAGAAGGAACAAATTGAAAAAATCAATCAATTGAAAGTGTCTATTCCATTGAATATTGCCATCTGTGCTCTTAAATTAAAAGATTACAAGCAAGTATTAGTAGCCTCATCGGAGGTGTTATATGCCGAAGCGGCTGACGAAAAAGCCAAGGCCAAAGCTTTGTACCGTCGTGGCCTGGCCTATTACCATGTTAATGACACAGATATGGCTCTCAATGACCTAGAAATGGCCACTACTTTCCAGCCAAATGACGCTGCCATTTTGAAAGCTATTCATGATACTAAATTAAAAAGAAAGCAACAAAACGAAAAAGCTAAAAAGTCTCTTTCGAAGATGTTCTCCTGATTACTTGCATTATATATATATGCTTATATGTTTAAGTACTAAACAGTTGCGCTGCCTCAGTAGTTAAGTAAAAAGTACGTAGAAAACTCTGTTAAAAAAATTATTTTTTCAGGCATAATAAGCGGATATTTTCCGATGTCCATTTATGCAGTGGGAAGATTAAGAAGCTAATGATACCGTAACTCCACCAGTGAAACTAAAACGTGCGTCCAAAAAGCGCTGACATAAATTACTTATTGATGTCCTCACAAGAATATACAACTTTTATAGATATACCAGTGACAAGAGCGCAGGTTGAACACTGTTCTTACTCGTTTTGGTCCTCACTGTATCCCAAATATGTGCCAAAATCCATAGTGTTAAAATCCTTACCGAAAAAATTTATTCAATATTTGGAACAAGACGGTATCAAGCTACCCCAAGAGGAAAACTCCAGGTCTGTGTACACCGAGGAAATAATAAGAAATGAAGATAATGACTATAGTGATTGGGAGGACGATGAGGATACCGCCACCGAATTTGTCCAAGAAGTTGAGCCATTGATAGATTTTCCAGAATTACACCAGAAATTAAAGGATGCTTTGAACGAATTAGGTGCAGTGGCTCCCAAGTTAAACTGGTCTGCACCAAGAGACGCTACCTGGATTTTGCCGAATAACACTATGAAGTGTAACGAGGTAAATGAACTTTACCTATTGTTGAACGCATCCAATTACATAATGCATGACCTTCAAAGAGCATTTAAAGGCTGCGTGGACGGGGATGATATAAAAGGATTGAAATTTGACTTGGTACTTAGACAATGGTGTGATATGAATCCGGCACTCGAATTTAGGGTCTTCGTTAAGAATGCGCATATCGTTGGGGCCACCCAGCGTGATTTAAATTATTATGACTATTTAGATGAGTTGTCAGATACCTTCAAGGACCTTATTGATGAAATAGTTCATGATGTCGTCCTGCCCAAGTTTCCTGATAAAAGTTTCGTTCTTGACGTTTATATTCCAAGACCTTTCAATAAAATCTTCATTGTTGATATAAATCCGTTTGCCAGGAAGACAGATTCTTTGCTATTTTCATGGAACGAGATTGCTGCGATAGCACCTCCGAAGAATGATGTTGAAGATTATGAATTAAGGTTAGTGACGAGGCATAACACGGGGAGATTCGCTTCAAAAGAGCATTCCGAAAATCATGTTCCACAGGATCTCGTAGAAGCTAGTTTAAATCCTGAAGCAATCCGAGAGCTCACTCAAAAATGGAAAGAACTACTCTCTCAACAGGCAAAGGAAGAAAGCAGTGATAGTGAGAATGAAACTTAGATTTAGAACCCGCATTTGAATATATTCGTCTTTTTATTACCCTGTTGTATGATTATATAAAATTATTTACATCGATTTATATTAACTTTTATCCGATAAAGCAACAAAATAACAAAAGTATGCGTGCAAGAATTATTAACAAGGGGCCTTACCATGTAAAACTTTCTTCTTCTAGTTCAACGTCAATCTTCAAGGAAGAGTCTATACCTTGGACCACTGCATTTCTAAAATCGTCGTTAAACGTTGCTGGCCCGCAGGAATAAAAGGTAATATTATTATTCTCTAGTTCTGAGAGTTTTATTTCCGAGCGCACTAGTTCTTTCAAATCAGGTCTTTTATTGAGACATTCAACAGTGATTTCGCTTTCTTCTTTATCATCAAAACCTTTTGTACTCTCATCTGAATTTGTGTCCTCAACACTGGAACCAGTATATATGACTGAGACTTCACAACTTTTCTCCTTTAACCATTGCAATTCATTTTCAAACCATTTCAAATGGGATAGGTCATTAACAATCCAGTAAAATTTATGCTGAAGTTGATCAGTAGATGGTAACCGTAAACATTCGACAAAGTGCGGATAAATAGCCGCAACACCCAAACCAGCGGCTACACCTACCAGATTTCTTTTTAGCTTAGCGATATGTGGAACCGTTACACCATATGGGCCTTCAAGGAATATTTTACAATCAACAGTATGATTTGGAGCACTTAGAACTTTCGATAACAAAACTCGAGTGATACCTTTATTTGCCTTTACGTACATTGTCAATTGATCTGGATTGTTTGGATCACGGTGTCGTTCCGATAATACTGTAAATGGATGTGATTGGAAACTATAGAACCATGCACTTTTTGGTGATAAGAAATACATGTATGCGAAAGCTCCTACTTGGTACTTGAAAAACTTTGGTTTTTTTACTGAAATTTTAATAACATTAGAATCATCAGTGGTACTCAAAGTAGCAGTTTTCAAGCCACCATTCATGATTATTCTAACAATCCTGCAGAATCTATCAAAGCATAAAATACCAGCCATTGACCAAATCCAACCCATCCAGCCCAGAGTGTGACAATGGTAGTACATGGCAATAATGAACATAATATTCATCGCTTTATGAATAAGAAGGAATATCTCATACCCTCTATTTCTAAATACTTTTTCACTTTGGAAAATAATAATAGACATTAATATCGTTGCCACTATACCCCACCTAAAGTAAAATTTCCTAACCAAACTTTGAAACACACCTCTTTTCACTCCCGAGGCAGTCATGACAATTGAGTGTACAACGGCCAACATGAAACAAACGTAGGCAGACCATTTATGATAGAAATTAAATGTAGAAAAGGAAAGCCCTGTTATAGGGATGAAGGGATTATTTCTTATTCCGAATAGATAGACTACTGGGAAAAGTGCAATGGCCATCAAGTCTGCTCTACGACTCACAAAGGCCATACTTCTTCTCCATCTGGGCCTATCATATGGGTGTGGAAGTTTAATATTATGACCAAAACTGAGAGATAATATAGTCAAAATAACAAAAATTAATACGACGAGACCCTTGCCTCGAGTTGTAAAATTAAATGGTAGACGCTTCCATAAATAAAAAGTTCGTTCATTATAATCTTTGTAAACAGAAGGATAAATAAGTGATTTTTTGACGGAGTTTGCCATGATGTTCTTACCAAACACCCTTTTCAGAATGTTCAAGATAGTGGCTGCAGTAAGTACAGCCACCCAGAAGAAGACGAGACCCCAAGCGCACCATTGAGAGCGCATTAGGTTAAGATGGATACCATAATTTTCCTCATAATAATAATGATACGCTGTCTCGTTCGCCATGAGCGGTTGACTGACCACGGTTTTTTTATCACTTTTCTCAGGTGCTCTCAAATAATTTGACGCATTTAAATAAATATTCTTCATGTCCTCTAAAGTATAAACTTTGATGCTTGAACATTGGGATGCTAACTTCATTAAGGCGCTGTCTAGTGTTTTGTTAGATTTGGAATTCTCATAGGCACATGCTGTCACTGAACCCAGCCAATTGATGTTTTTACAGTAGCAACTTTTAGATTTACTAGAACATCCAAATTGGTATAGCGCAGCTTGGGAAATACATGAAGTGCTAATAAGTGTAGCACTCGATTGAACCGTAGCAAAAAAAGATATAAATAAGCAGAATAATACACGGGTTCTAACCATATTGATCCGGCTCGTTCTTCTGTCGGCGTGAATATGCGAGAAATTAGATGATTATATTACCTTCCAAAAGGGAACTGAAGCATGGAAGAGAGCAAACGACTTCAAAACTGAGATTTTAAGGTGATTTAAGTATCCATCGCTGTAGATTAATCATCGCAAGATCAGGCACTTTAAGTTCCTTGAGAGAACGATCTAGCCTTGAGGATATTGGAAATTGGGTGTATTAGTAAATCAAAGTCGAGCCGCTATAACAATTTTCGATGAGCAAAAAAAAAAGGTGAGCAAAAATATCGGCGAAAATGTTTGGGTTGGGAGTAGACTTTCACCAAGATTGCCACAGTTAGTGTTCTTGGCAATTGCTGCAAACCCGTCAAGCAACCTAAATACATTTTTATCGGGTATTCTTCAACTATTGTACCGCTCTTTACTGTCAATTGCATCTGCCGTACTTTACATTTACTTCTTATGTGCTCGTTCTACTATACTTTTAAAGGCGTCACAAAAATTATGTAAAGCCTCGCGACGATCATGTAGGAAAAAAAAAAAAGACAATACCAGCTAATAATTATCGATTAATAACGAAATACAAGAACAGTCGTTTAGTTTAAACTATCATCAAGGGCTTTTGCACGAAATAAAAATATGAGAATATCAATATTACAGCTGGTGCCGGTTGTTGGCTACATCGGATTTGCACTGGGAGAATTATACAAACCCAAAAACTCCATTTCTTGTTCTCCAAATAACCCTTGTCCCGCAGAATGGCCGTGCTGCTCGCCGTATAATGAATGTGGCGCTGGACCGATATGTGTCGGTGGCTGCAACGTGAGGTCATCTTTCGACGAGGAAAGCTGTGCTCCTATACCTGCATTAGTCGCCAGTCAAAAACTTGAATTTGTTAGCACACCAAAGGTTCCTAAATTTATTGTGAACTATCAACCTAAGCCACCAATAAGAGAGGGAAATGGACCGAATAAGGCAAATACCAAGGTGGGTGTAGTAGAAGGGGAGCTAAATTCCAAGAGAATCATACACTACGCCAAATTCTTGGTCACTCCAGACAGTAAAGAGGCAGAGAAAATGTTGGAAGATTTCGATTTCACACATAGCGGCTACACATCAATTGAAGCGAGTAGCGGGAATATTGTTCTGGCTATGCCAAAAAAAACTACCGGAAGTTTGATCACATCGACCAGGTCATTTCTATACGGCAAGGCAAGCGTGCGAATGAAAACGGCGAGGTCGAGGGGTGTGGTGACTGCATTTGACTTAACATCCGCAATTGGGGACGAGATTGATTTTGAGTGGCTGGGTGGTGATTTAATGACGGCCCAATCAAACTACTATTCTCAAGGGCATTTGGATTACACAAGAATGCAAAGATTTCCCGTAGGCGCTGACACTTGGGCCACTTACCACACTTATGAGATTGATTGGGACCCGGATAGGATAATATGGTATGTTGATGGTAAAATAGCTCGCACAGTCCTGAAGAAGGATACCTGGGACCCCATTAGTAAAGAATATAGGTACCCACAAACGCCGATGAGACTAGAAATCGCTGTTTGGCCAGGCGGCTCGGAAACCAACGGACCCGGTACAATAAACTGGGCAGGTGGCCTCATAGATTGGGAAAATTCACCCGATATTATCGAAAAGGGCCAATTTACGGCGCATGTTGAACAAATCACCGTAACGCCGTACCAAAATAAATTCACAGAACAAGTGCAGTTTTGTATAAAGGCAAAGAAAAAGGCACCAACCTTTTCCCAAAAAGATTTGTCAAGAGTAGTCGTTTCGTATAACAGGCAAGACAGACTGAATCATCATGATGAGGGGTCTCTCAAATGGGACTGCTTTGTTACTCCAAAGATAAATGACTGGTTGAGTTCTTGGAAACGGTCAAAATAGTCACAGCAATAATGTCTTACGAAGTTCTCTCTTCCGTAGCGGATCCTCTAATTCCCTGCATGAAGGCACGCTCTAATATATATGTATACATTCTTTAGTTCAAACCTTTCAAGAAACACAAAATGCACCTATTTTCCGTATTGCAATTATTACTAATTTCCTAAAGCAAATATTTACTATTCTCCCATTATAACGTTCTCTCTTTGTTACCCTGACATTCAAAAAATATCACCGGGTAACAGAACGCGTTAATATTATCTTTTGGGAAATTTCATTAAATGTAATAATAATCGTTAACAGTAGCTGCGAAATGAACAAATGCGTAATATCGGTTAGTCACATGCATAAGAATTCAACATATAACTATCTATGGGTGGAGAAATTATTACTTTGCAAGCAGGTCAATGCGGGAACCACGTTGGTAAGTTTCTCTGGTCTCAATTGGCGAAAGAACACGCTATAGGCACCGATGGGCTATCTCAGCTTCCTGATTCCAGTACGGAAAGAGATGATGACACAAAGCCTTTCTTCCGCGAAAACAGTAGGAATAAGTTTACGCCAAGGGCTATAATGATGGATTCCGAGCCTAGTGTCATCGCCGACGTGGAGAACACATTTCGTGGGTTTTTTGACCCGAGAAATACCTGGGTAGCTTCTGATGGCGCTAGCGCTGGTAATTCTTGGGCCAATGGGTATGATATAGGAACTCGTAACCAGGATGATATTCTTAACAAGATCGACAAGGAGATTGATTCTACCGACAATTTCGAAGGTTTCCAGTTGCTGCACTCAGTAGCCGGAGGGACCGGTTCAGGGCTCGGATCCAACCTCTTAGAAGCGCTGTGTGATCGATATCCTAAAAAAATACTCACGACATATTCTGTGTTCCCTGCAAGATCTTCTGAGGTTGTTGTTCAATCTTATAACACTATTCTGGCTTTGAGAAGACTGATAGAAGATAGCGATGCAACGGTGGTGTTTGATAACGCTTCGTTGCTGAATATTTCCGGTAAAGTGTTTAGAAACCCGAACATCGATTTACAACACACGAATCAATTGATATCGACCATAATATCTTCAGTAACGAACAGTATACGGTTTCCGAGTTACATGTATTCATCCATGTCCAGTATTTACTCTACCTTGATTCCTTCTCCTGAACTTCATTTCCTAAGCCCTAGTTTCACTCCATTTACATCAGATTATATTCACGATGATATAGCGCATAAAGGCCATTCCAGTTATGACGTCATGTTAGATTTATTAGACCCTTCCAATTCTCTTGTCTCTACCGCGATGAACAATCCAACATATTTTAACGTTTATAATACAATCATTGGTAATGTAGAACCTCGTCAGATATCGCGTGCTATGACAAAATTACAACAACGCATCAAATTCCCCTCATGGTCCTCTTCTGCGATGCACGTTAACATTGGAAGAAGATCGCCATACTTGCCTTTACAACCAAATGAAAACGAAGTTAGCGGCATGATGTTAAGCAATATGTCTACCGTGGTGAACGTCTTTGAGAATGCGTGCAATACTTTTGACAAAGTATTTGCCAAGGGCGCATTTTTAAATAATTATAATGTAGGCGACTTGTTCCAATCAATGCAGAACGTTCAAGATGAATTCGCCGAGTCAAGAGAAGTAGTACAAAGCCTGATGGAGGATTATGTAGCTGCAGAACAAGATTCGTACTTGGACGATGTACTTGTTGATGATGAAAATATGGTTGGCGAGTTGGAAGAGGACCTGGATGCCGACGGTGATCATAAATTAGTATAATGATGCCTTCCTTGTTCAGGAATTTTACCACCGCCCAATAGTTTTATTATAGTACTCTCAATATATCTATACCAACAACCGCTTCAAATGTATTATCTCCCTTTATAAATTCTGCACTGTATTGTAATATGTATAAAGCTTTGTACCGCTTTTTCATCATTGCATACATCGATAGCGCCTCTTCAACTTTAGAATTTCCTAAAGGGTAGAAAAACCAGATGATTCAACTCAGCGTAATGGAACGCTCTGTTTGAAATAAAAAACATCTGTATCGCTGCACGGATTAGTTCGATAATTCAACGACAGTTATACTAATCTTGGTGATGGAATGAGTACTTTAGCGGAAGTAAGTTTTTGAATTATGCCCCCACTTTTTTTTTGTTCATGGTGACTAACATGAATTAGGTTTATACTATTATTGAGGACGCCGAACAGGAATGTCGAAAAGGAGATTTTACAAATGCAAAAGCGAAGTATCAAGAAGCCATTGAAGTTTTAGGTCCGCAGAACGAGAATTTGTCTCAAAATAAATTAAGTTCTGACGTTACGCAAGCCATTGACCTATTAAAACAGGACATTACAGCCAAAATCCAAGAATTGGAACTTTTGATTGAAAAGCAGTCATCAGAAGAAAATAATATTGGAATGGTCAACAACAATATGCTTATTGGCTCTGTTATTTTAAACAACAAATCTCCGATAAATGGAATAAACAATGCTAGGAATTGGGATAACCCAGCATATCAGGACACATTAAGTCCCATAAACGATCCACTTCTTATGTCAATTTTGAACCGCTTACAATTTAATTTGAATAATGATATTCAATTGAAAACAGAAGGAGGAAAAAATTCCAAAAACTCGGAAATGAAGATTAACGTAAGACTGGAACAATTCAAAAAGGAGTTGGTATTATATGAGCAGAAAAAATTTAAAGAATATGGTATGAAAATTGACGAAATTACGAAAGAAAATAAAAAATTGGCTAATGAAATTGGGCGATTAAGAGAACGCTGGGACAGCTTAGTAGAAAGTGCGAAGCAAAGAAGGGATAAGCAAAAAAACTAGACGAATAGGGTAATTTCTTTTTAAGATACGAAGTATCGTCTTTTAACTTAGTTGGAGTATGTGATTGCTGCTCTTCTACTGCGAATGCCGCTTACCTGGAGGCATAGGGCACATATATCAAACCCTCCAGAATTTTGAATTTTGCCCTGAGGCTGCTTGAAGATTGTCAAATAAAGATTCGGTCAAAAAGAGGATGATATAAACTTGGGTGGACCATCGGGGTGTTAACTGAAACGGAATCAAGGATGCATTCATATATATATCTATATATATATATGTGTGTATATGTGTGTGTGTGTGTGTGTGTAATATGATATATATCTTCTACCTGAATAAATGAAATATGATCCTTCCGAAACCAAAACTGAAGCAAATGGTGTTAAGATGAGTAAGTTAGGCTTCTGTCGAAACAATCCATTCTTCTACAATTTGAGAACAGCGGTAATGCTTTTGGTCAAAGTATTTTTTCCAAATTGAATGATGGCGTCGAGATGCGTTCTTGCAATTCTCCAATATCAGTGATGCTAAAGGAATTATTTGGCTGGATGTATAGCCAGAGTAGAATACATGTTTTAAAGACCAATCATTTGAACCAAGGATTGTTCTGCTCAGAAAATACGCGCCAGCAGCTAACCAGCTTGGTGCCGCAGCCACTAGTTTGGGTTCTACTATTGTAGTTTCCAATAAGTACTTTGCTAATGTTCTTGGTTCGAAGTCATAGTCATCTGCTTTACTTATCCTTCTTAAAAATGGCATGGGTCCTGGCCAACCTATTTCAAATTCCAGAGTATCTATCATATACTGTTCCGCTCTAATAATGTCATCTCTAGTGTATGTATTTTCCAGCATGTAAACTAGATCATCCAAAGTGGGGCAGTTAATCTCTTCAAACTTGGCAGCAATAAATAAAGCCGATACACCAA
>JXWR01001003.1_pt1 | contig 11632 bp, 7 predicted proteins | sample 315541 | NCBI WGS metagenome assembly JXWR01 (sample SAMN03273951, study PRJNA271842) | soil metagenome | isolation source: rice field ambient CO2 | place: India: CRRI Experimental farm Cuttack,Odisha-753006 | collected 2013-12-17
TTTTTTTGATTGGCTGTTTCCTAGTGTACATAATAATAACATTTTTCATTTGCTTTATTACTTGAGTAGCATAAAACAGAAAAGGAAAACTTTATTTGTATTAAAAAAACGGAAAAGCAAGTTAAAATTATTTCACATAGGCTCATTCCTCAACTTCCTCCAAAAACACTTTTCTACCGGTTGCTGTAGCATCACCAGCGCTTGTAGACTTTTCTGGAATTACATCAGCTTTTTCTTCACTATTTGCCAAGGCAGCAGCTTTCTTTGCTGATTTAGCAGCTTTGGCTTTCTTCTTCTCAGCAAGTTTAGCGGCCTTTGGGTCTAGCACCTCATTGCCCCATCCGTATGTTGGAACAAATGACTCAACAAAACCGCAGTCAGCAAAAAGATTAGGGAAAAGCCAGAACCCTGGTTTCAAGATAGGATAAGTTATACAGAAGATCACCAATCTGACAATTGCCATGGCGAAAAATAACACAATAAGCCCCAAGAATCCCATAGACAAATACCAAACGTATAATCTTAACTTATACGGCCACAATGGGAACAAAATCAAGCCAAACACCACAGCGAGGAAAAGAATACCATAAAGCACCGCGAATGGATTAGGAACATCATAGTTCCACAAGTAATATTCATCTGGTTGCAATGTAGCCTTTGGGTCGATGATAAGATTAGGAAAACCTTTCTCAACATTGAGTTCTTTTTCTTTAGCTTCATCCACGGTAATTTTATTCACTGGAAAAACAAGTCCTGATTTGATAATTTCAATATAATATCTCATTGCATCTTGTTCATTTGCAATAACGGGAAGAATTGGCGATTTCTTTTGTTGTTTTTGGTAGTTTGGTGATAAAAGAGCTCTTACGGCACGCTTGTAACGAAAGAAGTCAACTTTTTTGGATGGATGAAGAAGCCCTTGTCTTTGCTTGAGTAACGGGTCATGACGGATGGCTTTAGCAATAGCCACTGCTTGTGGGTTTTTAGCTGGACCTTGAGTGGACATTGTGGTTGGTTTGTAGTAAATAGCTTTATTGGTAACTTATTATGCAAAATATGCAGTGATGATAATATAAATGGTGCCGTAGCGAATTGATTTACAATTTTTAAAAACACCAGGTTTTTTATAAACTGCAATTTGAACAAACGAAAAGGCGAAAACACTCAAACAACGAAGCAAACGCAAATACGTGAATGAATAGTGATAAATGGGCAAAAACGCAAATAAATAAGTATAAAAACAAGAGTATTTAGACTGTAATTAGTGAACAATGAATTGAAATGAAAAGAAACAAGAGACGTGGTGGGGCAAGTGAGCCAATGGTATGATGATGACTTTGTATCTACTGTGTTTCTTCGCCAACAGTCTCAGTGCGATAATAACAGAGTATCATCTGTTTTCCTTTTTTTCTCTCTCTCTCTTCTGGCTTCTTAGTGGTTTCTTTCTTCCTTCTATCGCCAGCATTCTGTGTTATGAGCACTGGGAATAATCAATGACCGGATAACCTTCCGAGACTACTGCCTAGCAATTTTCTGGCCGCTGGGTGCCACACAAGAGGAGAAGCAAAAACTAGAAAAAAAAAATTCCAACTCCGTGTACGGGATAAAAATCGTTCTCTAATCTGACCAGAAAGTATTCTTTCAATTGCTCCATTTTAGTCAAAGATTTCCAAAGCAGGTCGTCTCTAAGAATTAATCAACCTTAATACACCCACGCAAATACATATTCTCAAAAATGCCACCAGTTCAAAGAGTCCAATATGCCCAAGAAATGTCCGTGTTTGAGAAATTCAAGATGGGTGCCCTTATGGGTGGTACTGTTGGTGTAATGGTCGGTGTGGTGTTTGGTGGTTATGCCATTATGAGCCAAGGTCCTGGTCCAAATGGTTACATGAGAACATTGGGTCAATACATCGGTGGTTCTGCCGCCACTTTTGGTCTTTTTATGTCTATTGGGTCTGTTATTAGATCTGAAGAAAGTCAAGAAAGCGGATGGAAGCGTTTGCAGCAGAATTCTTTCAACAGTGGTAATGGGTTGAGACAGGCGCAAAGAATGAAGTTATATGGTGATTTTTACCAACAGAGATCAAACTAAGGTATTAAATCAAAAAAAAAAAAAATAATAATAATAAAACTCAGCTTGATAACATAATGATGAATTGTACTGCGAATGTTGCTTTGTCTGGCATCGGGTTTGTTTGATCTATATTTTGAACACGTTTATGAGTTGTTATAATGTATCTTCAAATATCTGGACAATTTCATTGATACCGCACCTGGTTTTCCCAATATCAATGGTTAAAGTTTTATTTTTTTCATTGCGAGTCTTTTCTTCTTCACTCTTGTTGTTTGAACAACCATCTTATCTGGCCTTTGCTCCCATTTACCATCTTTTAAACTTTCTTCGCTAATCATAATCGTTGGTTGCCGTTTTCCCTGTATATATTTACGTTATTATTTGAAAACCAACAAAATATTAACAGCTTTTAGACAAATGATTAAATGAATTGATGAACTGGTTTTGTTGTACTTTGTGCTCGAATTTTATTTTTCTAGCATATTGAGTTCTTATGTAGAGAAGCTTACAACTACTCAATCAGTATCAGCCAGTAAACTGATAACTTGAATAAGCATGGTATTATACAAAAGTGTCGGTTATTCCAAACTATACAGTATCATCTATTTAAAAACCATATATAAAAGGCTAAATATGTTGTGACAGAGTGTGGTGCCGATAACAGCCATCAGCCTTCTGCTCAGTATATCTTGCTCAGATATCCTCTAATGTCAACAAGCGCACTCAAAACTGCTCCTCCAAAAACTTCTCGGAAAAATAAGTCACTTGTTCAAAACAAGTTTCAAATCCAACCATATCAGCATCATACCAAGGGTCGGCAATTTCTGATCTCAATCCAGATTTAGAATCATTATATTCCCCAAACAAGACCACTTTTGCCTTTGACCCCTTTGGTTTAATTCTATTCATTGCACGCACATGGCCTGAATCCATACCAAATAAGAAATCAAACTTATTGAAATCTGCGCTGCTTATCTTCTGGCCACGATGATGATATTGGATACCATTGGCTTTGAGCACTTGGCTCGTTCTATAATCAGCTAGGAGAACAACAGTTAGCATTCAGCGTTGTCAACATTAAAAAAAAAAAAAAAACACACACACAAGTATATTTTGAAAATCAAACAATTTCTTTGTTTTATTGGTACTTACGTGAATCGCCAACATGATATCCTGTCACACCAAACGAATCTATTTTGTCAAATTTGTCCTCAAGACCCTTTTGTTTAACCAAATGGGCGAAGACACCTATTTACAACATCTGTTAGTTTTACATCTCCCAAACACTCAAAAGCTTATAGAAGTTAATCACATTATCCTATAAAATATTATTGAGTATAATGTGGAACTCAACATGCTAATTCAACTTAATCTTAGCTTAATTTGCATTGGTTTCAGGATGAGTCCTAAGCAGGAACAGGAAAAAAAAAAAAGAAAAGTCCGAAAATGCTCCTCTCAAGATTTTAACGTACCTTCAGCCATAGTAGAACGGCAAATGTTACCGGTGCACACAAAGGCCACTGAAAGATTATTGGATGATTTTGCCATTGCTTTTGTTATTTTATTCTTATTTATGCTTATGCTATTTGGGTAATATGCAGCCAGATCAAATCAATAACAGGTTACGCTTAGATCCCAGCATCTTTAGATCGAGATCCAGAAAAAGAAATGGGTTTGAGTTAATGTACTGTTAATTCTCGTTTCTTTTTCCCCGAAAAAAGCACGCCTGCGGTTTGGAGCGATCGCAACCAACAATAATTAACATGCATGAAGATAGAAAGCTTGGATGGACGTAATAGGATGTACTACAAATCACTGGGTGAAGATAATAATATGGTCTATTATTTTATAAACCTTCAAATCAGGCTCTGTTTTTGTTTTTGTTTTTGTTTTGTTTTTTTTTGTGTGGAAATTTTATAAAAATCATAGACTAAATTAAATAAGAAAACAAAAATGCTGTTAAATTCGAGTTATCAGGATGATAAACGTGATATTTTAGATAAAGGCATTCACTCATGGTCAAAATCAGCAACTGAGTTGATGGTTCTCAAGTATTCATAATAGAACGCAATAATTTTTAAATGGTCATCAATTTCAACAAACTCATCAACACTATGGATCCCATTGCCCAGCCCCTCATCATCTGCGCTGGTTACTGATCCTGGCTCGTATCTGTAGATATTATTAGTCAATCTCCAATAGCTTTTAGTATCTGTGTTACCGGTAGAAATACTAGGAGCAACAATCAATTCGTTATCAACAGAACGGGCAACATCTTCATAAAAATGTCTCAACGTGCCGCTGAAAACATCCCAAACATCGCCACTCCATGGAGTCACTGGTGCAACAGATAATGCGTCAATCAAAGTGTAATTAAAGTACCCATTCTTTGCATCGCTAGCCTTTCTCACTTCTTTTCCATCAACAATCACTCCCAAATCGTTAGCTTCAGCTATTTTAAGAATATTGCCTGTCAATTTATCAACTACTTCCTTAACACTGGATTCAACGGAAATTCTAGTATTAATAAGAGCAGTTGCAGATTCTGGTAAAGCATTAGCCTTAACACCGCCATAAATGATATCAACTGCTTGTGAAGTGCCGATAAGGTACTTAAAGCCCTTATTTTTAGAAAGGTAGTCAACAATTTTTTGGTTAGCATTGCGATCGATACCAGCTCTAAGAATATTTTTCTTCAATTCATCGTCAATAGTACTTGAGTGAGATGCATAGCACTGCAAAAATCCAAAAGTTGGGTTGACATTAGTGAAAAGCGGGTCAAATGGAGTGCTTTCAACTTCAGCAATTACTTGTGAAAGAAGACCAATGGAAGTATGGTCTGGCGGTACTGAAGAATGGCCACCAGCGGTGTTTAAAGTAATCAAGTTATCAACGTACCCTTTCTCACCAGTAGCCACTGGTACAATATATCTATCGTCAAATTTCGTAATACCTGAGTTTCCCTCGTCAATAATAGCATAAAGTGAGTTAGGTCCGTATTTATCTTCCAAGAATTCGCTTATCTTTGAAGCACCCAACAATCCAGAAGCTTCTTCATCATATCCAAAACCCAAAACTACGGTTCTTTTTGGTTGGAAATCATGTTCAAGCAATAATTCAACACTTTCCAATAACCCAATTAATAAGTTCTTGCAATCAGAGGCGCCTCTACCCCAGACTTTCTCACCATCGTAATGACCGCTGAATGGGTAGTAAGTCCATCTATCCTCACTGGACCAGTCAACAGGAACAACATCCTGATGAGCAGTCAACAACAATGGCTTAAGAGTGGAGTTAGTACCTTCCCAAGTGTAAACCAAACCATGAATATTGACCTTATCAAGTTTTAAGGTAGAATGCACTTTAGGGAAAGTTTTGGCCAAGTATTCATGGAACTGAATGAAGGGCTTGAAGTTATCGCTATCAATGTCTTTCCAGCCATCCTGGATTTCTGTAGCAATTTTAACTGCATTGCCTAGTTTGGAAGCAGAATTGTCGCGAAATTCGGTATCATGCAAGATCACATTGAGAGCAGCTTTAAAGTTCTCAAAATCCTTGGGAATGATTTTCTTGCTAATTGGACACAAAGAGTCATCGCCATGGTGTGGAGAGTCAAGGTGCAATTGGCTGTGTTTTGTCATTAGGCATCCTGGGAAGCTGTTAGCTGCCTTGCCGGTATTGAGTAGGAAGAAGCCAAACAAAATTAAAGCAATGCTCAACTTGAAAACAACATTGTTTCTTTTGTGCGTTTGTGCTGATGCTGGTGCTGTTGCTGGTGCTGGTAACTGCTGCGCAACTGGTTCGTTCGAATATAAGCGCGCTTTTTCAGTTTCCATATTGGTGTAATTTGATAATTTTTTTATTAGCTATTGTTTTTCCCAGACCAATCAGTTCAAACACAGTTATCAAGCAGTTAAGCAAATTAATGTGAACTGACGAAATCAGCTGGCACAATTAGGAAGACAAGGGATTCGAAAACTTCAGTTTGACGGCCTCGAGAGGCCTCTCATCTTTAGCATCCCTATTTCTGCCCATCAAGGCAACTGTCCTGGGCCGCACTATTGTGCATAATCAACATCCGCACACCATCAGTCCGCTTGAGCTTTTCAACATGATAAAGCTAAAAATGATTCAGCACCCACTGTATTTAAGTAAGTTTCCAACATAATCAAGTATTATTTGTGTAAGTGGTTTGTTTACTTTTATTGTAAATGGTTAGTAAATGTGTTCACGTTGAGCCGCAGGAGCAATTCTAAACCTTTTCAATGACTGTTTGATGTTGCAGCGCGAACAAATTTCCAACTGTTTCTTTCGTTGCAAGATTGTATGAAAGCAAAAGGTTTTAAGTTAATTAAAATTCCTGCTATAGAATGCTGTGTGTACCCACAGCCTTTGTAAGGTATTTTGCTGTACTAACTATATATACTATTTTTAGATTTTTTTTTTTATCTTAATATTTTTTCAATAATGACTTACAGTTGTGTAGTTGTTGCTGTAAACAGTATTTCAATCTTAAGAGCCTCAAAAAAAAAAAAAAAAAATCATTGCGCTGAATGTCAACTCATAAAAATATGTTGACTATCAGCCTCTTTTCCAGTATTTTTACACGTTGTGACTTTACTCACTTGCCATAAACCCGCATTGAAATAAGCATCTGCGAATTCCAGCACTATTGTGAGTGTCGTAATGATGAGTCTGGAAGAGCGCATTTTTTGGCACTACTTACATTTTTGATGAAATAGATTACAGTTTTGTTTGCGCTTCTTTGATAAACAATATTAATTATATCAAATCAAGTAATTGCGGTGTGTGTGTGGGTACTGTTAGATACTTACAAGTCATTTGGGCCACCATTAGTAATCACAAGGGGTATCTTGCACACCACACAATGCTAAATAGCGTACAAATCCTGGTGAACTGTGCCCCGTATACTCTAGAAGATTGGGTAGGCAGCAACAGCAGGTGTGGACCTTCCTTCGTACGTTATCACCGCTACATTAGGGACCGGCGACAGGTCCTTCGGGGCAACTTTTCCGCCGCTGCCGTTGAGTCAACTCTGGCTGATATGGCGCGTGTGCTTATCCGCAATAGGCTTCTGCAGCCACACATTGTGTCAACTAGCATGGCGCTGGTTGGTGGCCCTGGCGCGAGCATCCTCGGGACGATAACTATAGCATAGTCAGACCATCTATATAAGCAGCAGACCTTCTTCGTGTCTCTCCGCTGGCCTAAATTTTATATCAGCAAACCCCCAAAAAAAGTCAGTTTCTTATCTCAACCTTTACCCTTGCCATTTTATTGCAATGGATATCGAAAAACACAATCTCGAGCACCAGCTCCCTGTTTACAGCACCCATCCTGCCGGCATTACTACCAGTACCGCCCCTCCACAAGCCAAGAAGTCCGGCTTAAAGTCAAAGTTGCTTTTATCGCTAGTCCTCTTTGGCCTTCTTTTCATCAATGGACCGGTATTAAAGGATCTTTTTAATACCGCCTCTGCTTCTGTTTCTAGCAACTCTGGCTCTGTTGTCACACCAAACAAGAATTTTTGTCCAGTAAGTCCGAAAGTGATCCCTGAACAATTTGACGAAATTAAGGGCACCATTGATGAAATTTTGCATAGCGAATCTTTCAGAAATGACTCTGCATTGAGATTGTCTCAAACCGTGCAAATTCCAACCGAGGTTAATGACAATACCAAGTACTTGGACTTGTCGGACCCAAGTTTTGAACCATTTATCAAATTGCACAAGCATTTTGAAAGTGTTTTCCCATTGGTGCACAAGCATTTAAAAAAAGAAGAAGTCAACAAACATGGCTTACTTTTCACCTGGGAAGGCTCTGAGCCACAATTGAAGCCATTGTTGTTGACTGCTCATCAGGATGTTGTTCCTGTTGACTGGTCCAGTGAGGATAGATGGACTTACTACCCATTCAGCGGTCATTACGATGGTGAGAAAGTCTGGGGTAGAGGCGCCTCTGATTGCAAAAACTTATTGACTGGGTTGCTTGAAACCGTTGAGTTGTTGCTAAGAGACAATTACAAACCAAAAAGAACAGTTATCTTATCATTCGGTTTTGATGAAGAAGCCTCGGGTGTTTTGGGTGCCAGCAAACTTGGTGAAACATTGTTGGAAAGATATGGGGAAGATTCTATTTATGCACTTTTCGATGAAGGTAATGCTGGATTGGTGCAAAAAGATGACAGGTACTTTGTCGAAGTGCCAACTGGTGAAAAAGGTTACGTTGATTCCCACATCACTTTGAATACTCCTGGTGGCCACTCTTCTGTGCCTCCAGATCACACCAGTATTGGTATCCTTGCTGAATTGATCAACTTGGTTGAAAAGACTCCATTCAAGCCAACTCTTCCAGACTACAACCCATTTTTGGGCTTCTTGCAATGTTACGCTACTTACTCTGGTGAAATTGACCCATCTTTGAAAAGCAACATCTTAAACGCTAACGAGGACGATAAGGCCAATGCTGCTGTCATTGACCTTTTGACTTCTGAAAGAGCTACTAGATACTTGATTGGTACTTCTCAAGCTACCGATATTATTAGTGGTGGCGTTAAGGCTAATGCATTACCCGAATCTGCCAAAGTTGTCATCAATTCTAGAATCAATGTCGATTCCTCCGTTAATGCAACTACTAATAAAGTTGTTGGAAACGTGCGTGAAGTTGCTGACAAGTACGATTTGGGTCTTATTGTTCTCGGTGAAACCATTAAGGAACCAACTGCTAATGGTTACTTTAACTACACCATTGCTACACCACTTGAAGTTGCACCAATTAGTCCACGGAGTGGTCCAGTTTGGGATCTTTTCAGTGGTTCATTGAGACACTTGTACGAAGACTTGGTCTATCCTAATCTTATCAAAAATGAAGTGGTTACTACCCCGGGTCTTAGTACCGGTAACACGGACACTAGATACTACTGGAAGTTGACTAAAAATATTTACAGAACAATCCCAGGTATTATTAATCCAGTTGGCCTACAAAATGGGATTCATAGTGTTGACGAGTTTGTTTCTGTTGATGCGCACTTGAACATCATTGCATTCTACTATGAATTTATAAGAAACATTGATTCTTATGGCAGTGATTAAGTTAATTGATGTTGTCATTTTTATGACCAACACAAGAAAAAAATAATCTTAGTTATGTTACAAAAAATTTTAGCTTTTTTTTTTATATCCACATGCTCACACTAAAAGTAATGTGTAAATAATCCCTTCTCGAACAATAACTTCACAACTAAAGTCAGAAGAGTTCACACTGTAGTAGTGCAGAATTTATAGATACTCTTTGCTAATGATATACCGAAAGTTACCAGTCAGACAGAAGCTACCAACGAGTGTAGCAATACAGTGAATTTCGCTTGGTATTCGGAATATATGCTACCACAATTATTGTTTTATTAATTGGTGGGCTTACTTATTAGGCAGAGCACGACGTTGTTATTGGTATGCTTTATGACTAAAGAAAAAAAAACCCATTTAATCATGTTGGCAAGCGCTGCAACTTGTATGAAAGAGATTGTAACTCAGTAACCCGTGGTTAGAAGAGCTTACCATATGTATATTTGTGACGAAAAGAACGCATAATTTTTGGATTGGTTTTATTGTTGATGAGAATAAAAACTTTTATCACTGACTTTTACCCAAGTGCAGACAATATAAACAGAAAGATGTACTTAGCCTGTTTAATAGTTTTTTTCTTTTATTATAGGTCATCGTCAAAAATTTACTATTAAAAAACTACTGTAGAAAACTTCTAATATGTGGAACTTCGTTGGTCATTGAATTACTATACTCTACAAGAACGAGAACAAGGAGCATTTTGAAAAAAAAATTATTGCCAAATGATTCGACAACGGAGAAAACACAAAGTGCACATGATATTGATGCATGGATTGCACAGACCAGATGTGAATATCTTCAACAGTTAACACTATTACAATAGTGAGGCCTAATAATTAATAAGATAAATTTAGCAAAAATCAATAACGGTTTACTGATTGCAGTAATGCTCTTCTCAACGAGATACGACATAACCAGATCAGGCAATATAACCGCCAGAGGGAAGCAGCTGAGCTCGAAGACATGTTTAGCCTGGCAGAATTAGTAAACAGCTAATCTTACGAATCTCCTGTGTAGTGTGAGTTTGTGTTGTATTGCAGTGTCTATGGTACACATGTTGAGATTATATTCAATGCTCTGTGCGTTACGAGCCCGGTGCTATTGGTTACGAACCCCCGCAGGCGAGGATAATTTCGAATATACAAAAGCTGATTGGCCGCTGTGCCCAGACCACGGTGAAAATTGCACGAAAAAATCTGCTCTGCAAAAATCAAACTACCACTACTGCAAAATACCCTATTCTCTTTCTCTCCATCCCAGCTAGTCACAGACAGAGATATAATATAGAAAGTCCTTTCCTACGACTACTATTACAACCCTCACCTCATCACCCACCCACTCCCCACAATACATTCAAATAAAGCAGCCTGATGTCTTCAATGCTCCGTTCAGCAGCCGCCTCCGCCAAAATCTCTGGTCGCCGTTTCATCTCCACTGCCAACTCCAAGACCCAGTACACTTCTTTGTCTAATGGTTTGACTGTAGCTACCGAATCCAATCCTTTGGCCAAATCTTCCACCATTGGTTTGTGGGTTGGTGCTGGTTCTAAGCACGAAACCGCAACCAATAACGGTGTCTCCAAGTTGGCCACCAAGGCCCTCTTCGATGGCAGCAAACAAGCTGCTTCCAAGCAAGGTGTTATCTTGGGTTCTAATGTCGAAAGAGAATCCATTGCTTTGTTCGGTACTACCTTGGGTAGCAAAGCTAGTTCTGTTGTTGATTTGCTTGCTCAAAGTTTCAATAACCCATCTTTCTCCGAAGAAGCTGTGGCCAACTACAAGAAGCTTGCCATCAAAGACACTGAAATTATTGAAGAAACTCCAAGAAAGACTGTTTTGGAACATTTGCACGCTACTGCTTTCCAAGGCACTTCATTGGCTTTACCAGTTAATGGTACTCCAGAATCCATTTCCAACTTGCAGGCTTCTGATTTGGAATCTTTGATTAACAAGTACACCGTTTCTTCCAACGCCGTAGTTGTTGGTGCTGGTAACATTAAGCACGAAGAATTAGTCGAATTGGTTGAAAAAAAACTTAAGATCCCAGCTGGCGTTGTTCCAAAAGTCAAACCAGCCAAATTCTTGGGTTCTGAATTGAGATTCAGGGATGACACTTTGCCAAGCGCCTACATTTCTATTGCCGTTAACGGTCCATCTTTGAAATCTAAAGATCTTTACACTGCCCAAGTTGCTTCTGAAGTTTTTGGTGCTTACACTTCTAGTGAACCAGCTTCTAGTAGACAAGGTAGTAAATTGGCCGACATTATTCACACTAACCATTTGGCTCAAAACTTCCATCACTTCACTAATGCTTACAAAGATGCCGGTCTTTGGGGTTTCTACACTGAGACCAGCAATGTTGGTAACATTGATGACTTGATCCATTTCTCTTTGAAACAATGGAACAGATT
>JXWR01006781.1_pt1 | contig 11624 bp, 10 predicted proteins | sample 315541 | NCBI WGS metagenome assembly JXWR01 (sample SAMN03273951, study PRJNA271842) | soil metagenome | isolation source: rice field ambient CO2 | place: India: CRRI Experimental farm Cuttack,Odisha-753006 | collected 2013-12-17
CACGTCACCTTCCAGAAAGCTTTGAAGATGAATCAGGATGAGCTTAGCTGTCGTGAAACAGAGGCAAGTTTTTTTTTTTTTTTATGAATGCCCGCATTTTTTTTGATGGTTCTTTTACAGTACTTTAAGACCTACAAAATGTTGAGTTGCTTATTGTGTTACACAATTATGTGATCTTCTAATTTTTGCGGTTTATTATACGGAACGTAACCTTAATCAAGCAAACCAATAGCTCAACTATTTAATAATTGATCAAAATTCGAAACGAACTGATGGACAACGGCTAATTATTGACGGCGTCTCTGCGGATGTTTGTTTGTATAGCATTAGTTCAGTTGCCAATGAGTCTAAATTAATTACAAAATTGTTTTGATCACAGCCGCCGTAGCCCGTCAAGCCTGTCAGACGATGATCTTCTCACTACAAGCAAGAGTTTATTGAGCTGTAAAGAGCAGTTAATGAACAAACTAGTACTAGATTGGATCGTAATTGTTGAGAACTAGGACATCAATATGCGGGAAAAAAAATCGATAAACTTTGGCAAAATTTTGTAAGAATTTTTGTTATCAAAGATTTGTTGCATCTGTTTCAGCAGTTACCTTAGTAATTTAGTAATTTAATAAGTCAAATGAAATCCGCAACCATACACCTACATGAACAGAAAACTACAGTGTGGTATTTTATACATTTCTGGCATCTGCAAAAGTGGGTAAAGCTGGATTAGTTAATTGATGCGGGCCCGCAGAATCGCCAGCAAAACGATACTTGCAGGATCTAAGCCAAATAAGATGATTTGAGTGAGAGCCTACAGCTTTCAAGCAATATAACGGGAGCAATAACGACGATGGAAGAGCAAAAATGCGCATTCTCTGTCGCTGCAGCTGCTTTAGTCACATATGAGGAAAGCAGTACAGTAATTAATTATAAATGTGCTAAATATTTCTATGATATGGGAAACTTAAACGATTATTAAATTTTCACAATAGCTTCATAGATGACTGCCGATGCCGACTTGAAAAAATAATGGCTTATTTCTACATATGACAGTAGACCACTGGTAATTGAGTATCCAGCATTGCTTAGCCCGAAAATGGAATAGCAGTGACGTCTTGCGTAGTTTCAGTTCTTCCTTATTGTCTGTGCATAGTGGCAGCGTAGAGCGTGTGCCTCTTTTTTGCTTTTTTTCTTAGTATTTTTTTTTCTTTCTGCTTTTTCTCGATGTGCTGCCATATTTCATTTAAAAATTTTCGTACTATCTCTCTTCCACTTTTTTTTTTACTTTTTTTGCCCTGCTTCGTTTTTCTGTTTTCTGTTTTCTGTTTTCAGTTTTCTGTTTTACTTTTTTATTTTTTTTTTCTGGTTAATATTTTCCGTTTTCTATTTCATAATTCGTTATCACTTTCCCCTTCTTCTGTTGAATTGTCTCACATTGTATTAGCGCCCACACTAGCCAAGTCAAATAATTCAAGCTTTGCGTGTTGCTGTGCTTAGAATCATTTTGGCCGATTTCATCTCTTCATTTCCGTTTTGTTTTTAAGCGGTACCCATCGTCCTCTTGTTGCATTATTTCGCAAAGCAAAGACTGAAGTTTATTATAACAAATTTAGAGACATAACCAAAAACCACACCACACGGAGTGCCGAAAAATACAGAGTAAACTCCGTTGAGCCTAACTATCTTTCATACCAAATCAATCACTACACTAAATCAACACTCACTGCATCTCAGATCAACCCGCTTTGCCGTTCAAGAAATCAACATTTCCTCTTTTTCCTTTTATTGTTCCCTTTCCTATTTTTGCATTCTGCCGCAATCCATTACCATAGTTTTAGCTCCTGTATATTTCCTGGCTCATTCATCACCCGTGAAACCTTCTTCCATCCTGGAGATCCCCTACTCATCCCTGAACTCCAGTTGCTATCAAAGTATCCGACTTTTTCTTTCTCCTCATATATTATTCCTATCCTTCATTCTTGATTTATCTCGACTGTTTTCTTCGTTGTCCCACTTATATTGCTGGACAACATTTATACTCGCAGTGATTTATCTTACTTTGTCGGGAAATCTTGATTACAATCGTCAATCACTGCATTTTGCAAAGTTCACAAACGAAAAGCCACCATAAAACGAACTAGCTTTAAAAGGATATTTCCATTGGAACACACCATTTGGCATTGACATTTTCCGGCCTTTCACTAAGCATTTGCCATCTTTACATCATCATTATAATCATCATCATTATCATCATCATCATAATCAACAAAAGCAAAGCAAATCTTCAGGTTTACTGTAACATTAATAATCAGGCGTTGGCTATATCTTGGTTTACACTAAATCAATACAGTATTTCACCATTACTACATAATCCAATCTTTATGAATTCACTTAGCTAACAATGAGCTCTTTCAATAATAATAATCAACAGCAGCAGCAGCAGCAGCTGTCACCAACACAGCTGCCGTACTACAACATCTACCAATATCAGGACCACTACACGATCCTTGGGGTGTCCCACGACGCCGATACCCAAACAATCAAAAGCGCCTATCGTCATTTATTCTTTCTTTACCATCCAGACAGAACCGGTGTGCATAGCAGAGAAAACCTTGACTTCATTAGTAGAATTCAAACTGCCCATGAAGTGCTTACTAATGATGCCTCAAGGCGCGATTATGATATTGAACTAAACAACAATGCAACCAGACTGAACCTCATTAACTACACCCACATGCAAGGATTAGAGACTTTTAGTTTGGACGAATTTGAATTCCATGAAGACTTTGCTAATAATACAGTGCTTTGGCAGAAAGACTGTCCGCGATGCAAAGCAGCGAAAAGTATAGTGCTAAGTGATTGGGACTTGGAAAATAGTGGGAAAAGCGACGATACAGGAGGTTATTTGATTGTGGTTCAGTGTTCTGCTTGTAGCTTGTGTATCAAGGTTCGCTATTATGATCTCGATGATTAAGTAGCATGATGAGAAAATAGTAGGGAGATTGTTTTTCAATATTGGCACAAGTTGTAGCGCCTTCATCATAACTATCAGTGTGTTCGCTTTTTTCAGGTTTTCTCTTTTTTTTGTTTTGTCAATGATCTCATTTGTTTGTCTTTTCAAGTTTACCAATTTCATTTCTGTTTGTCCTAGTCATATTTTTTCTTCTGGTTCTTCTCATTGTCTACTATCATTATTATTATAGCTTTTCTATCACTGCTTGCCTTTTCAATAGTCATAATTCGTTTTTTTGTAATTGTTTTTGTTCCCATTTGTTTCATTTTAAATTCATTTTCTTTCTCATTCTAGTTCCCATACATTAATAGCTTGTTTTTCCTCTCATGTTGCTAGTTTAGTTTATTATTTTATTTATGTTCTTTTTTTTTTAAAAAAAAAAAAATCTCCATTTTGTTTTCCCTTTGATATGCCCACATGTATGTATCTACAGTCAAAAGAGATTTAATGAGTAGGCTTTCATTTCTCCCAATTGGTTTGGTCTATTGAGTACAATCAGTCCCTGAAGAGGGTATACTCTAATAAAATAAATATCGTGTGGTGTTGGGAGATTCGCAGTGTCTGTATATTGTGGATATTGTGGTGTCTGGGCGACTGTGCCGCCCCTGTCCTCGTGACTAAGTCTCTGTTAGCTTTTTCTCGGGCGGCAATTTTGCTTTTTCTTTTTTTTTTTTTCCTCTCTTCCACTTTGTCGGCACTGCTCTTTCTTTTTCCTCCTGCTGTTTGTTTCCTGTTATAAAAATCTTTCCGGTTCCATTCTTTCTGGCTTGTTCTTCTTTTCAGAACTTCTCTTTTAAGAATAACCAAAAAAGAACTCAATCAATCTTTTTCAACCTCATACATACAAGTTTAGTCGGCTTCACTCAAAAACGGTGCTAACTCTACTCCACAAGTGTATCTCTTTTTAAATCACATCTCATAGTTACTCACACAGCAACTAGTTTATGACTTCTATTGAAAACCTTAAGTCTTTTGGTATGTCTTTTGTTTGGCGTTAAACGCCTTTTTGAGCGTTTGTTTGATTTTATTTATCATTTGTATTAGAAATGTTTGCATCCAGATTTTTTTGTATTTTGTCTCCGAGGAATTTGATGATGTGTTGTCTTGAACGCGGCGGTTAGTTTGAGTTCCTTCTACTCAATCCTTCACCTATGTATTGAATGATAATAATCTTTTTTTATCTTTTTGTGTTTTTGCCTTGGAGCACATTTTCAATTTATACAGATAGTCCGTTTATTTTTGTTTCCTTTCATCAAGTTGAAGTTGTATTGAATTTACTAACAAGTGCAGATCCATTCGCCGATACTGGTGACGACGATTCTCAACCAACCAACTACATCCATATTCGTATCCAACAAAGAAATGGGCGTAAAACATTAACCACGGTTCAAGGTCTTCCAAGTGAATATGACTCCAAGCGTATTTTAAAAGTCTTGAAGAAAGATTTCGGCTGCAACGGTAACGTTGTCAAAGACGAAGAGTTAGGTGATGTCATCCAATTGCAAGGTGATCAAAGAGCTAAAGTCTTGGAATTCTTGACTACTCAGCTCGGCCTCAAGAAGAAAAACATCAAGGTTCACGGTTTCTGAGCTTTTTCAAAGCTTGTCTTTGCTATTGCTGCTACCGCAGTGGCATTAAAACCGGCCAGAAGAATCATTGCGCTTGATATCAGGGGCAAAATTGAAAAACAAAAGACTACTTTTATTTTTGCTTTGGCTGTCAGTATTAACTGGTGGTTACATTTGAAAGTGTTTGTTGGGTTGTCCTTTTCGTTTTTCGATTCGTCTGATTTTGTACTTTCTACCATTTATATTGGTTAAGTATATTTTTGTTATATTCTTCTACTTTGTCTTTTTGCTGGCTTATTTTCCTATTTACATCTTTTATTTATCTTTTCTGGTTAATATAATTGTGTCATGACCTGTTGACGGGCTTTGACCATTGCTCAAAATTTTCTAAATGGCTATTTGTAGGTACAATTATTAATTTATTGATTGAATTGACACACTACCACATCATTGGTGCTGCGCGCTTTGTCAAGCAACTATAGTCAGTAGTCCATGTACTGCGTACCCTTTAAAGAAGAATGAGCACTACGGCACAACGTGGACATATTAACTGATCATTATGAAGAGGAAAAACATATGGATTCAACAATCAATAATATTAACGTTGTCATTTTTTAATGTTCTTTGTATTTTTGTGACTTTTTTTTTTGTCCCCTAAACGACGCTAAGGCTAATAGACGTTCGTTTGTATTGCTAGTGTCGTCGACCCGTGCACGGGCGTTGTGTGTGACTGCATATCGGCTAATGCGCAGACCACTGACATGTGCTTTGTTGCGTATGGCAGATTGTAGCCAGCATTTATATGTGATATGTGCTACAGCTACATGTAGTATGTAGGGGCAGAGAAATTCAATTACATCATGCATATAAAGTATAAGGGGCATGATTTATTGTACTTCAAACAAATGTCTTCATGTTGAACGAATTGAAAAAAATCATCTTGAAAGTTGTATATTGTGAAACTGCAAAAAAAATTGTGTATATCTGGAAGCATCAACTAATGTGCAAAACGTGTAAGAAATATCTTCTGTTTGTAAACTTACAGAACTGATTTGCGGACAACAAAAGACTTCTATAAACAAAAAGTATATAATATATGATAGAGAAAAATCTGTTTGCAGGAAACCGCACCCATCATGTACAATTAAGTAACTTATTGCCTGCTCTGGAAAGTTGTTCAAAGATAATACCAGAACAGTAGATTCATTAGTTGATTGGTTGCTATGTAGCATGTATGTAGGTGGCTTTCCTCGTCAACATGGACATATACTTCATTTCGACTCATAAGTCCACTCTAAAGTCGACTCGTAAGTAATCATTCACTTCTCAATAGATCTCTCTTTGAAGCTCAATTATCATTCACCAAAACTTAGCAACCAAATGGCAATTTTCTCCGGCAACTCACCGATAATATGAAATAAAGTAAACTATTTTACTATCTCAGCCTCGCGATCCATTACTGCGGCGTCTTTGCCAAAGTATTTTCTGAATTCAAAGTACCATTACCAGTGAAGGGACTTGCTTAGTCTTTGTTTTTGGTGCACAGATCATGGTCTCCATAGCTGGTGCAATCCCTGTTCTCTCTATGGCTTGAGGGGTCTTTGGGCCTAGAGTAGTTTGTATGGCTAGAATGTTCTTTATTGCTAGAACTGCTGTGGTGCAGCTTTACATGACTGCAATCATCTGAATGCCTGCTATGGTTATGGCTATGGCTATGACGATGACGGCTGCTATGAGAGTCTCTGCTATGGTCTCTGCTATGATGACGTTCGCTTTTGTGTCTATCGCGGCCATATTTATCTGTTTCATGGCTGGTGTACTTATCGCGGCCATCACTTCGCTGACGGCGGCTGCTATGTTCCCTATACTCATAATCATCACCGTCTCTTGATCTTTTCTTTAACCTATCCAGGTTACCGTTGTCACTGCTTCTTTCGCTCTTACTGATACTGCTACCAACTGTGGTTTTGACAGATGCAATTCTAGTCCGGAGCTGTTCCTGTTGCCTTTGCCGTTGCAACTTCATCAATTTTATCTTGGCCATTGGATCATCTTTAGAGATCTTTATCAACTCGCGCTGATCTAGTAGACCACTAGTAGCATTTGGATTACCAACAAGCAATGCGCTTTCAAGTTTGTTATACTTTTTTGCCAGTTGTGAACCACCATTATCACTATTGCTTCCATTAGCTTTCTTGAGAATCAAATCATCTAATCTTTTCTTTCCCAACAAGTAATAATCTTTGTCATCATTTTTGACTTCGCTTGTACTATTGGCATTTGTTGCATCAGCAGCACTTTGTTTCAAACCATCACCTGCTTGTCCGTGCTCGTACATCCAATCAATTCTATCCCCCAATATGCCATCGTCAGTTTGACCCTTTGCTTTTTGCCGGAGCCTTTTCAACTCAAGCTTTTCACGCTCCGCTTCAATTTCCTTTTGCCGCTCAAGAATTTTTTTACGTTCTTGAAGCGCCTCCTGCTCTTTCTCCCAGACCTTTTGCTGGTTTTTAATAAGCTTGGGGTTCCATGACTTCTTCAAATTTAGATCACCGGGGGCCATTATTAATTTACAGAAATATTTTCTCAGATGATTTTGTGACTAGAAATTCACGACTATCTGATTGTGAGTAAACGCTAGTGTGTTTATACATTATATCGAGAATCTGTATTCGCGATGTTCAGCACTATCGTTTAATGATTTTTTTATTTTATTTTTAATTTTTGATGCGCATCAAAGATTTGCGGTACCCGGCCTTAGATGCCAAGTTAAGAGATTTTCTTGAGGATCACTTGCCTATTCGAGAAATGGAAGGCTGTCAAAAACTTGATGCAGAAACACAAGAACAAACCTTTTTGTGATTCTGTAGAAATAATAAGAGCTTAACTCTGCTGGACCATAGAAAAAACAGCAGCACTTCTAAAATGATGGAAGCGTGTGCATCGTTGAACTTGACTATGTAGTCGATGGCTTTTATTATTTTTTTCTGTATGGCCGAATATCGGGATTTTCAAGTACCGCAGACTCTAATTGTACTGTAAATAATTAAGTAAGGTTCGCCAGACTTGAATGAGTTCAGTCGTTAACCACTTGTTATTTTGTCAAAACCCTTCTTAACTAACCCTCCTTTTTAACTTGGTTGTAGATGCATCCTACACTTTGCTACAGACGCGGTGGTAACTGTCTTCTTTTTGTTACTCTATTCCCAGAAAAAAATTGTTTATATTAGCGCTCCTTTGGTCTTCTGTACTATCTAATATGTGGTGCATGTCATTGAGCTGCAGTTGTACTTTATATCGTTTTTAAATGAGTCCATGGTAGAACGTTGCTGATATATCACGTTTACTTGTGTAGACATTGCAATATCCCAGGGCAAACGGTGCTATAGCTATGCGACGGAAGCACGGCGGTCGTCGCTGCTTCCGCCCCGACGGCTCCGGAAAAAAGAAATCGGAGCTCACACACATTCGCTTTGAATCTTTCTTCCTAGCCGTACCGGCCAAAAACCAGGATAATAAATAGCACACTTTTCAACCATTACTCGATAATTACGAGTCAGATAGAGTTATTGTCTGCTCCCCAGATCTTATGAATCGATAACTATTGACTCGCTCTGACTATAAAGCATGCCTGGTACCCCAAGCGACAAGCGCTCTACCAGTGGTACTGTCATTGCCAACAGCGATGGCAGCTGCTCCGATCAGCCATTATTGTTTTCCAGCACTATTAGCCAAGGCTGTTTGACATCCATTGATAAAAACGGTAATAATGGTGATGAATATGGCGCCGATTTTGACAATGAAAATGAAAACGACAACGAGGTTAGGGATATCCTAGATCATCAAAACATTGGTCAGTCCCGAAACGTCGATATCAACACAGCAACTACTACGGCTACTAACTTAACAAATACCACTAATGGTGATAACGGTTATGACAATTACGACAATGACAATGAGAATATTGACTCAGAAGAGCTAACAGATAATGATGATTATACCGCCAATGACCTACAGTACCTCGCAGCTGCTGGTGATCTACCACAACTACAAGATCCAGCATTGACAAAAAAGCTTTCTCGAAGCATTGCCTCGTCCATCATTGGCGGTTCGTCTATTAATGACAGAGACGAACTGGACTTTGAGGAGGATTACGAGGATGACTTAGCTGAGCAGGAGAAAGTTCGCATTCAAAAAAAGAATGAGCAGCAAATCAAGCCTCCAAAAAGAACATTCACTAGCAAACTTAGATCTATGAATATAGGCAGCGCAGCTGATGACACTCCCGCCCCAGATTCACAGAAAATCTTTTCATTTTCGCTTCCCTTTGGTGAATCCTTAATGAACTTTCTTCCTTCTGTGAAACTTCCAAAGCTAAAATTTTTCAATAATGACAGCTCCATCCGGTTTATTACTACCCAGAACTACGACAAACATGAGTTGAAAAAAAAGCTCAAGCGCAATAACTCCCTTTCCACCTTGGAAGAAGCATACTTGTACAAAGATTTCAAGGGAGCTGATAACTCGAGATTAAGAGCGGTTCGAAAAGCACTTACTCCAAATATTGCCAAAGACATGGCACATTACCTCAATGAAAAGAAAAGTGCAATCAAAAGTAGCAATTTGTTGCCTTATAATAGCAACAGCAATAGTCATTCTGATGTCTCATCTATCTCCTCATCAACAAGAAGTAGCACTTTGCCAGCGCAAAATGGCACCAACGTGCCCAGTGAAATTGTTCGCCAGCGCATCAAGGATCGCATTTATTACAGCGAAACCGTTTTCAATCAGCTTGAAGGTGATATTGTAATCCTTGGTGGTTATCGTGGCAGCATCCTAAGAGACAAAGAGACTAACCGACGGGTGTGGATTCCTATCAAAGTTGGTTTAAACTTGCGTAAAGTAGACCTTGTGGTAGGTCCTCAAGATAGCGACGAGCTCGAAATGGAGGACAAGATTTACGCTGACGGAATGCTTAAAAATGTTGGGCCTATTGACATTGCTAAAAAATTGATTAAGAAGCTTAGAGCTGTACCCAATACTCGAGTCTATGAGTTTGGTTATTACTGGAGGTTATCTTCGGACATTAATGCTGCTAAGCTCAAAAAATTTTTAGAGACATTGCCAGGAAATATGAATAAGGATCCAAGTAAACGGAAGGGAGCGTTAGTGCTTGCTCATTCTATGGGAGGTTTGCTAGCACACCACACTATGAATCAAGATCCAACATTGTTCAATGGGTTAGTTTATCTTGGGGCACCATATGAGTGTTTAAACATTTTAGGCCCAATCCGCTTTGGCGACTCCGTACTATTCAGCAAAACTGTACTTACTGCTGAAGCAAATTTCTTGATGCGGTCCAGTTTTGTGTTCTTGCCACGACACGGGAAAGTATTCTATGATAAAATCACGGGCAAGTTTATTGAATTGGATTTGTTCGATCCGGATACATGGGTCAAGTATAATCTTTCGCCGTTGGTGGCACATAATCGGAAAATAGAAGCAGAAGAACAAGAGCATAATCATCACCAAAATTTTAATCTTGATAAACAAAAGCAGCTTCAATCACAACATAATTATCAGGAAGATGGTAGAGATACTTCAGCAAATGAATCAACAACTGATATGATAAATGTAGGAGTATCAAACTTGAGTATCATCAGCCCTCGCAGTCATCCAAATTTAACCCAATTAGGCAATGGGAGTGCAAATGGAAATTCGAATGCAAATGGCAATGGTACTGCTCATCAATACAGAAATCTGGTTGATTCTCCTGTGGGAACGCGGCAAATTTCTGATATTCACAATGTTACCACATTAACAACTGGTAATAGCAATAATAATGCCAATATTAATGGCAATAGTGCCAGTAACAGTAATAGTGGTAGTCTGCTGAGACTCTCGCCACTATTCACAAGCCACACAATTCGAGCTGATGCTATCAAAAAATCCATTAGCAACAATATTCAAAAACGCAGCAACTCGCTTTCTTTCAAAGACAGGGATAAAGACTCATCATTTTTTACTAGTAATTCCAACAATACATCTACTGCTTCTAGTATACATAACAAAATTATTGGCGGTACTAATGTTAACACGACTAATAATCTCAACGTGATCGCGCCCTCAGTTGCTTCACCTGCATTCCAGATGTCTTTTAATGAAGCTTACAGCTATCTTTCTCGCACTCTTAAGCGTACTCACAAGTTTGTTAAAGAGCTCGAATACGACTCCAGAAATGAAACAAATTATCCACCATTGGCTATAGTGTACGGTAATACTGTTCCATCAGTGCGTGGTGTGTTTGTTGATGGTGAAAAGGATATCATGGAAGGAAACTATGGCGATTTTTTCTACGGTCCAGGGGATGGTGTGATTCATCAAAAATGGTTGATGCCAGAGAACATTGAAGGGTTCGAGAAACATATCGTGGGAAAAGTGGCTAGTGAGTGCGGGCATGTTAGTTTGATGACGGATATAGAAGCTGTTGGTAGGGCGTTGTCATCTGTCATAGCTCAAAAAAAAAACGCTGATAAGTAACATTCATAGTTGACTTTTACAGAGCTTATAAAGTTTTATGCAGTTTTGCGATTAGTTTAGATGTGTCAAATTTCCGAGAGGGAAGCCTATAAAATTATCTGTTTTTCCTCCGTCTTGCCTTTGATTGCATAATTTCTGCAGAACAAATTGGCATGGAAGCTAATTTAGTGTTTAGTTTTTGGTATCAAAGGAAGCGGAAGACTTATAAATTATTTCGCAATTTTTTAGTCAGCCATTTGAGACAAATAAGAAACGCTCTGATTGGTAAAAACAGTAATTACTCTTTAACTGAATCTCATAAAATATAACCTCATTATTGCCGAATAAGCTGTATAATTCCAATCTTGTTTGTGTTTTTCCTAGAACAGTATTTAAATATTGTCAGATCCACATTGAGACAAATTTTTCAAAAATATTCTTGATACATTTTGTATAAAGCGAATCTGTCACAATCATCGACAAATAAGAGTGCTATACTCTCTTTTTATTGTCTTTTTTTTAAGAAAGAA
>JXWR01003940.1_pt1 | contig 11588 bp, 4 predicted proteins | sample 315541 | NCBI WGS metagenome assembly JXWR01 (sample SAMN03273951, study PRJNA271842) | soil metagenome | isolation source: rice field ambient CO2 | place: India: CRRI Experimental farm Cuttack,Odisha-753006 | collected 2013-12-17
CCCATTTCAAGACCCCCCACTTGCATAAGTATTGTATTCCAACGACAAAATAAGTGCTCAAATACATCAAAAGATCTACAGATGCCACAGTGAACAAATTCGTAGTCATAAATTTCAAGATCTCCGAATCCTTGAAGCTACCATTATGCTGGTAATAATAGTCTATTAAAGCCTTGACAGCACCAAATGCAATAGCCATCCAAAACGCCACGTACAACCCGGAGAAATTGGATGAAAGTATGGTGGTTTCAACCGTGACCACCGTTTCTGAGGTGGCGGCAGTTGGAACAGTAGTTGGGGCGGCGCCATCATTTTTCTCTACTGAGTCGACAGCATCTGGGGAGGACTTGCGGTGGTGTAAATTTTTGCGCATGGCCATTAGCTCTTTCTCCCTTCTTCTGATCTCCTTTTCTAAAGTAGGTCCCACGAATTTGGTCTTGAAGGGCTCGTTAACTGACCCATCTAATATACTGGGCCTGTGTTCAAATGACATATCATCGAAATACGATATAAAGTTAGAGGACCCTTGCCTATACCGTGCCTTCTCTTTGGAGCTTAAAGTCTTCACATGGGTCTTGAACATGTTATCATCGGTCTCAATCACTTCTTCAGTTACAATCTCTGTATTGTCTTCGGTAGCAGTTCCTGGGATGAATGCGACGTCTCCGTTTGAGGCCACCACGCTGTGATTCTGTGTAATCGTAGTAGCTGTGTGTTCATTGGCTGGTGAGTTGCCGGAGGTGTCTAACCCATATAGTTCGCCCTCGTCGTCCACTGTTATAGATTGTCTTTTGCCCGCATCGGCAGCGTTGAGCTTTTGGATGCGGAGAAATTGTTCGTTCTCCAGTAGATCCTTCTTCTTGTCCATGGTTGTGTTTGTTATTGTTGCTTTTGCTAACGTAATGTGTCTCTGTTTACTTCTTGTCTAGGTGGCAATACCAGAATTAATAGCGGCTAATTTTCGTCCCCTCTTATAGATTCCGGGAAAAAAGAAGGCTTAATAATATTACAAAGAAACTGTTGGAATTTTTCCGGTTATTGCGCGAGAAGCCGTTAAATGTTAACTCCGCGGGACCGACAAGAGCGATATAAAGTTTAGCATTCACGTGTATCTGCAATGAATAGTTTTAGTTGTTTTCAAAAATTTTCAGTGTGTTTTTGTATTGGTTTATATATATATTCGAATATATACATGTATTGATGAAAGAAAGTTTATAAAAGAAAAGACGAGGAGCGGAAATAAAGTTGAGGCAGATAAACCGACGAGGTTTACGACTTGAAGATCTTGGAATTTATTCTTTCTTCGTTAGAAACGTAGCCGGTCCTCCTTCCCTCTTTCTCGAGTCTCTCTTCCTCTTCGGCGACCCTTAGTGCGTTTTCCCAGCGGCGCATTTCGTTGACCTTTTGTTTGTTAGGATGTAACTTATTCTCGTACATGCTCAAACCAACGGAGGCCAGCAGCAGCCCGACGGTAATGAATTGAGCGTACATTCTTGCCTGCACGATCTTCTGAGCTTTGGTCATGATGGGGTCTTTGTTCACGATTACCCACGACCCATACAGCGAAGCGGCCCAGGCACCGGTGATGATCTTATACTTGTTATTAGATAGACCTTCGACAAACTTGTCCTTTGTACTCAAGCTCTTCCATCTTCTGTGCTCATCTAGTGCGTCTTCCGAGGAGGAACCGGATCCGTACATTGTAGCGTCGAAACTGTTCGAGGCCTCCTCCGCACATATAGCAGTCAAGACCGTGGGAGGGGTGATCCAAAGGGCGGTTTTTATGGACCATGTTAGAGTCGAAGGCTTGAATTTTGGGTATCTTCTTGGTAGGACTTTGAAAATTATAGCAGAGATTGCAAATCCGGCAAGGGCACCTTCAATACCACCTTTTAGCGTATGTGAGCGATGAGCTTCAATTTCGTCTTGGGTTAAAATCTTCATTGTGCGATGTTGGTGAGTATCGGTGCACTTGTCAAGAGTTTTTTCAAGCTAAAGACGTAGTAAAGAGTGTTTATATAATAGAACATTCTTTCCAGGTTAAACGACAAAAAACAAAAGATGGTTAGGTTAAAAGGGAAATAAGAAAGAGCATTCTTTTCTTTTTTTTGTATATTTTACCATTGTTTGGTTGTAGGAAGCAAGGGTTGAGGCCGAGACGGCGCAGTTTTTTGCGGGTTCTTTGCTGCTGTTATCTCGGTCAGGTGTTGATCGTTAGCAGCTATTTAGCGTGAGGTGTACAGAGGCCGCAGGGCTTTGTGCTGCTTCCAAGCAGGTCTTGCCGGGCGAATCGGTGGGCCGGGACGGCTCTGACAGTTTCGGGAAATACCCGAGAGTGAGCGGTTTGTTTTACTTTAATTGGCCATCGAAAACAATAGCTTAACAGTACAAAAGGCAAATAACATACAAGTAGTTGTATATATGTACATATCTACACATACATGCGCTCTTTCCATCTTTTTTTTTTGTTTTTTTAGATCTTTTCTCCGGGTTTCTACTTTCATTGGTTTGTTTTCTGCGTTACGTACTATTATTTTTCAAATGCTATATACAAGCGCCATCAGTGTGCATGGGGGAAAAGCGAAGAGGGAGAGAGAGAGAGAAAGAGAGAGAGAGAATAGGTTCTTGTGTTGCTCATTTTTCAAGTAGTCTTTTCTTGACACTACACCAGACGGCGCACGCAGCGGCCACCATTGCCGAGGAATAACCCATGGGTTTCAAACCTTTTGAAGACTTGAACAAAGCGCCCGTGAGGGCCCCAGCGCCAATGGAGCCCGCGGTGTCATGTTTGCCTCTTAGTGCATCTATTGTAGAATTGATGATATTGTAGCTCAACGCGAGAATCCCCGCATTATTACCTAAGAAGGGACCTCTCTTAGTAATGTGATTCAGGACGGTGTTCAATTGCAATTTTCCGGGACTATTGGGCGGAATATTCTGCAGACCCTGCATCATACCAGAAAACCCTCCGATACCAAGTCCCAGCAGGTAGACGGCACCGGTACCGTAACATAGGTCATCGGTCCACCCACGGGAAGGGATCAGACCCTGTGAGCCTTCTAACGAGGATAGTTGTTCTTCTTCCAGATCTAAATACTCCACACCCTTGTCTAGACCAGCCAAAGGATGCAGCCTAGCGGTGTCGACATGCATTCCACCAGGACCTGATATTATGTTATTGATGTTTGGCTCGAAACCTAAACTCTGCTTCAACGATAGTTCCTTAGGTTTGACTGTGTCTTGGCCGCCCACGGCAGCATTCGCATCATCGGTAGGTGTCTTATCTCCAAAAAGCCACGACATGATTGTGTGTGATCTGTTAAACAAGTATATCTATATTATCTTGGTTATTTTTTTTTTTCTATCTGCTTTTGTTAACGCTATAACGTGTAGTATGTACAGGCAAAGAGAGTAGAAGAGAAAACGGTCTTTTTTTTTTTTTTTCTGCAATGGAGGGCGAATGCAATAACCTATTATTTCTATTAATTAAACGCAACAAATGTTTCCCTTTTGCTCTACGTAAAGGTTCCTTTCTCTCTTTTTTTGTCGGTGTCTTTTTTTTTTCAGTATTTTCTCTTTTTTTCAATGAATCGTCGATTTCCTTTTCTTCCTTTTGCGATTAAATCATTTTTACCCAGCTTTAGCAAGCCAGTTCGTACGCAGCGACTAGCAAACAGCCGGGTAACTCACATTTTGTTTTCACACTTAAAATACCCATACAGAACCATTATATATGTTGGGTTGAATTGGGACCTAATGTGCTGCTCAGGTGCCGCGTATATCATGACACTTATACTTGGTGGGGAATCGCCCTTCAGGCCTGAACGCAACGAACCCGCGCATGCATCGACGTCACAGTGAGCTCAGGCCGCATCACGGCCGTTACGCCCTCCAGAGTCACCACGACTGCGACTAGTATCATCCGTCAAGAAGAACAAGAACAAGAACAAGAACAACAAACTCCGGGCACATCTCTCGGCTTCAGTCGCTTTCGCTCATTGCCTGTAGGTTGGCCCGATATGCGTTGACGTTATCCAAAGGGGAATGCTTCATCTTGTTGAACAACGCCCAACAATTTCCACTGCCCACCGAATCGTTGCGCCCGTTAAAATCTTCACATGGCCCGGCCGCGCGCGCGTTGTGCCAACAAGTCGCAGTCGAAATTCAACCGCTCATTGCCACTCTCTCTACTGCTTGGTGAACTAGGCTATACGCTCAATCAGCGCCAAGATATATAAGAAGAACAGCACTCCCAGTCGTATTCTGGCACAGTATAGGCTAGTACAATCACTGTCACAATTGTTATCGGTTCTACAATTGTTCTGCTCTCTTCAATTTTCCTTTCCTTATTCTACTCTTTTTATCCCTTTCGTACAGTTTACCTGAAGATAAAAAAACAACAAAGCCAATTCCCTAATTTGCAATCGCCATTTGCATCTATATATATATATTTGTTGTGCCATTTTTTATCCTCTGTGAGTGATCGGTGCATGTGTTTATAAAAGTTTATTCATTCTACTATACGAACTTTTCCCTCTGCCCTTCCCTCCCGCTTCATCCTTATTTTTGGACAATAAACTAGAGAACAATTTGAACTTGAATTGGAATTCAGATTCAGAGCAAGAGACAAGAAACTTCCCTTTTTTCTTCTCCACATATTATTATTTATTCGTGTATTTTCTTTTAACGATACGATACGATACGACACGATACGATACGACACGCTACTATACTATACAAATATAATAGTATAATAACCGATTCGTCTTCTAGCTTAATTTTTTTCCGTTCCCGAAACAGCGCAGAAAATTAGAAAAAATCGAGTTTCTACCATGAGCGAAGAAAGCTTATTCGAGTCTTCTCCACAGAAGATGGAGTACGAAATTACAAACTACTCAGAAAGACATACAGAACTTCCAGGTCATTTCATTGGCCTCAATACAGTAGATAAACTAGAGGAGTCCCCGTTAAGGGACTTTGTTAAGAGTCACGGTGGTCACACGGTCATATCCAAGATCCTGATAGCAAATAATGGTATTGCCGCCGTGAAAGAAATTAGATCCGTCAGAAAATGGGCATACGAGACGTTCGGCGATGACAGAACCGTCCAATTCGTCGCCATGGCCACCCCAGAAGATCTGGAGGCCAACGCAGAATATATCCGTATGGCCGATCAATACATTGAAGTGCCAGGTGGTACTAATAATAACAACTACGCTAACGTAGACTTGATCGTAGACATCGCCGAAAGAGCAGACGTAGACGCCGTATGGGCTGGCTGGGGTCACGCCTCCGAGAATCCACTATTGCCTGAAAAATTGTCCCAGTCTAAGAGGAAAGCCATCTTTATTGGGCCTCCAGGTAACGCCATGAGGTCTTTAGGTGATAAAATCTCCTCTACCATTGTCGCTCAAAGTGCTAAAGTCCCATGTATTCCATGGTCTGGTACCGGTGTTGACACCGTTCACGTGGACGAGAAAACCGGTCTGGTCTCTGTCGACGATGACATCTATCAAAAGGGTTGTTGTACCTCTCCTGAAGATGGTTTACAAAAGGCCAAGCGTATTGGTTTTCCTGTCATGATTAAGGCATCCGAAGGTGGTGGTGGTAAAGGTATCAGACAAGTTGAACGTGAAGAAGATTTTATCGCTTTATACCACCAGGCAGCTAACGAAATTCCAGGCTCCCCCATTTTCATCATGAAGTTGGCCGGTAGAGCGCGTCACTTGGAAGTTCAACTGCTAGCAGATCAGTACGGTACAAATATTTCCTTGTTCGGTAGAGACTGTTCCGTTCAGAGACGTCATCAAAAAATTATCGAAGAAGCACCAGTTACAATTGCCAAGGCTGAAACATTTCACGAGATGGAAAAGGCTGCCGTCAGACTGGGGAAACTAGTCGGTTATGTCTCTGCCGGTACCGTGGAGTATCTATATTCTCATGATGATGGAAAATTCTACTTTTTAGAATTGAACCCAAGATTACAAGTCGAGCATCCAACAACGGAAATGGTCTCCGGTGTTAACTTACCTGCAGCTCAATTACAAATCGCTATGGGTATCCCTATGCATAGAATAAGTGACATTAGAACTTTATATGGTATGAATCCTCATTCTGCCTCAGAAATCGATTTCGAATTCAAAACTCAAGATGCCACCAAGAAACAAAGAAGACCTATTCCAAAGGGTCATTGTACCGCTTGTCGTATCACATCAGAAGATCCAAACGATGGATTCAAGCCATCGGGTGGTACTTTGCATGAACTAAACTTCCGTTCTTCCTCTAATGTTTGGGGTTACTTCTCCGTGGGTAACAATGGTAATATTCATTCCTTTTCAGACTCTCAGTTCGGCCATATTTTTGCTTTTGGTGAAAATAGACAAGCCTCCAGGAAACACATGGTTGTTGCCCTAAAGGAATTGTCCATTAGGGGTGATTTCAGAACTACTGTGGAATACTTGATCAAACTTTTGGAAACTGAAGATTTCGAGGATAACACTATTACCACCGGTTGGTTGGACGATTTGATTACTCATAAAATGACCGCTGAAAAGCCTGATCCAACTCTTGCCGTCATTTGCGGTGCCGCTACAAAGGCTTTCTTAGCATCTGAAGAAGCCCGCCACAAGTATATCGAATCCTTACAAAAGGGACAAGTTCTATCTAAAGACCTACTGCAAACTATGTTCCCTGTAGATTTTATCCATGAGGGTAAAAGATACAAGTTCACCGTAGCTAAATCCGGTAATGACCGTTACACATTATTTATCAATGGTTCTAAATGTGATATCATACTGCGTCAACTATCTGATGGTGGTCTTTTGATTGCCATAGGCGGTAAATCACATACCATCTACTGGAAAGAAGAAGTTGCTGCTACAAGATTATCCGTTGACTCTATGACTACTTTGTTGGAAGTTGAAAACGATCCAACCCAGTTGCGTACTCCATCCCCTGGTAAATTGGTTAAATTCTTGGTGGAAAATGGTGAACACATTATCAAGGGCCAACCATATGCAGAAATTGAAGTTATGAAAATGCAAATGCCTTTGGTTTCTCAAGAAAATGGTATCGTCCAATTATTAAAGCAACCTGGTTCTACCATTGTTGCAGGTGATATCATGGCTATTATGACTCTTGACGATCCATCCAAGGTCAAGCACGCTCTACCATTTGAAGGTATGTTGCCAGATTTTGGTTCTCCAGTTATCGAAGGAACCAAACCTGCCTATAAATTCAAGTCATTAGTGTCTACTTTGGAAAACATTTTGAAGGGTTATGACAACCAAGTCATTATGAACGCTTCCTTGCAACAATTGATAGAGGTTTTGAGAAATCCAAAACTACCTTACTCAGAATGGAAACTACACATCTCTGCTTTACATTCAAGATTGCCTGCTAAGCTAGATGAACAAATGGAAGAGTTAGTTGCACGTTCTTTGAGACGTGGTGCTGTTTTCCCAGCTAGACAATTAAGTAAATTGATTGATATGGCCGTGAAGAATCCTGAATACAACCCCGACAAATTGTTAGGCGCCGTCGTGGAACCATTGGCGGATATTGCTCATAAGTACTCTAACGGATTAGAAGCCCATGAACATTCTATATTTGTCCATTTCTTGGAAGAATATTACGAAGTTGAAAAGTTATTCAATGGTCCAAATGTTCGTGAGGAAAATATCATTCTGAAATTACGTGATGAAAACCCTAAAGATCTAGATAAAGTTGCGCTAACTGTTTTGTCTCATTCGAAAGTTTCAGCTAAGAATAACCTGATCCTAGCTATCTTGAAACATTATCAACCATTGTGCAAGTTATCTTCTAAAGTTTCTGCCATTTTCTCTACTCCTCTACAACATATTGTTGAACTAGAATCTAAGGCTACCGCTAAGGTCGCTCTTCAAGCAAGAGAAATTTTGATTCAAGGCGCTTTACCTTCGGTCAAGGAAAGAACCGAACAAATTGAACATATCTTAAAATCCTCTGTTGTGAAGGTTGCCTATGGCTCATCCAATCCAAAGCGCTCTGAACCAGATTTGAATATCTTGAAGGACTTGATCGATTCTAATTACGTTGTGTTCGATGTTTTACTTCAATTCCTAACCCATCAAGACCCAGTTGTGACTGCTGCAGCTGCTCAAGTCTATATTCGTCGTGCTTATCGTGCTTACACCATAGGAGATATTAGAGTTCATGAAGGTGTCACAGTTCCAATTGTTGAATGGAAATTCCAACTACCTTCAGCTGCGTTCTCCACCTTCCCAACTGTTAAATCTAAAATGGGTATGAACAGAGCTGTTTCTGTTTCAGATTTGTCATATGTTGCAAACAGTCAATCATCTCCGTTAAGAGAAGGTATTTTGATGGCTGTGGATCATTTAGATGATGTTGATGAAATTTTGTCACAAAGTTTGGAAGTTATTCCTCGTCACCAATCTTCTTCTAACGGACCTGCTCCTGATCGTTCTGGTAGCTCCGCATCGTTGAGTAATGTTGCTAATGTTTGTGTTGCTTCTACAGAAGGTTTCGAATCTGAAGAGGAAATTTTGGTAAGGTTGAGAGAAATTTTGGATTTGAATAAGCAGGAATTAATCAATGCTGCTATCCGTCGTATCACATTTATGTTCGGTTTTAAAGATGGGTCTTATCCAAAGTATTATACTTTTAACGGTCCAAATTATAACGAAAATGAAACAATTCGTCACATTGAGCCGGCTTTGGCCTTCCAACTGGAATTAGGAAGATTGTCCAACTTCAACATTAAACCAATTTTCACTGATAATAGAAACATCCATGTCTACGAAGCTGTTAGTAAGACTTCTCCATTGGATAAGAGATTCTTTACAAGAGGTATTATTAGAACGGGTCATATCCGTGATGACATTTCTATTCAAGAATATCTGACTTCTGAAGCTAACAGATTGATGAGGGATATATTGGATAATTTAGAAGTCACCGACACTTCAAATTCTGATTTGAATCATATCTTCATCAACTTCATTGCTGTGTTTGATATCTCTCCAGAAGATGTCGAAGCCGCCTTCGGTGGTTTCTTAGAAAGATTTGGTAAGAGATTGTTGAGATTGCGTGTTTCTTCTGCCGAAATTAGAATCATCATCAAAGATCCTCAAACAGGTGCCCCAGTACCATTGCGTGCCTTGATCAATAACGTTTCTGGTTATGTTATCAAAACAGAAATGTACACCGAAGTCAAGAACGCAAAAGGTGAATGGGTATTTAAGTCATTGGGTAAACCTGGATCCATGCATTTAAGACCTATTGCTACTCCTTACCCTGTTAAGGAATGGTTGCAACCAAAACGTTATAAGGCACACTTGATGGGTACCACATATGTCTATGACTTCCCAGAATTATTCCGCCAAGCATCGTCATCCCAATGGAAAAATTTCTCTGCAGATGTTAAGTTAACAGACGATTTCTTTATTTCCAACGAGTTGATTGAAGATGAAAATGGCGAATTAACTGAGGTGGAAAGAGAACCTGGTGCCAACGCTATTGGTATGGTTGCCTTCAAGATTACTGTAAAGACTCCTGAATATCCAAGAGGCCGTCAATTTGTTGTTGTTGCTAACGATATCACATTCAAGATCGGTTCCTTTGGTCCACAAGAAGACGAATTCTTCAATAAGGTTACTGAATATGCTAGAAAGCGTGGTATCCCAAGAATTTACTTGGCTGCAAACTCAGGTGCCAGAATTGGTATGGCTGAAGAGATTGTTCCACTATTTCAAGTTGCATGGAATGATGCTGCCAATCCGGAGAAGGGTTTCCAATACTTATACTTAACAAGTGAAGGTATGGAAACTTTAAAGAAATTTGACAAAGAAAATTCTGTTCTCACTGAACGTACTGTTATAAACGGTGAAGAAAGATTTGTCATCAAGACAATTATTGGTTCTGAAGATGGGTTAGGTGTCGAATGTCTACGTGGATCTGGTTTAATTGCTGGTGCAACGTCAAGGGCTTACCACGATATCTTCACTATCACCTTAGTCACTTGTAGATCTGTCGGTATCGGTGCTTATTTGGTTCGTTTGGGTCAAAGAGCTATTCAGGTCGAAGGCCAGCCAATTATTTTAACTGGTGCTCCTGCAATCAACAAAATGCTGGGTAGAGAAGTTTATACTTCTAACTTACAATTGGGTGGTACTCAAATCATGTATAATAACGGTGTTTCACATTTGACTGCTGTTGACGATTTAGCTGGTGTAGAGAAGATTGTTGAATGGATGTCTTATGTTCCAGCCAAGCGTAATATGCCAGTTCCAATCTTGGAAACTAAAGACACATGGGATAGACCAGTTGATTTCACACCAACTACTGATGAAACTTACGATGTAAGATGGATGATTGAAGGTCGTGAGACTGAAAGTGGATTTGAATATGGTTTGTTTGATAAAGGGTCTTTCTTTGAAACTTTGTCAGGATGGGCCAAAGGTGTTGTCGTTGGTAGAGCCCGTCTTGGTGGTATTCCACTGGGTGTTATTGGTGTTGAAACAAGAACTGTCGAGAACTTGATTCCTGCTGATCCAGCTAATCCAAATAGTGCTGAAACATTAATTCAAGAACCTGGTCAAGTTTGGCATCCAAACTCCGCCTTCAAGACTGCTCAAGCTATCAATGACTTTAACAACGGTGAACAATTGCCAATGATGATTTTGGCCAACTGGAGAGGTTTCTCTGGTGGTCAACGTGATATGTTCAACGAAGTCTTGAAGTATGGTTCGTTTATTGTTGATGCATTGGTGGATTACAAACAACCAATTATTATCTATATCCCACCTACCGGTGAACTAAGAGGTGGTTCATGGGTTGTTGTCGATCCAACTATCAACGCTGACCAAATGGAAATGTATGCCGATGTCAACGCCAGAGCTGGTGTTTTGGAACCACAAGGTATGGTTGGTATCAAGTTCCGTAGAGAAAAATTGCTGGACACCATGAACAGATTGGATGACAAGTACAGAGAATTGAGATCTCAATTATCCAACAAGAGTTTGGCTCCAGAAGTGCATCAGCAAATATCCAAGCAATTAGCTGATCGTGAAAGAGAACTATTGCCAATTTACGGACAAATCAGTCTTCAATTTGCTGATTTGCACGATAGGTCTTCACGTATGGTGGCCAAGGGTGTTATTTCTAAGGAACTGGAATGGACCGAGGCACGTCGTTTCTTCTTCTGGAGATTGAGAAGAAGATTGAACGAAGAATATTTGATTAAAAGGTTGAGCCATCAAGTAGGCGAAGCATCAAGATTAGAAAAGATCGCAAGAATTAGATCGTGGTACCCTGCTTCAGTGGACCATGAAGATGATAGGCAAGTCGCAACATGGATTGAAGAAAACTACAAGACTTTGGACGATAAACTAAAGGGTTTGAAATTAGAGTCATTCGCTCAAGACTTAGCTAAAAAGATCAGAAGCGACCATGACAATGCTATTGATGGATTATCTGAAGTTATCAAGATGTTATCTACCGATGATAAAGAAAAATTGTTGAAGACTTTGAAATAAACCTTGTAAAGTAAAAAAAAAAAATAATATTGATGTATGTTGGAATGAAATAGC
>JXWR01000884.1_pt1 | contig 11584 bp, 7 predicted proteins | sample 315541 | NCBI WGS metagenome assembly JXWR01 (sample SAMN03273951, study PRJNA271842) | soil metagenome | isolation source: rice field ambient CO2 | place: India: CRRI Experimental farm Cuttack,Odisha-753006 | collected 2013-12-17
TTATGATTTACTAACAAATATCTAAAGTAGGATCATTTCTATAGGTCACGTCTCTCTTTGACTCTTCAAAAGAGCCACTGAATCCAACTTGGTTGATGAGGTGATAACCCTTATACCCTAGAATGAGGTTTGAAATAGCTTGGTCTGTGTATCCTAGTTGATCCAGTCATCTACATTTTATTATTACCGTTCTTTTGTTTGAGGAGTTGTCTTTACGATTCCTAGAAAGAAGCAATGATTTCAACCCTGCTGAGCATGCTCTTTTGGAGAAGTTTTGCGGGGTGGGCATAAGTGGCAGTCTGACAAGTTTTTAAATAGTTTCATCAATTTTGAATGTAACCCTTCTGGAAATTTGAATTGTTTTTACTTGTAGTTAAATATGTTTTGCCATTTTGTTACTTGCCTGTGAAGATCATTATGTAAAATGATTTCAATGAACAGTCATCTATCAAAACAGGCTTCAAGTCTGTCTTTCCGTATGCCTTTCTCCTATTAGACGAAAGTGTGGGACTCGATTTTCACCGGTTGCTAAAACATGGTCTTATTAAGCATCTACTTTAAGAATCTCTAATACGGCCTCGTACAATCAATTTATGCCATTTATTTTTTAGTCTATATGAAAGCATTTGGTTCTATACAAATATGATAAAGGTCTTAATTCTGCAGTTGTTCAATAAAGATCAAAATTGTCCCTTTAAATTCAAGCTAATGGCTTCCCAATTCTATCTTTATCCTCTGGGGTAGTTCTGTCATTCTCTCCGTATGTTGGATAAGTATTGTATCCAAGATTAGTATGAATATAAAACGTGCTTCTATCGTACGGAGTCAAATCCCAACCGTTTTTTAATCTTTCTACAAGATCAGGATTAGAAATAAATGGTCTCCCAATCCCAATCAATGTACGATCATTCTTGTTCACGTCTCTAATCAAAGCTGAATAGTTGCCTGGATTATACTTATCAGCATAAGACCCAGTTCTCAAGATTGGACCTTTGAAAATCTCAAAGATCCATTCATTGTTACCTTGGATATTTTCTTCTCTGACGGTATATCCAGCACTGACCCGTGGCTCCACAATACTCAAATAAGCAAGTCCGCCATTATTATCCTCAATGCTTTTAGCGTGTCTTTTTTGCAATTCACTGAAGATATAGCCAAATTGAGCATATGGATGAGGATCACCCTTTGCACCTGCCATTCCAGCAAATGTGGCCCATGGTGAAATTCTAGCAGCGACCCTATTGCTACCAATTGTGGAAATCACTGCATCCAAGACCTCGAAGAAAAATCGAGCACGATTCTCGATACTTCCACCGTATTCATCAGTACGTTTATTGGTGACTGTTTGGAAAAATTGATCAAAAAGATAACCGTGAGCACCATGGATTTCAACAATATCAAATCCAGCGACCTTGACGGCTTTCTCAGCAGTGGTGGCGTATTCTTCAACATACTGTTTGATTTCATCTTTGGTTAATCCAGTCAATGGGTTACGCAACTCATTGGCTTGCAATTCTGACTCTTTGCTCAAATAGACACCGTCACTGGCAGATTTGAAAGGAACTTTATGCTTAGTCAAGTCACCCACTTCGGCTTGACGTCCCAAGTTCCATAATTGTAAAGAGGCATAACTGCCATTAGCGTGGATTTTGTCAATTATTTGTTTCCAAGCAGCGAGTTGAGCATCGCTCCAGGCCCCCGGAGCATGACTACGGCCCGAGGCACGCTGGGAGACAAAAGTGGCTTCAACAATAATGAGTGTACCGGGGGTTTTGGAACGTTCGTCATAGTATTGAAGCATCAAATCAACGGGAACTTGAGTATCTGGTTGATTTCTGTCTCTAGTGAGAGGTGGCATAACCACACGATGCTGAAGTTGCACATTGTTGCCAATGGTAAGTGGCTTATATAAGTTGGTATCTTTTAATGGTTGAGGCATTTTGATTGGCTATTTGATAGCTATTATGCTTTTGTTTGTTGTTCTTTTTGAATGATACTGGTCTGTCGGAATCACACCGCTTTTATACCTCTAGCCATGTAGAGCTGCTGCTCAGTGTGCATTTGCTCAACTATCGTGATGCTCCTCCATGCATTAGTAAGCACTAGTGCGCAGTCGTGGTTGCTGATTGGAAGAGAATGAAAACGTTGTGTGTTCGTTGTCAAAGCCAATTATGTACAAGAAAGAGATGAAGTAAACAATGAAAAAAAAAAAGATATCATGGCATTATGAAAAGAACAGTACGTATATACGTGCAAAAAAATACTAATTATGTAACAGAGCTCTTTCAAAAAACGGAAAATGTGAGTGCGAAAGTAAAAAACAAAAAGAAAAATAAATGAGATGCTAAACGAAAAGAAATGAACTAACAATAAAGAATACAAAACACTGTCAAACAGTGGAGAAAAAACAAAAGGAAGAGATCAGTCAATTATACATGTTAAGATTCGGCCTAAATCCAGCATTTAACAAGTACTCGAACACTGCTGGCTTCTTGCACTGGTCTTTATACATCCACAACAGCTCACTAAGTGCCTCACGATTTTCTGGCATGTATGTCAAAATAATATCAGCAATAGCAAAATCTTTTAAGCCTGCAGCCGTCAAAAGTGGAGAAATATCAGTCAATTTTTTGGTAGAACATTCCATGAGGGAAACCAATTTAACTGCAAGATCATCGTCAAATCTCTGTATATTCTTGGCATCAACTGCTCTAAATTGTCTTATGAGCTCCCATAGCATCTTACTGACGTCGGTGAAAAGCAAATTTTTTCCATAGCACTTTGTGAGAAACTGGATCATCTCAATGTTTTCTTCGGTAAATGGTAGCCTGTAGAATCTTTCTGGGTAATCATGAATGAAATTATCTCTCATATTATCAAGATGAGCAGTTGTGATTACCGAAGTGTTATCTATTATCACAAACGTATCTTCTGGGTTCAGTTGGCCTTGTTGAGGTGCACCCTGATCATCTAACTGCGGTGGTTCTTGATCCTGTTGTTCTCGTTGAGGCTCTTGCTCAAGTTGAAGACCTGGTTGTTGCTCATTATCTTGGCCTTCTTCGGGACTGGTTCCACGCTGCCTTATAACATTTATTTGCCGCTGCTCTTCGGCCACCATACTCGTTTTCGCAAATATTTCTCTTGTCATGACCATATCAAAGCCTCCATATTTTAAGATTTCCAAATTAATAAACCTGTGCAGCAATAATTCATGTTCCAACACTCGGTAATGACTATCATCAGGAAGCACAAGATGGTGAATGTGGGATTTCAAGACTCGCAATCCCAAAGAGTTGGAGTACCGTATGGCGTTGAAAAAGTACTGATTTGCCGAAGATAAAGAAGCTATATCATTTGGGTGCAAGAAACACACTACCTCATGAAGGAGCTCTACTGGAAATCTTTCTAGAATTGATCGATGAGATTGCAAACTAGCAGTAGTTGTAGAAGCAGCATGTCCGAGTTGTGTAGACTTGCCAGCGAGTGGGATTTCAGGAGAAGATGCTAAAACACTCTGTTTGTTGACGTTAGAAATGAATCTAGGTTTCGACACCTTGCGGCGCTTCAAGGACCTGCCAGGAAGAAAGTAGCCCATGAAGTGAGTCAAGAGTCAAGAACTATCTGGGGTTCTGTCTTCTAATCTTTTCTTTCCTTCAGATCTCTTGATCAAAATTATTTTTCTTTTTCCTGTGGGCGATGAGCATCTATAGCACGTGACATGGCACGCTGGGCTTTTGTTGTTGGCAATTGTGAAACAGACACAGCCCTGAATTCTGTTGATGATAGCGATAATGTCAGTGGTACGAAAGAACGAAGCCCACAACGGAGTCTCAATTTCAGCAGAGAACCAGTCTTTCTCTTTAAAGGTTTGCAGCTGTTTTATTTTATTATTACTTGTGCGTCTTTGTCAAAAATAGTTTCATCACATTTCCTTCCTAAACGACTCACAGCCTGGATCACTAGCTGCGTGGCTGTCATTCATCGTGCGCTGCGTCTCTGCTCCTTCACAGCCTTGCTTTAAATTGGCAATATCAAACCTTGCCCTCAGCTCATTTCTTTCCTTATTGGCCTCCCACTGGCACTATTCCTTTAATTGGCTTAGTGTTTATTCTATAGTTTTTATTCGTCTTTACATCATTTATTTTATTTTATTTTTCTTTTCTTTTCTTTCCTTTTTTCTTTTTTTTTTTGTTTTTATTATCACCTACCCACTCACAAGAATTAGCTCACACGATGACAGGATCATCAAATTCAATATTAATTGGCTGTCTAGTGGGCGTTTTATCTTTAGCCACTCAGTCCATAGGTCTCACTTTACAAAGAAAATCACACTTAATAGAAGATGCCAAGTTGACGTCCCAACATCATAGGCCACCATATAGACGCCCATTATGGCGTCTTGGGTGTTTTCTATTCATTATGTCCAACGTGGTGGGATCAAGTATTCAAATCTCCACTCTTCCCCTAATTGTGTTGAGTCCATTACAAGCTGTTGGTTTGGTATTCAACTCTATCTGTGGCTCTTTGATCTTGAGCGAATTATTCACAAAATTTACATTTAGAGGAACGTTACTTGTTAGTATTGGAGCGTTTTTTATTGCTTATTTTGGTTCGATTCCCGAACCTAACCATAACTTGCAAGAGTTGTTAGATTTATTAAAGAGAAAATCGTTTTTGATCTGGTTCAATTTCTCAATTTTGTTGCTCGTTTCAGTGCTTGGTTACATCAAAGTATTAGATTGGTATCTATCTAGAGAGAACAAATTTCTTTTAAATCTCGGGGACTACTATGGGTCAATAAGCCCTGAAAATCATCAAGATGAGCCTTTTCATCATGAGGTTGAACAGCTACCTAGTAAGGTTCCCTCTGGGCCACAGGAAACTGATCGTTTACTTCCCTCATCTACCTCTATATCATCAACTACATCCAGAGACTATGTCTCTTTATCCAACAGACCAGTTTCTGCTTCATCCTCCAGCTTTTCAGGGCTTTCTGAAAAATTCAAACTGCGTTTTTTCAATAACAGAAGAGTTAATAAAGTAATTAATTTTTTTGATTTTGTTTCCAAGGACCATATTTCCTTTGTTCAAGGAGTGCTTTATGGTATTATTTGTGGAATATTGTCCGCTCATGCTTTGCTATTGGCCAAATCAGCAGTTGAGCTTCTCATTATTGCCATCACTGAAAAGACTTTAACTGACTTGAAGAGTTATCAATCTTGGTTAATTATTTCCGGTTGGGTGTTTTGCGCAATAATGCAAGTTTACTATTTGAATCTTGGGCTTAAGATTATATCAAGTTCAATTATTTTTCCATTGATCTTTTGCGTTTATAATATTGTGAATATTTTGAACGGATTGATTTATTTTGACCAATTTAGCAGACTTTCAATTAATGAAATGGCCTTCATTTTTACCGGCGTGCTATTGATTTTGTTTGGGGTGTTTTATTTGAGCATTAACTGCGAGTCAAGTTGTCAATCTGAAGTTGATCCAGAAGATGTGCAGGGGATTCAGAGTGCTGGAGAAAGTGACGAAGAAGCAGACACTATTGCCCCATTAGATATTGCAGCTCAAAATTTGAAGAGCGGTTTCCATGATGGTAATAAGTATAGCTATCATCATCACAAATTATCAGGTACTCCTGCATCTACCGTTTCCAAATGTCAGTCCATTGCTACGAACCCTTCTTTGAAACCAATCCTACCTGAAAGTTTCACAAGTCATAAATTGCATATTGATGATGATAAATAAAGACTATGCAAAGGTTTTGTTAAGTGCGTACTTTCATTGTTTTATTGTTCAATATTCTTATTCTTTTTATTTCTCGAGGTCTTGTGCTTTTTTTTTGTCATTTTTTTGTCTATTTTACTTTTCCATTCATTCATATCTTGGTTTGTTTTCATTGGCGTTAGTTGTTAATTGTTTTCCTTTATCTTTAGGTTTTTTTTGTTTTTTGATTTCGATTTATGAGAATTTTCATTTGCTTTTCCCTTTCCCTCCAATTTTTTTTATTTTTAAGTTTAACTGTTTTATTGTTTATTTTCACCGCATTATAAGTTTTCTAACTTAAATACACTTTATAGTTATCTTCATTTATCATTATTCTTAGTAGATCAGTAGCATGTGGCTGTTCAATCTTAGTCTTGTAGGTTAAGAACTCCGGCTTGCTTCAATTTATGAAAAATTGCCGCTGTGTGCAGCAGACAGTACAGCGCAAACTTAAAAAAAAAAAAAAAAAAAATATTACTAAGACAGCACATCAATTTTGATAGATGAAACTGATCCATCCTGACCAATTCTACAAAACAGACAAGAGGAGAGACGAACATACAAGCCACAATGAGCAGTGTATCAGAGATTATCATTAACCTGCTACAGAATTTTAATTTTAGAGTGGATTTAGACTTAAAGAATATAAAGGAAATCAATGAATTGTATGCCAAGTCACAGAATGATAATACAGATGGTGGAAGGGAAAGCTCAGCACACCGTATCCTACTGTCACGTATCGATGCACTTTACGACTTGGCTGTTCTTTTAAGGGATAGAGATTCCAGACGGAACCCTGTTTTGCAAAATAGTTTATCCAACTTAGTTGCAACTTTGGAATGGTCTGCTAATCTTGCAAACTATGAACGTTATTTAATATTGCACTCGCAGAGGTCAGAAAAGGAAAAAAGTGAAACATTGCACAATAGTCAGTTGGTGCTGTTGAATTTGCAACTTTTGAGAGTGCTCGTAAATTCAGTAGCTGAAGTGAATTTGAATAGGGTACTGGTGATTCTGTTGCCGCATTTCGTTGAAGCAATTAGGAAATTGTTACTTCCTTCACTGAGTCGGTTTCGCAAAGATCTAGATGGTTTGGAAGATCTGAAATATGTGAAAGATATACAACTGAATGAATCAATTTACAACCCATACCAGAAATATGTACACGCATTGATTTCAAATTTGGTGATTGGTGATGAACCAGAACCTGAAAAAGAAGAAGCGAATACAAAAGTCAAGACTACGATTTGTGAAACCTCCAGACAAGATAATGGACTTCTTGAAGTCTTGTTCGCATTCATATTACTGGCTCTCAAAGAAAGTGTAAATTATAACGGCCATTGTAAAGATTTTGAGCTCTTGCTCGACCTGCTGGATTTGTTTGAGACTACGATGAGTTTATATACTCTGTCGGGAGCCTCCATCAAGGATATGACTAATTACGAGAAGAGTCACAAGGAAATAAATTCTGATGTGCAGTCTTTGGTTACGGTTCTAGATGCGGCGTTGTATGCTTCCCAGAATTTTGACAAAAAGGAGGATCATGATGAAGATGATAAAGTGGAATACCTCTTTAAAGTCATTGAGTTTGCAAACACTTTGTCTGAATTTTTGTTTGCTTTCTCGGATTTGCCAGATATAAATCCGCAAATTTTCATCATGGAAAGGTTGTTTAATTTGTACGTTAATTCCAAGATTGCTGAATCGCAAATACGGAAATTTCAAACTGAAAAAAGTTTCAATGGAAACGATTTAATGGACATGATCAAACAAATCAATAGAAGAGTGTTCTCCGTGATTGGGAATTTCTCTTTCAATGCTGAGTTAGATAGTCAAAAGGATTATCTTGTGCAACTTGCATTGCAAATATTGCGTTCTCAGCAGAGTGCGTATGCTGCATCTTGTGCAATGCTTGTATTGGCTAATTCTATCAGTGGTGCTGATGATCGTGATTCTGTTTTAGATAAAGAGCCCCATTTGATTGGCAAGGTGCTTGGTAATGTTGTTGAGTCCAATAACGATGAGATTACGTTTTTCAGTGAGCCGCTTTTGGGCCAGAGCTTGTTCCAGTTGCTTAAAATATTGACAACACCAGCAAAGTTTACCCTAGATGACGACAAGGCTAAAACTGCTTTTATTGAAGAATTCAAACAGGGGTATAGTGGGTTGGAAAAATTGATTTTAAAATCTTTTGATAGCGTTTTCTTCATCAAAATTAACTTACTGGTGATTCTCAGATTTTTAAATGTTTTCATAAAAAACTTTTTGCGATACCAGGATGGATCCCTGCTTATTGAATGGTTTGCAAGGGCTTCCAAGAATTTGGTAAGCTCAATCATCTATTCAGTGAGACCGAAAAGCTTAACCGAGGAACAAAATCAGGTGTCCCAATTGGTGAAAATCAAGGAATTGAGCACTGGCAATAAACTCTTAGCCGTTGAGGTATTGCAAAATCTTGTGAATAGTGTAGTCATAAATGACGTTGAGTTACATGATACCCATTACTTGTCAGTTTTAATAAAAACTGTGTTGTTAGACGATAACAAAAAAGATGATGACAATGAAGAAGACTATTCAGTTTCGTTAGCTAGCGCAGCGCCAACGTCAACTCCTGAAAATAAAAACGACGATGCTGCTAAACTTCTACATTTGAGCCAGAAATACATCACCTTGACTATTCTTGTGTCGAATGTGAAGAATACATACGTGATATCGACACTTGCGCAAACTGATGTTATTGACAGCATTTTCACAATAGTGAGACTGTCTTTTGACTTGGTTGAACAAGTTGATCAAAAGAGTGGTCTTAGTCAATCTGAAGAGTATAGTCTCAAGGGATTGAAAAATAATTTGAAGGTGTTCGTGTTCAAAGCTTATGAGTTTGTTACTAAGAGGGAAGAGTTGGTTAGTTTCATTCCTCAATTTGAAGAGTTTATTGGCAAGGCTGCCAATTTATGATTTAAAGCACTTTTCTTGTTTAGCCAATTCTTTTATTACATTTAAATAGGTTATATCTATAAATAGACATTGATGGAAAATATCAATGTTGTGGTAGAATATTAATGTTGTGGTAGAATATTAATGTTGTGGTAGAATAGATTCATGTTGAGTGTCTGCATAATTTAATTGCGCATACACGGGGCTCATAATCCTCTAAATATATGGTGAAGAGCATCGTGAAGATTTAAAGAAAAGCAACAAATTATGTTGAAACCAATAAAGACTATGCAAACTTCAACTTCAACTTCAACAATTTCAAAACAACAGCAGCAACAACAGCAAGCCAATATGTCCGACTCAGATTTAGATTTAGAAAATAAGCCTCGCTCTAAGTATGTCAAGCTCGTCTCATCTGATGGCTTTGAGTATGTTGTGCTCCGCGATTTGGCAATGATTTCACCAACCCTTGCTTCAATGCTTGATGAGAGTTTCGAGTTTAAAGAAAGCAGATTAAACAAGATTGTACTACGAGAAATCGATGCGCTCTTGTTGCTGAAAATTGTCGACTATTTGTATTATCATCAGAAATTTAGTAATCTGGACGATGTGCCTGATTTTGAAATTCCTACGGAAATGGCGTTGGAGTTGTTGGTGGCGGCAGATTTCTTGAACATTTGAATGATATGCTTTCGTTGAATCTTACTCATTGGTGCTGCTATAAGTAGTAAGATAACGAAGATATTTGGGTGGAAGCAAAGGACTCGGCGCGTCTTTTTTGAACATGATATCTTTTGTTCTGACATTTGCGTTTACGGTTACGCCTAGCAACACTTTCCTCTTCTCATTTTCTCATTCCTATATCTGTGTTTTACCCAGAAGTTTGGTATTTAGAGGTAATATTTTGAATGTCGTCTCCGTGCTATGTATGATTGATTAGATCTATATATATGGTTAAGAAGACTTTGGAGCGGAATATTTTTTTTTTTCATGACAATATGAACACTGCCATTAAATATTTTGCACCAAAATGGCACTACTGTCAAACAACAACACAGTCATTGAAGAGACAGTATTGACATGAAAACTGTTTTAAGTGTTTCAGTAGTGAATAGAGTTATTAATCCCGGTACTTCAGTCTGGGCACGTTGTCTGTTGTTGTTGGCTTTTGTGTTCGAAAGTTGACAGAACCGTTGGCAAACCATGGTTGGTGGGGTATACCTGATTGCTATTAATCCCAGGAAAACTAATCTGCACCCTTAGATTAGTTAACTCCGATTCATTTTTGAATTTTGAAATTTGAGCTTTGCAAGGCTGGTTTACACTTGCGTTATTGTATATTTATATATATATATATATGCCAGTCAAATGTATATTTACACAAAGGATATGAGTGAGCATTTATTTTGTAACTAGTTGTTTTTGAAAGTTTGCTTCTTCGTATTTTGTAATTTTCTCAACTAAAACCTTTGTAGAGAGTCAATCCAAAATTTTCGGCCAACTATTACTACAAAAGTTGAAGTTATTGGAATCCTCCGTCGTATTCATAAATCCTTAGATAAGTGAGTTGATGCCGGTGAAATAGTTAACGTAAACGTAAACGATTAACTAGCTAATCCTATGCAGGTAAAGAGCCAGTAAATGGACTTTCTAAGATTAAAACAATGAAAAAACAGTTCCAGCCTCATACATTAACAGGGTGCGTTTTAACCGAAAACCCAGCCTCGATGAAATGGCATAACTGTGACCATCGAAGACGCGTAAAGAAAATAATTTACGTTTTTGCAGTTTCGTGAATTTTTCATCATTTTGTTTATTCACTAATAATAAACAAAAAACGAAAAGTACGCGTCGGCTCATCGCCTTGTGCGTCAGGGTGCATGGCTATCTCCAGATTCTTTTTACACAAAATCATGAGTATAGCACCAAAAGAAGCCTGAAAAAGAGGCTTCACTAGATAGCAGCAATATTGTAGCTTAAAATTGTTCTAATTGTTTGATAACCTAGATCAATATATGGATAATTGAAAAGATGTTTGAATATTTAGGAGGTTCTGCAAGCTCATGCACGAGCCTATGTGTATATTGAGATGCGAAACAACGCGTAATAAATTCTACATTAATTTTTTTTTCAGGTCCATTTTAATGTACAACTTAGGCGTCAGGTTATGTAGAAAATGTTTTCCGAAAAAGTATAACTAGAGAAGAATTTCCAACTTTTTATTCATGTTCTCAGCTTTATTCTTATTGTATGTTATATCTTTTTTCATTATCAACCTACTTTTTCTCTTATCTATAATCTAATTATCATCATTTACAATGTCCACTGCTCAAATAAATAACCTCACAGACTCCATTGCTAATATGGAAATTGAAGCCAAAATTCAGGCTGCTGCCGCTAAGAAACAAGGAGTGCAAATTGTTTCTGAGACTGAACATAAAAAGTTTTTGAATAAACATGCTGTGCACAGACATCAGTTGAAAGCTAAAGAACTTAACGAACCATTGTTAAAAGAAAACAAACGCAGATTTGTTTTGATGCCAATCAAATATCATGAAATATGGCAAATGTACAAGAAGGCTGAAGCTTCATTCTGGACTGCTGAAGAGATCGACTTGAGTAAAGATATGCATGACTGGAATGACAAGTTGAATGCCAACGAAAGATATTTCCTCTCTAGAGTGTTGGCTTTCTTTGCTGCTAGTGATGGTATTGTCAATGAAAACTTGGTTGAAAACTTCTCTGCCGAAGTGCAATGTCCAGAAGCCAAATTCTTTTATGGTTTCCAAATTATGATGGAAAATATTCACTCTGAAACTTACTCTTTGCTAATTGATACTTACATCAAGGACCCAAAAGAATCTGAATTTTTATT
>JXWR01000507.1_pt1 | contig 11573 bp, 7 predicted proteins | sample 315541 | NCBI WGS metagenome assembly JXWR01 (sample SAMN03273951, study PRJNA271842) | soil metagenome | isolation source: rice field ambient CO2 | place: India: CRRI Experimental farm Cuttack,Odisha-753006 | collected 2013-12-17
TCCATACAGCTTAATACTATTCAGTTCTTCTAGAAATTTCTAAAATTATTTTATACTATACACTTTTATTTTGATACATTTGAATAAACCAACATTTTATATGTTTACATCAAGACAATTGTAGAAAAGTAAGCAAGCATATATATCATACATGATATGTGCGTGCTTTTAGCGTGCGAATAGTATAATGAGAGTGCCCGAACCGCACTTTTGTTTTCTTTTACCTGTTTTTCCGATGAGCTCTTCTCGATGAGCTCCAAAAAGTGCTGCAATAAGGTTGATTTATTTCTGTTATTTATTGGGCTGATAACCCATCATGGCATGAGCTTTGAAAGCGACGATATTAGTGATCTCTCCGACGAAACTGAGGAGCTTAATAAGCTTTTTGATCGTGTGGGCGCCAATATCAAGCAGAAGCGCGTCACAGGCTCAACGCCTTCAAAGAAGAAGGCTAGCTTCAAAAATGTTTCCTCGGCAAATAATTCCCAACAAACAGCGAGAAGCTCTCTTCGCAACATAAATACTCAAGCTAGAACAACTTCTAGTAAGCTACGAGATCACACTAATACAAATGCAAATGCAAATGCAAATATTAATACAAACACAGTAAACAATAACAGTACCAAGAGCACATTGCTTACGTTTAACAAGTTTGCCAGTTTCTGTGAGTCTTCATTTGGTGTTAGCTCGTTTGACGATGATGATGAAGAAATTTTCAACTTCATTGCCAAAAAATACGGCAGTCCCATGAAAGGCGCCAATAATGCACCACCGGCCGCGAAGCTTGGTAATGATGTTCAAAGTAACCCCAACACTCCTTCAAAAGGCGACAGAGTGCAGTACGATGTCTATAATGAGAGTACACCAAAACTTCCGCCGTCCAGTTTCAAGCTCAACGGCACACCCAAGTATACCTCTACACCAATCACTAAAACCATCTCTTTGCAGCAAAGACTCAGAAACGCCATGGTGTCGCCTTTGCTTCGCGAAGAAGATTTCGCTCGTAGCAGTAAGTTTGAATCTGACAGTGACGATGAAGATGATAAAGGTGACGAAGATGAGCATGAAATTACTGAAGATGACGCAGATAAAGAGGACGATCACGAATCATACTTTCGAAGAAAAAGACTCAAACAACAGAAGGCTGACGCTTCTTATATAAAGTGGGAAAACAAGAGACAGAATTTTATGTCGAATCAGCTTGCTAGCAATATGAAGAGCTCTCCTAGCACATTGCATAACATAGACAATGACAAACAGTTAAATGACACTAATAAAAATACCGCCAGCAACAACAATAATAATAAGCCTTCTACGCATCATGCTGCACCTTCTAACCATCCTCCTGTCTTTAAAGGCTGCACCATATATGTTAATGGATATACGGTGCCCAGCATCAATGAGATCCATAAAATGGTCATTTTGCATGGTGGGAAATTCACCCATATGCTAAGCAATAAATCTATGGCAACACATATCGTCGCTAGTCGATTGACGCCCAAGAAACATATAGAATTTAAGAATTGTCAAGTAGTTAAGCCGCAGTGGGTTGTTGATTCAGTCAATGAAGGTGTGTTAAAGGATTGGAAACCTTATTCTATTATAAACAGACGAGAATATGGACAAGGTGAGTTGCAATTTGCTAACAGGCGGGAAAAACGTGTTGAAAGTAATAATGGTGCAAGAATTGAGAACAAACAGTTTGCAGAACCGACGCCAATGCCAATCTTAGAACCAGAGCGAGATGAAGTTAATTCAAATCAAGAAGAAGATGTACTCGAAGATCCTTTATTGCCCTTGCAAGAAAATGAAGAGGAAGAGCAAGAGAAAAATTTAGATTTCGTTCCAGAGCTTCAGCAACTTGCTCGACAACAAGCTTCATCATCTAGAGCACCATTGGATTCTACACATCCCAACTTTTTGAAATATTTTTTTGAAAACTCTCGTCTTCACCATTTGAGTAACTGGAGGTCAAGTTTTAAGTCGGAATTCCTTACCAAGTCTATTGAAAGATTTGATTCCAGAAACAAACCAAATAATCCTTCGAGATCCAAATCTAATAACAATAACGACAGTGCCACAAGCATGCTTTTCTATATGGATTTTGATTGTTTCTTTGTCCGTGTCTCATCAATGAATTATCCCAACCTAGACTTTGACACACTTCCAATGTGCGTCACTCATGGTACGCTGACTTCAGATATAAGTTCATGTAATTACGTTGCTAGGAGATTTGGGGTACGAAACGGCATGTGGGTCAGAGATGCGAAAAAGTTGTGCAAGAATCTTATTTGCCTAAAATATGATTTTAAGCGTTATGAGAAAGTTAGCAGGCAGTTTTATAATTATTTGTTAAATAGTCAAGACATTAACTGCATTTTACCAATATCAGTGGACGAATGTATTGTTGAGTTTGCTAAAAAGAACGACAAATTCTCGTTTAATTCTCAAATCAGCGATGTTCAGGACGATAAAGAATTTTTTTTATCAAAAGCGAAAAACATAAAGGCTGACATTAAAAGCTTGACCAATTGCGATGTGAGCATTGGTATTTCTAACAACAGAATCCTTTCTCGATTATCATTGAAATATGCTAAGCCAAACGGTATATATTATATTGATTCACACTCTACTGATGTTAAGCCATTTCTTGAAAAGCACTCTTTCAACGATCTTCCTGGTATCGGGCGCAACCTTGCAGTCAAGTTAGCAAATACGTATTTCCCCCATATCAAAAATGTTGATAATTTACTTATCTCAGATCTTTATGATAGCAATATTACCCAAGAAAAGTTATCGAAGCTATTTGGTAGCAAATTGGGAGCCAAATACAATAATTACATTAATGGTAAGGATGATGTTGAAGCTTCAAATTTGATTGAATTGTTACGATCCGAGTACGAAAATCACGTTTTGAAGAAAGAGTCTATATCTATTGATGTGAACTGGGGTATCAGATTTGAAACTCAAAAGCAAGTGGAAAAATTCCTATATGATCTTGCTGGGGAATTAGTGAAAAGAATGAAGCATTATCACAAGATTGGGTCTTTCTTGACCCTTAAGATCATGAAGAGAATCCCTAAAACTCAAACGGCCAAGTTTTTGGGGATGGGTCACTGTGAATTGGTTTCTAAAAGCTCTAGGTTAGGACTTCCGACCAATGATTTTGGGATTTTGCTTACTGAAATGAGAAGTTTGTTAAGGGTCGCCAGTGTTGAAATTTCGGAAATGAGGGGCGTTGGCGTGAAGATTAGTAAGTTGGAGGATGAAAATAAGTTGAATAATCAACAAAGATTGAATTTTGGCAAAAAGGATGGGAACTTATCAAATAAATTTGACAAACATCAGCTAAAAAAGCCGCTAAAAAAGCCACAAATAAACGGCTTGAATAAGCCAGAAGAAATAGAGCTTAGTTTTGAGTTACCTTCTGGTTTCACATTAGGAGAATTTAAAGGTTTGCCAAAGGAAATTCAAGATGAGATTAGAATGCAGCGCAAATCCGAGATTCTAATTAAAAGATTTGTGGAAAAGAATAACTTGAACTACTCGAGAAAAGTTCAACAACAGCAGTCGAAAAAAGCAATGGCTAAAAGCGGTGTAAAAAAAGATTTGGAACAATTAGCAGCAGCACTACCATTGGCAGAAGAAGCCAAACGAATAATAAGTGTAAAAAGTACTGCTGCTGAGGAAAGCTTTGATGCTACTAACGGGAGTAGTTTAATTGGCACTCAAGAACTTTTTTTTCTTAATAATCCGAATATTAACAAGGAGACATACCATGAATTACCATCAACATTAAGAGTTGAACTTGTTGAAAATTGGAAGCATGAAGCTTTTCAGTTTAAGGATAAGAATGAAATTGATTACAAGTTGAACATCAAAGCATTGAGACAAAGATATCGGCAAGCAAAAAAGGGGGCTGTTAGACTTGATGCTAATGATTTTCTTTCTCACTATTGCTTTGGTGTGACCCCAACTGTTGCTTTGGATGATGTTTGTGACTGGCGCAAATTTAGATACGGCATAGATCAGTTTAACAGTAATGATAAGTGGATAGTGCCTAGTCAAAGAACCCGTTCCAGGCACAGTTTGACTTCAATTTCAAGTCAGCCTCAACAAGCAAGTTTCATGCTCCTTTCAATGTTATCTATGCAACGGCGTCGTAAAGCAATACGTGGCCAGTCTTCTCATTATGAAGGATTTAAAAATTTGCTAATAAATGCAAACTCACTTGCCAATGTCAAAGATATTAATAAATTTTTAAGCTACTGGATTGAAACGAATAAAAAAGGACCATCGAAAAATGATTTTGATGGGTTTTGCCAGTACGTGAAAAAGTTAATGCGAAAGCATCAATACGGTAAAATTTCTTTGATCTTACAAAAGATGAAAATTTCAATTGATAAAATGGAAACTGCAATTGCTCAGGAAGCAGCCAATAAGCGTCGCCAAATCTTAAGAAGAAGCGGGTTGAAGAAGAGAAGTTTTGCAGAAACAGAAAACAGTGACATCAGTTTTTGCGAGGATGTCAGTGCTGTTGACAATAAACGTACCAAAGTTAAAGGCACTCTAGATAACGACGACAACAACAACAACAACAACAACAACAATAATAATGGTGATAGTGACAATAGTGATGATGATGATATTTGTTTTGTTGGATTCAGTGACAAGAAACACTTACAGGTACAAGTACCACCCAAGCCCAAGAAAAGCAGAGTTTCTTTTGTTGACGGTTATGGTAGCGAGTGTGATGATGGTAATAGTTCGGTAACTCTGAAGACCACGCAAAATGACATGTTGGAAAATAGTTGGCAGGAAGCTTTCAGAAAATTGAGAGAAATGGTACAATTAGAAGATAGTGAGGTAATTATCGTGGTTTAGATCTAGGACTTGGTTTGGGCCCTGAGTCTATGTCAGTTAGTTGGTGCCGTCGTAGTGAAAGTGGGAGCGGGTACTACAACGAGCGTATCAGCAATATAGAACTTGTGTACTAGAATGAAGTTTCAGTTAATAAACGTTTTTTGATTATAAATTTACGGCTTATAAACTATCTGCAATATCATTAAAGTAGAAAGCTTAAGCAGCAACAAAGCCTTGTAAATCAAATCAAATGTAGACATCATATCCACCGAGATTCATGTTTCTGCGACGAATAAGGACAGAGCGAACACGAGAAAAGATCATTGTGGTAAAAATGACAAGAGCAGCAAATATAGCAAATGACAACATTTTTTTATGTTTGTTGATAATTCGGAGGGAGGCTTCTGAGAAGATAAAGTGGAGGTAAATTGTACTATAATGTAGTAAAGAGCGATTAATGATCACGATGTGATCGAAACTAAAAATTGTGTTGTTCAATGCAATAAGTTGAAAAATAAATTGCCGAAACGCGGAAGAACAACCGTTCACACCCAAAGAGAATGCTTTCTGCCTTTTCGCCCACTTGTATTTCCTTTTGATTTTCTCTTACGTTTTTATCGACATATGGAACATCTGGTAGTCCTCCCTCATATATATGTAAAGGAAATTGCCAGCTCATTAGTTTAGACGCTTTATTATTATCCTTCATGTTGAATGCAGTTATATGCATATGCATGCTCCATCGCTTTTGTGATTACCCTCTGTTTCACCGTTTTCTTTGAAGTTTTTCATTTTTTTTATGGTCTCCAAAGAGTAGAAAAAAAAAAAATACATATAGAAAATAATACTCGTAATTTGTGATGAATTCGATACACTGAGCAATATCTCATCCCAGTCAAATTAAACGCTTGCCCGTATTGCTTTATTGTCGCGAGAATATCACAGACCTGGTATTTTGCATCCATACCATTATCATATCTTTTGCTGATAGTAAATCGCATCCAATTGCAACAAAGCAAGCGCATTTTTTTTTCTTTTTAATTTTAAATTCTTAATTTTCAATCCGCTTGTGTGGCGCTAAGAGCTTTTTGAATGTATTAAAACAAAAACAAAAATCAAGTTGAACGAATTAGTATACATTTCGGAAGCTTTCAATATATCGCTATAGACTCGGACATTTTTACTTTGCACACAGTCACCAATTAACAACAGTTAGTCAATTTTGGAATAAATCGAAATAAAAGCAAAGACAAAATGGCTAAAAGAAGTGCTGGGAATCAAATCACCAAGGACGCATATCAGCAAGGAAGCGATTCCGAAGATGACAATGGCCCTTCTGGAGTTAAAATTGCTTCTGAATCAACATTAGCTACCAGAAAGATTCTTAAACCTCGTTCTAGAATGACTGCTGGTGTCGGCACTGCTGGCGCCAATGCTGGCTCTTCATCTGGATTCAAATTTGCATCTCCATTCCCATCCACAACGGCCCCTACTTCAACATCAACTACATCTGGCGAAGCTGATAAGAAAAGTTTGTATCCAAAATTCAACTTTGGAGCAACCGCCGCTCCAAGTTTATCCAGTGATACCAATGCTAAACCTGCTGCCGAACAACAACAACAGAAACCAGCTAACCCATTCGCTGGTTTTGCGAGCCAAATCAAACCTACAAACTCAACAGGATCATTGTTTGGTAATAGTTCTACAAGCTTTGGTAACAACAATAACAATACGAGCACCAGCAATGGCGAGACAGAAAGAAAAAATCCATTTGCTGCATTCAAGAACCCAGCATCATCATCAGTCATTGGAGGTGCCAATAATAGCACAACATCATTATTTGGCAAACAACAACAACAACAACAACAGCAACAGCCATCATCATCATCCGCGGCCAGCAGTGCTATTGTGTCTAGAGGCGAAACTCCAGCATCACCAGCCCCAACTCCAAAGGACGCTACTCCGTCAATTGTCGGTAATAATAGCAACGATGTTGGCAACAAGAGTTCCATTGCATCACAAATTAAAGCACTTAATGATAATTTCATGAAGGCGATGACTCTTTCCTATCAACAGGCTCCATTGGGTGATTACACTGATTATTGTGAGAAGTACATCAAATACTCCAAGCAGATCCGCGAAGGGTTATTATTGGATAAAGGTGCAAGCACTAGAGCTAGTAATAGTGGCGGCGTGTCTGCATTCGGCATCAAGCCAGCAGAACAACAACAACAACAACAAAGCAACAATTTGCCAAAACCTGACGAAAAGAAATCTATTACTAACGGCGGAGCAGCCACTCCATCAAGTAAAAGCAAACCAGTGGAAATTGATTCCGATAGTGATTCTGAGGATGAGATCAAGATACAAGGACCAAAATTCACTTTCAACAAACCGGTGAAAGATCCAGTATTCAAATTTGGCGCAGCCTCATCCTCTTCGCCTGCTAACAAGGAAGCAGTGAAAGGACCTCAGTTTACCATTGGTTCAACTTCTAATGGTGCAAAGAAGGTCAATACTGCATTTACCTGGGGCAAGAAAGTGTTTACAGCAGAAGAGAAAAAGACCGAACAAGAAGACAAAAAGGAGGAGACCAAGGCACCAGAACCGGCAAAACCAGCATTTTCATTTGGTAATAGTAGTAGTAGTAGTAGTAGTGGTGGTGCTACCAATGGTGCTAGCAAACCAGCATTTTCGTTTGGCGGATCTACTTCTGGCACCTCTCAGTTTTCTTTTGCCAAGCCAGCAACTGACGGTGAAGGTCAAAAGGCCACTTCTGCATTCGCGTTTGGCAAGCCATCGGCTACGGCCAATGAAGGTACTGCTAGTTCAGAGCCAGCCAAACCTACGAGCTTGTTTTCATTTTCAGCCAACAAAAGTGCCAGCGCTGAAAAGAAGAGTGAAGAAGAAAGTAAATCAAAAGACAGTGAAGAAGCCAAGAAACCAGCATTTAGCTTTGGCAGCTCAGCTGCAACTACAACTACAACTGCTACCCCAGCATTCAGCTTTGGCAATGCCACCAAGTCCGACAACAATAAAGCAACAGAAGAAGGAAAAGAAGATGGCGATCAACAGAAACCTTTATTTTCATTTGGCAATAATGGCTCCAAGTTTAGTTTTGGCGGTGCTAGCAGTGGTGAAAATAAAAGTGAAGCTAACAGCAAACCGGCATTCTCATTTGGCAATAGCAACAACACCGGGAGCAGTACGCCTGCATTTTCATTTGGTGGTAATAGCACCACTACTAACAAGAGTGGTAGCGATGCTTCGGCTAGTACCGGTGCTGGCGCCAAACCAGCCTTCAGTTTTGGCAAAAGCAGCAGCAGCAGCAGCAACAGCAACAGCTCGGGCTTCTCATTTGGAAACAATGGCTCCAACAGCAATGCAACTAGCGGCGGACAGTTTAGCTTTTCCTTTAGCAAGAAACCAGCTGCAGAAAGTGAGACCAAAACGGGAGGTGAGGCAAATTCCGATGGAAATGCTGAAACAGCAGCTACAGCTACAGCTACAGCTACAGCTCCAGCTGCAGCAGGACAAGAAGGCACCACCAGTGAGCCACCAAACGAAAAGTTTGCTGGAGAAGAAGATGAAGAAATCAAGTACAACAAGAAATGTAAGCTCTTGTTTTTTGACGGCAAGGCATATCAAACCAAAGGATTGGGATACTTGAAGATCTTGGAAAACAAAGAGAGCCACAAGCGTCGGTTAGTGTTGCGTTCTGAGGGCCTGAACAGAGTGATTTTCAACCAGTACATTGTGCCGAAGATCAAGTATGAACAGCATGGCAACGCGATCAAAGTGCCGGTGTTTAGCGATGGGAAGCTTGAGATCTACTTGTTGAGAGTGAAGGATGGCAAGGAGTTGTTGACGGTGATTGAGGAGCAGCAGAAGGCATAATGTGGGACAGGGGAGTATGTGTGTGTGTATGAGTAGTGTACGGCAGCAAATGAATGCAATAACTGAGCAATGGATGGAGATGTAGTCTTGTGTATATACATATACACTATATACACTATATACATGGTGCGCATGGACAGTGTATACCGCTTATGGGCGCCGGAAGTGTGTATTACATAAGCGACACTGCACGTGCGCTGGTGTGTTTTCCGAGGTAAAAAACATTGCGCGGGAATGTTTTTGGCCTCAGCAGAAAATCTTTTTTTTACTCGCTTTATATATACATACAGCCCGGCCATCGTATCAGTTCAAATTATATTATATCATATCATATCATATCATATCAACATCTCAGACATAGTATACCCATATCTTGCCTACTATTGTCCATCACATCACATTTTCGCCCATGTCGAACCGCTAAGATGCCGCTTCTTTCCAAGATCACAAAAGCCCATCCTGGTCTTTTTAGCCGCTCCTCTCCTTCGCTTGACGCCATCGCCCACCCCTCCGCAAACACCGACTCCCAAGGCCACCACCACAACCACCACCACTACCAGAACACCGACTCTAAGCAGCCATACTCTTTGGCCATCAACATCGAAAGCCCGCCCATTGTGCTTTATGGCCCCAGCAATGACTCCACCGGCTACTTGCTTTCCGGTTTGTTGATCCTCAACATCCCCCATCGCCATCACCACAACCACTCTGGAACACACTCTGGAACCCATTCGGGGCATCACACCCCTGCTCATCTTTCACTTTCCCCCGGCATTGCTGATCATCATACAAGCGCTAGCAACAACAACCACAGCACTGCCAATGTTAAGCGCCCTCAAGCGCAGCGCAATCCTTCCAGCAACTCTCTTCTCCGTAATCTTGTTCCTTCAGCCATTTCTCCCAGCATCACCCCAGTGGTGTCATCTTCCAGCAGTCTCACTTCTGCTGCTAGCTTAAGCTTGACCGCTTCGCCCTCATACAATGGCGCTACTGCCCCAACAACCACCGGTCCTCCGCTTCCGGAATCAAAGCTGATTTTGTTGCATTCAGTGACACTTTCTCTCAACCAAATTGTCACCTATGGCAAGCCGTTCGTCCCGCCAGTGCAAACCATTGCCAATTGTCACGACTGCCGTACCAAAATCACCACCTTGGCGAGATGGGATGTTCTTTCCACATCCACTACTTTTACTTCTGGTCTGCAAGCTTTCCCCTTTTCGCACTTGTTGCCAGGAGCACTACCACATACCGCTGTTTTGGGGTCCCATGGCGCTTGCAGTATCAGATACGAGTTGGTGGCTTCAAGTAGCGCTACCTACGAATCATCCAAGTCCAAGAAGCTCAAGCAAGCTGAAGTCAATGTCAAGATGCCTTTACGAGTTTCTCGCTCCGTTATCAAAGGGATTGATAAAAATTCACTTCGAATTTTTCCACCGAGTAATGTCACTGTTAGTGCGGTTTTGCCTAATGTAGTGTACCCAAAGGCCGATTTTATTGTGGAATTGAAGTTCGATGGATTGAATGAAGACAAAAAGAGATGGCGCATGCGGCGCTTGAATTGGCGTATTGAGGAAACAGTGCAAGTTAAAGCGAACAGTTGTAACTTACCATACCATGAAACCAAATTGAAAGTATTGGAAAGCCATATTAGATTGAATGATGAACACAAGGCGCCAAACAGTGGTTACGTGCTTGGAAGAAACGTGCGCAGACAAGCTGCTGCTGCTGCTGCTGTTGCTTCTGTGCCAATTACTGAAAATTCAGCTACTAATATTTCATCAGGACCAGTTCATGAGCCAGAGGAAGGTCAAGAGATTCCACCGCCGGATTCCGTGCGTAATCCATTATTGCATCCGCACGATCACGAGAGAGAAAATCATGCCAATGCCAATGCCAATGCGCCAAGAAATAATAATCTGTCAACTGAGACAAACTCCGACAGCTCCAACAACAACAACAACAACAATGAGGAAAACCATGAGCTATTTTTACAAGAAGTCCGCATTCTTGAAAAAGGCACGGTGAGGGAAGGCTGGAAATCTGATTATTCCAACTCAGGCACCATCGAACTTCCAGTAGAAATTTCTGGTCGTAAATTGAGCACCGGACTAGTCAACCATATTAGCAGGGTTGACTCAAGAATAGGCCCAAGCGGCCATATTGATAAAGCTTTGGATATCGGCAATGATGCGAATTGCAGTTGTGATATAAGTGATCCAGAATTGGGAATTTTTGTGACGCATAATTTGATTCTTGAGGCAAATTTGGCAGAAGAATTGGTGCAGCCAATTCAAACCAGTGGGGCGGCAACGTTCAGAGAAGGTAGAAGTTTAGCAAAGAATAAAAAGCAGCCAAATTCAACTACTGCCACTACAGCAGCAACTAATAGTAGCGACTCGCCAGCAGCAGCGACGGCCTCAGGAAGCATAACGTCACCATCAACCACCACCAACTCAACAAATAGTAATCATTCTAGCACCAACACCAGCGCTACACCAAAATCAACCCCAGTGACACCATCCTCATCAGCATCAACTTCCGCCACCGGCAAATCACCATCAGTGCCTTCAGGATACACCACCGTGCCAACGGGGATCACTAGACTTTTCCGCATGAGATTTAAGTTGGTGGTTACTGAAAGATCAGGATTCGGGATATCCTGGGATGAAGAAGTACCACCTCAATATAGCCAAGTTAGCACTTTTTCACCGCCAAGTTATGGGGAAGCATTGTTGTTTAGCGAAGAAAATGAGTTTGCTGAATTAAAGATATGATGATTTCTCATGAAAATATCAAAGGCAATGTACAAAATT
>JXWR01007400.1_pt1 | contig 11566 bp, 5 predicted proteins | sample 315541 | NCBI WGS metagenome assembly JXWR01 (sample SAMN03273951, study PRJNA271842) | soil metagenome | isolation source: rice field ambient CO2 | place: India: CRRI Experimental farm Cuttack,Odisha-753006 | collected 2013-12-17
TCACTGAATTGAAATCATCTGAAGAAGTACAAAAGACATCAAAAGAAAAAGAAAAAGAGAAATTGAACGAGTTGGATAAATCTATCAGATGATTTCAATTCAGTGATTTTCCCCGATTCCTCCGCTTTTTTGTTTTCTTCTGTATTTTTTGCGGTAGAGCTATTACTATTAGCAGAAAAGAAGATTGGCGATGGAAACTTGATACAATTAATAAATCCATCGTGACCATTTGTCAATGTCCTTATACACTTGATAACCCCCAATTTTTCAATGGCGCTTAAATCCCAAATTTTGATAGTTTTGTCGTCGGAACTAGAAAACAAGTATTTCCCGCCAGGATGAAACTGTAAGGATCTTACCCACGAAGAATGGCCCTTTAGTTCTAATAAACACGTAGCGGATGGGTTAGCTGAGGGGGCTGGGGGCCTATGAGGCCTAATTATCGGTAATGGCAATAACCAAATCCGTATAGTTTCATCTCTTGACGCGGTAGCACAATACTTGAATCCCAATTCTTCATATTCTTGATCCACCACCGCTTCACTAGAGATGAAGTTTTTAGCCAAGATATCCAAGTATTTCCACGCAACCTTGGGGGAAAACTTACAATCTTCAATGACGTGGGAATGACCCACCATTATCGAAAGCCCAGTGCCGGATTCACCATGGGATAATCTTGTACTTTGATCATTGGAACAGGATATCACGTATTGGCCATTTTCGGTCAAGTCCAAGCTTCGTACCCAGTCGCTGTGCCCGACAAACGATTTCAACCGCCAGCCATTAGATACGTCCCATAGTATTATTGAGCCGTCTCTTGAGCTGGAATATAAATGGCCAGGATTGTTTTTTTCAAACTTGATGGAGGAAATGGTGTGAGAATGGCCAGTTAGGGTACGAACAAGCTCGAAATTGTTTGAAGCGTCCCAGATTTTGATATTCAAGTCAGAAGAACAAGTAGCTACTAGGATGGACCCTTTGGACTGGCTGTTGAGTTTCAAAGAAGTTTGACTGTATGCAATGTCGTTGATGGCCTTTGTGTGGGCGTTGATAATTTTTTGAGGCTGAACCAAGTTCAACAAGTCCCAGACAACAAAAGAGCCGTCGTTTAACGCAGCGACAAGCTCAGGTAGGAAAGGGTGAATGTCTAGTGCATTGACTGACGCTTTGTGAGCTTTGAGCGTATGCGAAGTTCGACTGGGGAGCCAATTGATCTTTGTGTGGATTAGTGTGCCATTTGAGATTTTCTTGTCGCTGTTGACAAAACCGGAGTTGGAGTCAATGATCTCGTTCAAGTTGCTGACCTGGGTTTCCAAGTCAAGGATCTTCTTCTGGAGTCTGATGACGGTGGACCACTTCTTCTCTAGGATGTTGTTGTCTGTGGACAGCCTGAGGTCGTCGTCGGTGATGTTGAGCTGGTGGGTGATCTGGTGGAGAAGCTCGCTGTCGAGTTTAGGCTTGAGATAGAGGGCGATGGCCTTGTTGAGCTCTGTCTGCTGCCTGGCGGTCAATGTGGACATTGCGTGTGTGCTTGTGTGAGTGAGTGAGTGATTGTGTGTGTCCAGAGTACAGACCTAAAGACTCGCCATCATACCATCAATGGCCGTCAACATACACACACACACAGAGACTCTCTCTCTCTCTTGATGTTGATGCGATGGACGGAGGAGCGAATATTCAAAGCGTTACCCGACACCGAAGCGCTAAGAAGCGCCAAACACATTCGCCAAAATGAGTAACTGGCTATTCGTTATATTAGTTAGATACAATACAGGATGTCCACTGAGAGACACCACAGCCATGTCAACGCTCCAGGCAATCAAGTTCGACAGAGAGAACAGAACCCTTCTGGTGCTCGACCAGTTGCTCATTCCCTTCCAGGAGCAGTACATCCCAGTGCACTCGGTGGCTGATGGCTACTCTGTTATCCGCAAGATGCAAGTGCGTGGTGCCCCAGCCATTGCCATTGTTGGTGCCTTGTCCATCGTGGTGGAGCTCAACTACATCCTCAATGGCGGCACTACCCAGGCCTTCTACGACATTCAGGACTTGCTGAGCTTCAAGAAGACTTTGCTCCAAAGAATCAACTTTCTAGTGACCTCCAGACCCACCGCCGTCAACTTGTCAAACGCTGCCAGAGACATTGCCAGCATCATCGAACAGGCAAACACCTCGGTGCCAGCACTTTACCAGGCAATTTACGACTACACCATTAAGCTCTTCGATGACGATTTGACCAACAACTACAAGATCGGCAGCAATGGCGCCGATTTCATCTTAAACGATTTGCAATCCCAAGACTACAAAGGAGGATTCAGTGTGATTACCATTTGCAACACTGGCTCTTTAGCCACCTCGGGCCACGGCACTGCCTTGGGGGTGATTAGAACTCTTTGGCAAAGGTCCAAAGAAAACAGGCAAGCTAAAAAGACCAAGACTGATAGATCAGTGCCACTGTACAGCGACGCATGGCTTGACCATGTCTTTCCATTGGAAACACGGCCGTACAACCAGGGCTCGCGATTGACGGCGTTTGAATTGGAATACGAAAAGATCCCTGCAACCCTCATCACCGACAGCATGGTCAGCTACCTTATTGACTTGATCCACAAGCGCAAATTGAAAGACTACTCTCCAGTCAAGTACATCATTGTTGGTGCTGACAGAATTGTGAGCAATGGGGACACCGCGAACAAGATTGGCACTTACCAGTTGGCTACCCTTGCCTCTGCTCATCCAGAGATCAAGTTTCTTGTTGCTGCTCCAAAAACCACCATTGATCTTTCCAAGGCCACTGGCGACGACATCTTCGTCGAGGAGCGTCCTGCCAATGAGCTCAAAACGGTCACTGGCGGACTTGTTACTGGCGGACTTGTCGGTGACGGTGACGGTGACGGTGATAGTGGCAAAGTGGTGATTGGCAAAGTGCGTGTTGCTCCCGAGAGCATTGCGGTATGGAATCCCAGCTTCGACGTAACCGACCACGCCCTCATTGATGGGATAGTGACGGAGGAGCGTGTGTTGGTCAAGAATGATGGCGAGTTCCGATTGGATTAGAGATTTTGAGTGTATATGGAGTATAGAGTGTAAATATAGAGAGCATAGCAGGGGCGCGTAACCAGTGCGCTCCTTGAATTTTTTGGAAATTAAATCAAAATCACCAAATCGCTAACAAATCGCTAATACAACTAGTAGAACACACACAAAGACAGCTAGCCAGCCAGCCAGCCAACCAGCCAATTCACAATGCAGTCTTCTTTACCCACAACGGACTCCTTCATAAGATACCCAATTTACACCAACCTTGGGTTCTCCGATCCCCTGGAGTTCCAAAACTACATAGATGCAGTGGGCATCGAGCACCATCCACGACTCTCCATTGGTTCTGGCCTCAATGGCAAATCAGGCTCAGCCTTGCTCTTTGATATTATTGGCTACGACTTTGAGAACAATACCGAGCCAGTAGAGTTGCTACGGATCCCCGAAGCCGCCACCATTGATATGGTCACTTTTATGACCCAAATCGAAGCACAAAAAAAGTACGAATCCTCATTCTTTGAACGCAATTCGTCTTGGATCAAACCGTTCAACAAGAAACTAAGAGCGGGTGAAATCAAATTTCCATTCATTGAGACAAAGCATTTTGTCAACAAGATATTGCTAATGACTATGGGCGGCGCTAGTGAAGGCAGAATCTTGGAAGCAATTGTGTTATCCCTAGTGGCAATCAAAAACTATAGTACGTATTTCCAGCAAGTCACAAAACACAAAGTTCCATCTGCTCAGCGTAGGAAAGTCTCCAACTATTTTGAATACATGCCAATATTGCGCCAGTACGGCGTATATTTGCAAATATTGCTAAATACTGAGGTTCCCACTTTTGAAAATATCCAAAGCTACCCTGAGAATGTTCTTTATGAAGATGAAGACTCCGATGATCATGATTCATTGTATCAAGCATTACTCCAATATAGAAACTATAACAAAAAAATCGCCGATACTCTTGAAACTACCTTAAAGGATCGCTACGTTACATACGACACCACCAGGGAAAGTATCAAAACTGGGTTTGAAATGTCAGATTTATGTTATGGTGATGTGAAACTCAAAGACGTGGAAAATACTATACTATCGTTAAAACAGTACCATCAATGTCAATCTGCCCTCAGATCGAGAATTTTGGATATTCCAGTAGCCGAGCTGCTGGATACGGCCCATTTCAAGCAGGGGGAAAATCTCAAAACTAACATGCCAGGACCAATGTTCTCACTGTCTAGTCGAACTCTTGTTCCAGTGCTAGATTTCGCTAACCATTCGAATTTCGAGTTATCGTGCAATGCTTATTTTGATGTTGATAGGGAAACTTCAGACGTGCTATTAATGCTAGATAACAAACACAATAAAATTGGCAAATATATCAAGTTGACGGGCCAAAGTCTCGAGATTGAAATATGTATTAGCTATCATCAAGAAAATGATATATCTATGTTTTATGCAAATTACGGCTTTTTCCCCATTTATGATAATCATGATTATCGCAATGCTATCCGGAAATATGGCAACTCCCGCACACCTTTCATCAAACAGAATAGGGCCCTTTACGAGATCTCGTTGAAACACATCACTATGGAGACATATCCTGAACTTTTCAAAATTTCTGCTAATGAAAAAGACAAAGATCTTTTACCGGAAGATTTCCACGAGTATTGCTTATGGCTACATCATTTGCCAACTATGCAACTCATTATGACTTATGAAACGGGCAAGAACAAGTGTTGCGATTTTCCTGAAGTTGCATCATTGAAGATTAATTTATCCAGTAAAAATGATTGTAGTTTTGCTAAAGATGACTTCTTGACATTGTTTAGAGACGACATCGTCAAAGTAAAATCAACAGGGAAGTTGAATGAATCAATAACGGATGCTCAAAAGGCTGAACTTGCCAAACATTTCGATTTTTTGGAATATAACAAAGATGAATGGTATGTTGAAGTCGAGCAAGTTGAGCAAAACGACAATAACAAGCCAGAAACTAGTAAAATCTTCCCATCCAACATTCCTGAATTAAGAAATGCACTAAACCAAGCTAGCAATACCAACACTCAAGCTGCCAATGTTCATGCTCTCCAAAACTTTAAAAACTTTCTAACCAAAAAATACATTCCTGCTCGAATGGAAGACTTGATGTCCTTAACTAGAAAACTCAGCTCCTATGAAAAACCATCTGAGCAAGTGACCAATTTTATTATATTTGAATTGCACTTGTTGCCAGCGGTGCAAAAGTTCATTCAGGCTTCTAGGGATGACCTGGTTTTCGAGATTGATGATGGCTGGTATGAAAATGAGTGGAGAGATTGTAGAGTTGATCCAGTAGAGAATGATCAGGGCGAAGATGATGAAGATACGTATGATGATGGCTTTGCATATGAAGATGAAGATGGTCAGTATGATGACGATTTTGACTATCGCTACAATAACGATGATGATTACAATGAAAACAATGACGACGATGACGACGACGACGACAACAACAACGACAACAATGCTTTGAGTTCTGAAGATTTTGGCAGGCTATTACTTGAAACATATGCTGAATCTGCTCAATATACTCAATCTCGTCAAACTGGCCAATCTGGATCAAGACAACTAGCGAGCAACAATAACGCAGCTGCAGCTATAAGTAACAATTCAAATAACGTTGGCAGTCATTCCAATGCCAATGGCAACGACGGCGGCGAAGAAGTAGATTACGGCCAGGCCCTAGACGACGACGAACAAGATTACGGTCAAGCATACTCTGACACCGAAGACTATGACGACACCGAAGCGTTTGAAAGAAGTGTGGAAGAGTTATCCAACTTGGCTAGAGAAGGCGGGCCCGAGGCTCAGTATCATATTTTGCAGCAGTTTGCAAGAATGGGGCTTGGTGGGGGAAATGTGTTTTGAGGGAGCCAGCTACCAAGCACAGCGAGTCCGCTCGCGCACTTGCATACAAAATACTAATATTAATATGAGCAGATTCGGGTATATATTTATTTGAATTAATGAATGATGTGGTTGGTATTCATCATTATAAGACGGTACATTTTTTTTAACAAACTATTTAGGATTTTTCTTTCTTGTCAATAAAGGTCGGTTTTATTTTTGCTCTTTATATGTATGTGTTGTTCAAGTTGTTGACTGAGTCTAAATTTTAAACACAACTTTGTCTAATTTATTTAGACCACTTCGAGTACCAACTTGATAAGGTGACCAAAAACCTTGCTCGGAAGCCCCGTATCTGGAATATACAACCTCATATAGAGTAGCACCCGCAGTTTACAATATGACGTTATATATGTGTGCTTCTCCTGAAGTGAATTGCAAAAATCAAAATGCTTTCTTTTGTAGAAAATCTACAACGGAACGCTGAGATAGCACCATAACACTACAAACAACACTTTTTTAAAAAACACTAAAAGTACATATATTTCCAAATCACATGAATTTGACAAGTCCAGCGGCAACGCTACAGAGAAAAATACTACAAGCATTTGCGCTTGTTTTGCTGAACGTTTTTCGAAATTTCTCAGTTCTTTTCTTTCTAAAATTTAACCAAAGGCAAGTGAAGGAGGTTCTCTTTTTTTTTAGAAAAAAAATAAATCACATAATGGAGTGCTGACATTCAAAACAAAACAAAACAAAAGACAAAACAAAACAAAACAAAGCAAAATTTTCATAATATAGCGCTATATTCCAAAATAAACTCCTTTGTCACTCTTTGCCAGGTTTGTGGATCAAAAAAAGTATACACTCCCCTCTCAGACAATGCAGTTTCCTGGATTGGTTCAACTTCTTTAACTTTAGCAAGCCATACTTTCAACACTTTATGGAATCTCCAGTTTCTTTCTCTTAGTTCTCTAGCAGCCAATTCTTGCAAAATGTCTTTTGGTTTTGAGTAAAAAATGAAAAAAAGTGTATCTTCTGGATAATCACTAATTCTATTTTCTGCTGGTCTTAAAAATTTAAACTTTTCTTTATTTAGATGTTTCACACTACTTGGTAATTTGTAAGCTGGTTCAACATCTTTGATTGAAGTTTCTACCCATGGTGATTGAAATGTTGGTAATAATTTATCATTACTATCCAAATTATAACCTGTCATTAACAAATCGGATCCCATGGCAATTTTGGTTTGTTCAGTGTTTGGCATTCCAAGCATCGTTGCTAGACCTTTTAATCCAAATCTATCAATATCAGTGAAATTGCTTTCATCAGTTTCAGTAGCTTTTCCATTAGTGGCTATACTTCCAGATGCGGCCGCAGCAGCAGCAGCAGCAGCAGCAGAGGAAGCGTTGCCATTACCTTGAGTTTGACCTAACAAGAACTGTTGCTGCTGCTGAGCTGGGGTCAAATTTGGAATCTGTACTTGCTGATGAAGCTGACTACCACCATATATCTGCTGCTGCAGTTGCACTTGCAGTTGTTGCAGTTCTTGTAGCTGTTGTCCTATTTGTTGTTGCTGTTGTTGCTGTTGTTGAGCCTGCTTCTGGGCATGTTGTCTTTGAAGTTGTTGAAAACTCAAACCTGGTGCTCCTGGTGCTGCTGCTACTGCGGTATCTTCATTAGTTATTGGAGTCTTTGACATTGTTCTTTGCAAGCCTGGTGGTGCAATCATTTGGGCAACGCTGGCAGCCGGACTATTAACAGCACTTGTGGCACCAGAAGCCGCAACATTATTGGCAGAAATTTTGGCATTTGCCAACTTTGGGGTGTTCGCCGTTGGGTTAGCATTACCTAATCTAATATTCATACTCGGTTGAGGTTGGTTCTTTGTTTTTGCAGCGGTGGTAGAATTGCTAGTATTGGTATTGGAAGATGAATGCCCTGTTATATTATTGACGTTATTGTCCGATTGGTTATTGATGTTACTACTAATGTTGCCATTGTTACTGTTATTGTTGTTGTTTGTTGTATTGGCAGTCGCAGGTGTGGTAGAATTGTTGTTATTGTTGTTGTTTAGTATCGAAGGTGGTTGACCAAAGTTACCAAAGTTACCAAAATTGCCAAAGCTTCCAACGTTGCCTATATTTCCAGCGCCCCAGTTTGTAGCTGAAGTAACAAAGTTAGTATTCATGAAACACGGCAGTAATATTTGTCAATTCATTATTAAAAATCACTCAAATTCGACACTGTAGGCTTGCAAATGTCGAAGGTCTTTCAACATTCAAAGTTCTGGCAAATGGTATTATATCTTTTTTTTTTTAAGAAAAGAAAAAAAACATCCCAAAAAGACAGCACATACTCATTTTCCGGCTATTTTTTATTTCTTAGAAGGGGGGTCCTGTATTTTGTAATGTATTGTCTGTGTGAATGGATTTAGACTCTGAGTCTCTGTGTGATTGTCATTGGTGTGGTATCGTACACATACATCGCAGTCTGAGGCAGTTTTGGTTTTTGCCCGATTTTCACTTGGGCGCCGGAGGAGTGTTGCCCGGTAGAAAGTTACAATAAGAGAGAGGGTAAGACATATTTTATCACTACAGAGACACTGCCATGGCGAGGACACACGCTACAGGGCCCCGACTATACTAATAGTAGCAGGGTACTTGATTCTAAGTACAGTTTTTCTATCAATCTTTTAATTTTCGTAAAAGAGACTATATTGGTTGGCAAAGACCACTATTGGCTGATTGTGGAGAGCATTTAAAGGAGAGAGACCAGCACAGTGGAACCATCGCAGTGCCTGCAGGAAAAGTCGAAAACAGAAAAAAAAAATTGCAATTTGTTAAGAAAAATCGATGAGATGGAACAGTAGTACTAGTACAATACACACACCATTTTCTCCATCTTTCAGCAAACACAATCCACTAAGCAAAAAATGAGCGTAAGAACCGTTCCAAATATTATCATCACGGGTACCCCTGGTTGCGGAAAAACCAGTCATGCTGCGCTTTTGTCCCAACAGTTGACGCAGTTGAACCATATCAGTATAAGTGATTTTGCCAAAGAACAAAACTGCATTGAGGGCCATGACGAAGTGAGAGACTCCGACATTGTGGATGAAGACAAATTGCTTGACGCTCTTGAACCAAAACTTGAAAAAGGTGGGGTTATTGTGGATTGGCACGTCTGTGAAGTTTTTCCTGAAAGATTGATTGACTTGGTTATCGTGTTAAGATGCGATAGTTCCATCTTGTTTGAAAGATTGACCAAGAGAGGCTACAAGGACAACAAGATTCAAGAAAACTTGGATGTGGAAATAATGGATGTGCTTATCCAGGAGGCTAAAGATAGTTATAAGTCGGAAATTGTCATTGAGTTGAGAAGTGATGATGTTGATCAGATTGATGATAACGTTTCTAGAATTAGCCAGTGGGTGGAGATGTGGAAAAGGGATCATCCAGAAGGTGTGTCCAACGAGTTGGATGGTTCTGAAGAAACCAGTGATGAAGATTAGGTGGGATGCTGTATATAAAGAAATCCTCAAAATGTACAATTAGAATAGTGTTATACTAAATTTTTTCTAGTTCGTAGGACCTTTAAGTTGTAAAATACAACTCAACTCACTTCAGCTGTAATATTTACAAGGTAATATGATGCAAGTAACGGAGATATTGAATCTATTATGCAAATAAACACACCAAAAAACAAGGGTAAAAAACAACAAACAAAACAAAATATTAAAAAAAGAAAAAAAAAGAAAAATATAATCACAAAAAGAAAGTATTATAGAGTTACTGTCGCTCAATCTTCCATCTCTTCATCACCTTCGCCTTCGCCTTCAATTCCTTCCTCATCATCTTCATCCTCTTTATCTTCATCACCACGAGTTTCCGACTCAGCAAGTTGCTCAGCGTAATCCTTATGATACTTTCTAGCAAGTCTAGAGGCTTTACCTTGTTCATCAGCTTTTTGTTTAGCCAAAATTTGCAATTCTCTCAATGATTCACCAAATGCTTTTCTAACCGACTTATTGGAGAAAGCATCCCATATTTTCAATGGACCACTAACCCCACCTGCAACAATGTGACCAGCTACTTCAAGATCACCGGCAAAAGCAGTACTTAGCACATTACCAACCCCCAAATCTCTAGACAAAACCATACTTGGCTTAATATCAGAACTAGCAATACTTTGCACTGGAACTTTCCACAATTTGACTGACTTGTCGCCCATACCACTAGTGACCAACATACCAGGAATATACTGGTTAGGCTGCAATGATGAAATCCCCGAATCGTGAGCTTGAAGTTTCCATAATGGTTTCTTATCTTCCTTAGTGATATCAAAACAATAGATGGCCCCCGTATCCGTACCAGCGTAAAAAATGTTTTCATTAGACTGATCACCAAAACTAACCGTTTCCACCTCCTCGCCAGGATTAACTTTCCAGCGCTTCACCATGTCTGCCTCATTAGCAATTCTGACATCGGAAATACAAACTGACCCGTCATACCCACCAGACAATAATATTGAGCCAGCGCCAGCGGCAGTGGTATTTGGATGCCACTGTATCGAGGAAACTGCTTTGCCGCCATGGATAGTATTCATGCTACGAGCAGCAGTATTTGTGGTCAAGTCCCATAACTTGATGGTTCCGTCAGCTGAGGAAGAGGCTAAGACTGCTCTGTGGACCTTATTGTGGCTCAATGATAACACAGCATCAGTATGATGAGTGGTGACGTGTGCGTTCTTCTTCTTTTTCTTGTTCTTGGATGATTTTTTGCTTTTGATACCGTCAAGAGACAATGGCTCACCCAAGATAGCATCAGGAAATGCTTTGTCAATAATATCCAAGTTCCAGATTTCAATTTGTGGATCGAAGGTCCCAACAGCGGCAAAGTTTCCAACATTGGTATTGTCATTTGGTCCGGATGGCTTAAAACTTAACCATTCGGTGCAAAGTGGAAACGAAGGCAACATTAAATCATGATGAACGTATAAATTGCTTTCTCTAACCATACCGTTCTTAGCATCCGGATCCAATTGGTCTCTTTCGTCTTCCTCGGCACCGTCTGGAGCGCCAGCACCGTCATCATAGACGTAAACGTCCAAATATGAAACTTCATCCTCAGTACGACCAGACAAGATTAAATTGTCATTTGGATATATTTGTAACTCTTGTTTATCTTCGTTTTGATCATCTTCGGTAGGTAAAGTCAAATATGGATCTTCGCCTTCTTCTTCTTCAACGTATCTAACGTCAGAAGATAATCCTGGAATAAATGTAACCTTTTCCCCGTCCTGAGTAGAATCTTGATTATTGGTATCATCGTCATCATAATGTTCAAAATCGTATTCTTTCAAATCATCATCCACTTCAAGTTGCGATTTTAAAGCACCAGCAGCCTTAGCAGCTTTGGCAGTACTAGATTCCTGTTCTGCTTCTTCTGCTTCTTCGTCTTCTTCTGCGTTGGCCAAATCATTTTTGGCATCATCAAGCTGTAATTGAGCAAGCTCATTGATACGTTCTAATTCAGAATCATCAAGCTCGTATTTTTCAGGAAATTCAGAGGCAAATCCTCTAGGAACCCAACAATTGGCGGAAATCATTATTGAACTGTATTATGGTGATTATTTTTGT
>JXWR01006224.1_pt1 | contig 11562 bp, 13 predicted proteins | sample 315541 | NCBI WGS metagenome assembly JXWR01 (sample SAMN03273951, study PRJNA271842) | soil metagenome | isolation source: rice field ambient CO2 | place: India: CRRI Experimental farm Cuttack,Odisha-753006 | collected 2013-12-17
AATTAGTTATGAAAGTAATTTTAAAGAATCGCTACACAAAGGGTCAAATCATCCAAAAAGTCGGTTTCTCGTGGACAATGTTTTTCTTTGGAGCGTTAGTTCCAATTTTTAAAGCTGATTGGGTCGGTGCACTTGTTATGATGCTAATTAATATTTTTGTATCATGCTTAACATATGGATTAGGATTGTGGCTCATTGATGCAGTCATCGCATGCTTCTACAACAAGAATTACATTGAACGTATGCTTAAAAAGGGATGGGAACCGTCAACACAAAACGATGCTGATGTCCTCCACAATTCCGGTATCATGTTTTAAAAGAATCCGGTAGAATCACTACAACCAAGTGGAATGGGGCAAAAAATGATATTTAACAATGAAAAATATGCAATAGACTGTAGACGCCATCGAATTGATGTCTATGCTGCTAACGGATCATTAAAGCTAGATAATGAGCTGTATGGCGAGCTTGTTAAGTGTGGGGACTATGCGTTTAAAGGATGGAATCCAAAGGTTGCTGATAGTGATGCAAGCGATTATCACTATGGATATGTTAAGGAACTAGATAACGAATTTGGACTTAATATCCCAGTCAGTGGTAAAACTTTAAACTTTGAAGATAAATTTGACGGTCAAACGCTTCACAGCAAGCCTTTTCGGTATCGGTTTAATAAGGCAAGGTTTCAAACGGCAATGTTTGACATCTTGGAGACGAAGAAGGCAGAAGAACTAATTATGGGGAGCATGGGGCTATGAGCATTAATCCGAAGTATTATCAGAACACAAATGGGGATGACCTTATAACCTTGTTTGAAAATAATTGGATGACTGGTGATCAAGCTAGGGGGTTCTTAGCCGGAAACGTCATTAAGTATCTAACCCGTTACGACAAAAAGAATGGCAAAGAAGACGTTGATAAAGCGTTGACTTATATTCAACGAATTTATGGTATGGATAACGAAGCAGGATTGTTTGATTTTAAAACGCCATATCAAATTAATTTATCCGGGTTCACAAAAGGAAAGCAATTAACCGGTTATTTAAGGGAAAAAGCGATCCTAGATATGATTGATTATTTGCGAAACGATAGCGAGTCACCAGAAAATCTTCAAGAAGCATCAGTATTAGTTGATTTATTGTCTAAGCGAGTTGATTGAATGATATAATGGTAACTGCATAGATGAAATGGGCGTGCATAGCTCAACGGAAGAGCAAAGAAGATACGGGTTCGACTCCCGTTGCACGTATTGGGCGCAAATAAGCCTTAGGAGATGGACTCTCCCGTTCATTCAAGGATATAGCGTCCAAGCTGTGATTGTAACTGGTGATGGCCTACCAGAAGAGGGCGGTTTGAATCCCGTGTGTGGTTCGATTCCACACCAATCACATATAACGTTCGCCTAGCTCATCTGGATAGAGCAACAGACTTCTAATCTGTAGGTGGTGGGTTCGATCCCCACGGCGAACATAACGGACTTTTAGCTCAGTTGGTTAGAGCCTCCAGCTCATAACTGGATGGTCGTAGGTTCGATCCCTACAAAGTCCATTTGACAGGTATCACTTAAAAATGGAGGCGGAAAACTTTACTTTTAAGCGCTGTTCTAGCCTGTCAAACATAATTTTTACTTCCTTTCATAAAAAAGGGGCAGCCACTAAGGCTGCTCTTTTTGTTTGGATCTGATATGCAATAGTTCTGAAAATACGTCAGTTTCGGGGATGTTGCAGCCACGAGAAAGAACATTAATGAAATACAGTGGCCAGGATTCAAAACGGACGCTTTCATTCTGGTAGTGCTTAATTGTAGACATGGGAATATCAGTCTTTTTTACGATTTGGTAGTATGTTGTATTATGATTCATAAGGAACGTGTCTAATATACCGATGGATAACACCTTCAATTGATTTTTATACTTATTTTAGCACAACAGACGGGTTATAATAGAGTCATAGATAAGCATGCCGATGTTATTATTGACAGATGGGAAGAATTTACGTAAAAAAGGATGAAAAATAAAATTAGCCAAACGGCACTGGGAACAGTGCTTTTTTAATATTGATAGTATAATTTGGGTGTAAATAAATTTCATGGATTGGGGATAATACGATGGCAAGAAGAAAAAGAACTAGCATCAAAAAAGATTATTGGCTGTCACCTGCCGGACTTGTTCTTATACAGGGATGGGCGAGAGATGGACTAAGCATGGATCAGATTGCGGAAAGCATGAATGTATCAAGATCAACGCTGTTCAAGTGGAAAGCAGAAAATCAAATGTTATCGGACGCGCTTTTGATAAACAGGGAGATTGCAGATAGACAGGTTGAAAATGCGCTGTTTAAAATAGCTAAGGGATTCCACTACACGGAAGACAAGATAGCTCCAAGCGGTGAGAAAATATCTGACGTTAAGAGTTACCAGGCACCAAGCGTTGGAGCGATAAAACTATGGTTATCTAACCGGAAACCTGATACTTGGCGAGAAAAGCAGTCCATTGAGCTATCAGGAAAGGTTGACAACCGGCTTAAAGACGTTCCAACTGATGAACTGCTTGATTATTTTAAAGAATTAGGATCAAAGGGTGAGGATAATGCCGATTAGTGAGGCCGAATCAGCCAGGTATTTAATTGAAAATGAGCTTGCACGTAGAAGCTACGAGTATTATTTCATGCTAAGCCATGAGAACAAGTATGCCATGTACCCACACGTGAAGATGCTGTGTGATTACATGCAGCGGATAATAGACGGAGAACAGCTGTTCCTGTGCGTTGAAATGCCACCTCGTCATGGTAAGTCTGCCACGATCACAGAAACATTTCCCAGTTATTACTTGATGAAAAACCCTGATAAAGAAGTCATGCTGTCTGCTTATTCGGAAGACCTTTACAAGAAGTTCGGACGTAAGAACCGGGACAAGTTCGCAACGTATTCTCACACGTTATTCGGTGAATCAATATCGCCAAACACAAGTTCGGTATCTGATTGGGGTATCAAAGATCATGACGGGGGGATGTACTCAACATCTATCCTATCTGGTGCCACTGGACGTGGGGCCGACTTGCTGATTATTGATGATCCTATCAAGAACCAACAAGAGGCTTTGTCGCAAACCATACGTGATAGAATATGGGGAGAATGGGAAGCGACATTCTCCACACGTCTTCATGCTGGCGGTTCGTGCATCGTAATCATGACCAGGTGGAGTGACGATGACTTAATCGGCCGGTTACTTAGACAGAAAGCATATCCGTGGGTAGAGTTAAAGCTTCCGGCCGTATGTAATAGCAAGGATGACTTGCTAGGGCGAGATATTGGTGAAACATTAGCACCGCAGCCACCACTAAGCTACGATAAAAAATGGGCCGAACAGCGAAAAAAAGGTGTTGGTTCACGAGTATGGGCCGCTTTATACCAGCAGGAACCAGTTCCAGAAGGCGGGGGCGTATTTAAACCCGAATGGTTGCGATATTATGTACCAGACGAGGCAACTAGGCTTAATCTTGGTCTAGGACAGGACGTTGCTGTATTACCCCGCATATTGGACGATACGGTGCAATCGTGGGATGCTACATTTAAGAGCAAAGATAACGATGACTTTGTAGCTGGTCAAGTGTGGGCTTCCCGTGGTGCCAACCGTTATCTATTGCATCGAGAACACGCACGAATGACGTTTACAGAGACCATTTCAGCAATTGAACGTGTGACAGCTATGTACCCGCAAGCTACCCGTAAGTTCATCGAAGATAAGGCTAACGGGCCGGCGATCATAAATACGCTACAGAACAAGATAGGCGGCATTGTCCCAGTTGAACCACAAGGCGGCAAGGAAGTTCGTGCTTATGCAGTAACTGCACAGTTTGAAGCTGGTAATATATTCATCCCCCATCCAGCATGGCGACATGAGATGGGCGATTACATTACGGAATTGACGACATTTCCAACAGCAGCCCATGATGATGAGGTTGATAGCACTACCCAGGCACTAACTTATATGGAACAGACCAATAACTTGTTTGCACAATATGGATTGTAGGAGGAACAGCATGTCAAAAAGAACTAAGAAAGGCGTAAAGCCACTTCAACTAGATGCGATGTCGGCAATGTACAATGGAACGCCAGCAACATACAGCAACATTAACCCTGGCTATCGTACTAAGGTGCTAGACCGAGGCCAGATATATGAGCTGTTTCATGATAACCACATAGCTAACCTAGTAGTAACCAAGCCAGCAGAAGATATGACACGTAACGGCTGGGAGTTCACATCGGACAATGAAGACCTTGACACGATTATTAACAATAAACTAAAGGATTTAAACGCACAGACGGTATTCGCGGAGTTTATGCGTGATCGGTTACTATGGGGTGATGCGTTTATTGCTTTGGGAATCATTGATAAAGGATCAAACGACTCATCACAACCAGTTGGGAATGATGTAGTTGACGTTGATTATATCAATTGCTTTGACCCACGCATGGCGGACAGCATTTACGTGCAGCAGTTTCCATTTAATCCTGATTTTGGTAAGGAAAGCAGCATTAGAGTTACTGCTGGTGAAACTAACAGCTTGCCAGGAACAGAATTTCAGTCTGCCACAAGCGTGTCCAGAATTTATGACTCTTCGAGATACATGCACATTAGTTTCAATCGCCCCTACAATGAAGACTTGGGAAGATCGGTTTATGAAACCATATTCGAAGCGTTGAAGCTTGCTGATGTAACTAACTGGTCGGCCGGCCAGATATTGCGTGACCTGACGTTCAAGACTTACAAGTCACCATCTGTTGATACGGCTGTAGCTTCTAGTGCAGGTTCAAATGGTGTTAACAAGCTAATGCAATTGAGATCTCTTATGAATATGCAGTTTTCAACCGAAGCATTAGCGCTTATAGGTAATAGTGACTCAGTTGAAAAACAAGGAACTCAGCTATCAGGCGTTGGCGATCTGATCAGCTTCATGTGGGATGATATTTCAGCAGCTACGCACATCCCCAAGACAGTTCTTCTCGGGCAGCAGTCAGGAAAGGTTTCTGGAACACAAACAGATGTTCAGAATTACTATTCCTACATTAAGGCGCAGCAAGAAACTATCTTGCGGCCATATTTGGAACGATTAATTCGGCTTCTTATTAAATCATCTAATGTTGGTAACGCTGATCCAGATTCAATTGACTGGCAAGTAACGTTTAATCCATTATGGCAACAAGATTCGCTTGCTAACGCGCAAACGGCCCTTGCAAAGTCACAGGCTTTATCTGGAATGGTTAATTCTGGTGCTTTGTCCGCAGAAGAAGCACACGATGCGTTCTTGGAGAACGACAAGAGCAACGCAACCAACAAGTTTACGGGTGACAGCCAAGACTTTATTAACGAAGACGTGAAAAAAGATTATCAAAAAGAAACTAAGAAGCACAAGAACTGGTTCAAAAATCTGTTTAATTAGAGGGATGTTCCATGAGCAAACGTATTAAGATACCAAGACGTTTAAACCCTAGAATTGCCCCCACACGTTTTTGCTACGGCCTAGAGAATAAGTATCACGTATACTTTACTGGACTAGTCAAAAAACACGAAGAACGGGCTCATATGCTGTTCAAAACGCATGTTGTTCCGGCTTATGAGGCAACATATCTAAAACAGGATTCGGCAGGAGACAACAATGACCCTGAAGGCGATCGCCTTGAACAAGCACTAAAATACTTTGACGACATGATTAGCTACGGCGTTAATGCTTACGACATTGAGACTTGGGTGACTAAATTCATCACTGCTCTTGATAGATTTAGCTACTCGAATTGCAAAGTCCAGTTCGCTCCTAAAGGAATCAACCCAATTGACAGCGATATATTTTTGAGACAGTACATTCAAGCAAAAATTGCTGAAAATGTAGCTCGAATAGTTAACTCAACGACACAATATGATGAACAAATTGAGTCGGTTATATACAACGGTGTTACTAAGGGACTTAGCACTAACGATATGGCTAAACAGATTGCAGAAGTTGACGAACGGTTTGAGTCGCACGCTAATCTAATAGCCAGAGACCAGACGGGTAGCATGTTGGGTCAAATAAATGCACATAGGCAAACGGAAGCAGGCGCGAGCTATTACATTTGGCAGTCAATGGAAGATGCCAGGGTTAGACCAGCGCACCAAGAACTAGATCAAACGCTTCAAAAGTATGGTGATCCCGATGGCGGTGATGATGGCCAGCTTCCAGGTGAACCGGTAAATTGCCGATGCGTAGCGCTGCCTGTATTCCCAGATGAACTAAAACAATACGAATCAGATGGACTTGTTTAGATTGAAGTGTTATGATTAACTAAACTTAATAATTGCTTAACGGTAGAGGTGGCGGTGTCCTGACTAGGGATGCCGCCACTTTGCTTTGAATTGAAAGGGAGATTATTATAATGGACGTAGAATATAGTGGGCAAAGCGAAAACCGCGAGATCAAAAAATTCAACTTGGCATTAAACAAAGCAAATTTAACGAATCTATGGGATAATCGTTTCTTCAATATGTTTGTTAATGGCACTCAGATATTTAGTTTTCCAGCAAACACAGACTACTTTTCGCTTAAGGACAACACCATCTATTTACGAGTATTAGCGACTAGTAATATTTTTAGAATAAAGGAAAAAATTAAAGAAATAAGCTTTAAAATTGCAAACGATGAGACTAACTTTCAAACGAAATTCAAAGTAAACAATGTAGAAGTTTTTGAATTAAAGAATGTCGGCATTGGCGTTCCCGTTTTAGGATTGTGTTTTAACGTATCCTAAAATTGTGATATAATATAGCCATCCCTGAGGTGTCCACGTCAAATTCATTGACCTCCTATGTGTTAAAAGAAGCACGATTGTCTATTCAATCGTGCTTTTTTGTATGCGTTAACCACATGTGAACCTACACATACGTTTAATATGCTGTTATTCTTGTAAAGAAAGGAGGAGATAGCTATGTCTGACGAACAACAAACTGCAAATACTGACCCATCATCATCTGCGCCATCTGCTACCACACAGATTGAACCAAAAGACCGTGTGTACTCAGATGATTGGATGACACGGTGCGCTCAGGTTCGAGAGAACTTCGGAGACCTAAATTTAACTAATCCTCAACACAATGTTTGGTATCACTACCCTAATGTTGTCACGTACTATGCTGATGAAACGATTAATCCTGATCCCAATGATGATCTTGGAGTAATTGCAATTAAGAACAGAATCAGCGTTGACATTTTGGCGGGTTACAATGGGCTTTCAGTAAGTCAGTGGATGTATAAGGAACATTCTGGCATTAGAAAAGGTCAGGTTCTCTACATCCCTAATGATCCCATTGCGGCAAAAGTAACTATGAAGGGGTCATAGGTCATGGCATTACGATATGACAGAATGCAGGTCGTTAATAGCCAAGTTGACGACCAAGGGTTTCTAAACATCACGGCATGTCCAATAGCAAAACCAGGTGTTTTTCCATATCGTACTAGCGATGGAACTGTTAAGATGGAAGCTAAGCTTCCGGATGAGATTTTTTCGCCTGAGACCATTGCATCAGCTAATGGTAAGCCGATAACTAACGAGCACCCGACCGAAAAGGTGGACTCAAACAACTTTAAAAAATACGCAGTGGGAATGACACACCAAGATGCAACCAGCGATGGCAAACATCTAAAGGTTTCGATGACCGTTGCAGACAAAAAGATGCTTGATGACATTAAGAATGGGAAACGTGAGCTATCAATTGGCTTTACAGAAGACGATGACAATGTTCCCGGAGCATTAGACGGAAATAAGTACGATAGCGCGCAAAGAAACATTAGAATCAATCACATTGCGATTGTTAAGACGGGACGTGCCGGACATGATGTGAATTTGTTTGGCGATAGTGCTGAAAACATTATAGATAACGGAGGAACCTACAAGATGGAAAAGACGTTAGTGTTAGATGACGCCGGTTCAATTACTCTTGATGCTGGCATGGCTGATAAGGTTACAGACCAGATCAAGAAATACAAGGCGCAAATTAAGGAAGCAAACGATAACAAGGCAAAGCTAGAAGCTGCTTTGAAGGCTGCCGAAGACGCACAAGCCAAAGCGGAAGGAAACACAGCCGCTGCTAAGTCAGAGGCGTCAACTGCTAAAGCTGAGGCTGATTCGGCCAAGAAAGAAACCGAAAAGGTCAAGAAAGATGCTGCTGATTCGATTGAAGAAGCAGTCAACCAACGAGTTGAACTAATGGACTCAGCTAAGAAGCTATTAGGAGACTCTGCTGACTTTAAAGGCAAGAGCAACCGTGAAATTAAGATCGAAGCCATTAAGAAGTTGACACCAGACTTCGTTGAAGATGGCAAGGACGATTCTTACATTGACACTTACTATGATGCCATGTCTAAGTTTACGAGTGATGCCGCTAGTGATTCTGGTAAAGGATCATATCACGGAGATTCACAAGAAAATGACGCGGACTATGCTTCAAAAAACAACCTTGATCTTTATGGCAAGTCATTAAACGAAGGAGCTGAATAATAATGGCTAATTATGTACCAGAAGGGAACGGATATGTTTCAGGGCCATTAGGTGCCGGTCAAATCGCAACTAATCAGCCTAATGTTATTAACTCGCTGCCAGTAACATCCCCGCTTGGATTTGGCTTAGCAGTCAAGCAAACTGGTGGTGTTGCTGCACTCGCTACTGCGGCGGCAGATGTATTCGGTATTTCATTAAAGCGGAACTACCTGCAAAGCTTTGACACCCCTGATGTAGAACAATGGGCCGCAGGTCAGGATGTTCCTGTAATGCGTATGGGTTCCGTTGCTGTTCAGATTTCATCTGACGTTAAGCAAGGTGATCTAGCAACCATTGATGCTAATGGGCTGTTTAAAACGGCTGCTGCTGGTGATACAGTTATTGGCCAGTTCTTGGACGATGGCGCATTTATCACAGATGGCAGTTCGGTATCAACTGCTCCAATTCAAATTAACTTGGGTGGGCCAACTACTGCCAGTGCGTCAACTACTACAGGCGGATCAACTACTACAGGCGGATCAACTACTACAGGCGGATCAACTACTGGAACGGGTAAGTAACCAGTCCACGCCAAAATTAGAATCAGTAAGTTCTGACAGCAATTCTGCCACAATTAATCTGAAATAGGAGGCAAACAATGGCTGACATTTTTTCAATCATGGACAGTTCCGGAAAGATAATCCAGTCGTCACCATCTCCTGTAACAATTGGCGGCTTGGTTAGCAACACAACTTATTCTGGTATGACCGCAGTTCGAAACTATGGAACTGACAAACTAGAAATAGGCGATGTTGGAACAACGCCAAGCGCTCCGTCCGTTAGTGTTAATGCTAACGATGGAAGTGCTAAAATTACAGTAACTAAAAATTCCGGCGATGGTAATACTCAAATTGCCAAAGCAACTGTTCAGTATAAGACGGCTGATGGTTCTTCTTGGACGTCAGTTGATACTGACACATCACTTCAAACATCTATTTCTGGTCTAACTAATGGCATAAATTACACAGCTAAAGCAACTATCACTAATGAATTTGGTGAAAGCGATGCAAGCTCAGAAACATCGTTCATGCCTGTTAAACCAGTTGTCTCAGTAACTGGGATAACAGCAGATGCGACCTTATCAGTCAAGGTTGGTGGAACAGTAAAACTAAACGTTGCTGTCACACCAGATAACGCTACTGATAAGGCGTACACCGTGACTAGCCAAGACCCAACTGTAGCCACCGTAACTAGCGATGGAACAGCTACAGGCGTCAAGGCAGGAACCGTAGAAATTGACACAGTATCACATGCTGATCCTACTAAGACTGCTAAGACTACACTTACCGTAACAGAACAATAATTATAATCAGGAGGAATCATAATGCCTAACTCACATTTGTCTCTTGAAGCCCGCGATCTAACTTCGATCGACAACGTTATTCAAACGGCTCCAAGACAAGTATTACTTGCAAGAACATTACTCGCACCAGTTGCGGGTGTTGCCCCATTTGCACAAACCTATCGTTACTTCTACAGTGAAGAATTTGGGAAAGCTAAGTTCGCTAATGAAAATAGCAATGACATCCCAATGGTTGATGAGAACCTTACTCCAGTTGACCAACCAATTTTCCGAATTGAAGTTGGCGCACGCTGGACTGACGAAGAAATTCAACAAGCACGGATGGCTAACTTGACTATTGATACTTCACGCGCAGAAACGGCTGTAAGAGCCATTGCAGAAACTGAAAACCAGGTCGCTTTCTTAGGCGATAAAACACGTGGCATTGAAGGGCTGCTGAACAGTGATTACAGCAAGGGCAACATTGTTTCATCTTCTGATACTTTCGACAACATGAAACCAGAAGACATTGTTGAAGCAATTAGAAAGCAACGAGCTATCATTACTGAAAAGGTTGGCATGGCTATGTTGAAGCCAGTTCTTGGTTTAGCTCCCCATTCGTACGAACAGCTTAATCGCCGTTATGGTGAATATGATAGCCGTTCAATTATGGCAGTATTGCAAGCCAACCAATGGTTTAGCAAAATTGTTGCTATTCCTGAATTGGAAGGCATCTCTAAAAAGGGGTCAAACTCTTTAGTAGTGTTTGACAACACGCCTAACACTGCTGGTTTGCTTATTGCTCAGCCTATTACCCAATCACAAGAAGAAATTGACAACTTCTGGACTCACAAAATCGGCTTCTTTGAACGATTCGGTGGTACAGTTCTTCGCCGCCCTGACCTTGTCGCTCGTATGGACAACATCTAGCTAGAGGTGAACTCTATGGCAGATAATTCGTTTACTACAAAGGAACAAGTGGTTAACACATCGCCTGACACGTTTGATGACGTAACTGATGATACAATCAATCAGTACATCAAGGACGCACACACGTACGTTGTCCACAATGGCTTCTCAAATGCTCCATCTGACATTCAAGAACAGGCGGAACGTTTCTTTACGATTCATCTGTACACGGTTGGATCAAGTTCTAACATGGTTTCAACTGAAAAGGTGGGGCCTATCCAGGTTTCTTATTTCAAAGCCGGAAGCCAAAATTGGTTGAAATGGCTTCAAATGACGCCATGGGGAGCTATGTACTACGACTTGTGGTCAGAATATGGCAATGCGGGCCTTCCTCCTATTAGTTTGGTGGTGCTTCCTCAATGACTGACACGCTAACCAAGGGAATTGAAGAAGTTTCCAAGCTAAACAGAATGAGAATTTTTGTGGGCGTTTTAAGCAAATTAGACGGTCACGAAGCCATGATTGCCCATGTTATGGAGTATGGAGCGCACATTGTTCCGAAGAACGCGAACTATCTTACAATCCCGTCAGAACACGTGCCACGTGGCAAAAGTGCAAGGGATTTTACAGATCTTCATTTCATGTCACATACTCCGGGCAAAGGGGTGCTGGTTGACGAAAGCGGAACAGTAATGTTTTACCTAGTCAAGAGCGTGGATATACCGCCGCGACCGTATTTTAGAACAACGTTGGCAAACAAGTTTGATTCCTCTTTTGGTTCTCAAGACAAGCCATTGACGCAAATT
>JXWR01000130.1_pt1 | contig 11532 bp, 3 predicted proteins | sample 315541 | NCBI WGS metagenome assembly JXWR01 (sample SAMN03273951, study PRJNA271842) | soil metagenome | isolation source: rice field ambient CO2 | place: India: CRRI Experimental farm Cuttack,Odisha-753006 | collected 2013-12-17
ATACCTCTAGGTAAAGCAGAAAAAAAAAAAAAAAAGTAACTATTTGCAAACCAATAATATTCTGTACGTAGATATGTTTGTTTTGCAAAAAGTTACATATAATACTCGCTACTGCTACCGCTATTGCTTATGTTTGGTCAAGTTGCTCATGTTCCTGTGTTCTTGTTCCTGTGTTCCTGAATTTTTGAACAATCGCATCTCATGTCATGTATACATACTCACGGTAAAAAAAAACCTTTTTTCTACTTATTGTTAGTCTATTCTATTTTTAAAAATAGATGTATAAGCCCGTCTGCCTGCCAAGCGTGTCTGTCTTTTATGCATGGCGTGCCTCGCATGCCTCGCATAACGTACAAATTTGTCAATTTTCTATGATTCGGTAAAGAAAATAACATAATGACTACAATGTTGCTTTCATTCATTAGAAATTTGCCAATATACATGTAAGAATCATTAGTAACGACATTTATTCTATATTTTTTGAGAAAAATATTTCGCCGCAGATTTGTAATTAGCAATATTTTGCAATGGTTAAAGTAAGTACGTCTGTGGGCACGTACGCTGTGCATTTTGTTTATCCGTTTTGTCTGTTGTCACAACGTTTATTACGTGCACAGATATCTGGGTATCAGTATACAGTAAACTTAACACGAAATAGTACCAATTTTCGTATCAATGCAAAAAATTCCCATAATATTGAAGGAAAATCCTAAATTTCTTTTGCTTTATTGATCTGCATACATGTGCCAACAGGATCAAGATGCAAAAGACATGCAAAAGACATGCAAAATGATTTTCTTCGAAAATATATTGGACAACCTCATTTCTACTTTTGCCTTCGGTTCGTCTTTCATAAATTGTTGAGTATTAGCAATTAGCGATAGTATATTTTTTAGTAATAAACAAGCAATTAATTTGGTTTATGAAAACAAAAAATTGGTCAGTTTATCTCATGAACCATTAAATTGGCTTGAAATTGTGTATCTTCATCATTTTAGTTTGGCTTTTTGTCTGTTGTAGAGATCGGCCTATTTTCAATCTCGCTCATTCCACTGGATGCCTTAATTACCCAATCCGGTTGCTGCCGATGCAAACAGTGATGCTATTTATAAATCGCGTCCTATAAAGTAGTTATCTAACCAAAAACAATCAACCTCAATTGGAAACAATGCTCATCAACACACTAATTGTAGCGGCAGATTATATTAGCTTAGATTAGCATCTTATCCCCTATTTGCACACAATGCACCATATACATTTGCAACGCTTTAAAACATCAAAAACGACTACAGACACCCTATTGCACACCAAAGTTAGCTATAGCTACAGAATAAAGAGCTTGTCTTGATGACAATCATAAAAGGAGATATTCAATGATAAACTTATTGTGCAAAAAAAAAAAAAAAATTAGTTACAATACGTCATCTGGTCAATTATCTGTTCACGCAGTTCAAATTGCACAAACACACAGATGGTACCTATTTCTTATGAGTATTATGCATCGATTGTTTCCAGCATCTCAGCATCTAGAAGTGTATGCATGCGTTGATGCTCCTAAAGCAACGCATAAGTATGGACACATCTTTCAATTCATAATGTGTCGCTTAGCAGTAAGTACCCCCACCCTTCCCACCCCCAAAAAAAAATTCGAAGATGGCGCCTAGCTATTTTATGCTTTTAAGATTATAACCTCAATGATTTCATTACTTTTTTTTTGGATATGCCAGTTTGTTGAGCCAGAAAATATAGGTTTGCCTATTTACCGTTACAAAATAAAACAACTTAAACACAAAAACCTTAGAAAAAACTTGAGAGCCAGTCTTTGCATGTCCCGATCTAATAATGAAGGATATATAATGGTTGGATGTTATTAAGCCCAATGGTGATAATTAATGTTACTATGATGAACAAGACAGTTTTAAGCAAGGCAAAAACTAAAATGAAAATGTAAAATAACCGCTGACGTAAATAACTTCCAAAAAGATAACAAAAACAAACTAAATAAATAGATAGGTATAAAAAAACTTTGTCATCATAATTTAACAATAAGTCAAAAATTAGAAAATAAAATGAATAATGAGTCAATGCGGAGATGTAAACTACAAACAACATAAATAAGCATAGGTGATACCCAATATCAATGCAACTTCAAAATGAATAATACAGAATAGAATACATTACTTGTTTTCGCCACATAATTACAACACTAACATAAACAAAGAAAACATACTTTTTTTTCTCTTTTTTCGTATTCACAACCTGCTCACAAATATAATCAACTAGCTAGTAACTTCAGAAAGCAGAAACAATAGAGCCCCAAGTAAAACTTTTCGGAACCAATTATTTAGAAATTCAGTTTTAATGACTAAGTATAGTAATATAGTAATACTCAGTAGCCAACTCCACCCCAAGCTAAACCGCTTGAACTGGTGACGCTATTACTATTAAGGTTGCTGCTAGCGGTGTTAGTAGTATTATTAGCATTACCAGCTATTCCAATCCCACTGAAAAAATTTCCTGGTGTTCTTGATGCATCACCAAAGCCACTATTGCTACTACCAGCTACGCTACCAAAACCAGCACTAATAGTTCCACCACTGTTGTTGTTACTGTCGCCACTAATATTGCTGCTGTTTCTAGCCACCCTTAAATGAGTCACTGTTCCATAGACATCAGTCAAAAACTCAAACTTTGAATCGCTGGTCACCCCATTACCATCGCCATTACCGTTACCTGGCAAAATTGGCATTTGACAACTACTGATGAAGTCACTCAAAGTTAAATATATTTGTCCCGGAAGGAACTTTCTAGTCATTTGGAACAAATCCTGACATGGGACATACTGTTGTTGCTGTAGGTAATGATAGCTGCCATTGTTACTACTCACATTATTTCCACTCAAGATGTCGTAAGCCCGCAAGATAGCATCCTGGATTATAATCTCAGACGCGCTTGAAGAGCTCCTTATGGCAGGTGCAGCAGCAGTGGTATCGACCATAGCGTCGTCGTTGATGTTGTTATTATTATTGTTGTTGTTATTATTGTTGTTATTATTAGTATTGTTATTGTAATTATTATTATTACTATTCTTGTTGTTAATATTATTAATATTGTTGATATTTGCAGCAGGAGTAGCATCCGTATTGGTATTGGCACCGCCGATAATATTAGCACCTAACAAGTTACCAGTGTTAGTCATCATTGGGCCAGCAGCATTACCGCTAGTGATACCGCCGGTGCCAGAATTCCACAAATTGTTCACTAAAGAATCATTAATATTTGTCGCCATTGCATTTCCAGTTCCTGTGCATGTACCACCCCCTAATCCGTTACCAGTTAGAGATGTTCCCGCGTTACCACTACTACCCCAAATACTATTTGATCTGTCACTAAATGCACTGAAAGAGTTGCGCGGAGAGTTAGTGGACGTTGGACCCCAAATACTGTTGCTGTTGTTTAACGAAAGAGTCGAGTTTTCTGGTAATATATGGTTCAATAACAGATTACTGTGTGATGGTGTAGCGGCCGAGGTGGTTGCAGTATTTGTTCCCACTGTTCCTATTGCCCCTGCTGTCCCTGCAGCTCTAATCGTTGATGCAGGATCAATATTGCCATTGCTTAATGGCGAGGTTACACCAAGATTACGAAGATCACCGCTGAAGCTTGCTCTGTTGGTATTAATTGGATTTGCAAAAGATTGAGCGTACAATGAAGTTGATGCCGCTGAAGGTAAACCTGTTCCACCGACTGTGTTTTCCACAATTGATGGTCTTGGAATAGAGTTTTCCAAAGTTCTAAATGGCACATACGGTGAGTTGCTGCTAGAAAGAGTAGTGCTGGCCGCACTAGGACTAAACATTCCACCGCTGCTGACTGGGCCGAATCCTTTGCTAGTCTCATTGTTTGAATTGACACCGACGTTGAGGCCATTATTGTTAAGCACACTGTTTGAATTCAAGCTACCGCCAAATCCATTTATTAATTCATTGTTATTGTGAAGCAAGGTGGAATCCCATTGCTGGGATAGATCTTGTTCTTGACCCAAGTTTTGATTTGATGTTGAAAGTGATGCAGAGGCTGATGCAGGTGGTTGGCCCGCTGAGCGATATATAATGTTGCTAGCTGGTGCTGATGATTGTTGTTGATTTGCAAACAACAGGTAAGGATATGTGTTGTTGCTTGAACTTTGATTGTTAGCGTAAAAAGAGTTGTATTCTGGCATTACCAGCGGTTGCTGTTGGAGTGGCTGATGTTGCTGCACAGATGGTAATGTTGAATTTGGCTGCAGGAATCCCAAATCGCTGTTATTGTTCTTAGTCAAACCATCATTAATGTTCAAATTGGAAAAATTGGACAAGCCTGCCGGATATTGGTTCACCGAAATCGAAGAATATGCACCATTTAACTGATGAGATGGATAAGTTGACTGTTCAGTTTGCTGCTGTAATAACTGCGATGGATGAGCTGGTACCTGCGGCTGCTGTTGCTGTCGCTGTTGCTGTAACTCTGGAATAACATTATTGAAGGGTACATTATTTGCCTTAATATTATCCTCCCCTGTTTCAAGACTTGTTACAATCGATTCACCGGAAACCACATTGGATAGCTCACGGTCACTTGGTAGCGATTCGTCAGATTTACCTTGGCTTTTATTAGCATTAGTAGAGTCTGCAGATTCTGGCTGCTTGGTGTTCGTTTGTGTTCGCTTTTCATTTTCTTCAGCTACTTGTGCTGCTTTTGCTTGTTCTTGCTCTTTTTGTTTCTTTTGTAATTCTTTCTTCTTCTCGTTTTCTTTGCGTTTCTCAATTTCCAATTCTGCTTCGCGACGTTTTTTCTTCTCAAGCTTTTTTTTCTTTTCTTCTTCCTTTTTGCGTCTTTCTTCTTCTTTACGCTTTCTACCAAGTTCCATTTTTCTAATTTGCTCCTCTTTAGCAAGTCTCTCAGCTTCAAGTCTAGCTTGTTCTTTTTTCAACCTTTCTTGCTCTTTCAACTGTTGCTGTTTTCTTTTCTTTTCACGCTTCTTTTCTTTCTCGCGTTGTTTTTTCTCTTCCTTTAATCTTTCTCTTTCTTCTTCTTTATCTAATTCTTCAAGAAAAGCTCTGGCCTTTTCTTCAGCAACTTTTTGCTTATAAGCAGCAAGAAGTTTAGTATGAATGAGTCGAGTAGTGATTAATTGCAAAATCTTGCGCCCTTCGTCGCGGAAATCAGTCTGTGATGATCCATCACTATCGTAGTCATTAGAATTAACTGACTCTCCATCACTATTATACTCGTCTTCAAATCTAAACTCTGCGTTTTCATCATCGCCTTCTATTTCCTCTTCTTCCTCTTCTTCTTCATCCTCCTCCTCGTCGTCATCTTCGTCTTCATACTCATCTTCGTCTTCTTCCTCTTCACCATGGTGATAATGATGATGATGGTGGTGGTTATGTGAATGGTGATGGTGATGATAATGGTCGTCCATTTCTTCCTCATCTTCATTGTCAAAATCATCAACTTCTTCATCGCTAACTACTCCAGTGTCCAAATGAACGATTTTACCCTGATCATGTTGGTCAGCTACTGTCGCTGATACTGTTTCTCCCGAGGCTTGTCGGCTACTAGCTAGCTCCTGTACAATACGTTCCTGATTCTTCAAATAACTTCTTTCCATGGTTTCAACAAAGACGTCTTCTGGGTTTTGGAGATTTGATGAGTTCATAGTTTGATTCACAATCATTTTCAAATCAGTTTTTTCCAACTCATTATCGGTCATCTTTTCCATGATTTCGATAAACTTCTTACCATCATTCCGAAGCAAATCATCAGCTATTGATGCAACTCCATTTTGCTCATTCCACTTGAGCCACGTTTTCACAATGTTCTCACCAAGCGCAAAGGGATTGCCTTCATTCTGATTATCTGTTTTAAACTGCTCTAGCACTTTCTTGAACTCTCGCGGCGCTAGCCTTTGTATTGCTTCGTATTGCTTCATTTGCAACGCCTGTGCTTCTTCCAACGTAAGCTTGTCATAATCGACTGAATCAAACTCTTCTAGCCATTGAGGTAGCTTACTGGAAACAATGCTTTCAATATCATTTTGAAGTTCCTCTTGATGAGCCAGCAGCAGCAGCATCTGCATCTGCTGTTGAATCTGGGATTCTGTTACATTGTACTGAGAATTTCGTTCCAGCTCATGCTTTTGTACTTGCTGCTGCTGATGTAGCTCCAGCTGATGAGCTTGACGTTGCTGATGTAGCTGCTGCTGATGAGCTTGATGCTGCTGATATTGCTCTAGCTGTTGCCTGGTCTGCTGATCTTGATAATTTGGTTGTGTATGTTGTTGATGATTGTGTTGCTGATGATTATGTTGATACTGCTGGTGTTGTTGATGTTGCTGATGCTGCTGATATTGGTGCTGTTGCTGATGATAATGATGGTGATGATGGGAATCATTATTGTAAACATATCTTTGGCTCTTATTATTAACCAGAGGAAACAATTCATTAACAATTTCATCAAACGTAGCGCCTTCAAAAATTTTGTAGAGTTGCTCCACCTCTTTTTCCACATATGCCCTTTTTTTGCCACATATCTTGCAATTACAGCTATTACGTGTTTCGTTCTTAAAGGATTGGATAAAACTTTCCTTATCAAAAGTAACAATCTCCTTCTTTTTCGTTAACGGCAAACTTCTCCAAAAGTCTTTGATTTGCTCGCCCTGTTCCAAGTACTCTTTACTCCATAACTGGTCTGCCAAAAAGTTCATGCTATCATTTTCTTCCTGCTCTCTTTGTTCTCTCAACTTTGGGGGCTGTTGTTGAAGCTGTTGCTGCTGATGTTGTTTTTGTTTTTGTTTTTGTTGTTGCTGCTGTATTTGAAGTTGCTGTTGCTGATGTTGTTGTTGATATTGAGTGTCCTGGGTTTCGTAATTCTTGTCTAGTTCTTCAACAATCACTTCGCCATTAGCCCCTTGACGGATCACTCTGTGAGTCGGATAATCATCTTCAGGATGCATAAGCTTTGCCTCCACATTTTCTGGGCTCTTGCTGGTAGTCGCTTTACTCTTCTTCTTCTTCTTCTTTTTCTTTTTCTTATTGGCGCTAGTATTAGCGGCGTTAGCACTGATGTTGACATCGGCATTGGCATTGACACTGTTATTAGTGGCGTTCTTGTTGTTGGAAGCAGCACCGTAGTCAAAATGTATGCTTTCCCCAGATATGAAAGCTTGATCTACTTTATTACTAACGCCTGAGACGTTCACTGGGGTTTTTTGTGCCATCATAGTTTGTTATGTGTTTGATGATGTTGTTATTATTTCCTTCCTGGTACTGTATTTGGGCAATATTTGGTGATTAGCGGTAATGGTACAAGCTTTTCCGCTCGGCTCAGTGAAGCAAATGAATGCAATGTATGATAACGATATACTGTCTGTACTTCCAACAAACTGAATATAATCACCTCTTGAAATATCTTCTTCTGGCTTGTGTTAAAAATTTATTGAAAATATCTCGGAACTAAATATATACCTCCGCAAAATTGATCTAAAGCTTAATGATTTGGCCACTGAATAAATAATAAATATGCAAGCCTCTATTAATTACACAAAAAACTGCGCTTTGTTATTATTAATGTTGAGAAGTTTAATGTCTTCTTTAAAGACAAGCACCTCTTGATAATTCTTTCTTTTTATAATAGTTGTTTTCCGGTGATTCTCTTAAAGACCAAAATCTTTCCCGTTGTGCTCCAGGAAAAAACTCAAATTCCTTCACAGAAAACACTAGAAGAATATTCAAACCGTAACCTGACTTTGTGCCTATGCTTGATGGCGCGTGTGTTAATGGGTATTCGTTTAGTAAAGAAAGAGTACTTTTCTGTTCCAGGGCGCTCCTCAGCGGTAAGTTTTAGTATATTCGACGCTCACTCTATTTTTTTTTCTTTCTCTGTCTCTCTCCGTTTCTATCTCCAGCAGTATTCAGCTTAACCACTACAGACGGCAAAAAAGAAAAAAAAATGTAAAGGAAAAAAATTCGCTAGGCTGGCTGGAACATGGAACGTGATTATCACGTTCTCTAAGGCTTAGCTAAGCGGGCCTGTTTGTTTTTTTTTAGTTTTTTTTGTTTTTTACGCGGGAAAACGGCAACCGTTTAGATTTTCGCTGATAATAACGATTGTAGACCTTGGTGAGAAGTAACTACTAAAGTGGGGTGACAGTAGTGGGAGACAAGTGAAACAAAGATGATTTCAGGAATTATTGGCCGCATATTAGCCAGAAGAGCTGCTCGTTTTGATGCCAGTGACTCCGAAAGTGCTATGTACGCTGTAGTCCCTTTTGTGTAAGCTGAAAATTGTAAGCTGGTATAGTTGCTGAAGAGAATCATTGCTGATACTTGTTGATACTTGTTGACTTGTTTTACAAATAGACAAGAATGGGCAATTTTGTCAATTATAAAGTTTGGAGAAAACTGTAACATAAAGTTGTCTAATAAGATCATCTATACAAAAACAAATAAAGCAATAAGAATACTGATAAATCAAGTATCAATAAAAAACTAAAAACATTTTAATGTTCCATTAAGCCAGTTGTAAAATGTCAAAAAAAAAAAAAATTAAAAAAAATTAAAAAAAAAAATCCCAAAGTAAACTTATCCGAATATCACAAAGAGACATTTAATCCTTTTTAATCTCTTTCTTTATCTCTTGATTCTCCTGGTACAATTTCCCCACTAGATCAGTCAACTTATCAATCTTACTATGCAACTCGTAAATCTCCCAACTAACACCTAATTCATTACCTTCTTTCACCGGAGGTGCCACTTGCTTCACCTTTTTGTTAAATTTGTTCAAATCAATAACAAATTCTGGATCTTCTCTTTCTGCTAATCTTTGAGCTTCCAAACTAGCTTTGATGGCCTTACTTGTCGTTGATACCCCACTTCTGGCAAAGATCCCATTACGAATATTATCTCCGTATCCGTCTTCCAAATCCCACTCGGTGTCAATTTCATTAGCATCATCAGCTAACCCTTTGAATCTGTTGTATTGCACACGGCGAGCATTGCGCACTTCAATGACACTAGTGATGAACAAGAACGGCGAATACAATACAAGCAAAATGTAGTAATTGATCCTTTTGAAAATCGTTCTAGGAACCCACCAACTCAATGGCACAGTAATGGCAGCAAACTCAAACAAGTTGAATGGTGGGATGAAAAGATCAACATCAGGACTCCGGATATATCTGAGAGTTTTGCTAGCACTAAGAGCAAGGTACTCGTCAGTGGAGCGAGCAACAATCATTGCGTAAGAGCTGTTAAAAAGTGCTCCAAGAATGTTAAGCAAGATCACAGTAATAATGAAGACAAAAATATAATACAAAACACCCGAATATGGTGGTGCAAGTTTTTCAAAAGTGAGGAATTCCACAGATCCAATAACTGTCTTTACCATTGAGTGAAGCAACACATAAGTCTTGTCAGCATTACCATCAGCAGAATCCAACCCAAGGAAACCTTGCAAAAAGCCAATAATGATGATAAGAAGCAAGACAAAGAATAAAATGGATTCTTTCATCATTTTTTGAATTACCACAATCATAGCCCCAACGAATTTCTGGCTATCCAAATAAAGCAACAATCTGGACCACATGAATGGTGCAGCACAAGATAAGATCTTGTATGAAATTTCGCCGTAATAAAGCCTTGGGTCAGAACCGCGTTGCTTGGTGGTAGCATACAATCTGAATGCCAATGATGACAAGATCAAAGTGTACATAGTATCGTTGAAAGCGTTCCAAAAGCCAAGGGAATAGTAACCAACATGGTAAAACTTGATGAACTCATCAAGGGCGAAACCAAGAGTAAACAAGTAGTAAAAGATTTCCAAACCATCAGGGTTGAAACTGTCATGGCTGTTAATAACATAAGTAAACAAAATCAAATAAATTACTGAAATAAAAATTTCAATAGCATTTTGATACTGTGGAGTCTTTAACCGATTAGGATTGAAATGGGCGCTAATCTTTGATTTGTTGACATCTTCGTAGATGACATATGATTGAGGATCTCTATGACTTTGCACAATCCAGCCGCGCCATAACCATTTCATGCAACGCTGGTAACCTGAAGAGCTAATAACAACGATCGAGTGTCTGTCCACTGCCAATTCTAATGCACTAACCGGGGTAGTATCTTGCTCACAAAGAGAAATTGAATAACGGCGGCAAAGCATCTGGATAAACAAGTATTGTTCATCCTTTTGCGACTCGATGAGTAGTTTAGCAAGCTGTTCAGCTGCAGCGAGTCTAGAGTGGTACAATGTTGCATCATGTAAGTTCATTTCTGCCAATTGGCCGTACCAATTGGTTACCGTCAAGAGACAAAAGATAATACAAGCACGATACTTGCGTGACGAAGAACCGACTTCGCCATCACCTTTACCACCGCAGGCTTCATATGCTAAATGAATCACCCTGGGAGTCAAGATGCTGCCCAATTGAGCTGGAGCAACTTCAACGGGGATCACTTGGTCAAGAAGTGTTTTTAAATTGAGAGCAATACGAAGCACTTGACGAGAGTTTGGTGGTGAGTAAAGCTTGACTTCGGTTTCAGTGGTGGGCAAAAGATTGCCATCAGGGTTTTCGTCGTCAATTAGGTCTTGATTGCTCATCTTGGCTTTTGACTTTTTTACTATGACTTTGATGTAATCTTCCTATTTATGGAGGCGAAGAAGAAGAAAATAATAATAATGATTATGATGATGGTTGGCGTCGCAGTGCCAGGGGATCAAAACAACAAATCAGTCCAGCGATAAGCAATGAGCGATGAGCAATGAGATGGGAACAAAAATAAAATAGAAGGAAAAAACAAGAGAAGAAAAAAAAAAAAGAGGAGAGAGAGAGAGAGAGAGAGAGAAAAGAAAAAGAAGCAAGCAGATCTCCCGTATATATGTCTAAGCTGCTGCAGCCTTAGTCTCTAAGCTAATAGTGCAACAACCCCTAGATAGCCAGATTCTTGACGAGGGATGAATCTGTCGTGTCATTGAAAGCGTTCACTCACTGAATCAAGCAGCACCGATTTCTGATAAAGCTTTAGCAGATCAATCAGTCGCTCAATTTTCGTGTAATGTCCACCGCGGTACAAAGCTTGCTACGCGTTAGGTCTGTGTAGATCGCGGTGCTAATTAAGCTTTACAATGGGTTGCCGAGGAGAGCCCCCCGTGGCAACAGCAATTTGCCGGTGTGTGTGTGTGTGTGTGTGCGTGCGCACTAGGACTCCTGACTGACCGTAGCTGAAATTCGCTGAGTGCGCTATGGAATAGCTGTTTAATACACGAAGTGCAAGCGCATAAATGGTGGGCGATTAAGACAGATCAATAACGAAATCAATGTATTTTCGTATTATATATAGTGTGTTTGGAGTTCCATTCAGGTTTGAACTGAATTCCATTGCGTGTGCAGAGGCTTGGGGCTATCTGGCGAGAGTGCTGTCAGGGCCTGCCTGTGTTTTGCCGTAAGGCGATCTTGATCTATTGTTGCAAGGAGGCCAAAGTTCT
>JXWR01007245.1_pt1 | contig 11526 bp, 4 predicted proteins | sample 315541 | NCBI WGS metagenome assembly JXWR01 (sample SAMN03273951, study PRJNA271842) | soil metagenome | isolation source: rice field ambient CO2 | place: India: CRRI Experimental farm Cuttack,Odisha-753006 | collected 2013-12-17
ATAATGTGATTTTAAGATTAAATAAAGAAAAAAACTGAAATCGATTCATTTTTCCTGTTTGCTGGTGTATAGTAATAATAGTGATAGTGATAATAATCGTGTGCAATTATTGATTCTTTAATTTTTTTGATAAATGCTACGCCGCATATTACACCCATTTGACTTGTATTATTGTCACTTTGATACTAATAGTCCAATCTTTCACTTTTTCACAAAATCAGCGTTTAAAATATAATAATCCTTTTGTTTACTAAAATCTGACAACATTTGAAATACTCATGATCATTGATTTCCCTTTACTTTGCTGTTGCTGGTAATTAACTGTTTGTTGATGGAATAGTCATGCATTTTGCACGAAATCAATATCCTTGATGATAACCCAATTGGAGTTGACCTTTCACTATATTGTCCACACCAGTACTTACATTTTTCCTTGATTCTTTACCGTAACTTATTCGCACTGACACAAAGGGTAAAAGAAGAATTTTCTATATTCCAATTTTCTTTTTTTTTTCCCTTGCAAGAATGAAAAGTGCACTGAGCGGCAGTAGTAATTTTTTTTCTCAGCAGCGGCTGCGGGCCAATCGCAGCCCTCGGCGGTTTCTGGAGCGCTCGATGAATAATCCGCCCGTGCTCCCCGCCAGGGCTGAGCAACCGGCGGCCGGTGCTTCATCTGAAAAACGCAGTGACACGCCATTGTACGAATCGGGAAACCGTGTTTCTCTAGGGGAAAAAGACTTTTTTCTCAGCCCTAAAAGCTATCAGGTGATTGTATTATAGGGCTAAAGAAATTAGCAGAAAAAGAAAAAGAGAAACAGATTATGTGCGCTGGGAAAAATGTCAAGAGACGAAATAGGCAACGGAGAAAAAAAATTTCTTTGAAGAGATGAGGTGGATATTATAGAGACATAGCATAGAAGATTTAATTAGAATTTTGCGGTGTATCTCAGTACTCTATATCATCTCAAATCTCATTGGATAAACACATTATGGCACGCTCTATCAGAAACAGTCAAGCTTTGAAAGCAAAATCCGTGAAGCGTAAAGGCTTCTTCACTGATGTGGTCAACGCTAGAGCTGAGAGAATTGCTCAAAAATTAAAGCAAGATTTGGAAAAACAAAAGGAAGAAGAAAAGAAAAAGAAAGCCGCTGAAAACAATGGTGAAGAACCAGAAGAAAGTATGTTTTATTTTATTTCGAAGTTTGAATTTGGTTATTATCTTTGTGGGAGATTTGAGATTATCAAATTATTTTACAGTTTTAATCTTTCTTCGGGCATGTCTCTTTACTTTCATGCAAGAAAAGTAGTTCCGAATTCTAACATGGATATTCGTCGAAGTCCGTTGTTATCGGCATTGAGCATACAATACTAACCACACATCAATTATAGAAATGGCTGTTGACCTTGACGAAGATCATTACAAGAAAATTAGTACTAGTGGCTGGAGAACAAGCAGACACGTTACTTATAAAAAGAACAACATTAAAAAGAACAAGAGAAGAGCTGCTTTGGTGTTTAAATAAGCAGACTTGTTGTCACTAATACTCTTTACTGTTACATTTCAGACCAAGCATGTCTGGTTGATTTGTATTACTCAAAGAAGCTCAAACGAGTTTTATGTCAATGATCTTATGACTGAAAGATTCTGTGGTCAGTAAACTCTTTGAATCAACCACACGAGCAAGTTTTAATAGAGGTCCTTTTTTTAATGCTTTTTAACGTTATTTTTTTTTTTTTTTTTTTTTTTGCCAAATAATAACTTTTGATTTTAACTATAATATGTGGGGCTACAGCAGAGCTTTGCTCATCACTATACCATAGAGATGTCTTCTTTTTGTTTGACATATTTTTGTTCGGCGGCTATTGTTTTTTTCTTTCTTTTTGGATATTTCAGTTCAGTTCTCATCATTCTTGGATTTAGTAGGTCCGATCCTATTTTGCAATGTATTATAGTCCTTTTACCAAGTTTTGCATCTATCTACCAATATACAATATCTATACAGACTCTGTGTACTGTATACAGTATACTGTCGGTGGCACCCAGAGTATGCGGAGCAAACTTGTTTTTTGAGGCTGGCACCAGGTTCCGAGCCCGCATCTTATTGTGTTACTGCACGTAGACAATGTCCGGACATCAAACAAGGCACGATGAACCTCATCTTGCATATAGATACATAAAATTGTCTTATTCTTTGATTGTGCGGGTACCCCTCGCCATTTCGCGGATAGAAGCCAGAAAAAAAAAAACAATAAAAGTGAAGGCGAGAGAAAACTTCCTCCAGGGCCCCCTGTAAATGAGTACCCTTCTGCTCAACAAGCTGACTTGCTGATTTCAATTTTGGGTTTTCTTCACTAAAGTCCTCAATAACTAAAGCAAAGCAAATATCAACATTAATATTGTTCTAGATCTGTTTTCGTGAGGCGCTCTCAGTCATCTACAGCGCCATACATATACTAATAGGTCTATTCATATTGCATTTAAAACACTCAAACACAACGAAACTCAAGTTATTTTACTCGCGCGTCTTGACTTGTTAAGATCGTCTTCTTTCATCATCTGATGCTATAAAATATTGAAATAGTGTGTCATTCTTTTGTACTTTGCTCGTCTAAACTGCTTGATCAACTTTATCCTCGAGAAATATCATAGTGGTAGCCATGACGCAGCAGTTTGAATATACTTTTGACGATGCGGACAATCTTTTGAACTCCTTATCTTCCACTGCAAATCCTAACGATATCAATTTTTACGAGGATGTGGATTCTGGATCTAATGATTTTTCGCCAGGCTCCCAGTTGAGTTCCTTCTCAAATGCTAATGAACCTTGGGAAAATCCGTTCCCTTTCGACGAAAAGACCAATGATAATAATGTCAACTTCTTGGCTAACGGTCAAAATATTAAGGCCACTGCTGACCAAATGAATGTGAATGACTTCAGCAAAGATTTTCCAAACTTGAAATATGAGATTGACGAGAAGTACTTCAATTTCAGTGGGGGAGATACATCAGCCAATGGGAACGGTTTTGATGCAAAACAGGTTGATGTCAAGGAAGAACCTTATACCACTCCAAATAGTATGAGCTCAGCGCCTTCCAACAATAAATTCGATGTAAATGCTAGAAATGGCTCTTCTACTTCAACCAGTGATTCTGCGACAAATACTAGTATGAATGGCGAAACTAGTAGTGTCTCTCCAACTTCAATGAATGATTTGCTAAGTAATGGCGCTAGTGCCAACGCCGCAAACATGATTCAGAAAGAATACCTTAAAAACGCCGCTGCAATTAATGAAGCCGTGAAGGGCGAATCTTCCAATTCAAGTTCTAAAATTTCTGGATCGAGCTCTAAGGTAGTTAAACCTAAAAAGGGAAGAACTTCACATAACATGGTTGAAAAAAAATATAGAACAAATATCAACAGCAAGATTGTCGCATTACGTGATGCTGTTCCCTCGCTTAGAATAGCTGCTCATGGCGCCACAGATGACACCATGAAAGACTTAGATGGTTTAACACCAGCGTCAAAATTGAACAAGGCGTCTGTTTTAACTAAAGCAACTGAATATATTTTACATTTGGAGAAAAAGAACAAAAAATTGGCTAAAGAAAATCAGGAGTTGAAAAATATTTTTAGTCAGTTAGGAAACAGAAATGTTAATCAGAACAACAACATTAATAATAATAGTACTAATAATAATGGTAATAAAAATGATGTGGACAGAAATCAGCAATTCTTTTTTGACAATAACCAACAGGGAATGCATAATTTTCAACAACCGCCTCCATCGTTACAACAACCACCACATCAGCAATATAATGGTCAATATTTCAACCAAATGCCACCTCAGCCGTCTCAACAGCCGTCGCAGCCTCAAGAGGGCTACGGTATGGGTATGCCAATGAGGTTAGCTATGGGAGGCATGACCGCTCTTGCTGGATCGCAGTTATTTGATAATAATAACAGTGATTTTAGAGGTTTGAGCGCTTTTCCTTTTATGCAAACTCCGATGTTTTTGAAACTATTCCAACTTGCAAAATTTAGTATTATTTTATATTCGGCGTTTATTGTTTTTGAACCTTTATTGAAATTTAAGAAAAAAGATGACAAAGGAAAAGGTGCATCTGCTAGATCAGCTACGATTTCTAAAGGATCATTTGATGAACACACAACACACTCTCCAGCTGCTTGGGTTTCGTTACTTGTTAGTGTTTTGAAGATTCGCTTGTTGCAATTTGAGCCTTTGATAAGTAACATTGATGAAATTGAATCTCTGGTTAGTGAGATCAATAGAGAATTTTTTGTATCTGACAGAAGCAAGTCAGTGAGAGGATTGTTGTATATGTATTTGCAGCTATTGAAATTCAATGAGTTGGCAGATGTTAGACTTTGCTTTTTGCAGCTTTTCTTTGCTAAGACTCTTGTCAGCCTGAGTCTTATCTTTCAACCTATTAGACTCGTCACTAATGAAAAATTGCTTATAGAAAAAATTCACAGAGCCAAGGGACAAAATGCTATGTATAAATTCCTTGTTGAAGACTTAAATCATTTGTTAAAATCAAATGATTTGTTCCAAAGGTTGGTTAATGTCTATTTTAACAGCAAGCGCAATTTGAACGATAATGTCAAGATTGCAAGAAATGAGTCCAGTTACACTGACATTGTTGATGATATTGTGGTCAATAGCGACATCATTAAGTTTGCTAGAAATCTTAGGGCTAATGAATTGCTTAGAGAAAGTCTTGTTGAATTTTTGGCCTATCAGGTTTATGACGATGATGAGGAATCTGACATTGAAGATTCCAGTGTGCAAGAACTTCTTGCTAGACTTCAGGCTATTGAAAAGTTGGCTGTTGATGAATCTATTATTAATTTACGTGTCAAGCTTTTCATTTCATTGTTAGATCAGAGTAAAACCAAAGAGACTGTGGAAATTGTTCAAAGAATTGTCAATGAAGTGAAAAACACCAATGAAATGAATAGTTACACTATTTCGGCCAAACCTCAGTTTGGCACTATGGCATCCGTCAAGGAAGATGACGAGTTAACAGAGGTTAACACTGACACTCAAAACGAAGACGATGTTGAATTCACTACAGATCTGTCTGCCGATTCAATAGCTTCCTCTAAAAGTGGAAGTGAAAGTGATTTGACAGATGATGAACCGGAAATTGATGATAATGTCTCTGAAAAAAACAATATTGAAGGCAATGATACTAGATCCGATACTGAAACTGAAACTGAGACTGAGACCGAAACTGAGACCGATAGTGCTTCAAGTTTGTCTAAAGATGACGACGATAGTGCCAAACGTGTAGGTAAAGGTAAAGATATTGGTTTGAAAAAACTTTCAAGAGATAATGCCAAACTTTCATCGAAACAACTTATTAGCGGAGAAGTGTTTATATCTCTTACCAGTTCTTTGATTATAAAATACTTGAAGGGCAAACATTTTCATCATGCAGCAAGTTTATTGAAGCATTTGGTCAATTACCGAAATGTTTATTTGTTTAAAACCGAGAAGCAAATTACTTTATTATCATTCATTTCTATATTAACAGTTTTGATTGAGTTTGACAAAAGCCTTGATGCTCAGAATGTTGATGGTGCAGAAGAAAGCAAAGAGAAAAAGTTGGAAAACTTTGAAGTACTCGGTAAACATTTAGTTGCCATGGAAAATTTGATTGCTACTTTGAGATATTGGATTGGTACTGAAAGTCAAATCACTAAAAATATTAATGAGTTGAATCCGCAATTTAGAGCTGAGATTTGTGATAAGTTAGTGACTATGGGTGTTAAGTTCAGCGGTATTGAGACCGAATCATAGACATTATATTTGTTTTTTGTTTATGTTGTTTTTATTTATTATTATAATTATCTTTTGTTTTATGTTTTTATCATTTCGAAAAACGGCGTTGGTATATGAAGAAATTTTCATCTTTCTTCTATGTTATTTATTTATATTATTTTTTAGTTCATTTTGTTTATTATATACCTTTATTATTGTTTAAGTTTATGAAAAGTTTCCTTCAACTATATATTGTGTTTCAGCTTGGCAATTTCTTTCCCCCGTTAACTTGCTATAATATAGCTTTTCGTGGTGTGCTCTTTTCTATATTCGTTTGATTTTTTTAGTGGGTTTGCTTTTACTATGTTGAATTAGTATCATGTGTCCTTTTTGGCTTCGGAGAGAATTTTTTTTTTCTGTTTTCGTTTTTGTTTTTGTTTAAACAAGTTGTTTTTGTAATTTCATTGATCTCTGATTTGATGTACATTTTTCTTTCACTTTTTTGAACTTCAGGGTTTACAATGATATATTTTTATGTTCAATTAGACGTGATTTATTTTTTAATAGAGGTTGATCAGTAAAGTCAGTGGTGTGAGTATACATTAGGTATTTTCGTTTGACATGTGAGTTACATGCAATCATTATTACTGTTACAAAGTGTGACATACAAAAAGAAAATAAGTTGATGAAATTGGTAGTATGAAAAGTATAAACTTAGTCTCTGCGACTTTCGCAGAGAAAAAACTTTGCAAAAGAATTGAAGTGAATATCATGAAAAGAAGAAGAGATAAGAAATGAAATGGTTCAACGTATAAACCAATAAAAGTTTTAATGTCAACGTAGCAAGCAAAAGCGCCGTGTGTACTATTTTGGTTGAATCAAATTGTGTTAACGATGTCAATGAAATATTTCACGGAAATATTTCGAAGGGCAACGTGACCTCTGTGCCTTGGATGTTGCTTGTGTCTATTTGTCTTCAATGAATGTCGAAGCATGAACAATCGCTATTGCCCGCACTTTTTTGAATCCCATAGGTTGTTGTGGCTCCATAGTTATTGAAGAATATATGGTTGACTGGCTGCTATTCAGATTACTATGCCCTTTTAAAATGCTAGGCGAGAATGTTTGGTGATCTTGATGAGCTGGTCGGTGAAGAGTTTTCAAATAATTGAATGAACAAATGAAGGAGACACCCATAAGGATGCAACTCGCAATAATAACTAGTGCTAGTTTGGCAAATAGGATTGAGTTGCGTTCTTTATCATAATTAAGCTCTTGGTAAAGTTTCAACTCTTCAATGTCAGATTCTGAAAGACAACTCTGACAATTCTTCTCCTCGTTGAGCCCTTCAAGATATAATGACGGATAGTGAGGCGTTTTGTTTGTACTTTGCATCGCTGGTAGATTTGGAACTAATATGTTAGGATTTTTCTCCCTAATATGATAGTAAATGGTGGAGCAGTTAGATATATACTTTACCACACTGCCAAAAATATTGCAATGTTGAAGATTCAATATCACTTATATATATTAGGGTTTCAGTCTGGCTTTATATATTGTGTGCACCACCTTGAAAGAAAATGGATATTTATAGTTCAGTGCAAAATCCATGCCGTCAAGTGCAGCAATTAATCTACAACTCCTTCCCCCTATTCATGTCTGTTGGGGCCCTTCCATCGCCTAAGGTGCTTGGTGCAGGCAATATGTGCTGCAGCTAAAAACAATGCAGACTAAAATCAATTTTTTGAAGACTCAATTTTGTTCACAATTTTCTAATTAAAATATTTCCAGTTAAAAGTGTGAACAACACTATAAGTAGGTTTTCAAAGTAAATTGCAATTGCTAATAACTTGCATTCAAATTGTCTCTTCTTTGTAACATTTAACTACAGTAGAAGAGAAAGAGAATCATGCTTGATAGAAACGAAAGTACGTAGTGACAACCATAGCCAAACAGCCTTAAACCTGTACTTTTTTACTGGGATATACACATTTTTAATTATATTAGCTCAAAAAAAAGCTTTTCTGGGATGGGAGAGTTTAGATTAGTTACATTATTTTTATTGGTCTTGTTCATGATGATTCGTTTCACATCAATTTTGGTCGATAAGTTCCTGGGTGCCTGAAAAATTTTCCTAAGTAGCACAGTTTACCCATATGAGATTGATGTGCATGGTTAATAAACAATTCACTGTGAAAAGCGATAAAAATAAATGGAATTTTGTGTCGCGGCTCTTGAAAAAAAGTGCTGTATGCTATCTTCAGTTGTTGTCGTTGAACCTAACTAAATAATATAATTTGTTGCAAACACGGCGCAATCTTATTAAGTCGCTGCGTGTTTTATGCAATATTGGAAAAAGTTTAGGAATGCCGCCACTACTGTCTTCTGGCACGTATCAGTGCTATCAGATATAGAATTGAAAAAATGCGCTGACTTGATATCATTTAATAATTTTCAAAAAAAATCTTTTAGATGTTGCTCAGTAGGATAAAAATCTCAAGGTAGTACCTTTACAAATTGAGTTACGCCGAACTGAAAACATAAAAGTAGAAAAAATGTCAGGTCAACTAGGTAAGTCTAGCTATAGCCTCAATATAAACTATGCATGTCTTCATGTAAATGTCATCCTGAATATAATCACAACTAAAGTATTTTCTTCTTTTAGTCTGGAAACATACATATCTAAGTGACAAGACCCACCTAATCAACAGGGGACTGCACAAAAAAGAACGGTTTGATTATGAAGAATGGCACACTACAGAGCAATTGTTATATATAAATCGCTAATTGCGCAAGTGAAAGAGTATAATGATTATTCCACTTCTACTTCTTGTTGTGTTTTTGTACTTTTTAACAATTCTTTATTACTAATAATACACATTATATATAATATACATTGATCAAAATGAAATGTGTTGCTCATTTATTCTTGTTAATGCGGTCCCACATATCAATACCCGCATCTAAATCGTCAACATTCATCATATCCATACCACACTGAGTCACCAAATCTACATTAATGTTTGCGTTTATGTCATTTCCGTAGTCAGGAATACCCCAAATACGAGTTTTGATCCCTAGCTGATGAGCTCTGTCAAATCGCGAGCTTGCAGCCTTGACGGTATCTGCATCAAGTGTTTTATTTGCATCACCCTTCAAAAAGCTCTTTTCCTTAAAATATGTAGACCATTTGGTTTGATTTGATTTGATGCCTTCTTCAAAATTAGCAGAAGAAAGAGCAGAAAGTCGGGAAAAGTTTATACTTGAAGTTTGGTTGGAAAGTTGAGTCAAGTCAGCATCAACGAAAACATATCTTCTACCCTTTTGGACCTCAGAACGGTATGCGTCTTCTGTTTGAAGTACGTCATAAGGTGCTTTACCTGAAAGAATTATTGTAACTGGCCCAGTCACCTTTCTGTTAGTAGCAAAATCATAATATGTCAAGTAGTTTGATTTGATAAACGGCTGTAGATATTTCATAACTAATTTGTAGGTTGGGAATCCATTGTGTTTGAAATCTAAAATAAAGTTGAGAGACTCTTTCGGAAAATCAAAAAATACCCCCGCTTTTTCTTCCGGGGATGCCCCTTCCTGGATATCGTAAAACTGATTGATTTCATCAAGCATTTGCTTCAAGTACTTCAAGTAAAGGCTTGTAAGTGTTTTATACTTAGAAATGTTGACTCTAGAATGTCCGACATATAATTCAGGACTATTGCTTTCAATCCCGTCAAAGTCACTGTCGCTAGACAAGGCAAACTCTTTCAAAGAAGCATTGTTGTATTTGCAAGAACCCCGGGAAAAATACCAAATATCTGCCTCAATACTCTTATATCCACGCTGAAGAGCATCAAATAGTGGTGTTTCTCGGAGGTAGTCATTGTGTGAGTGTATGTAATAGACTTTCTTACCACCTGTCAAAAATTCAATAGCAGTATTATTTGGAGGGCTGTCTTTGCTAAGGGTGGTTGTGGTCAAATTTGCGGTTACTTTAGAGCTCACATTACTATCAGAACTTGTATCGGAAGTATCCAGGCTTGCAGAAAAATTGAGGTTAAATACTGCTGTACTGGTAAGTGTGTATTTTGTAGTTGAAACATTGTTAACTGACGTACTTGGGACTAGATTTCTCGATTTGGTAATGCTCAGTGTATGCTCTACATAGAAACTTGATCTTTTAAATTCCTCTAGTCTACTCGAGCTATAATATTTTTGAGCGATACGCTTATTTCTGACGGTATTTGGATCAAGAATTTCATTAAAATTTTCAAGTGATCCTAGTTTTTTGTTGGGATTTTTAAACACGTGAAGAGCATCATACATGGAGATTGGAGTATATCCTGTCAAGTCACAAATTGCCTGGGTTGAGATTTGGCTATTTTCGTTTTTTTTTGATCTTTTATAAAGGTGTGGGTTACATTTATAAAACACATTCGAAGAAGGTAGAGGAAAGGATGTTGCTGATGTTTTGTTTTCGGATGTTGGGCTAACTTTCGCCTGTTTTTGAAACGAAGCTATTGTGTCTGGGTTGTGTATCAAGCTGCCAAAATTAACAGCTATACAAGAAACGATGAAAAGGCAAATAGTGGTGATAAACACGAGTGCTTTTACCTTATCGTGTCTTGATTGTTTCGCTTTAAAAAAGTTAGTGGACTCAGGGACATCTTGTGTTTCTATACCATTGTTTTTCATTATTTGAAGACCGTGCTCTGCAAAATTGTGGCCCTCAGATACCTTTATTTTTTCTGTGGCAGATCAATGTATGTTTGTGGCAAATATCACACACCTGGATTTTGTTTTTTTGAAAGCCAGGCTTCGCAGAATTTTCTAATATTTATAGATTTTTAATGAGTACGCGACTAGTTCTGAGCAACGATATTAAAGCTGGTAGAGCCGGTACTAAGTGCTTCGCATGCCTAAATTCCACTACTCTGGTAATTTAGGCCACACACACTAGATGTGTCCACTGTGCAGGAGGCTTATATTTGAAAGATATTCGGCGCATTCCCAAAGTCGCACAATTTCTCCATTTGCTGGACATGTATTATAATACATAAATGCTACTTTCATTCTAATTTTGGAAAAAAAATAACCACAGCGTTTCAAGATTAAACTGTGCTTAGTTTGTGTTTGAGTGAATTGATACTTGACCTGTTTTCCGAATAATTAAAAGTGTCCAGCTTCCCGTATAAGGTCAGGGTACCTTTTAGTTTTCTATGTGTGCATATAAACCGAAGTGTATCAAGGCAATTACTGAAAGATTTAACGCTTTTATTTATATATATGTATATATCTCATATCATCCTGCTAGTAGACAATAGAGTGACAATTTTGTTCTCGTATAAAATACTTGGCGCTGCGCACAAAAAAATGTGACACATATGCATTTCAATGTATTGAACCATGCACGTATAAGTATACGAATGCATATGCATGATACAGTTTGTGGTTCTCAAGAAAGCAACACTTTTAAATTTCATAGCTTTTAGATAAAAAATATTTACATGGATGCAACATGGAACCTAACACTGAATGAAAAGAAAAGCATATAAAAGCAATTGTTTACTTTTTGGAGGACTTATAGGTGACTAGAACATTAAAGAGAAAAAAAATACAATAATATAAGATGAATATACTAGCAAAATTAAGTGGATAGACAGACCGTGGTTTTAGAGATAATCAGAGTTAATTTTAAATTAATAAGGATAAAAATGTTGTTGTTTTTTTATTTAGTGTAT
>JXWR01006122.1_pt1 | contig 11488 bp, 4 predicted proteins | sample 315541 | NCBI WGS metagenome assembly JXWR01 (sample SAMN03273951, study PRJNA271842) | soil metagenome | isolation source: rice field ambient CO2 | place: India: CRRI Experimental farm Cuttack,Odisha-753006 | collected 2013-12-17
CCGGCTTCAATAGCCTTTTCTTGGCACAGATAAACACTTTATGCCCCACTTCCCTGCAAAATCTATTTCCTGCTGCTCCCTTCTGCATTCCGTGGCTTTATGCCCTTTCTACCTACATCGATAATAGTGGATTCAGCAGGAACTTAAACAACTCATCATTCATTTCTCGATCAATTTTAAACCTTAGAGTCAAAAAGTCCTTCCATGAATCTAGGGAACACCTCTGACTTCACCAACTCTCCCTTTCTTTGGTCGAAGGCTTCAGGTCAAGATCCTTTTTCCTATCTATTGAAGATGCAAAGAGAGATGCTTCTTCCTCTTCAAGTTGGAAGTGCAAGAAGAAATGCGGTAAATAGGAGTTCCATCTACCACGCACTCCAGCTAACTTCAGCATCCATACTCAGCTAGGAGGAAGGTGCCGGGGACACTATGAACACACATGTACTTGGTTGACTTCACGTCCCGTCTCACAACCGGGTAAGATCAAATAAACAAACAGCTTGCTTGCCCAATCCCTATTGAGAGGATTTCTTGAGCTTGAACTTCCTTTTGTAGCTCCGCTCACAAGGACTTCTTTTCATCCGCAATGAAGCTTATACCACCACTTGGTCAGTAAGGCCTGATTCAAAAAAGATCAATCACCCCCTTCCCTACTTCAATGGAAAAGGGGGAATCGCCCTTTCACAGCCGCCCCTCCACAAAATTGATACCTATCCTTTCGCCTAAGATGATCACGAACGAAGACGGAGAATTGCGTAGATAGGAGGAGGAAACGAACCAACCCGGGGCCCCACCAAACAAACAAAAGGGAATGAGAGAAATGATCGGAACGATTGAGGAAAGAAAGAGAATGGCGGCCCCTTTCCTTTCGCCCAGGGGGCATCGTCGTCGGGGACAGGCTTCGAGGGTTCTTCCATATTTAGATATAGAGATAGATGATGATAGAGATCTAGATCTTTCTATAGATAGATCCTTTGATAAATTTCTATTGATCCGCTTTCAAGATCTATGAACAAGAAGAGAGATCAAAAAATAGAAAAGTAAAAAAATAGAGATGAATAGATAGGGCTGAGCCGATAGCAGGACTGGGTACGATGATGGGGCGAGAGAGGGAAAAAAACCTTCGGGATGGATCGGGAAAAGTGACCCCCGGCTCAGCCCACGACTTCCTTCCCTTCGCATAGCTCTGGTGACTCCCTTCCCCCTTTTTTCCCAGAATGAATTCGCCCGACGCGACGAATCCTGCCCTCCTGTCTTTCTTTCTCATTGAATGAACCACTGCCTGGGACGCCCTTATGCCTATGAATTCAATGATTTAAGGGCCCCGGGAGGAAACTTCGGAAAGAAAGCCTACTGGTTGTCCCCCCGGCGGTGCCCGGGCGGGCCTCGGTTCAATCTTGCCGATTACATGGCTCAAAACGAAGGGGTAAGGCCAAGTGTTCTTAAAACAAAACTCTCAGTGCACTTCGGAGCACGGTCTTCCGTTAGGTCCTTTACGGACGACGAAAGCCCCTTGGCTATACTCTACTCTTCGCCTCCGGCTGTTCTGTTCTTTTCTTTCCTTTTGGCTCGGCGGAGCTGAGCTGGGTTCCATTACACTCTGTAGGAAATGCATAGACAGTCCACGCAGCAAACCGAGGCCCTGCGTGCGCCGTACGTACCGCCTACGAATAATAGGTAGCCCCACCCCAGGCAGAGTTTGTGAGCCGTGTAATAGGCGACCATTTCGCGCGGTTCGGGGGGCACTTGAATAAGCCGCCGGCCCCCGGCTGCGTCTTTACCCCTATCCAATTTTTGGGCCAATTCCCCCTTCGTACTACCAAAAAATGAGATTCTTGCCGAATCCGAGTTTGCTGCTCCAACCATTACAAAACTAATACCTATTCTGTTTAGTACTTCAGGTGCTTCTCTAGCGTATAATGTCAATCTCGTAGCGGATCAATTCCAACGAGCCTTTCAAACTAGTACTTTTTGTAATCGACTCTATAGCTTCTTCAATAAACGCTGGTTCTTCGATCAAGTTTTGAATGACTTTCTAGTCAGATCGTTCCTGCGTTTCGGATATTCAGTCTCATTCGAAGCTTTAGACAAGGGTGCTATTGAGATATTGGGCCCTTATGGTATCTCGTACACATTCCGACGATTGGCCGAGCGAATAAGTCAACTTCAAAGTGGATCTGTTGTGCGAAGAGTGCGTTATGAACCGTGGCCGCCTACCTGCTTTGGTTGGTGGGGGCGGCTCCTCCGTTGTGGGTAAACGGGAAACCCGACTCTACGAACCCGAGGAAAGGCTGCACTGCTTCCGTAAGGGCGTTAAGACCGGAGCTTTTTGTAGTGCTAGCAGGAATGCAAGTGAATGAATCCAATCCTATCCCCTCGGCGAGGTAATACCTTATTGAAGTAGGGCACGCTACGGCAACACAGGACTGACGGGGTGGGGGCTTGCTGTCTACTTGGCGAGCCTTCACTGCCCCCTTCTGTAACTTCCCTTCTTTCGTCCGTCCACGAGGCAGTCAAAAGAAAGAGAGAAAGGGGCGGCTATAACGCAGGAGTCGTGGCGGTTGTATGCCACAAGGTCCCTATAGACAAGGGGACAAGTGAATCATCGCTTTTGGGCGCAGGCAGCCCTCTACCATCCATCCCATTGCATTCCTCTCGTAGAGTACTGTACCGTCTCAGACCAGATACATCTATGGAAAGAAAGGATTTCATAGAAAATCTTCATTTTTCTATTTTTTTGGACCCCCATGCATTCCGTTATTCCCGTAACTATGGATTGATTGTCCCTACCTAACTAAATGGTAGTGGTCTAGGGAGCGCAATTGCTAGAGCACGGGAGAATGAAGAGTAATGATTTAAGCAAGAGCAGCCGGACGGACTACTATAGTCAGTCTAGTGACTACTATAGTCTTTTCTTTCTTTGTAGTTAAGTAATAATGTTTGGTATAGCAGCCTTTCCGAGCGAGTCTCTGGGATCTCCTGTAAACCCCCATGATGTGGTAAAGGGAGGATATTAGGGGAAGCAGTGAGTGGAGATTCCCCTGCAGAGAGCCGGATGAGGGGAGTCCCTCACGTCCGGTTCGGAGGGCGGGGATATCCCGACCCTACTATCATTATGCCTTTGCAATGTTACTTGGTTCAACTCCATTTGTGACCTTTTCTCGTATGTGGGACTCTCTATCTTCTTGGGTAGATTCTAGATCGTCTTTCATTTTGTTAGTGAGCAGTTTTCTTATTAATAAGTCAAGTCAAGAATAATAAGAGAACTGTAGGAGCTTGCCAGGACGGCTTGGTAAGCAAGCTACCTGTTATGTAGGCGCCAACTCCCAGTTCTTTCTCTTCTTTCTTTTTGATTTTTTATTCTAGTTTTTATGACTATAAAGTATAGCTATGGTATTCTCGGCCAATCTGTCTATTCAACAAATAAATGGAAGTTTTCTCTCAAAATATTGACATAACATAAGAAAAAAAGGGTGTTTCGATCGGAAAGCATTGTTGTTTACCTAGGATTCTTTTCTCCTTCCCCTGGGGACCATTTGCCTAAATGCTTCGCCAGGCTGACCAGATAGATTACTTCTTTCTGCTAGCTTGCCCTAAGAACAGTTCCACAGATATCTCCAGTGCTTTTCTATTCGAAACACAAGGGCGCTAAGCAAAGAAAATTTCAATTAACGAACAGTAGGTGCTTTTTCTTCCTTGGCCCATCTCAGTGATATGTAGGCTCTCGGCCCTTACTTGAATCGTCTTTATGTTCGTCCTCCCTATAGAAAGAAAGCGATTTTATGCCCTCCCGAAGGAAAACGTTTGGGCCGACTGGAGCTCGACACGGAGCAAAATGTAGATGATCTCCGCAAATGGGCGAGGTAGGAGGACGCGGTTGGAAGTTTTTTGACACGAGGCCTTGTGCAAAAGACGAGTACTTCAGAGCCCACCAGGAAAAGGATATTGGTTCGCATCTCTATATTGATCCGCGGCGCTTCTATGAAGTTTTCCTTGTCTCCGATTTAAAAGCTGAATGGATGACTGAACTCGCTTACGCTCTTGCCACTGTTCGCTTACGATCTGATCCTTCTTTCTTCTATCACGGATGGTACGAGTTCGTAGTCCTTTGCCTCTGCTTCGCTCCCAAGTGCTATTCCTTCAACCCTTGCTTCCTATCCTAGTGAGGGGAAAAAACCTATCATTCATATCCGGAAGTGCCACGTAGGCTTTACAAAAACTAGACGGCTAGAGTGTCAACTATAAAGGTAGCCCTTAAACGAGGTTTACAGCTTTCAAATACGAGCGAGGGTATTAGAGTTTATCCCTAGGACTCCGTTCGAGTAACATCCTGATTGGGGGGGTTTGGTAGGGAACTACCTCGGGATGAAAGATGCCTAGATCACGAGGCTTATTCCTATTCCTTTTGCGAGCGCAATACTAATTGAATCCACTCCCCATGTGTGTGCTTCTGCACCTATCCGGGAAAGAAGAGTGGTGAGATATGGAATGGAAAAGGTTGGAAAAAGGGGAACTAAGAAAAGTGAAAGGCCAGGCTTGTAGCTAAGAAATATACTTAATAACACGACCCCCTTACTAAGTTTGCCTTACTCGAAAGAAGCACGAGCGTCACCCTAGCCAGCATTCTTTGGATTTAGTAGAATAAAAGCCATCTTACTCTTAGTAGAGCTCAATTCAATGCTCTAATAAGCTTGCGAGAAAGCCTAAGTGAAGTTCAGTCTCTTTTCCGTTTTTAAGCAAGTGACCATAGGGCAATGGAAAGATCTGATACGGCGTTATAGGCCTTGTAGATTGCAACTCCTTCTAAGATAAAAAAACGTAACCACGAGGTAGATTACGAATAATCCAAGCATATAAATCTTAGGGCAGTAAGCTAAGGATAGACGAAATCCAGTAAGACATTGATTTTGCAAACCATTAGTTTATATTTAATTTTCTCGATCCCCTTCTGACGGACTAAGAATACGAGAAAGTTACCAGCCGAGACACCAAAGGCGCATTTCAAAGGATTCATTTGAAACTTATACTGCGAACGCTTTCCTCAGATTCAGGAGATGTTGTTCCTCGGGCTGAGGGATAATAACAATATCATCAATGTACACCACCAATTCTCGGCGTACCATACCCTGGAATATGCTATTCATAGTCCTCCGGTATGTGGCTCCTGCATTCTTGAGACCGCATTACTCTCCACTCATAGGCACCAACTCTGGACCAGGGCATCTAAATGCGGTCTTGTTAATATCTTCTTCGGCGATTGGCACCTGGTTATACCCTGAGTGGGTATCCAAGAGGCTCAATACACAGTTACAAGCAGGCGAATTTACCAGTAGGTCAGCTATCGGCATTGGATACTCGTTCTTTGGACTGGGAAGATTCAAGTTTCTGAAGTCAACACTTCACCGCTGACTTGCCATTCTTTAATATCACAGGTTCAATATTTAGATATCCCCGGATGTAAGAAATCTAGCTTCCGCTAACTGTCAGCTATAAATAAATGCTTTAGCTTTCTATCCAGCTGCTGATGCTTACTTTGTAGTAAAGAAGGAAATGAATGGTGTTAGCACGGTAGTGAGGTCTCTGTTGCGAGTGAGGGATTATCTGTTTTGGAACATTAGAGGTAGTGGACAGCACTCATAGCTGCTCTATTTCTCAAGGATCTATGCTTCCAGTTTGGACTCTTTCTAGGTCCAGTGCGATAGAGAAGCTGGCAGTGAAGGGATTCATCCTGCAAATGTGGGCATACTACTAGCTCTGGGTAGTGCTTGCTTCATGAGGTACATACTTCTTCCGGTCTGCTCCGTTGCCGAGCTTTCATTCTCGGACACCTACATTCCCAACAGGCTAGGGGAAATACATGATGTGGGAATGATTCCCACACCTGGATCGAATGCTCTGCCAAGGTAAACCTAAACAATTAATTGAAGGAAGTGTGGCCCGGCATCGATTTCACGTGTTGGTTGCCCAACCCGATAAGTTGTTTTTGAATGATTGGGGTTAGCCAGGAGTTAGAGATGTGCTTTCTATTTCAATGAAGTAAGCAACCAAAAGAGAGTGTTAGGTCTGGGCTAAAAAATCTTCCTATTCGTACTGGAAAGAAAAGAACAAGCTGGCGGACTGATTTCGCAGAGGACCAAGAACCTCAAATTCCCCTCCTGCTGATCCCGGTACGGAAACAGAAGTTATCCGAACCGAGCACTTCTCGTCGACAGGAGAACCCGAGTGAAACCAGATAAGAGTTCGCTTTCGAAAGACGACAATGGCAAGTCTCAATCAACTGTCATTAGATCATTAGTAAACAGGGGATTGCTTTGCGTATCACGGATCGAACACACAATAGAATGCTCGAACTACACTCTCCTAGCATCAGGCCTATGGTCCATCCAAGGACAGAGCTGTAATCAGCGCCTTTCTCAGATCTTCAGATAGACAGAATTCGTCGTACACGCTTAGCCATCTCGCCCGAGGGAGCCTTCCCCATAGTCCCGGCATTTATAGTTCCGGCTAACCAAGGCACGAAAGGAAGCACTCTCGATCAAGACCTAAAAGCACACCCTCGAACTGGCATTCGAGATACCCAAAGAAAAGGATGTTTTTTTTATACAAGAGCTCCTGCCTTTCACTTTCATAGGAACCCAGTCTTGTTCGAGTCAATCTTATTGATGGTTAGAAGCAGAGTTCACGCTTTGCTCTAAACTGAGGTCTAGCCAGTAGATAGTAGAGAGGAGGGCTAAATCCAGGTTAATGTCCCGTCGCTCAATCCATCTTTTTCATAATAAGATTTGATTATATGACTCAATCCATTGAGAGAAGTGATGGATTTTATAGAGGAGATACGCCCATAATAAGTATATTGATTCCTTATATTCTTATATATACCCATAAGTTTAAATAAGATTCCGTTATTACCATAATCCAAAGATTGAGTACATTTGTTGTTTAGCAAGCTAATACTAATAGGATGTGTGTTATCATGAGGAACAGTTATATATTTACAATCATCGTTGTTGTTGTTGAACCTGTGCGATTTACCGTTAAAATGGTTTAAAACCATGTTTAACATTTTCTTTCTTTCTATACTGTCATATATGTTAGTTGGGATTTTTCTTGTATGGTTGTCACTACCCGTTGGTAATAACCGTGCTCTAGCTGTCTGACTAGAGAGCGACAACGTTAATATGGAGAGTCTATCTCTTCACTCTAGATTTTAACATCTAATGCAATTCGTTGCACACACGAAGGGAATAATATAATGAAGAAGAGTGAGAATAGTTGTGAATCAATGAGTTGATCACTAAAAAGAAGAAAAGGGAATAATATAATGAAGATAAGAAGAATTGCCGGAATGAGACTAATCTAGTAAAGGGAGAGGAAGGACTGTCCTCTCGGGGAGGATTCTCGGAAGTTAATAAGGTGGTAGCAGAGAAGAAAAGGCCAAGCTATCATATTAGGCAAGCAATGTCCCGGGCATGCGAAACAGTGGTAAGAAAGTTAAGTAGGATATCTTGACCTTTGGTGAACAAGCGTAGCGCTGTCTCGTCTTTCTTTCTTTTGTTGCCGTACTTGGTAGGCTCCTTGTCCCCTTGATTTTGATTCCGTACTTTGCCTATTCGGTATTCCGAGAGGCTGGTCGGATTGGGTTACAGCCTTGTCTGTATAGGAGTATCAGAATGCTTTACTGCCTTAGTGAAATTTGCTGCCTGTCTGGTTTGTCTGGGACAGGGTGCCTTTTGCCTATATGATTATCAGGCTTCCTTACTTATACTACTCTTCTAAACCACGTAGGGCGAGGGTAGGGAAATTCATCCCAACCAATAGCAGTGAGTTAGCTATAACTACTAGGCCTAGAGTAAAGTAGTAGGGCTTTCTGAGGAGTAAGCCTAATTCCGTTAATGCAGAAAGATCTTTCCCAGTCCCAGATAGAAGAGTACCAACCAAAGAAGCAAAAGCAAGACCTCACTAGTAAGGAAGGCACTTGCTGCCGGAGTTCAACAGGCAAATATAAGAAAAGAAGTCCTGTTCACTTCATCATCTGTGGGTTGTACTGCTTGAAGGTTCTTCTGAGGGGTAGAATTTGAATTCCTTCTTTGCTTGTGAGATAACCATTTCCAGAAACTCATATATAGAGAGCGGGTATCGGTGAAAATGGATCTTACCAGGAGTGGCATTGAATAGGCAGGCTCTGGGATGTAATCTCACTCAAGAGGTCATTTGTTGGCCCCGCCTTCACTAGACTAGAGTTTTAGGATAGGTTGGGGAACCTATACGTCAAGCCCCTACGAAGATTGAGAAAAATCGATGCACATAAGCCATCCGAAACCAGTATTGGAAAGTGTTCAGTTTCGTTTTCCATTCTGAAATGTTCATAGTAGTATAGTATGTTTTCCGTTGGGTCGACGCCATGTGATCGCTACTAAAGATAGAGTTTCCTTGGAAAAACCGAGGCCAGTTGAGATCAGTCTCCCTTTCTAGGAGCAGAGCTTAAAAAGATGGGAAATTCCAATGAATTTCGATCACAATCATGTGGTAATAATGGGTTTGAATCAGAGAGACTCGATCTGGAAACTCCTCAATGATTATAACGTGAACTCGTTGAAGAGAAGGAGACAAGCAGAAATAGACGCTTTTTTTGAACCATTTGAGAGGGCGCAGCGTATCCGTTTCAATAACTGGCAGAACGGAATAGAGTTGTTAGATGGGGCTGAATGGAGGAACGGCGATATAGTTATCCCTGGAGGCGGCGGACCAGTAATTTCAAGCCCCTTGGATCAATTTTTCATTGATCCATTATTTGGTCTTGATATGGGTAACTTTTATTTATCATTCACAAATGAATCCTTGTCTATGGCGGTAACTGTCGTTTTGGTGCCATCTTTATTTGGAGTTGTTACGAAAAAGGGCGGGGGAAAGTCAGTGCCAAATGCATGGCAATCCTTGGTAGAGCTTATTTATGATTTCGTGCTGAACCTGGTAAACGAACAAATAGGTGGAAATGTTAAACAAAAGTTTTTCCCTCGCATCTCGGTCACTTTTACTTTTTCGTTATTTCGTAATCCCCAGGGTATGATACCCTTTAGCTTCACAGTGACAAGTCATTTTCTCATTACTTTGGCTCTTTCATTTTCCATTTTTATAGGCATTACGATCGTTGGATTTCAAAGACATGGGCTTCATTTTTTTAGCTTCTTATTACCAGCGGGAGTCCCACTGCCATTAGCACCTTTTTTAGTACTCCTTGAGCTAATCTCTCATTGTTTTCGTGCATTAAGCTCAGGAATACGTTTATTTGCTAATATGATGGCCGGTCATAGTTCAGTAAAGATTTTAAGTGGGTTCGCTTGGACTATGCTATTTCTGAATAATATTTTCTATTTCATAGGAGATCTTGGTCCCTTATTTATAGTTCTAGCATTAACCGGTCTGGAATTAGGTGTAGCTATATTACAAGCTCATGTTTCTACGATCTCAATTTGTATTTACTTGAATGATGCTATAAATCTCCATCAAAATGAGTAATTTCATAATTGAATAAAAACGAGGAGCCGAAGATTTTAGGGGGCGGGAGAAAAGGTCAAGTCTAAGCGACATATGGCACGAAAAGGAAATCCAATTTCGGTAATCCGAAGCCCACCTTACCTTAATCCATTTTCTTGAGGATCTTGCATTTGTTCGTTCTCTGCCGACCTATTGTTTCCATCACTCCTGTTGCTTCTTCCTTTCTCTATCCAACCCGAGCTCTATCGCCCATGGCTGAACTCTTCTCTGCAGCCTCATCGCCAACAAAAGGTCCACATCCTTCAATCGGCATGTACTATGGAATGGCTTTAATGTTTCTATATCCGGAAGTAGGGAATCTCGTGCTTGCATATCTAAATCTAAGTTTTGAGACAGACCTTTCATGGGTTCAAAGAAAAGAAGAGTACGAGTGGGTGATGTGATTGACTAATAGGAAAGTGATAGGAGTTGTGATCGGGTTTCTTTCTTTTTTTGCCAAGGATATTCTTATTCACTGCTCAGAGAAAATGAAAAAAAACAAACTAGGATTCTTCCGAACTCAACTCCGTGGCCAAAACCATCTTCTCACTCTGACCCCCACATATCAGATCCCAGATGCATAGGAAAAGCGGTATCAAGAATAGTAGTATAAAGAAAGATAGTACAGTACTCAAGTAAATGAATTCGCCTAAGGATCGATGGAAAGATCAAGGTCCCCGTGAAAAAGTAGATACTAGATCGATATGATACTCTCATCTCTGGAGTAACTTCTTCCATTATGCTGATCTCTAGGTCCGTTCCATCATCATCGTAATAGTATGGTCCCAGGTGTCCGAGCTATAGATCAAGATCATATTTAGTCACATTTCTACCGGTGCACTTCTCATGAAATAATTCCCTTTCCAAGGAAAGGAAAACAAGAACTCGAATACTCGTAATAGCGATCCCGATCCACCTACTTTTTTCTATTCTTTGATTCGAAACGTGCTAAAGCACAAGCCATTTTTATGCATGGGGCATAAGAGTGGACAATCTATGTTATCGAAGGAAGTAAATAACAACACTTCAGCGTTTAGGTCTACCTTCAGTAAACCAATAGTTTTGCAGCATTGGAATTTGAGTTGGCCAGGTAAGGTCCTCTAAAAAGAAAAGAAGAAACTACTTAGAATAGATAAATGCCATTGGTTTTCTCGTACTATACGATCTTTTTTTGTTTTGTTTTTTGGCCATGATTGTGCTGCTCCTGTGAAGGCTAGTGGGAAAGCTCACCGTTCGTTGTGATGAGTGGGGGCCTTGTATCTGTATTCGGATCAGCTCCTTAACAGAGTTTCCTGCTTGAACCCTGGCTGGGAGCTGGGAGAGGTGTCCCACTACAGGTGCAAATAAACCATTTGACCTTACAGGGGAAAGGAAACAAACCACTCAATAATCGGTAGAAATTCCTCCTACTGAACAGCTTTCCTTTTCTCGCCTTAACTACTACTTCAAAGCAAGGCGGAATATCACGGGATAGGAATGAAAGAACTTCTTACTCAACTTTCTAGCTATATAAAAATAGTTAGCAATATGAAACGAGTAACTTAAGCCCTAGTAAAAGGCTACTCTTTGAATCCCCTCTTTAAGGCATATAAAATTAGTACTCTTCCTGAGCTAGCTTAAGCATATCTTGAGCGAGTGAGTTGTATTTCCCTCCATCAAGTTCTAAGCGATCAAATAAGGTCCTTGCTCTCGAGCCAATGCCAATACCAATAGAGAGGGTCTAAACGAAGGATTCAAAGGAGGTTACCGGTTAAGGGCAAATGCAATCTCTAAGCCAGTTGGAGAAGAAAGGTAATCAAAGAAAGTTTCAGTTGGACTTACCCTGCCAACCCTACCCTAATTTCATACCCTGCGGTTTTCGTTCCTCTATTGATATTTCGTTCCTCTCCTTACGTCGAGCGACCTGGATTATTCTGAGCACTTCGCACTTCAGAAAATCGTATAAAAATGTGTG
>JXWR01001535.1_pt1 | contig 11473 bp, 8 predicted proteins | sample 315541 | NCBI WGS metagenome assembly JXWR01 (sample SAMN03273951, study PRJNA271842) | soil metagenome | isolation source: rice field ambient CO2 | place: India: CRRI Experimental farm Cuttack,Odisha-753006 | collected 2013-12-17
AAAAAAAAAAAGAAATAAAATGAAAATAAAAATAAAAAAGGTTCTGCAAAAAGACTCTACAATTAAATAACTCTACGATTAGTACACCAAATCCTCTTAACCTGGGTCCAGTCACCATGCACCTTTTTTTTTTTTTTAAAAAATTCTTCTACACTAATCTACTGAGTTGTCATTAGCTCTTGACACCCCCCTTGTGGCCATTTAGCTAGAAGCATAATGTTCCAAAACTCCAACATCATTCTCACACACGCACATATATTATAATGAGTTGTGAAGTTCCAACAGGTCTTTGCAGTTCATTCTGCTATCCCTAAACGGCCAAATTCCTGCCTGCAATAATTTCACGTTTGATAGATTTTGCTGGCCAAAATTGAATTTTCCAATATTCCAATGTTCTGTGCTAATAGTAGTTTGCAAGATTTTCGGACTGTAACCGAATTAAAGCTTTTTAAGTCATGATTCGAAAATAGCATATATTCAAAGGAAAAATCGTAGACAACAGGTATAGCGTAGAGATATATTTTATATAAAGAAAATATAATGAGGGTAGAGCGGAAATTTTAGTCCAAAAGAGAAGCTGAACAAAGAAAGTAGACGGCAAACTAAGATCCAAAATTATAAAACAACCTTGAAAAGTATCAGGCGGCAATTGGCGCTTCTTGGTTTTCCAACGACATCAATGTATCCCTACCAAACAACTTTACTTCTTTCTTTGTATGTCTACTTTTCTCATTCAAGAATTTCCCTTTTTCTTCATCCCATTCTTTGAAAGTGACTCTTTTGCCGCCATCACCATTGTAACCTAATCTTTGTAGCTTAGGCGATTGCAAACTTTGTGGATCAATAAAAGTAGTCAATGATGGATCACAAAAATAGATTATTGTGCTACGTTGATATCCGGCTTGATCTTCTGGAGGGGTGGTGACTCTGTGAATCAGAGATTTAAAATAAGAACCAGACAAGTACTTGAAAGCGTCACCGATATTTACCACCAAGGCATTTGGAGTATGTGTCACGTATTTCCATTCATTTGTTTCATGCTCTCTAATTTGAAGTGATACAATAGGTTGAGAAAGAATAAAAGTTAATGCAGTGGCATCAGTATGACCTCGTAGCCATGTGCCATTTGTTTTCTCTTTGTATTCTTCATCCACTGGATGATACATCAAAAATCTACCAAACCCACCACCACTATTCTCAATATCATTATTGATTACTTGGAAGTGGTTTTGCCAAAGTTGGCCCTCCGGTAATTCCAAAATAATATCGATCAACAGCAACACTTTTCTCAACACTTCATAATGCAAGTGCTTGAAATAGGCATTGATCTCGTCCAAGTGGTACTTGACAAATTCAGGGTACTTTATTTGGTGGTAAAAGATATCATCATGTAAGAAATGACGCACGTTGAAAAACTCAACATTATCACGTTTATCGTTTTGATAAGTCCAGTGACCTCTTGGCTTGTAACCAGTTCCTCTAATAACTCCCAATTCGCGGTCTTGTTCCTCGGGAATCTTGAAAGTTCCAGCCACATTTTGTTTTTTGGTGTTGTCATCAAGTTCAAAGATAGCTTGTCCTACTGCTTTAAGACGCTCTACTTGTTCAGTATCAATCCCGTGGCCTACTAGTTTGAAGAAACCGTAAGTGGTGAGAGCCACTTCAAGTTGAGCTGCTAGTTGTTTGCGGCTCGCAAGTCCTTCTGGTCCATCAACAAATTTGGAGAGATCAATAGCTTCGAGCTCAATGACGCTGGATGGTGCAAGCTCAGTGGTGTTTGGCGCTTCTATGAAAGGTCTGACATTGTGAATTTTGTCAATTTTAGCCTTTTCAGTAGGATCAAGATAATGGCTGAGATCAATGGGCATTTTTTTATCTTTTATTTTTTGAGTTTTTGAAGAAGATATAGCTAGTAACAGTTCAAGATGGTTTGAAGAATGCTAAAAACTAGTTTTGAGACTACAGATTGGGTAATAATGAAAAAATTGAAGAATCAGTTACAGCTCGCAATAATAATGAAAGACAAAAACCATATCTGCGACTTGTGCCCATCATCTTTCTTCTATATATACATGCTGCTCTGTAGTGGTTCACAAAAAAGTCACCTCATGTATGTTGCCATAACTGATCGGTGCTCAATCTCACATGCAATGTTGCGACGCTCTGTGTTTCCGCTGTGGCGCTCTTCGATCGAGAAAACCGTTTTTTTTTTTTTTTTTGTTTCTCGGAACGCCGTTTTGTTTGCCGCTTTGCGCTGCTGAGTACACAGCAGCGCAGGTCTCCAGCCACGATGCATGTTGAAGAATTTTTTATATCTTTTGCAGGTCGATAACTACGACCGCCTTACTCCTATGGCAAACCTGTGTCGTCGGTAAGAAAATTTATAAAAGAAGAATGCATAAAATTAACCCACAAAATGTAGAATATTTTGTGGGTTAGTTTTATGCATCCTTTAGCACACACACTTAACCCTTATGGTGCTATCTATTTTTCCTGCTTTTTTGTTCAAAGTACTGTACTTCTTTATTGCATAAGTTTTTCTGCATAAGTTTTTTATGATTCTGATATAATCTTTAGCCATCAGAAGAGTCACAGAATTTTATTCCTATAATTAGCGTAATTACTTTAGGTTTCTAGTTTCCCTTTTCCAGAAATTTTCCTTATGCAGAATGTTTACATTTATAGGACATAAACTTTCCCTTTCAGAATCTGTACTGAAGTTATATCATTTCATTGATCCGGTGCTCATAGAACACACTACTCGCCGGACAGAAACAATGCCTCAAGTGTTAAAAGAAACCAACTTATTCAAGCCAATTACCATTGGTAGCAATGTTCAGCTCCAGAACCGTGCAGTGATGCCGCCTCTCACGAGAACCAGAAGCCAACCAGATATTCATGTGAAAGACTTGACTAAAAACAACACTCCTTTTGAGAGTGCCAGTGATGGTGTTTATTTGGAAAAAGAGTCAGAGCAACTAGCCAAGGAATTGAATAACCCATTGCCGAGCTTAACTAACTAAGCAGGAAATCAAACATTATGTTGAGGAATGCTCCACTGTTTCTGAAAAGGCAGTCAAAGTTGCTGGCTTTGACATTGAAAACGAAAGCACTTCTCTTGTTTATTTGAGCATCATTGAACCAAGAATTAGTGCTGAACAGACGGTTAAGGTTGAAAATGCGGTTGGTAACGGCGAATGGGTTTTTGAAATTTTCAAAGGCCCTGTTGTGAGAGAACTGGTAACCATGCTAGCAAGTATGAGCACAATTACTATGCCTTGGTCAAAGATGTACAAAGAAAAAGATCGTACTTTGGTTGGTATTGGTAGACCATTAGCTTAATATTAGAAGACATTTACGATGGAGAATGAGTTTGAATTTCTATAGAAGACTTTTTTTTTTCTTTTTTTTTTCTTTTTTAATATTGTCTCGTAAATAAATATAAATTTTGAAGAATTTGAAAAAAAAAAACATTATGATGCAAACATTGTAAGCTCTGAATGTCTAATTACAATGTTTTTTTCACTCGCATAGGCTGAAAAATACCATTTTATGTAATTTATTTGAATAATCAAGAAGAACTTATACAATTAAGCAAAATAAATTAGAAGGGGATAGTCTATCTTACATATAGACTCAAGAGTCAAAACTAAAGATATTTATAAAAAAGCCTTGTATGTATATTATTCTTTTCGGTAAAAAAAAAAGTATTGGAATATAAAATATAGAAGAACGCCAAATGGTAGGAATTTGAGCTTCATTAGTTTTTAACATGACCAGCACGCATAAAAACTAATTTTGCAAACATTGTTGAAGAAATCAAAACGTGAAGTAGAACAGAAAAATGCAAGAAATGAAAAAAAATAAAAAAAATACAAAATTCAATGACTAGGAGAAAGAAAAGTAATAAAGATAGAAAAATGTAAACTAAGCAAGTAAGCCAGACATCACCAATGCAATGAAAGTCAAAGTCATGCCAGCACTTGAGCCTTTTCTCGAAAAATTGGCACCATTAGCATAAGAAGTAGACAGAGAAGAAGTATTGCCAGTCACATTACTCACAATGCTACTATTCAAAAGCTTAGTGAATGAAGAAATAGTATCTCTCTTTTTAATACTTCCGTCAACCCATTTTTGTAGCTCTTTTGGATAACTCACTGTCTTTCCTGTGCTGAGTTTCAATTTATCCCCATCTTTGACAACTTTCACATCGCTACCAGAATTACCAGCCTCATAATACTTACCGCCAGTATAATCTTGCACTGAGACACTTTTCAACTCACTTTTGTACTTGTTACTGTCATCATCACTACTGATTGATTCAATCATGAAATTCACAGTGTTTGGGGTTGTTGGCCAATTTGCAATATCCACTTGATTGGTCAAGGTATCCTTGAGCAAAATCTTGTAAATTTGGTCATCTACCAACCAGGTAATTTTCTCGTTGGTCCAAATGATACTGTACTTGTGGAATGCTTCACTCAAATTGGTGGTTCCCAATACCTGAATAATATCTTTATCATAATGAGTACCATTGTAAGATCCCATAATTTGATTTGGTTTGTAACCGCTAACAAGAAGTCCAGTGCCTGAATGAGCAGCACTAAGCTTAAACGACGTAAGTACTGGCCCAGCAGCAACTTTAGCAACCCAGTCAACCTGACCGTATTGCAAACCAAAATTACTGGTGATAATACTATTGGTGTTGTCTTTGGAACTTGGTTGAATGGTGCATACGGCCAGATCAGAAGAAAGTGAAGCTTTGGAACCAGTTCGGGAGAAAACTTTCCATGGTTCACTGCTTTTGGAATTTTTTGAACTGAAAGAAAAGCTGCGCTTGTTTGTGGTACCTAGGCCAAATGAATAACTGGTGAAATCACTTGATGCCGAAGTGATACTAAAGAGGCACAATGAAAATAGGAAAAAAATTGCAATCATATTTGGTTTGGATATTAGGTTTATTGTTAGAGTAGTTTGATTGACAGATATGAAGACAATACTCCAAAAAGAAGAAAGTTACCTACTCTTATAGGAATGGCAAACAACTAAATCTAGCAATGTGCACATCTTGTGTAGCCTTTTGCATGCATTGCGATTAACTTTGCCAGAATGCCTTCTTCATTTTTTAACGATTATGGATTTCTACTAGTCCTGGGCATTAGCAATTGGTTAAAGCAAGTGTATTCCAAAAATAACTTGAGATATACCCGAATTTACAGCTAGTCTAAGTTAATTCAAAACTAGCATTTTACTATATAGTAGATTGCGGTATATAGATTTAGGCTTAGGATGCTTGCATGCAGACAGCCGGCAATGTAGGGCTTATACCGCTCATGGACCCATAGCGCAGGAGAGGTTTTCAGCGATGTTGATGCCCTGCATGTATCTCGGATTAGCAAAACACGTCTTTGCGGGTGTACCTCAAGCCACTTTTCTTTTTGCAAACTATAATTTCTTTAGCCTATGAGTTTCTAAAACTAGTAGTTTTACATGACATACATTAAGAGAAGTTATAAAGGTGTTGGTGACTGGTGCGTGCATCGGATTCACTTCAGTGAACACCTGTGCTATTATAGCCAGCATCTTATTATGAAACCACTACATAGCTCACAACAAACTTGCCTAAAAAAGGGAGTTTAGAAAGACAAATAATGAAATGAAATTCAAGTTTCTGATATAATTTATGTAGACAAAAGCTCTATCTGGTCAGCGGCCTATTTTATAAGTATTTGAAATGTAAAATGTAAAAGAAGCACAATGCTTGACGAGGTGAGGCTGTAATGTTAATTGCTGGGTATTTTGAGCGCAATGAGCACAACTGACATACTGGTTTCAAAACAGCAAAATATTGAATGAATTTGAGAAAAAAGGAGCAACAAAGCTTGAGAACAAGAATAAGGATATCGGGAGAAAGTTTTAAGAATGAAGAATAAGTGCAGGGACTAAAGCCAATTATATAATAGCACTAGCGGTATAAAAGGGACATTATAATGACCATTGGTGTGAAAATCAATGCCATTTTTGCTCTATGGTCCAAACAAGACGAAAAAATATAAAGCATTAGAACTGAAAAAAATAGTAACAGAAAAATGCATACAGCTTAGTTGACAAGCTCAATGTCAGATTCAAGGGAGTATTGAACTTGGCCAATACTAATCTTGTAGCTTTCCAAATCATAGTAGACATAAGCGCTTCTCAAGAAGGCATCACCCAAAATGTAATAATCTTCACCAGAATCAACGAACCCTACCAAACAAGTAGAACTAGTGGATGTAGTTTTGTAAAGAAGGTCCTTGAATGGAACAGTTATAGTAGCGCCATTATCAAAACTGAATTGGAAATCTTCACCTTGAGTGTCACATGGAGCAGTATAGCCTTGAAGAGCAGAGCTGTAAGTACCGTAACGAGATCCCACTGCAGTAACGACATCAGAAGGAGCATAAACTAAAGTAGTACCGGAGTCCAATAAAGCAGGAGAAGATCTGTTACTGAATGAGTTTTGACTACTAGCAATGTTGTTCAAGTTAATGAAAAAGGCCACTGGATCACCAGTGACGGCATCGCCACCATCATCAATCTTAACGAGATCCAATTGGGTCAACTTATCGCCTGTGTATTTTTCATGGTCAATAGCACCAAAAAGCACTGAACCGGAACTAGCATTTTGAGCATTTAAGTATAACGAATAAGCAACTCTCTTAATGATCCCTTGATTTTTCAACTGGTATGGGTAGTTATCATAAGTGAATCCACTGGAAGAACTGCTGTAGGCTCTTCTTTTACTAGCTTCATTGCCCTTCAATCCAATTCCCAAAATTCCTGAACCGGCAGTTTGTTGGGTAGCATCGCCAAAGGTCAAGTTTTCCACTTTGATATTACCAAATTGTACTGTTTCGGTGGCCCAGTCACCTTGAGCACCTGTTCCATCACCATAACTGACATGAAACCCGTCTTTGTATTTTTGATAAGTCAGAGACTTGGAGTTGTTATAAGTACCGTAATCAGATTGAGTGCCTGCAGCTGGAACCCACAAATCACTAGATCCGGTGTCTACGGCAACTTCAACTTTTTGGCCTGGTGTACCGATTTCGATTTCAGCAACATACATGGAGTATTCATTTTCCAAAGTCAAAGAGACGTTCTTGTTTTGGTTAGCAAGCTTTTGTCTAGTTGAGGAGCCTTTATGGTGAGGATGATTAAGCAATGATGATTTGTGGACGCTGAAATCAATTTTCAATTTAAGAAGTTCAGCCAAAGTTTCGCTGATAGAACTGGCTTCGGAACCAAAAGAGCCAGAACTTGGGGTTGCGGTTGCAAAGGAGTTGACACCATTTTTGAAAGCGTCAAAGGCATTTTCAATACTGCCGGCAATATCAGCGGAAGCAGCAATGGAAGCAGATGGTGATGGGGCAACAACAGTTGGGGCAGCTAAGGCAGGGGCAGCGATAACTGAAGCAGCAATAGCTGCAATGGAAGTAAACGAAAGTTGCATGGTATGGGAGGTAGGAGGAGGACTAGATAAACGAATGTATGCCTACAGAAGAGCCAAAGGAAAACCGAGCACTCCAAAAACAAAAACCTACAACCGAGTACAAGGCAATACACATTTTATATATTAAAAAAGAAGAAGTACACCCAAAGGCATAGACATCTGCTACACAACAGCTGTTTTGTTCATCCGTGGATATAGCAGCATTCTCACAACAATGTCTAAAGCGCGATGCATGTATTGTTTCTATTGTCCATGTTGCCAAATCAGGAAGGCGCATTGCAGAATATAGCAACAATTCTGGCTAAAAAAAGATTTTTTAGGCAGCGTGAGAGACCCTGAATCTGGGTCGGGTAAGCGCCTAAAAAGGCAACAAAGGGATCAGGTACACAAAATCAAAAGAGTGCACCATTGTTCAGGTATAACAACAGCCCTTGTAATTGGCTGGTAGAAGTATTTTTATACACCTGTCTCTTGGCAGCCTAACCGTGGTGCATTATGTATTGGTATTAACATTAACAATTACACCGCCCCTGGATTAGGTAAAATGCTACAAAACCTCAGCGATTAGGTATTATATTACGATATATCCAGTATTAGCTAATATATTAGTAATAAATTGACCGGTCAGTCTAACATTCTCATTATAATGCGCTATTAGTTCTTCTTGCCAAAGAGCTTGTCCATACCGCTAGCAGTGTTATTCAAAGTGGTTTCAACATAATTCTTCTTGATTTCTAAAGCCTTAATCTCATCCTTGATTTCCTTGTTTTCACTTTCAATTTCTTTAACATAATCACTGGTTTCTACTTGCAAAAATGCCTTCCCTATGCCCTTCCATACATGTTTCAGCAGCACTTGAGAATTGCTTTGAGAAGAGTCTTTATTATTACTATTACCACCATCTTGAAGTTCTTCTAATGTAAGATCATTGAGCTTAAGGTTATTATTGCGGCGCTGAAGTTGCACATTGACCATTTGGTATTCTGCCTGGTTTTTGCGGAGCGAGATGTCCATCTCCGAAAGGAGCTAGTAAAACAGGGTTAGTAAAATGTTGGCGGTGCAGCGTGTAATCTTAAAGGATAGTGTACACTGAAACATACCTTTTGTAGAGCTTGTGGATTGACTGACATATTGATGAGGGTGATTGTACTTGATGGGGGCAAATTGGCTTGATTTAGTTAGCAAGAAGAGCAAATGAGTCCCTCAGTGAATCCAAACGCCAAATGGCTCCAAAGGCAATAATAACATACAAATATCAGCTTCAATGTCGAAGATGAAAAAAAATACCGTATGCACGTGATCAATATTTTTGATCGTTAAGGAAAGAAAAAAAAATTTAAACATAGTAACAGTGAAAAAATATGCCGAGACGTATGGCACCAGACATTTCAACATTGAGTAATTGCAAAAAGGTTATTGAAACGTTCCATCAAAGTAACAATATAAACACTATAGCATCACAATAATGAGCGCCGTTCCAAAGACTAGATTAGCTAAGCAATTTGCACTCATAAACCAAATATCCTTCCCAAGCAACAGATCAGCAGCAGTGAAGTTTTCTCCTCAGTTGGCTAAAGTTGAATTAATCTTCAAAAAGAAAAACTATGGCGGCCACATGGGGTTGAGAAAATTTTGGCAAACATATTTACCTACTTTGAAATTCTATAATGAAGAGTTGCAGTTTTCTGTCAAAAGAATCAGCCTTAGTGAGGGAGTCAAAGATAAAGAAAAGGCTTTGCAGTTGGAAACAGATAGAGAATTAGTGGAAAAATGCCCATCGAAAATAGTATTGCAATATGGTATGTTGTCTTTTTACAGAGAAACGGAAGTGTCTTTATCATATTCATGTTCTGATGCTGTTCCAAGTTTATGGACTATAGCCTTTTGAGTATGGTTTTACTAACGAAAATCTAGCTGATGCCAAGAAAGTTGAACTCGATTGCAAAAATAAACATTCTGATGAGATACTAAGTGAATTAATAAAGATCTCAAAGGCCGAAAAGGTGCCTGAGGCCGAACTTGTCAAATTCAACAACAACGAGTATTAGATTTGGTTATTTAGTTCAGCAAAGTTGAGGAATTTTCAGGGTTGATGTATGTTGTGTTATTCTTGAAAGATAGGCCAATGTATATGTCAAGCTTGAACACAATAGATTTTTATGCACTATCATTATTACGAAATGAAAAGGCTGCTTGGCATTTGATTACACACAGTGATGTAAAATGTTGAAAGATAATTTTCTTTTGATTTATGTGGTCTCAATTTTGCATCGCTCGGGAGTGTGCTTGTCTTATTTTTTTAATGTGCGGGGGATGATTTCTTTTTTTCTTTAACAGTATGGTTTTCGTGTCATGCTGATATGAAAATGTCTTTCTCACTTTTCTGTATTTTTTTTGTCATCTTGTATTTAGTTTATCATATCATTAAACACGTTTGTTTTCATATTTGAGTTATTAATAGTTTTTGAATTATATTGCATCTACCTCAGCAATCATTCGATATGAATAAAGACTTACGAATATAGATGTTCGCTGAGCTTTATATCTGCTGAAAACCGTAGCTTTACATGTTAAAATAAGCTACAACGCAGAATCATCTGCCAGCATAAACCAAATAATGACATTAGGTTGTATTGAGTCATGATATATACAAGAAATGAAAAAGGAGAACACCACGGACAAATAGGGAAAGAGTAACAGGCACCAGCCATGTTAAAATGTATCATACAAAACAAAAAATTGATAAGCGTTAATATGCGGAAGTGTAAGTATTGAATTTTTTTAGCGGAAACAGTTTGCAGAAATTTCATATCTGTCTGCTATAATGAAATGTGTTACAGACGGTTGAATCATTATCCATCGATAACGTACCTATTTTAACAAAGATCTCTAGAAATTTTTTAAGAGGTTTAATACTTTAACTTTCTTGAATCCTTAGATAACTTTTGGAGCCAACGTTGCAATTTTGGCAAAGCTATTTTTAACTTCTTTGGCAACCACTCCAGATATTCTCGTACCAATAGGATCATTGTTATTCTTGTTGATCAACACACAAGCGTTGTCTTCGAATTTGATGAAACTGCCATCATTGCGTTTGAAATTTTGTTTCTGTCTAACCACAACAGCATGAACAATGTCACCTCTTTTCACTCTGTTAGATGATGAAGCCCCAGTAATAGATGAGGTTATTGGTTTGGCCTTTTGAATCACCACCACCACTTTGTCGCCAAGTTGGGCATTGTTGGTTGGTGCTTTACGAAGCACCTTGATACACTCGGCTAGCTGAGCGCCGGAGTTGTCGATGACTTTGAGCATAGATTTCAAGTAGATCATATTGTATGGTTGGTATGCGTATTTGTGAGTGGTGATGCTGTCAGATATACCAATAATCTCCTAGTTAGGCGGTATTTTGAGTGAAATTTTTTTTGATGTCTTTGGTGCTTTTGGTGTTTCTTGATATGGTTGAGAGCGCGGGCGCTCAGTGCACATGACCCGAAGTCAAGATCTCGTTACTTTCAAAGAAGCGAAGAGGATACTGCGCATCGAGAACTCATTGGCGCCAATTCAATATATTTATATCCTCGCCAGCAGCACTGCCAGCAGCACCGCCAACAGCAAAGAAACACCAGATATCATCACAAACTGCCAATAGTCGGATGCTCCCATGAAGTTTCCTAACATCAGAAAGATATTCTCATCATTCAGAACTGAGGAGGAGGAAAGAGTCTACTCCAGAAGAGCCGTATGTGGTATTATTGCTTGACGCTAAGCGCCGAGTTTCTGGCGTTTATGCTTGTGAGATACGACTGCCACTTTTTTTAACACCCAAGACGTCTTTACTAACTCAATTGATTACAGTTCTTCAACTTTTTGGGGTTTCTTGGGACATGTGTCTTGTTTTCCTTTTTCTCCCAGCGCTTGGTTATCAAATATAACGTTTGAGTCCGCAGCTGTCTGCTCTAAGGAGCTGATAAAAAAGAA
>JXWR01007629.1_pt1 | contig 11470 bp, 7 predicted proteins | sample 315541 | NCBI WGS metagenome assembly JXWR01 (sample SAMN03273951, study PRJNA271842) | soil metagenome | isolation source: rice field ambient CO2 | place: India: CRRI Experimental farm Cuttack,Odisha-753006 | collected 2013-12-17
TCGTCATCTCTGACAAAGTTGGAATGGTCACCCAGTAGGGCGTCTCTTATCAACACCTCGTAAGCCTCTGGAATCCAAAAGTCTTGGTACCTGCTTGCGTAAGTTAGATTCAGATCTGTGACTTGGGTAGCATTTGACAGACCAGGGGTCTTAGCATTAAACTTTAGGTACACAGCGGCATCGGGCTGCACCCTGATGACCAGTTCGTTATTTGGAATGTCTTTGAAGACACCCGATGCGACCGCTTTGTACTGCAGTCTGATCTCCACCTTGGACTCATTCAAAGCCTTACCGGCACGCATCATGATGGGGACGCCCTCCCAACGCTCGTTTTCGATGTTGAAAGTCATTGCTGCAAAAGTGACACATTTAGAGTCCTTGTCTACAGTGTCATCATCCACGTAGGCGGGCTTAGACCCGTCCTCAGATTTACCGTACTGGCCCAAGAGGACGTCGTCCGTGTCGATGGGGGCCACGGCCTTTAGAACCTTAACCTTTTCGTCACGAATAGATTCCGGGTCAAACGACACCGGTCTTTCCATAGTCAAGAGAGTCATGATTTGCAACAGATGGTTCTGCATCACGTCTCTGATTATGCCTATAGAGTCGAAATAGCCGCCACGGCCTTCGGTGCCGAACCTCTCTTTAAACGAAATCTGAACGCTTTGAATGTTGTCTCTATTCCACGAGGCATTCAAAAACTGGTTACCGAACCTCAAGACTAAAAGATTCTTGACCAACTCTTTACCCAAGTAATGGTCAATTCTGTACAACTCTTCTTCTTTAAAGAGGGGCCCCAGGTTTTTTTGCAGCTCCCTGGCAGAGGCCAGGTCGTGGCCGAAAGGTTTCTCTACGATTACACGGGTGATGCCATTCTCTGCGTACACACGACTCTTGATCTGCTTGGCCACCGTCAAAAAAACGCTTGGCGGCAAGGCCAGATAGAAGAGACGGTGTGGGACATCGACGTTGGCACTTTTCTCGAATTTCTCGATCTGCGTTCTTAATTCGTCGAAGCCTTCATCTGTGTCGTAATTTCCCGAAATGTAGCTGACCATCTTGAAGAACTGTTCGACCTTAGAATCATCGGCTTCACCGTGAGGTTTTTTCAAGTGGGGTAGGACACGGGACTTCAGGTCCTCCATGGACAATTTGGAACGGGCATAACCGAAGATCTTGGTAGATGGATCAAGGTAACCTTCTCTGAAAAGCCCAAATAAGGCGGGAAAAGTCTTCTTCTTTGCCAGATCACCTGACGCACCAAAGACAGATATGACGGTATTTTTTTCGAATTTGACGGGGCCTTCACTCATCTTGCCTTATGTGGTTTTCTATTCTATTGGATTTACTCTTTCTGTCTATACAGCCAATTGGAGAGGGGGAAGGGGGAGAAGGAGGGGTGAGTGGAGAAAAGGGAGAGAGGGGCAGGAGGAAGCCACTTTAGGTGTTATGTGTCGGTATATAGATGAACCCACAGTTTGCTTATATATGGGATAGCCTTGGCGAGTTTTCCGTACATTGAAGAATTCGCCACCCTTAGAAAAGGGGCCACCACACCTTGAGCCAAAAATCCCACATTAATAATATTCCATTTTTTTTTTAGTCATTTTTTTTTTTTTCCGTCTTTCTTCCTCCTCCGGCCGAGCCGAAACCGGGCTTTTAGCACCGTTGGAAGCTTGTATCTCCGCGTAAGACCGCCGGAGTATGCATCTTATAGCGGTTTTTCCAGTTCTTTTCCACTATTACGTGGTGCTGCCAGTAGTGCTACTATTATTGTTGTTCTTGCTATTATTTAAATGTCACTATGTACTTGGTACACACAGTTTGTGGTGATTTCACGCTTATGTACACGGGTGCAAAACTACACCTTACTTACCAGGTGCTCCCAACAGAGACGAGATCCTTTTCGACGGCCTGCTTGACGGGCGCGAAGACGTACTCTAGTGAAAGCGGGCGGGCTGCCGCCTCTTCTAGCTTGGGTCCCAGGGTTAGAGGATCTACCATTGCTAGCTCCTCTCCGTGACGCTTATTCAGTGTCTGAACCAACTGCTTCCGCTTGAGACTGTTTTGCTCGCCATTGAGTAGGCCACCACCGTTCATGCATGCACCCGGACACGCGTTTACCTCGATGTAGTCCGAGTGGTAGGGATCGGCCGTGGCGGCCGCCACGGCCGCCATCTCGCGTGAGTTCGCCTTTGGACCTGTTCGTCTCTTCCGCAGAGCGGTGATGTTCCTCTTGCGCTCTGACCCGGAGCCCGAGGTCAGTTTACGCACCAGATTTTGGATGTTTCTAAACCCGGAAAGCTCACTGGCGGCGGCTATTATGCGATCATCGTGCAGCAATCGGTACTCGACAATGTCGCTGTTTCTACCCTCCAGAACCATCATCTGACTTCCTGGGTGTAGTCGTTGGACAGCCGTTACGTACTGGTAGGCATAGCCACCACAAGTGCCTCCCAGATTCGACGCCCAGTGGACTCGCGGGTCCCATCCCGGCGGTGATAGCCGCCCATATAAACTTGTGTCCTCAGTAAGAAACGACTTGAAGTCTAAATTCAACTCTTGTAACATTGTCACTATTTCACGTGGCGTAATGACACAGTCAATCCCATCGCCAAGCGATTCTGGCCTTGACGCTTCTAGTTTCTTGTCAAAACATGGCATCAGCGACAGATGGTAAAAGGACTCACGCGCGATAGCGAGACTCTCGAACGTAGCTCTGATCAACGAGCCCGTAATTTGCTGAGGCGACTTGACATTGAGCAGCATAGGCGCCAACTGCGGTTTGGTCTTTTCCGTGTATATAAGAAATCCCGGACACACAGCAGATAATAGAGGCTTGCGGTCCGCACCGGTATTTTCTTTTTGTTTCTTATGCGCAATGATCTTCTCTACGGTTTTGCTAATCGATATGATTCTGCCCATCTCCGTTCCAACCATGTACTTGCACTGGAAATGCTTTTGGAAAAAATTCATCAAACACAAATCGGCCGCCTCCAATGTTAAGCCGTAGTACTGCGCAAGAGATAGTCTGCATTGTGGCGAGACACTCACAACGAGGAATTTGTCTTGCTGCTGCGAAAGCTTCCCCCAGTTTTTCAGGAAAACCGAGTGACTTTGGCTACTCAACAAGATTTCTTCACTAGACGTTATACAACCAGAACACGCGAGGCAGTCTGATAGCGTAATAGAGACCTTCTCCAGTTGGTCTGGTTCCGTGCTCACCTCGTATTCTCCGTTCATATTAACGTTATCCTTCTTGCCCCCGCTCACCTGGGTAGGTTTGACGCACGCAAGGGCGGGACTGATAAAATCGTTTAGGTCAGACTCGGACAGTAGAGCACTCATGCTTTCTTGTACACTTATCTTGTCATTCAGGAAAAGGAAGCTCCCTCTCTTATCTTTCCAGCTGACAAGACAAGTTTCTTAGTCATCACCATAAAACGCTTTTATCATTTTTTTCTTCATGCGATGGGCAGGGAAAACTGGTAAAAAAAGAAAATAGGAAGTGGAAAAGAAAAAACTAGCGGAAAGGCAGGCAATATGCTTTACAAACAGGCAAATTTTGTCTCTTAATCCTGTGAAGAGGCATCGTATATTCAGTGCTTTTTGAAATTTCGAAAATAGTCGCTTTATTGATTATGCTACATATGTTATTTTGCTTTAGTATGTGTCAAATAGCATGCAATCGCCGGGTAATGAGTGACACATCCTTTTTTCCCCTCCCACCAGAAAGTCACCTGCTCTCTTAATCAATGGGGTTGCATGTGGTAATCAATTGATAACGCCGGCTGACAAGTCGCCGACGGGCACCCATAAATAAACGATAAATAGCCCTTGCTCTTTTGTTACATGCTTCCTACTTCTGTTTCCCGGTCCTTGTATCTCAAGACGTTTAGAAGCCACCTTTTACGAGCACCACAAATTGTTTTAAAAAGAATGTCCTCTTCCATCGATATCAGTAAGATCAACTCTTGGAACAAAGAGTTTCAATCCGACTTAACCCATCAATTGGCAACCACTGTCCTTAAGAATTATAATGCCGATGATGCACTGTTGAACAAGACTAGACTGCAAAAGCAAGATAACAGGGTTTTCAACACTGTTGTCTCTACTGATTCCACTCCAGTCACCAACCAAAAAAGCTCTGGTAGATGTTGGTTGTTTGCCGCTACCAATCAACTGCGCTTGAATGTTCTTTCTGAATTGAACTTAAAAGAATTCGAACTGTCCCAAGCTTACTTGTTCTTTTACGATAAGTTGGAAAAGGCCAACTATTTCTTGGACCAAATCGTCTCCTCGGCTGATCAAGACATCGACTCACGTCTCGTGCAATACTTGTTAGCAGCTCCAACAGAAGACGGTGGCCAATACAGCATGTTTTTGAACCTAGTCAAGAAGTATGGCCTTATCCCCAAAGATTTATACGGGGATCTACCTTATTCTACGACTGCGTCCAGAAAATGGAATTCTCTGTTGACTACTAAACTGAGAGAATTTGCCGAGACTCTAAGAACAGCTTTGAAAGAGCGTTCTGCCGATGATTCCATAATCGTCACTCTGAGAGAGCAAATGCAAAGAGAAATCTTCAGGTTGATGTCGTTGTTCATGGACATACCTCCAGTGCAACCAAACGAGCAATTCACTTGGGAATACGTTGACAAAGACAAGAAAATCCACACTATCAAATCGACTCCGTTAGAATTTGCCTCCAAATACGCAAAATTGGACCCTTCCACGCCAGTCTCATTGATCAATGATCCAAGACACCCATATGGTAAATTAATTAAGATCGATCGTTTAGGAAACGTCCTTGGCGGAGATGCCGTGATTTATTTAAATGTTGACAATGAAACACTATCTAAATTGGTTGTTAAGAGATTACAAAATAACAAAGCTGTCTTTTTTGGATCTCACACTCCAAAGTTCATGGACAAGAAAACTGGTGTCATGGATATTGAATTGTGGAACTATCCTGCCATCGGCTATAATTTACCTCAGCAAAAGGCATCGCGTATTAGATACCATGAAAGTTTGATGACTCATGCTATGTTGATCACTGGCTGCCACGTCGATGAAACGTCTAAATTACCACTTCGCTACCGCGTTGAAAATTCCTGGGGTAAAGACTCCGGTAAAGACGGATTATACGTGATGACTCAAAAGTACTTCGAGGAGTACTGCTTTCAAATTGTGGTCGATATCAATGAATTGCCAAAAGAGCTGGCTTCAAAATTCACCTCAGGTAAGGAAGAGCCGATTGTCTTGCCCATCTGGGACCCAATGGGTGCTTTGGCCAAATAAATAGTTTCAGAAGCTCTGATGTAGATACACGCATCTCGATATGTTTTATTTTTACTATATATACATAAAAGAAATAAAAAATGATAACGTGTATATTATTATTCATATAATCAATGAGGGTCATTTTCTGAAACGCAAAAAACGGTAAATGGAAAAAAAATAAAGATAGAAAAAGAAAACAAACAAAGGAAAGGTTAGCATATTAAATAACTGAGCTGATACTTCAACAGCATCGCTGAAGAGAACAGTATTGAAACCGAAACATTTTCTAAAGGCAAACAAGGTACTCCATATTTGCTGGACGTGTTCTTTCTCTCGTTTCATATGCATAATTCTGTCATAAGCCTGTTCTTTTTCCTGGCTTAAACATCCCGTTTTGTAAAAGAGAAATCTATTCCACATATTTCATTCATTCGGCTACCATACTAAGGATAAACTAATCCCGTTGTTTTTTAGCCTCATCACATAATTATAAACTACAAACCCATTATCAGATGAAAGTGAGGAAATATATTACTTTATGCTTTTGGTGGGCCTTTTCAACATCCGCTCTTGTATCATCACAACAAATTCCATCGAAGGACCATACGTCACGACAGTATTTTGCTGTAGAAAGCAATGAAACATTATCCCGCTTGGAGGAAATGCATCCAAATTGGAAATATGAACATGATGTTCGAGGGCTACCAAACCATTATGTTTTTTCAAAAGAGTTGCTAAAATTGGGCAAAAGATCATCATTAGATGAGTTACAGGAGGATAACAACGACCACATATTATCTGTCCATGATTTATTCCCGCGTAACGACCTATTTAAGAGACTACCGGTGCCTGCTCCACCAATGGACTCAAGCTTGTTACCGGTAAAAGAAGCTGAGGATAAACTCAGCATAAATGATCCGCTTTTTGAGAGGCAGTGGCACTTGGTCAATCCAAGTTTTCCTGGCAGTGATATAAATGTTCTTGATCTGTGGTACAATAATATTACAGGCGCAGGGGTCGTGGCTGCCATTGTTGATGATGGCCTTGACTACGAAAATGAAGACTTGAAGGATAATTTTTGCGCTGAAGGTTCTTGGGATTTCAACGACAATACCAATTTACCAAAACCAAGATTATCTGATGACTACCATGGTACGAGATGTGCAGGTGAAATAGCTGCCAAAAAAGGTAACAATTTTTGCGGTGTCGGGGTAGGTTACAACGCTAAAATCTCAGGCATAAGAATCTTATCCGGTGATATCACTACGGAAGATGAAGCTGCGTCCTTGATTTATGGTCTAGACGTAAACGATATATATTCATGCTCATGGGGTCCCGCTGATGACGGAAGACATTTACAAGGCCCTAGTGACCTGGTGAAAAAGGCTTTAGTAAAAGGTGTTACTGAGGGAAGAGATTCCAAAGGAGCGATTTATGTTTTTGCCAGCGGAAATGGTGGAACTCGTGGTGATAATTGCAATTACGACGGCTATACTAATTCCATATATTCTATTACTATTGGGGCCATTGATCACAAAGATCTACATCCTCCTTATTCCGAAGGTTGTTCCGCCGTCATGGCAGTCACGTATTCTTCAGGTTCAGGCGAATATATTCATTCGAGTGATATCAACGGCAGATGCAGTAATAGCCACGGTGGAACGTCTGCGGCTGCTCCATTAGCTGCCGGTGTTTACACTTTGTTACTAGAAGCCAACCCAAACCTAACTTGGAGAGACGTACAGTATTTATCAATCTTGTCTGCGGTAGGGTTAGAAAAGAACGCTGACGGAGATTGGAGAGATAGCGCCATGGGGAAGAAATACTCTCATCGCTATGGCTTTGGTAAAATCGATGCCCATAAGTTAATTGAAATGTCCAAGACCTGGGAGAATGTTAACGCACAAACCTGGTTTTACCTGCCAACATTGTATGTTTCCCAGTCCACAAACTCCACGGAAGAGACATTAGAATCCGTCATAACCATATCAGAAAAAAGTCTTCAAGATGCTAACTTCAAGAGAATTGAGCACGTCACGGTAACTGTAGATATTGATACAGAAATTAGGGGAACTACGACTGTCGATTTAATATCACCAGCGGGGATAATTTCAAACCTTGGCGTTGTAAGACCAAGAGATGTTTCATCAGAGGGATTCAAAGACTGGACATTCATGTCTGTAGCACATTGGGGTGAGAACGGCGTAGGTGATTGGAAAATCAAGGTTAAGACAACAGAAAATGGACACAGGATTGACTTCCACAGTTGGAGGCTGAAGCTCTTTGGGGAATCCATTGATTCATCTAAAACAGAAACTTTCGTCTTTGGAAACGATAAAGAGGAAGTTGAACCAACTGCTACAGAAAGTACCATATCACAATATTCTGCCAGTTCAACTTCTACTTCCACCAGCGCTACTTCTACATCTTCTATCTCAATTGGTGTGGAAACATCGGCCGTTCCCCAAACGACTACTGCAAGTACCGATCCTGATTCTGATCCAAACACTCCTAAAAAACTAACCTCTCCTAGGCAAGCCATGCATTATTTTTTAACAATATTTTTGATTGGCGCCACATTTTTGGTGTTATACTTCATGTTTTTTATGAAATCAAGGAGAAGGATCAGAAGGTCAAGAGCGGAAACGTATGAATTCGATATCATTGATACAGACTCTGAGTACGATTCTACTTTGGACAATGGAACTTCCGGAATTACTGAGCCCGAAGAGGTTGAGGACTTCGATTTTGATTTGTCCGATGAAGACCATCTTGCAAGTTTGTCTTCATCAGAAAACGGTGACGCTGAACATACAATTGATAGTGTACTAACAAATGAAAATCCATTTAGTGACCCTATAAAGCAAAAGTTTCCAAATGACGCCAACGCAGAATCTGCTTCCAATAAATTACAAGAATTACAGGCTGATGTTCCTCCATCTTCCGGACGATCGTGATTCGATATGTACAGAAAGCTTCAAATTACAAAATAGCATTTTTTTCTTATAGATTATAATACTCTCTCATACGTATACGTATATGTGTATATGATATATAAACAAACATTAATATCCTATTCCTTCCGTTTGAAATCCCTATGATGTACTTTGCATTGTTTGCACCCGCGAATAAAATGAAAACTCCGAACCGATATATCAAGCACATAAAAGGGGAGGGTCCAATTAATGCATATTTAAGACCACAGCTGAATAACTTTAAAACGGCAGACAAAACAAAAAATAGGTCGAATAAACCTTACCTGCCTAGAAGGAATGACAGCAGCTAATAAGAATATTGTCTTCGGATTTTCCAGATCCATTAGCGCAATTCTACTAATATGCTTTTTCTTTGAAAAAGTCTGCGGTGATATGGAGCATGATATGGGCATGGATGATACTTCGGGATACACGAGGCCAGAAATTGTGCAGGCTGGGTCGAAATCTTTCCACTGGCTCTGCACTTTGGGATTCTTGTTGCTTTTACCATCCGTGGTGACGTGCCTTTCGTTCGCTGGCAGGATATATTCAGCTACCCTCTTACAATGCACTTGTGCCGTTTACGCTTTCTTAGAAGCTGCCGTATTAAGATTTCAAGACAATGATGGGGTAGAAAATAGAACTTCAAGGGGAACCGCATGGTTTTTGGTGGGACTTACTTGGATAACCTTATTCTTTGGTGGATTAGCTGGAGGAACTGGTTTCTTAGTGAAAAGCAAGAGGTTGCAAACGTTCATATCAAATGCAGGTGAGAAAAGGTTGTCATATATCCATCGTGGTTTATCCTTTCTAACTGTTCTAACAGGTTGGGTTAAAGTCTGTTTGGCACCTGTTGCGCTCTTTGGGTTTTGTAGAGAGGCACACACAGGGCAATGCATCGCTCATGGTATCATGGGATCCGCGTTTGTGTTGTACGGGTTCATTTATGTACTGGTTTTGGTTATACCATGGATTCGCAGTGCCCAAACCTCATATTCACAGGATTACGTCGACAGTTGGGTTATGTGCATATGGGGCGTTGTAAATACTTTTACTGAACACAGGTGGGGACGTGAAGGATGGAGTGTTCACGATTATCAACACACGTTTATGGGAATTATCTGGTGGACTGGTGGAATACTCGGGATTTTCCTTTCCAGAAATGGCAGAAGAACATTTGTACCAAGTTTGATTATTATTTTCACCGGATGGGCCATGTCTGAGCACGCCCAGCACTTGATAATTAGCACAAAAGTCCATAATATGTTTGGGCTAGTTTTAATGTGTGGAGGCGCTTTAAGAATTATCGAAATATCTTTTTTACTACGTGATAAAAGAACGCTGGACAAAATACATTCATTCCAATACCTTGCTCCCTTTTGTTTAGTATGTTCAGGTCTCCTATTTATGGGCGCAAACGAAGAACAACTCATTTTAGTGTTGCGGTTGGGAGGCGACCATAGTGCGTACGTTCTAATTATCGTATCAGGCGCATTTTTGGTCTACTTCTGGATGATTGCATGTTTGGAATTCTACCTATATCTACTTGAAAAGGGAAAACAAGGATTCCTTCCGAAATCATACGAACTTGAAGAGGAAAACAATAACGTGAGCTTTGAGCTAGATAACATATCGAACGAAGATGTGGATGAAGATACCACTCCCTTTAACGTTTGAATAGTGGGCAACTAATGTAATATAAGACATTTGAAAGTCCGATCCTACACCCTCTTTGTTAGAAGCATTGTAACTTTATTTTTTTTTTATAATACTCTAAATGCGGAACTGTATACACTTTGCACAGTTTGTATTCAAATTGTTTGCATAAATATATAAAAATTGCCACGAACACTTTTAGATTCCTTCGTTAGTCTCCTTTGTATATTGCCGTTTGCAGGCTCATGATGATAAATCTCGCTATTTCGGTGAAGAAAAAAAAAGCTAGCTTCGAACTTTTCAAAAGAAGTATAATTTCATTTCAAAAATAAGGTCCAAAGAAAAGAAACTAGCAGACCTGACCTTCTGTTGGTACATATTAGTATGATGCTTGGAGAGCATTTAATGAGCTGGTCTAAGACTGGTATTATTGCATACAGTGACTCACAGTCCTCAAATGCCAATATTTGCCTCACATTTTTAGAATCCATAAATGGAATAAACTGGCGATTTCATACGCCGCAAAAATATGTATTACACCCGCAATTGCACGAAGTTCAATACCAAGAAAGTAGTAGTACTCCAAGCACTCACTCGACAACAACTTCTGTCAATGGATCAACTACAGCCGGGGTTGGAAGCACTCCAAACTTCGGAGGCAACAGCAACAAGTCTCCTCCACAGTTCTTTTATAATATATCTTCCATTCATTGGAACAACTGGTTTAGTTTACCAGGTGACATGTTGGCTGTATGTGACGAATTAGGTAACATGACCATGTTAATTACTGGACAACGTCCTGATCGGGCCACTACATACGAAAAGTTAACGATGGTATTTCAAGATAATGTTTACAAAATTTATAACCACGTTATGCCTTTAAAGCCTGTAGACAAGCTAAAGCCCATGAACATTGAAAGGAAACAAACAAGGAAAGAATACAATACATCCATCTTGGAATTTCGCTGGATCACCTCTTCAAAATCCGTAATCGTTTCTCAATTCTGCGCATTTGATAGTAGTTCTAATACATATAGAAGCAGAGCACAGCAAGTGCCTCCATATGGTGTGTACCATCCACCCTTTATAAAATATGCGTGCTTGGCAATAAGGAAAAACGGTCAAATAGATTTTTGGTACCAATTTTCAAACTCAAAGGATCATAAAAAAATAACGTTACAGCTGCTGGACACTTCAAATCAAAGATTCAAGGATCTTCAATGGCTTGAATTTGCTAGAATTACACCTATGAATGATGATCAGTGTATGTTGATAACCACATATTCAAAATTATCTAAAAATATCTCTTTTTACAAACTACACGTTAATTGGAACCTTAATGCGACCAAACCAAACGTCCTAAATGACCCATCGTTGAGAGAATTGTTCCATAAAATGCATGAAAGATAGTGGAAATTTTTGGAGACCTTAAATAAAGGAAAGGGTCATGGAAGCTAATTGAGATAGCACAAAGAATTATACACCGTATAATAATAAGAATGAAATCATAAGACAGAATAATCCTGTAGCTTCACTTAAAGCGAATCCTAAGA
>JXWR01005149.1_pt1 | contig 11462 bp, 4 predicted proteins | sample 315541 | NCBI WGS metagenome assembly JXWR01 (sample SAMN03273951, study PRJNA271842) | soil metagenome | isolation source: rice field ambient CO2 | place: India: CRRI Experimental farm Cuttack,Odisha-753006 | collected 2013-12-17
ATAGTATTTCTGCTGAAAAATAAATGAGTAGCTAATGTAAATAGACGTTAATTAAAATCATTACAATGTATTAATAGTAAGTTATTGGTGAAACCCTTGCCCGGTGTTTGAGCGAACGTAATCTGTAGTTTAATATATAACATTTTATACTGTAGAATATCAAGTATTACTAGGCAATTCAATTTTATTCTTGCAACTTTCACTTGCAGTGTTACTGCCATTTTCAAATCATAACAGCATGGTTAATTTGGGAGACTAATTACAGACATATATACAATTCAGAAATTTAAACCAGAAATATAATAGAAGACACAAAAAACTATTTTGAGTGATAAAACATGGGGTAACATAATTAAACCTTTGCCGATTTTTTCTTTGTTAATTTAAAATCATCATTAGCAATGTTATTGGAGGTAATGTCCGGCAACACTACAACTTCTGCCTCAGAATCAAAGTTCACGTCATTGACTTTTAGTTTCAATTCGCTGCCAAAACCAAACCAATTTTCGTGAATTTCCTCCTCTACCTTGACTTCTGCGCCGTTATCAGTGCTATTATTGCTATCGCCAAAAGAATCTCCAACTATGCTCATTTCGGCAAAGATGCCATGCTTGATGTTTGCTTTTCCAAAAAAGTCCTTTTTCTCTGCATCGATGCTGTTGCTGTCGTTGCTGTCGATTGGCTGACAAAACAAAAACTTGATGATGGTTCCCTCTTTCAAAAACTCCAGTGCTGCTGGATCCAAAGCTAGTGTATTAGCCTTTGCGCCCCACGCACCGCCACCAGCAATGACTTCAAATCGCTTGATGTCAAATTTCAGGGCAATTTGAGAATCTGGTTCGTTTTGAATCGTGGCGTAAATTTTGGTGTCTTTGTTCATTATTGCCATGAGCTGCTCATTTTCTTGGATTATTGATGATGCAGGTTTGCCATTTATCGCTTTAATCAAGTTTCCGGTAACTTGCGTAACTTTCAATACTGCATCATCATTGTTGTTATGAGCGGCGGTTATTGGCACTAAGCGTGAATAATTGCTGAATCGTGGGCTTCGTGTAGGCACGGTCATTGGCGGCAATACGACTGTTGCTTCATGCAAATAGTGGCCATCATTTGCAAGATATGTTTTTATGTCAGGGAACTTGTCTTGATCCAATTTCAGTAATCCATTTTTCTCCACTTCAGAAAGGAAGTAAAAACTAGTCACTGGCATTTCGTTATGGAAAAGCGTTGGCGCCAATTTGAATCGGACATCAGTAGTCACTGCCGGCAATGAGGAAGAATAATGCAGAGTGAGATGGTTCGATATTGCCGGAATAGAGACTTGAAACCAATTAGACACCCTATCCCAATTATTGATACCAGCGCTCACAATTCTTCCCGGCTTGTGCACGTCGCCACTTGCCGCCTGTTGCTGCTGTTCCAACTTGAATTGCTCAATGGTCTTGGAATGGCGGATGGACATCCGTTTACTGAGCCAAAGTTCAGATAAGCCATTTTTGCTGGAATAGGGGGCAATAGAGTCAACCGAGGCATATACTATTTGGAGGTCCTTTTGGTGATCTCGCAAATCAAGCACTTTGCTAATGATTTGCTTGGAATGTTGTGGGGTGGTGAAGAGCAATAGTGCTTGTGGTTCAAACTTGAGTTTGGCTAAAGATCGTTGGAAATTGACATTGGATGGGTTGAATGTAGTCTGTAAGAAGCTTTTGGTGCTCGCTAGCGGAGAGCAGAGTACTGTGGTGGATCTCATGCTGGTGGCCTATATGTCACTGCTTAGCTGGTCATCCATCCACTGGTCATATTATTTCGGTCGTCGTCTTGGGTGATGATATCTTGATATTCATTCATGATGAAAATCTGTTTATGCACGCTGCTGCCCGCCAGTGTTTCTATTTTTTTTTATTTGGCTTTGGTGGTAGTCACGTGACATAATCGTTTGCAGGTGATGATCTTGATCTGGCGCTTAGCGCTGCACACAGATACTCATCAGCGTTTATGAGTATATGAGTACTGCCATCAGCAATTACGATTGACAGATAGACAGAAAGACAGATAGACAGACAGGCTCTGGCATCCAAAGCCTTTGGCACTGTTTAATAGTATGTCTAACAGCAGCAGTGAAGTTGTGGATGTGGCATGGCGCACAGTGGACTATGATGGCCGTGGTACCATACCCTGTCACCAAATGCTCGCTTTGATTGACATTCTTGAACAGAATCTCTACTTGCCTCAATACTCGTTATTGGACAGGAGCTCTAGAGCGGTCGCACAGTCTTTCATTAACGAAAACAGAATGCTAGAAATCACAAAGGAGGATTTTATTATTTTGTTGCAGGACCTTTGTGATCTGGAGGTGCTTCTGGAGATTTCTGATCGACTCAATAGCCCTGGATATCCTCAAGAAGCAGTCCAAGTGGGAACAGCAACAGCGGCAGCTGGGACACCAGAAATAGCAACACAGATATCGCCTGTTGCTGGTGGAATGTACTATCCTGGTTTTGATGGTGTTTATGAAAATACCAAGGAGTGTGAACTGCCATTTGCAGATTATCCAAAGTTTAACAATAGTGGTGGCATCAAAGACACAAATGGTCCAAATGATAATATTCAGCATACATTATCGCCAAACAAAGGCAGATCTCCGCACATTAATACTTTTTCACCAGGATACGATATTAATACAATTGATAATGATACTGATCATATAATATTGCATCACTCGCCAAGTAACGCAATACCTTTAAAATCATTTCAGAAACTAAAGCAAGAATCAGAATCTCCTGGCGGTAATGGAGGTTCCCGCAGTTCGACGATTGCCCTGCCTCTTCATAATAACTATTTGGCCACTTCAACAACATCAATATCTACCTCCACAAGTCGCATACATTCAGCTGCTAGCAATTCGGCATCTGCAAGGCAGTTTGAAGATGAGATCAAATATAGAGATCAACTTATTGAGAGTTTGGAATCAGAACACCAACAGCTTTTACATACTATTAGTGAACAAAACTTGAGATTAAAGTATTTGGCTAAAGAAAACCAAGAAGCTCAAAGTCAGGTTAAGTACGTAGAAGAACAACTTGAGCAGACGCTTTCGGTTAAGAGCTCAATGAATAGTATGAATAGTGAATATCGAGACAATGTACCTTTTTTCAGAATTAATGAAGCGCTTGCTGATGGATTGATATCCAGAGATATTGATAAGGATGATCATAATGATGATCAGGATGATGACGATGATAATGACGGCCTAGACGAAAATCAGCTTTACGAGTACATCAGCAACATCGAGAATAGCTTTTCACAACTTGACGAGAATTTGAACTCTTTAAAAACTCAGTCCGCTCATGAACTTAGTTACATTCAGTCGTTGGACTATTCGCAAAACTCATATAATCGAAAATTGAAAGTGCTAAGTAAGCAACTAAATTTTCTTGTTAAAGAGTTCAGCTCGGTTAAAGCTAAGCTTGGGGATATATCTCAGCAAGAAACTAGTGAAATTTCTGATACTTCTCTCACTAATTATTCAGAATCGTTTGGCGATAATCATTACAAAAGAATTACACTGCATTTAAAGCAAATTGAAAACACCACAAACTCCTTGAATGGCAAATTAAAGCAAAGTTTGTCAACGAAAAGTATTGCCAATTTGCCCGATAGTGTTGAAGACGATATCAAAATAATCAGCTTGAAGGCTTACGATTCATCTTCTGATAATTCCTCAACGTCAATTTTACACCCTAAACTTAAATCCAAATCTAAAAAAAGACCTAGAAAGTTAAGAAAACATACTCAACCGCCACATCACAAAAGCATGTCTGATTTTCATGTTGGCGCATCTAATAACGAGAACCCATTAACAGTAAAATCTAAAAGATCGGGTCAAATGTTGAGAAAACCCAAGTCTCAAATATTGTTGCAGAAAAAATCTCAAAGTTTACTATCACTGGTTCCACAAGGCGCTTCGAATACTGCGTACTCTTTAGAGTCTAAAAAGTTCACATTTGGTCCTAGAAATAGTAAGCAAAAAGACAATTTACCAGTACTGCAATACCCCCTTAGTCCTCAAAACTCCTCGCAACCTGCTGAGCTTTCCACCCCTGTGAAGTGCAAAGGAAACATTCATAATTCAATATTGGAATCTGAAGATAGTTTTAATGTTGGAAGTCCACAAGTCGATGTTTTGTATAGTAGTAAAGCGATAGATATTGCGTCACCTCCGTATCATCCTAACATAAATGATTCATATGATGCTGATGTTGATGAAGTAACATTTAATGTTTATTCACTGCTGATCGATAATGGCGATGTTCATGCTGGTCCTGATAATACTATCAAGACTAACATACGCACAAATCATGTTAAGTCTGAGGATGATAAGACAGTCAGGAAAAAAATTTCATTGCGTGATGAGTTGGTCGACTACTTTAATACTACAAATGGCAGCAATTATGGCGATGTTGACACACAGGATGATAACCATGGTAACAGCGACATGAGTTTGCCCAATGTTGATGATCTGTCGTTTATCATAAACACACCAAAATTAGCCAAACCACGCGCTCAATCAAGTAGTATCGATCTTGGGTTGGGCCATGAGATTGGTTCCAACAATGAGCTCCAAACAATTACTAAGCCCGCTACTAACCATGATGATGAAGGTGGTGAATTTCTTGACTTGGATCCAATAAAAGTGCAACAACTCCAAGATCAATCTATTGCTCTGTCATTGGCTATATCTGCTTTTGGTTCTCCTGTGAAAGCTAACGTTTCTCCAGAAAAAATTACCAACAAAAATAACTGCGTTGTCATAACTGAACCACTCCCTGTATCAACTTCAAAAGATGAGGCGCTACACGCTTCATCGAGTCAAAACCATAATTTGCTTGATTTGGAAACTAGCTCAACAACAAAGTCTAAACTTGAGAACGTTCCCTTCCTTTCAACTTCATCCCAAAAGGCCGAGCTTTTGAACATTAAAAACACTGACGGTTACAGACTTATGCAAAACCTGGAACCATCACCCGAACAGAGTCCAGATATTGCCAATACTGAAGCAGAACCAAAGGACGTTTTTACTTTAATTTACGAATTTATAATATTTGTTGTCCTGCTTGTTTCTCTGATTTTTCTGCCTGATGTCGTGCTGCCGCGTTCAAAGCCAGCATTTCATTCCTCTTCATCCCCTACTTCTCCTTCTTCGCCTCGCATGCAGTCCAAATCACAACTAAATCTAAGGCTTCTTCGAGAGCCTGCTAAAATTAAGGCTGATTAGAGTTTTTCATAAATGATTTTGTTTTGGTGTACTTCACGGTTTCAAAGACATTAGTGCTTCCATACCCTAATATCTTGTTCTCTTCTTTTATTTTGCCTTCATTTCATTCTGTTCTGCTTTTGTTACTTTCGTTTATCTTTACTTTTTCTGTTTATATGCTCTTTTAAACTTCTTCTCATTGTGTTCTACTTGTTCAACACTCAAAATTTTGTTTTTGTAAATACCAGCTGCATTTTATTTTATACCCTCTATATATTTTCTAACTAATTGCCACATTTATTACAATTCTTGACACCATTTACTGTGAATGTTGTTTCTGTATCTAGTCAAGATTCAGAAAATCACATGGTACAGTGCTTGATATAATACATAAGTCAAAGAAAACCAAATGTATATAAAGCTGATACCTCAGATATAGCTAATCTATAAATATAAAATTGCAAGGCGATACATTTCCTGAATGTATTTCACGCGCGCCAGAAGGAAAAAAAAAAAAAAAATTAATAAAATAAAAAAAAAGGGTAATGACAACAATGATTATGATAACCTGTACAAAAAGAATCTTTTTTTTATTTTATTTGCTCAATTAATCAAACTCCACTCTGACGGAAAACTTTCCCTTTGCGGCCCTAATCACCCCTCTTAATCCAACATCATCCTTGATAGCGCTATACATTCCACTAGTACTTTTAGCAAACAAAAAGATATCATTAGTCTTGAGTGGTTTGTTTCTTTGGGTAAAATCATCTTTAATTCTCGAGAAAAGCTTATTTTTCAACTGTTCCAAGTTGCAAGAGACCGGAATTTTGCAGATGAATATATCTTCACCATCATTGTAAAAGCATTTCACTCTTATTTGTGGGCCGGAGATTTGATGCTGTGAAAAAGTCAATTCGCCATCATTACCATTGACATTATTGCCACCAGTATTGTTGCCTATATTGTTGGTATTGGTGGTGACAGTTTCATTGGTAGATTGTTGAGCAGGAGTGATTATTGTTACATTTTGCATACTTAATTCACTTTCAATTTCTTGCATTATATCATTGTTACTTTTGTTTGAAAAATGTTTCTCTTCGTCTTCTTCTTCATCAACTTGATTGAATAGAGAAATTTGTGGTACTTGAACATTCACTGGCGTTGGATGTGGTGCGTTGTGTGGTTGATGTCTGCTAATGGATAATGGGGTTGGAGGAGCCAATGTATCTTTCATGGGGATTGGTGGAAGATTCTTGTTTACTGATTGCAGCCTAATAATTCCTGGTGATGATGATTGGCTAATAAGTGGAGATCTTTGACTTCTGGATGGTCCCATGAACGGCCCATTACTGAGGATTATGTTATTGTTACTTGGCTGAAGGCGTTCTTGACTAAAGTTTTTATTGATATTCAATGAGAAGTATCCACCAGTGTCGTCTTGAGGCACACAGAGTTTTGGAGAACCTAATAATATATTTTTACTTTGAACCTCTGATTCAGTAGTTTGGTCATCAAAGGAGCTGGCGTCATTACTACTGGTTACAATGGCTCTTGATTCTTCATTAGCAAGAATTGGTCTTTCAAATATTATGGAGTTATCCAAAGAAGCAGCAGCCAAATCTTGATCATCATTCATATCATAATCACCAAATCTTGGGTAAATCCACTCTTCAAACACATCATTCTTGTAGCCATCGAGCGCAAGCTTTTTGAAGAGTTGTCTGAAATAATCATTTAAATCGCTACATCGTTGTAGTAATGCTTTTGATGGGTTATTTGGATCAGGTCTAGGTATTGGACCAGGCATTGAAGGAAAACCTACTTCCTCATTATCAGCATAATCAGCAACGCTGCTTATAAATCTGCTCACGTTCATATGCAAATCGTAAAAGTCTTGGTAATAACGACGCAAAAATCTTTTTTTGCCTAGTTTGTAATCAATGTCTACTTTATACCAGTATCGTCCATTATTATTATAGACATTGGAGACACAAACATCAGCAATTTCAAAAATTTCATTAGTAACCACGTTGCAATTTTCTTTGTCAAACCCCGTTAAATCATCATCATCATCATCAGCAAACTCGTCATTAATATTATCATCAGAATCTTCTTCGACGCTGTAGTTTATATCATTTTCTAAACCTGCATCATCGCTGAGAGCAGGACTGCTAACGTTTGATAGCACTTTTCCAAAGCTTAAAGAGTGAATCGAAGAGACCGACGACCCAATGGTTGATGACGATCCTTTTCTCTTGAGCTCTTTTTCAAACGAGTCTATAGTTTCCGTAGACTCCTTGCTGTATTGCATCCTACTCTCATAACTGTAATGCGGTTCAGGAGTAGACGAACCCTGATTGCCAATAATGCTCACCGGGGTCGGTTTGCTTACCGAAAGATTCCCTGGTCTTGCTGGAGTTAAGTCAGTGGTATTGGAATGATATGGTTTAGGAGATCCATAATCACTATGAAAACTTGCTGCTGGGCTATTGATAGAACTATTAACACCACTAGGGTTATTATTGGTACCTATTACTGTTGATGCAATATTATTATTGTTACTATTGCCCATACTGTTAAAATCAACCTTTCCTTTTTCGTAGACATTGGCGTTATCTGCAGTATTTAACCAACTCATGTCATACTTTTGTCTCTCATGGTTTCCGACTCTGTTATCAAGGTCAACAATTTTAACAATGTTTGTTGGCACAAGCCCAGGGGAACTTAGCCTGCCTATCGTTTTTACCAAAATTATCCCATTTCCCTTTCTTGATAAAAGTTTTAAATGCTCGTTAGCCGAAACAGAAATCTCATTTTTGTTTCGTGCACTGTAGTCACAACTAGCCACTAGAATTATTGGTGGAAGCGTCGCATGTGGTTGTGGGCTGGTGGCAATTGGAATCGGATTTTGTAATCCTTGAAAACTATTGTTGGGATTTGCGAAAGGAGACGATTTCTTCAACCCTGTCAGCTCTTTGAAGCTCGAAGAAATAGAAAAACTGGTGATGCTGCTCCGATGCTTCCTTTCCTTTTCTTTATGCAGCTTCAGTCGCTTGGATATAGACTTGAAATAGTCGTTGTGCGCATTGGTATAGTACATTGGTTCCATCTTCGGTGAGTGGTAGAACTCAGAAAAGAACAAAAATTAGTCACAAAATAGCAAAATGATGATAAATAACAGGTTTATCCCTAGCATCTAGGAGACACTGGTGCTTATATAGATGCTTCGCAGTGAAGCTCCTCAGAGACGGGTCCTCCTCACGTGATCCGTTTGAAGTGCGTATCACCATAAAATAGCTCTTGCCAACGCCATGCTTTTAGCATGATGCTAACAGTTGAAAGGGATGCAACCGCTAAAGAGGGGGCTATTCAAATTTTTAATAATCTGTGGGTAGTGTTTGTCCTTTGTTATACATCATATAAACCGCTCGCATCGCCTCTGCATATTATGTTCACACCCGTCCTGTATGCACGCAGTTGTCAAACCAGATCTTCACGTTGCTACCAAGCATGCTAACGAAATCTTCACTCTTATCGGTAAATAATAGATTTCTATTTTTTCGGGAACTGCTGAATTTCTTTAAAATAAACACTTGCCTCTCGAAACGGTTAGTATCGTAGTAGTTTGTAGCAGTGCTCTGTGCTTGTGTTTTCTTCTGCCGTTCTTCGTCTGCACTTTTGCCCGAAGCGCCCCCAAAGCGGCTAAAATATATCCACCAAAATTTCTCCGTGTTGGCTAGTTTTTCTGAAACAGCCTTACTGTTAAACTCCTGTAGGTTGAACTGAGCAACTAGTTGACCATGCAAATGCAACGCCTGGATCCTTGAGGCTTGAAGGTCAAAAGTATATTTTGGATCTAAAAATCCAGAATCTGATAGTGCGTTTTCTCCAGATCCACCAAGCATAAAACTTTCAGAGCTGGAAATAATAGGTAGTGAGGTTTGATAAAAGCTGAGTTCAGGGACATAGACAATGTAATAAAATGAAGATTTATATTTCTCCAACTTTTGTTTATCCTCTTCAATATGTCCTCTTAAATACTCATCTGTTGTTTTAGTCGCCTTTGAAGTATCAGTTAAATCGTTATTAAAGTACATTCCAAATGGCAACAGAAATGTCTTTAAAGATAGATAGTCTGTGAAATTATTACCTGCTTTGGACTCTATTTGCCTTTGGTTTTTGGAATGCTCGGCAGTTGCTAACTGTTGTTTATTATTTCTTCCATGCTTCTGGTCATGGCTGTAATTGTCTTGAAAAAACTCATCTACGGATTCAAACAACTCCACAATATTTTCCTCTAACTGCTCGTAGAACATAACGTTATTCAACTCATTGTAGTCGTCTTCAAAAACCATAACAAACAAAAGTCCGCCAATTTCATAAACAACTAAACTGCATTTGAGAAGCTCTTCATCGCGTTTCTTAGAGTGACTAGAGTGACTGGTTCTGCCTTCCGAACTAGTTACTGTGTCATTATTGAAACTGTAGCCATCACTTCCGTCTTCTTTTTCAGACAATTTGATGAAAATTGGTTTGAATGAAATCTCAACCAGGTTTAATGGGGAATTCAATAATTTATTAGGATTAGGGGAGGGATTTGCTGACAAGTTAGGTGTTGCAATATTGGATGCAGGATCTTTTGGATGTAATCCGATCATGTAGCTACCTTTAGTTACTTGTTTTTTGTGAGAAATTTGCTTCAAAAGATGATTCAAGTTCTCTATCTGGCTATCAGACGCAGCATTCTGGTCTATCTTTTGTGTGCTTTGAAGATGCTGAGTTGGTCCGTCTTTATTTGACCCAAAAAAGCTCGATATGGAGTTGAAAGTTGCACTGAAAGGATTAAAGTAAACATTTCCATCTTCATATTCATCACGATTTTGTAGTATGCTTTCAGGATTGGCACCTGTAGTTTTGTTGTAGTTATCATACAATAGACCAGATGCATTCTTACCAGAAAAGTTATTTTCTTCCAACCAGTTGAAAAGGTCAATGAGCGAATCCTCAGAAATAATATCAAATCCTTTAAAAACAATTCCGTACTCTTCAATCAAATGTCTCGCAATGGGGTCGCTACTTTCTTCATTATGGCCGTTATTCGTGGCCCCGCTGCTGTTACTTTTGGATAGTAACTCAAGGTCCAATGGGTTATATATCAATAAATCGATTAATTTGGATGAATTCAGCTGAAAGAATTCAGAAAGTTTTTCTAAAATCAAATTGATACTCTTAATGTTAGAACTATTGGAATAACTAATGGATTTTGATGATAATTTGTAGCTGTTGAGCAACTTGAGATATCCCTTGCCGTTGATGGATAAATCCCACAGCGAGACAAATGTAGACCACCATTGGCGCAAATGCTCTTTGACAAATTCACTAGAATGGTTATTCAACATTAAGCTAAAAGTTCCGTAATGCAATTTAAACAAGTTATAAGCATTCTTGATATCTTGACATAATGCAGCCGGGGAAGACAAATTAGCGGTGCTGTACTCAATTTTAATGTTCTTTTGGATATGTTTTCTACCGCTATTACTGATACTCCTGTCATCATTATGGCCATTATCATCATCACTATCACTTCCAAAGTCATTGTCTGTAAACTTTGTGAGCTCAATACAAGCGACAATGTAAAAATTGTCTTCAAACTTCTGGATCACAATTCTTCTTTGATCTGTATCGATGTGGTCTATTGGCTGGCCTTGGGAAAACTCTTTGGCAAAATTGCATATTCCCTGGATTAGCCCAATTTGCCTCAATTTAACATTAGTGTCTATATCATCATGGCTTTTACTGCTGTCATTGTTGATGTAGCAAAGTATTTGTTCTAAAAGACCTTCATCGGTGTCATTTTTGCTGAAATTGGGATTAAAGATGGTCAAGTAGGAAACTTTCGGAGGAATGGCATGATCAATGCCATCGAATCTCAGACGCAAATGCGGCACTGGGTTTAGAAATTCGGCTGCCATCTTTGATTCCGGCCAGGCTGCTATACTGGGATTTAACTGGTATGGCTTTGGACTTTACAAGTGTATAGTCAGCGCTTGACTCGCCCCTTAGTTAGCGGTTGGTTAATAGTGAAAAGCAAAGCACTCTGCTGTGCACGTGCTACACGGTGGTGGTATCGTATACCGAGACTGAGATCGCGATGGAAGGCCGCGATGACCTTCGTGTCAGAGAAAAATAAATAAAAATAAATAAAAAA
>JXWR01004543.1_pt1 | contig 11460 bp, 4 predicted proteins | sample 315541 | NCBI WGS metagenome assembly JXWR01 (sample SAMN03273951, study PRJNA271842) | soil metagenome | isolation source: rice field ambient CO2 | place: India: CRRI Experimental farm Cuttack,Odisha-753006 | collected 2013-12-17
ATATTGAAACCAAAAAAAAAAAAAATAAAAAAAAAAAAAAAAAAAAAATTATCAATTAAAAGCAAGACATAGTATAATTATCCAAATACACGTATATACGCGAGGCAGCATTCATACTTTTTTTTTTTTCCAATAGTGATACACAAAGCACAATTCAATGACTTCATGAGCAAATATTCCAACAACAATGGTACAAAAGCTGGATCTTCCCAAAAAGTCACCAAGCAATCGGCAATAACCTCCTCGGGTAGCGCCATCAATTGTGTCAATAGCCCCACCACAGTGAAAAAGAAGAAAAGAAAAGTTTTTAACGGTTGCTGGACCTGCAGGATCAGGAAAGTCAAATGTGATTTACAGAAACCTGTTTGTCGAAATTGCAAAATACTAAATATTGAGTGTAAGGGCTATGGTGTAAGGCTCAGATGGTATCCGATTCAAAGTTACGATCCCAAGACATTTGACCTAATAATAATCGATTCTGACAAACCGGATGATGGTGTCGTGGCGGATAGCAAAAGCCGTGACGCATCACTATTGTCAGCAAACCCTCTCAAAACTCATCGTTCAATGATTGAGTCTGTCCAATGGAAACGTCCGTACCGTTCATATGAAGAAATTGATGATGATTTGCAGAGTATCAATGATGAAAGAAATCGGCGTGATCAAACAATTAAAGGGCCATTTACGGTATTTAGCGCTTCCCAAGTAGTTACGAGCCCTATAAACAAAATAAGACTTTTTAGGTCCCAGTCACCTAGCAAAGTATCAATAACAGATCATAGCCCAGTAGAAGATGGGAACGCAGAAGATATCATTTCCGGTAGCGGCAACTATATCTCGAACGATAGTATCAAACCTGTAGATTCAGGAGATATCACAACCACAAGTAATCATCATACTTATGTTCTGGATAACCTCAAGTTATTAGAAACTTATAATCGACACACAGATTTCCTTTTGTTCAATAATAAGGGCGAACTGAAAAATATTTCAACATTGGGTGATTTAAAAGCGGCTTATAGCGAAAAGCAAGTAATTCTAGAAAATATTTCTTTGAAAGCTGATTTGCAAGTGAAACGTTGGGTAGATGTCTCTTTGGTAAAGTATTACTTGATCAGTACCAGTTTCAAGAAGGATGTCAAGGGAGAAAGAGTTATTATTTTGAATTCGCTTTCTGCTACTCAAAAAGAAATCGTTGGCGAAGATTTTCTTAGTGGTATCATCTGTGTGGGCCAGCTCATCCATTTCGGGGCTATATTAGCGTTCAAAAGCCTTGACAAAGTATTATATGAAAATGATGCGACTAATGGTAAACCTTGCTTTCATTTGAATACAGGGTTTATAAAAAAGTTGCTACGTAACTTCACTGAGATGGTGTTACCCAAGCTCACAAATTTTACTCCAGCAGGCCAGAGTTACTGGGAGACATTAATTTGGAAGACAGAACTATTACCAATTTTAAGTGAGTTTTTGCTTGAGGATGGATATTTTGTTAATGTTAATAATTTTGTTTATGGTCACAATAAAGTCACAACAGTCAACTTTAAAATTAGCATTATGAAATCATGTTTGGTCTTGGTTATTTTGTGTGCTTCGAGCTTCAATTTGTATTGTAGTCAAAGCACCAATACAAATCATTTAGTTTTAGCAATTAACCTAAACCAGCTAACCGATACTATTGTGGTGAATGTTTTAAAGCATATCATTGATGAAGATCAAAATGACCTTGATTGCGACCATTGGATGGAAAGTTTCAAAAACAAATATACGCTGGGGAGTGTTCTTGAAGCAGTTCCAAATTTACTCAAATTGATTTTTTTGTATTTGCTTATTAAAATACATTTTGACAATATGATGGATATTGATTATAATTACAAGAAGTGGTTTAAATATGGAAACATGCTAATTGAGGCTTTTCAGTACATTGATAGCATGGTTGTCGCGAATGAGCATACAAACTTGCTGAGTTTTAATGACAACTTGTATAACGACTTCCTTGATTTTGATTTGAGTTGCTCGGGACAACAAAATACAATCAGCGATGTTTACTACTTAATCAAGATATTCAGAATTTTGGAAATTTTTTACGAATGTACCTCTATTTATGATTTGCAGGATTTTGAAGTGTTTCGCATCGAAAAATTTAAACAAGAATTTGACGAATTGATAGTTGCAGAAAACAATGAAGAAAACAGGGCGTTTACATCCACAAAGACCGAGGACAGCTTATTCAAAACTACCATTAGTGTTTTGGATGGTGGAGGTGTAGTAGCTCAAGGGGTAGTATCACCACTTTTTAGCACGGTTGCTCAAAAGACAGGCGTTAAAGAAATAGATGTTTACAATACGTATATTCCAAGAATGTTAAAAGACAATTTTATGGGAAAGTCGAATATGATTTACAGAAGCAACGATAATGAAAATTACGATATCAATGATGATTATGAATTCAATGACGATGAGGATCCAGTTCCACCAACGTTTGAGATTTCTTTTCAGTATGGTGAATCAAATAACAATAGCAGTAGCAAAACTATTAGTGAATCAGATCGTTCACCTGCGGCAACAGAAAATTCAGATTATATAGATGGGAAACCTGTCGAAGGAGAAAAAAAGTCGCTTTGCAAGTTGGATTTTGGACCGCATAACAGTACTATCAAGAAAAATATTGATTTAATGCTCGAGTTGTCTTTTGGAATTCCTTTATCATTGCTCAAGTTGTTTCAACTGATTGTGAAGCTAATCAAGCACCAATTCTACTTTTTCGTTCACGAGATTCATTTGCGAATTTTCCCCAAGGTTTGCTCAGATATTGAAGACAGATTGTTGAGCTGGAAGTTGGGATGGGATCTATTTGTTGAAGAAGATGATGAAGGGAAACCAAAACGTAAAAGATTTCACTCGATTAACCACGAGATTTTGTACCACAACATCATGTCGTTTTACCATGCCTTGATTGTTTATTATTTCACATTGGTGAAAGATGTGCCGTTTACGTTTCTCAAGCTCCATCAGGTGAAAATTTTGGAGCATTTGAATTACTTGAAGTATGTGCTCAAACCGGATAAACGCAAAGGTACTGAAGTGAGTAGCGCCAGCAGCGAATCTGAACAACCACCAGAGTTTTATACATTTCGGCCGCAGTTTTTTGCCATATTTATTGTTGCAGTTGAGAACAACGATACAGTGCTTCAAAACAACGTGAAACAGCTTATGGAGTTCTACGAGAGGCACTGGCAGAGCCATGAACTCGCGCTGCACTGGCAGGCTAAACAAGTGGTGTATGAAACATGGCGACTCCGACGAGCGGCGTCGACTACCGGCGACAAGAGCGATGAAGAAGTGAGCTGGGTGGATGTGGCAAGGACATTGTTGGAACGACTGCGGTTATTTTGCGTGTAGTTAAGTAGATGTTATAATAGAAGATTATGGTTACTGATATTGTAATGAATAGTGATTATGATTATGATTTGTAGTAATGATAATGATAATTACTACCAGCAGGATGGTCGCGTGCCGCTTGTACACACCAAAGATGACAACAACAATAGAGGGTGGCACCCTGCAAAAAAACACTTTTTTCTTAGGCGCCGATCATTCACCGCAGACGCACATACCATTCCCCAACGAGCGCTGTTTTGTAGTACATGCTACGGTATATACTATATTACTGCCCGGGTTCAGTTAATTGATCCAGCATTAGCAGTTATCATTGATAAAGTGTTTCTCGATTGACATTTTACACATTGCATTTTTATTTTCTCTTCTCTCACTATTTCTGCTTTTATCCACTTAATTAGCTTCCCCACTACCACTACGGGCCACAATCCCAATTACCCTTTTTCCCCCTTATTGGCGCCCTTGCGCTGGCTTTTACTCTCTCTCATTTTGCCGTTAGCGCTCGTTTTTCCTTCAGTTTCCCTGTTTACTTTTTGCTTTTTTTTTGTTTCCAGATCTTATTCTAGGTCGGCGCTTAATCCAATTATATCACCAATACCAATACCAATACCAATACGACACCAATAGCTATAAACCACATTGGAACTGCTTCAAGTTTGCTATTCCTACTGCTTACTCTCCCTGGAATATGAACACTCATGACATATTACTAAACCAGAACGACTTTGCTTTGTCCAGATCAAAGTCCTCTAGTGGTAATGCTAACCGCTCGCGCTCAGGGTCCATCAAGAGAAACAATGCTAGACCTCCCATCTTCAACAATAGCCCACAGTTGCCTCTGGCTCCTTCTCTAGTATATAATGATACAACCGGCCAAACAAATGGGTTTCCCGGAAACAACCTCGGCGGTTTTCCCTTAGCAGATCCTACCGCCATCAATAGTGTTAACAGCAGCGTTAATGGTATTCCTCCAAGAAGAACAAGAACTTTGCCAACAAAGAAATCGACTCCTAATCTTCGCCCGCAACAGCAACCACCACAACCTTTGCCACAACAGCAACAGCATCAACTACCACAACTGCCTCAGCTTCAACCACAGTCTCAAATTGGTTCTCCTTTGCAGCAGCAGTATCAACTCCAACAGCCGTATTACTATGCTCCTGGCCAACAACAACAACAGCAGCAGCAGCAGCAGCCTCAAAATCCACACAACAAACCACTTTACGACTTGCAAAACCATGCAAAACAGTTTACGCCTATGTCACCTTCTAGTAGAAATGGTGTTCTGCCTCAAAAACAACTATTATTTGATGAATATTCTCAGAAACAATCAAATTTCTCTCAGCCGCATTCCGACAACTCAACTTCAGTTTTGAATAGATCTAAGAGTGCGGGTTTCAGTCTTCGTAAAAACAAAAGTTTTCGCAGGGTCAATGATGTTTTATCTCCACAATTCAGCGACAGCCAATCTCCTATGCTTCCTCATAATGTGAGCCAGTCTCCACAAAAATTCCAGCCAAGAAATGACCCAACTCATATTACAAGCAATCAAAATACTCCAACTTCGCGTAAATTCTCTGATTCTGCAATCCTTTCAGACGAAAACAACAATTCCAACGTTATTAACCCGTTTACTGGAATTTCTATTGGACAGAGCGCTAAATCAGAATTTTCCTCTTCTTCTAATCAACTTGTGACTTTTGACAGTTTATTAACATCAATAGTAAATAATAAAAAGGTAAACAAGCTTAGATTCAACTGCAACCCAGAAGCAAGATTTGATATCAAGCTAGCTGGAACATGGATCGAGTATCTCAGCTTGAAACCACACCAGTACGTGAAAATCAACAGCAGATCTTTGCAAAAGCAAGAAATCATATTTCAGCTTATTAAATATCAGCAATTAAATTCTAAAAACGATAAAAAGGATTTTTGGGATACCATTGGCTATGACTTTTTGTTTTCGCAGGACGAATCCATTGTGTTTCCTGAAACCAAAGCTGAAGTCTATGATGACTTTTTTGGTTACTTCAATACATTGCAACAGCTTGAAGAATTATGCGAACAACACTTGTACAATCCATTGTTGGATGAGTTAAATAAAAATAAAGACTTTGTGCTGGAAGATATTGAAGACGACAAAAATGAACCCACATTCCTTAGTGTTGGCAAGCCTAAACCTAAAAGTACTACTGGTAGCCGGTCTTTAAGAATGTTCAACATCAACACAATATGTGTTATTTTGAATACTTGGTTGTTCAAAATTATTGACACTTATCAAGTTTATATTAACCAATTGATTGTTACCAAATTTTGGCTAGAAATGGAGTATTTCAAGGATCCTAAGTCAAATGTTTTTTTAAATTGGCTTAATAGTAATTTCAAATCCAAGTTCCCATATCAAGAGCTCATTTCAAACTATCTTATTGATAACTTAAGAAACTATGTCAATTGCTTTGAAAAGCTCTTGAAATTGCACTCGCTGCAGAAATCTTCTACTGCATATAAAAAAATTTTGATTATTGTTAATTCCTTAAAAACTTTTGTCAATCAGTGTCATGGTCATTACTTGAATAGTGAGTTCAAAAATTTTTTGTCAAGATTTAGTTGGAACTGTCCTACTAATGGTAATGTTGAACTCAAATGGAAAAATTTGAAGATTGTTCACCACAATAAGATTAATAACAGCTCCCAAGCAATTGATTACTTGATCTTATTCAACAATTGTCTAGTTTTGTGTAAATTGGACATATACTTGAAAGAATTTATTATCAAAGAGTATCCATTGCCAATTGAATTTTTGGAGATTCTGGACCATTGTGGTCCAGATGAGCTCAACTTGCTCCATAGAGGCAAAACAAGCTTGAAGTATAACTTGAAGTTTTTTGACAGGAAGCTAAAAGAACACTGGATTAAACTTATTACTGAAACTAAAGTGGACTATTTGATCAGCAAATCAAAAATCGATCCATTTGAATTAATTCCTGTGTCCACTAATTTCGTTAGTGATGATCATAATAATAGTGGTTATGCAGCTCTGAATCCCACCGGCAGTCATGGTCAGCTAAAACAGTATGAAAGTTTGCTTATAACAATGGCTTTGGATGATCTGAACAAGCAATTGAAAAATTCAAATAAATTGAGCGGCAAAATTTTATGCTCGCTAACTATGAACTATAATAATCAAACTTACCATTTGATTGGCACAAACTACGGATTGTACATTGACGATATTAACAGAACAGGTCTAAATTGGAAAAAATTGTCTGGTATTAGAAATGTTAAGCAGGTCGAATTTGTTGAAACTGGCTCCAAGCTTATTGTCTTCACTGGTGACCAAGTTGTCCAGTTTGATTTCAATAATATCATTAAGAGCATTCTTGACCCGAATTATCATTTAGTCGGCCATGATATTAGTAATCAAAAGGTATTTTTCTTCAAAATGGGCTTTATTAGAGGCGAACTTTATCTATTCTATAGATATTCGCCAGCAACTATTAAGAAAAAAGGGTTGGAAATTAATAACTTGAACATCAATAATGCGACATCCTATTTCAAAATCTTGAAACTCAATAGGAGAAACGATTTTGAAACTTTCCGGGAATTCGAGTTACATGATATCAATTGCTATGATATAATTTTATTGAATGATACTAGTGATATAATTTACCTTTCGACCGACCAAGGCTTTTTCAAATTATTCTTGCATAATGCTAGTGGCGCTAATGGTAATAGTTATCCTGTGTCTACCTCTTTTGAAAGCGAATCGCTCAAATCATATAACTCTAGAGTTAGTGAAACAACCAATTCCATTAATTTGAGCAAATTGCAAATCATTCCAAGTTATGTCTATAATTCTGAGAACAACTATTCATTGGATGAGCGTATGTTTTTGCAAAAAATTGAAGAAAATTTGAGAGTATCAAAGCCAATCAAAATTTTGGAAACTAGTAATCCAAATGAATTACTATTGTCTTTTGAGACGTTTGCGATTTTTATCAATAGACATACCGACTTGATTTCAAGATTTGATGTGATTCATTTCAACTTGAATGTTGAAAACATTGCTTTCAAAAATGACCATTTGTTTGCTTGCTCTAAAAAATGTATTGAAATTTTCAAAATCAACAATCACAAGAATGCCACCATGTTTAGTAGCAGTTTGTCAGATAACGCTGTCAATAACTTAATATCTAGACATAACAAGTATTTGGCTCACGAACAAATTATTGTTGCTGAAAACATTAGTTTGATTGACTCTAGTTCTTCATCAATAACTATTGTGTTAGATCATCCATTAGAACCACCTGGTCACCAGCTAGTAATGCAGTTGGTGGAAAAGAAAAGGGAAGATAAGAAAAATGTTGAGAAGACGGGTTCCAATAATAAGGAGAACGGCTTATTCTCTAATCTCGATGAAGAAAATTATGCAGACGACAGTATTGACACCGATGACGGGGATAATGGCTACGGTAGCAATGATGTTGATGATTCTGAAGATGAAGTCGATGACACAAATAGCATTGACGACAAATACGCTGCACAAAAACGTAAAAGCCAACTTCATGTTGAAAGCAAAGGCAAAAAATTATCACTTGATCAAATGAAAATTATGGATTTTAATACAAGATTACCTGAACATTGGATTAAATTATGGGATCTTACTTCAGCTGATTTAGTAAGAATCAATAGCGGATTCATTGGTAGGCAAGAACTCATTTATCAATTATTAAAAAGCGAAGAGGTGCTTATTTTTCAAGCAAAACAATTACATAGAACATTGGGTTTCAAATTCCTAAGCAGTGAGGTTAACGACAATATGATTTATCCAGATACCAAAGACTCGATTTACAGACATACTTTTGGATGCTTAAATCCATTGGTCAGTTTTCATGAGAAATTTTTGTTGAAGCCAATGCTAGAGATTTTGAATTTGAAAAGTAAGGAATTGCCGCTTTATGAGATTTTAGAGCTTTATCTTAATTGGATTAGTGAGGCAAATTTTATTTATCTTGAATACTCTACCAGATTGGCCAGATCTGATTGGTTCTTTGACTTGGAAAAAAGAAAAGAGACTTCAAATTTCTTAGGTTGGTTAAACCTTAGCCCTCAATATGTCAAAGATACTCTAGAAATCTTCTTGAGACATTTGAGTAACCTTATTGGCCAATTTAATCACATTTTGGAAGATATAACAAAAAATCGCGACATTGATTCTAATATTATTATTTCAAAAATCAACTCTATTGTCAACAAAATCATTAATCTTAATGAATCAATCAATTCCAAATCCAATGCAGAGAAATTTTCGGTGATTACTAGTTCCCTAAATTGGGAAATTTCAACCGATGAAGCTGAATCTGATTTAATCAAGAAGAACTTTTTAAGTGGTTGTGGGAAACGATTAGTGAAGTTTGATGAAATTTATATCAAGGTCAATGAAGGTCAAAACAAAATTTACAAGAAAAAGCGATTGATAATGCTTTTCCCAAACTGGTTGCTTATTACTAAATTTTATAAAGATACAAAAGTGTTTCAAGTAATTGAAAAACCATTGGCTTTGAAAAAAATAAAGTTTGAGCATTCGACTTCAGATCATAATTCTATCAACATCTACAATTATGATGGGAAAATTTTGTACAAGTTTAGCTTTGCCAATAGAAATGAGAAAAAAGAGTGGTTTGATGGATTGCAAGTATGCTCTTGAAATTGGTTCCATTTATTGAATAAAGAATAAGAAATACATCTTCATTGCTGACGTTTTGCTGCTGGCGGCAGATTTTTAATACTCGTCACAGTATATGCAATCTTACTGCTTTTTCTTCCAATGAATATTTAATTTATTATCTTTCTTTTTTTCAAAGATAGTATGTATTATTACAGACATTTGACTTTTCTCCGCTAATTTTCAGTTAACATTTTTCGTTGATTATAGCCCTTGTTTTATCTATTCATCTAATCTTTTATAGTTGGTGCAGCGTTTTCTAGACTATCAGTTTGTTTGTTTGTTGTTTAATTTTACGTTATCCATTTTTCACAAACTTCTATCTGATGTTTGTAAAGCTCTATTATTGCACTTCTTGGATATTCCCACTTTGAATCAGTATCTTCTCTCTCCAACGAAGCAGTTAATAGCTTAGCATGCTGAACGTTTCTTTGGAGTATCGATGAAAGTATGGTGCCATTGCGCTTTTCAAATCTTGATTCGTCGATCATGCCATTAATAAGCAACTCAACTTGTCTAAATTGCTGAGCTTCAGTTTTTCCATAATCAGCGCAACTTAGCAATGAAAGGGCAATTGTAGTTCTGAAACTGATGTCATTGTGATCTATTGTATAGTCCCCCAAGTAGTCATACTGTTTCAAAAATTGCTTCTGGTCATTTGACAATTGAGATAAAATATTTGGTGAAATATCTACAACTTCCCATTGATTAGTATCTTTTAATACAAATCCGTACTCGCAAAGTAAAAAAGCATTTGCATGAGGTCCATAAGAAAAAAATATCTCTCGTAGGTTTTCCCTATTAATGTTTAAGTGACCATCAGAGTTTGGATTTGTTTGCGAGGCATACGCGGTAAAACCAGAATGGTCTATCCTCACATGGCAGCTATCCTGATGGGAATTATCACAATGATTAATGAAATCTGCAAGTGGACAAAGAGTGAAATTGTCGGCGATGCATTTATTGGGCAAAGAATCAGGAAGTTTCATGTAGATACAACGAGAATTGATGCATAGCCAACTCCACAAAAATTCCTCTATACTGAAGTATTGTGATTGTAACTCGTCAAGATTTATGCTGGAAGACTTGTTTAATAAGCCAAGCACTGTTAAGTAATCGTTTGTAAAATTATGATACTGTTTCTTGACATGCACTTGGGCAGAAAAAGGAAGAAGTCCAATCAATGGATTTTGGAATTGAATTTTCTCGTTAGCTTCATGTGTAATCTCTAAATCGTCGACTCCTACTAATCTATACGCGTTGAGTTTTTGCAAGCCGGATGCGGATTTTTCCATTAACATTTTGTCATCAAATTTTAGTCCGTTGCGTTTGTTAACAAACTCCCAAGTCAAAGGAATTCCGATAAATGAATCAAGACTAGCTGGCAATACATCTACAAATGGATGCCAGAAACTTGCATCCCGTCGCTGTCTTTCCAATGCCAAAAACATTCCAACTAGTTGGAAAGACGATAAGTTAATTAAGGTTTCTTTGTTTAACTTTTTGTATATTTGTTCTCTGATATTCTGCTCGCTATTGGCAACGTGTTGCGGCTTTAGGGAGTTTTTATGAAATTTCTGATAATATGTCAAAGGAACTTTTATTTCCCGATACTCAAACGAAGAATCGAACTGTTTGGTTGTTCTGCTATCGTTGACTTCATCAGTGACCTCCGTTTCCTGCCATGCTATTATATGCTTCAAGCAAGTCACAAAATTCAAAAGAATATGTTTTGGTAATTTTATAAATGCTTCATTTGCAATAAGTTTCTCATTAGCATCGCGATATAAGCCAAAACCTGATTCTTCAGTATATTGTGCCACTAATTTAGGTGAGATAAAAGTTGATGATGTCGTTCTGTTGTTACTATTATTGATGTTGGTCTCATTTTCATTGATCCAGTTCCATAGGTTGGTGAGCTTGTTAGCGGATTCGCATGCCATAGGAACGGTTTTCAGATCGTTAAGCTTTTGGTGTAACATTTCTACCACCTTAATAAAATATTGGTGTTTTTTTTCTTTTCACACAACATGTAGGTCCTTTTCGACTTTCACTTTTGGCAGATCTGCAGATATTGATTGTTTTTTGTTTTTTTTTTCTCACCACATCATGTCCCAAATTAATGGGTCATTTTGATCTGCATAAGTTTATGGTATATATACAAACACAACTTCAAATTACAATTTTTTTTTTTCATGACACCCAAACTTAGAAAGATGGAAATATCCAGTAAAATAGATACCAAAATGAAGTATAAAATAATATAACGCAGTTACTTATATATTTATTGTATATGTGATCGTAATCAGAACTATATTTTTTTTCAAAAACCACTA
>JXWR01001935.1_pt1 | contig 11430 bp, 6 predicted proteins | sample 315541 | NCBI WGS metagenome assembly JXWR01 (sample SAMN03273951, study PRJNA271842) | soil metagenome | isolation source: rice field ambient CO2 | place: India: CRRI Experimental farm Cuttack,Odisha-753006 | collected 2013-12-17
AACTTTTCAATGGTGTAACCATTGTTGTTCAAGATGAACAAGTATGGGGTCAAGTTCCATCTGATCATGGTACTGATTTCTTGGACAGTCAACTGCAAGGAGCCGTCACCGACAAACAAGAGGACTCTGCCAGGCTTGGCCAATTCGTCGTTAGCAAAAGCAGCACCCAAGGTGGCACCGACGGTGAAACCAATAGAACCCCACAAGACTTGAGAGATACCAATGGTGTTCTTTGGGAATTTGGTGGAGGCGATACCGAAAGCAGAGGTACCAGTTTCGGTGATGATGATGTCGCCTTCTTGCAACCAGGAGGACAATTCGGTCCAGAACCATTTCTGGTTCAATGGGATGGTTTCTGGTTCTTCAGCAGCGGTGTTGGTGAGCTTGACGGAAGGCACTGGGTGAGCAGCGGCATCGTAGGACTTGATGGCGGTGTTCAATCTGTCAACCCATTGTTTGTTTTCAACAATCTTCTTGAGCAAGTGTTGCATTTGAACTCCTTGCCAAGTGGCTCTTCTGACCTTGGTGTAGTCGGAGTGGAATTCGATAATGTTGTTGGTCTTGTAGCCGTAGGTGAAGGAACCGGTGTTGAAGTCAGACATCAAACTACCAACGGAGATGACCAAGTCTGTTTTTTCAACGACTTCCTTAACGTCTGGGGAGGTCAAGGAACCAACGTAAACACCACCGAATCTTGGGTGGTTTTCGTCAACGGTGGACTTACCCATTGGGGTGACAAAGGTTGGGAACTGGGTCAAGTCAATGAGTTTTTTGGTTTCAGCAGCAACGTCGTGTCTGCCGGCACAAGCGTCAACAAGGATGATTGGGTCCTTAGCGTCGGAGATCAATCTGAGGATTTCATTGTAGACTTCTTCTTCGGCATCGGCGTCGTTGGCTGGCAAGCTCAAGTCGATTGGGGTTTGAGACAATCTGGCGGAGTCGATTGGCAAGTCAACAAAGTTGGTTGGCAAGGCCAAGTAGACTGGCTTTTGGTTGATGTAAGCGTCTCTGATGGCCTTGTCGATGACAGCTGGAGCGTCCTTGATGCTGTTGATGTCGTAAGCTTCAACAGAGATTTCGGCACTCATTCTTTGGAAAACGGTAAAGTCACCGTTACCCAAAGTGTGGTGAAGCAACAATTTTTGGGATTGAGACTCGGTAGAAGGAACACAGACAATGTGGAGCAAACCAACGTGTTCAGAGTAAGCACCGGCAATGGCGTTCAAACAGGACAATTCACCGACACCAAAGGTGGTGACCATGGCGGAAAGACGTTTGATTCTGGAGTAACCGTCAGCAGCGTAACCGGCGTTCAACTCGTTGGCGTTACCGGCCCATCTAAGACCTTCAACATCGTAGATGTAGTCGAGAAGAGCCAAGTTGAAGTCACCTGGAACACCAAAGATGGTGTTGACTTCGAGTTGTCTTAATCTTTCGAAAAGATAACGACCCAAGGAGATTTGTGCAGGATAGTTAGCCATTTTTAGTTGAGTTTTGTTGTTGTTATTTTTAATTGGAGGAGTGGGGTCTCAAGGGGAGTGAAAAATGTAAAGTATTTTTTTTCAAGCGATGAGATAGATGCAGATGCGATGAGATGAGATGAGATGAGATATACAAAGAAAAAAGTCAATTGAGGAATTTTTTTTTTTCTGAGATATAGAGAATGTGTGTTTGAGTGTGAGAGATTGTTTGTTAATTGAATAACTGATGAGGAAAGGAAAAAAGAGGAAAGAGAGAATTTGATACAGCAGAAGGGAGAGGGCCAGCAAGGGTATATATACACTTCAGAGCAAGCCAGCGGCAAAGGGAGGGGGGGGAGCCACCAGGGGACAAGAGGACGAGAAGCGTCAGGGGATGAGAGGGTGCGTTGTGTGATAGGCCGGGTGCGTGTAGCTGAGTGCTAGGAGAGTGCAACCACGAGACCGTAAAAAGAAACTAAAAAATAATAGAGAGAGAAAATCGAGAGAGAGAGAGAGACAGAAGACAGACAGAAAGCAGCCTAGTGGGCAGCTATCAGCCCATGTACAGGTAGTCGAAATCCGAGACTCGTACTATTCCAGTGTGCACCAGAGCCGTCACCTGGTGTCAAAACGCTGCAGCGCTGCAGTGCTGCAATAGCCACTACTGCTACACCACCCTTTTTGCTTGCTATGGGACGCCCCACTGGTAGGGTAGGGCGGTTGGACTATGCTACACTGATGGCGGTGGCGGCATGGTTATATGGAACCCCCGAAAGAACCCCCACCCGGTGCTCTCTCTCTCTCTCTCTCTCTCTCTCTGTTTCTCTCAATTTCGAGAGACTGTGCTGTGCTGCTGCTGCTGCAGAAAAAAGACCTGAAAATAAAATAAAAAGAAACGCACAAAGTTTTTCCGAAGCTCCCAACCAGCACAACTCAACACAATCTCCCAAACAGTGCGTATGCGAATAGTCGGTTAGCCGGCTGACAGCCTCCGGAGAAACTTTTTGTGTTTTTGTGTTTGGGTCTCCCGCCATAACCATGCCGGTGCTGCGTCGCAGTGCGCCCGATGGCCTGTTACGACATCTCGAGATTCGCTTCTTGTCTGACTTTCGGCAATAGCCACACAAACTATAGTTTTCTCCCGGAAAAATTTTTTTTTTGCCTTGACTGTCTTGTCTGTCTACTGTTTACTGTTTTACTTCAGGTTTTCTTTCTTTCTTTTTTTTTTTCCCTCGGCTTTTGCTCTGCTTCCCATAAATCAGAATCTTCGGCCACCGTTTCCGTTGGCGTTGCGCTCTCGAGGGGGTCTCTCTCTCTCTCTTCCCCCCCCCCAATCCTGCCATCCTAATGGAGAACTCCGGCATCTTGAAACTCTTCTTCTCAAACCTTTTTCCAAACTTTCCTCTCTGTCGTTTCCGCCAGTTGCAACATATTGCCACTCGCATCAGTTTCCCTTTCCATGTAAACAGCCGGTATGGCACAACGACAACAGGTGTTTTCCCTGCTCCAAAAAAGTCACGTAGCACACATACAGCGTCGCTTGCTGATTTCTGATTGCTAATCTTTAACGGTCAGATATCAGATCAGACCAAGCTCACAGCACTAGCGCTGCTAGCTGCCAGTGCTCGTTCCTCACTCGCTCACTATCTATAGTGCGCGCGCGCGCCCGCGCGCTTAAGGAGAAAAAGCTTTGACAGCTATCATCAAGCGATCTATTTTTAAAGTCACATCAGCACATTCTGCACTAACGCCGAAGAGAGCTCAGCTCGTACGAGAAAACGCCACGAAACGCCGCTTTCTGCTAGGAGCACTACGGGTCGTCAGGTGCGCGCTTGTGCGGGGCTCGCAACGGGAAGAATCCTCCACAAGTGGTGCCGCTTAGCAGTTTCCCGGGGTGTGCGCAACTGGCTGGCCAGCGGTTATCTTTCTTTCTCTTTCTCTTTCTCCTTCTCCTTCTCTCTCTCGATCTGTGTGATTGGAGAGCGATAACCGCTAGTGCTGGTGCTAATAGACGATATCAGAAATAGTGCTGCTGCCAGTGTCTGCCTCGCCTCGCCTCGCCTCTTTGCTCTTCGCATTCGTTCTCAGAGAGATACACACATACACACATACCACTCCAGCTTTCCTGCTTGCTTGCTTGTTCCATTATACTGTTCCATTATACTATTCCACACCCACAACAACACTTTGTTTCTATTTTCATGTCCCTGTCCTTTGCTTACCACACTACTAAACATCCCGCTACAGCTCAATAGTAAGAATCCATGTCTGCCGATACGCCGCCCGCTGCTCCCCGAACTGACAACAACACTGATCGTTTCCATAGCCAGAGCTCTTCCATCACTAACGACAAGGTCGAGAGTGTCAGTGCCAGTGTTGGCGCCGGTCCATCCCACGACATTTCTACAAATTTGACATTTCATGCAACTAGCCACAGTAGCAGCACCAGCAGCCACCGCAGCCACAATGCTCCCCATCTTCAAGCACTAGCTTCATCCACCGCAGAGTTGGCAAATGAACAAGCTACTGCAACTAGCGCCATTGCGGATGATTTAACGTCTCAGGAAAACATCAGTGATACATCCACGATAGCCCATGGCGAGAATGCCACAACCGCGAGCGGCAACAACAACAACAACAACAACGTCGATACCGCGTTTTCCAACTTGTTTCCTTCTTTCAACTTTATCAATTTCCCCACATCCAACCAGAAACAAAAACAAAGCAAAAACATCTCCAACAGTTTGGCAAATGACAACGGCTATGATGATGGTGGTGGTGGTGATTATTATGGCTACGATGATTATGGCTACGATGATGACGACTACGACAACAACAACAACGACAACGACGACAACGACGACGACGGTGGCAATGGCAACGGCAACGGCAACAGCAATGGCAATGGTAGCGACTACAATAATGGCCAAGATGGCGTTTCTGTTGGCTCCTCGTCTTTAGACTCCAGTCTAGTCAACAGGATGGCTGATGATCTATTCGATGGCGACTACAATGTTCGACAGTCTCTCATCAACGTGTCCAATAACCGCAATTTTTACTCAAACTATTATGATATGTTGGTTAAGCGCCAGAAGCAGAGCAAGACCAAAGCGGCTGGTGCTGGCAGCGCCGGGAAAACAACGGCACTAGATCTAGAAGCAGCAGCTGGTATATCCAGCGATGATAATGCAGCCGCGCAGCAGCAAGAGCAAGAGCAGGGAGAATCAGACTTTCAAAAATACATTACCGAATTCAACAAAGAATTCAAAATTGAATCCAAATTGAAAAAAGTTCTTGAACAGAAAAAAATCGCCAACGATAACCTTAGACGCAAAAATGTAATCAATGTCATCAGTGATGAAAACTATCTAGCGGAAAACTTTTACGTTCCCGATGACGATGAAGAAGAAATGGACATTTCGGACATGAACAGTCCCACTCATAACAACAACAACAACAATCATGCAGAACCCCAGATGCTATCGAGTAGCGGCGAAAAAGCGTCCTTGAGGATGAACTTCCTAAGCAAGAAAAGTTTTGCGAGCTTTAACTCAATAAAAAACAATAAAAACAATAGCAGCCCCAAGCAAACAGACTTTAAGATATCGTCGCCGCTAGCGTCGTCCTCCGTATCAAGGAAAAAGCTAAAGCACAAGGATAGTGCTGGTTTTTTGAAAAATTTGCTAGGCAAGGATACCCAACCGCAGCAGGGCACCAACAATCCAGAAAAATCCGGCAAGGCCATGAACCAGATCAACCCGTTCAAGTTCAAAATTTATGCTAGCTCAAGCTCATTAATCAACACCGTGAGCATGGATAACTCGGGCTCTTCCTCGCTCAACATGAACATGAACATAAACAAAAGTCGCATTCCCGTTCCCGTTCCCACTCCCGCCATTGACGACGATTTGACATCAATAGCATCTAGCACGAGGACCCAGAATATTGACGGAACCGATAACCGTTTTGGCCGTAACCACGGCCACGGCCAGAAGTTTGCAACAAACAGAAAAAAACTAGGTCGCGCGTTTGGCATCAAGCAACGCAACAGTCGCTGCCAGCCCACCGCTGCTGAAAATTATACCACAATGCGACGTCACGGCCACAGCCACGGACACGGACACGGACACAGCCGTGGAGCAGCAGCTCCAGTGAGGATGATTGAGTTGGATGATTACGGATCATACAATGACGGCGACGTGTTTGACGGCAGTGAGTTGAATAGCACGAGCAGCAGCGCAGAGATTCGATCGCCGCACATGGGTATGGGAACTGATGCTAGCTGCTGCAGTCATGGTGGTACGAGTACGCTAATCAGCAATTGCAAGCACAGAGTTGGGAACATTAGGTATGGGCGTCCAACTGCAATTGGTTGCGGTCCCAGTAGGGCCAATGACGACGACGACGGCGACGACGACGACGACGAGGCAATCCATCCCAATGTTAACGAGCGCAAAAATGGCTCGTTGCAGAAAAAACTAACACAGCGACACTTACAGATGATTGCCCTCTCGGGAACTTTTGGCGTGGGATTGTATTTGAGCGCATCCAAGAATTTTTCCATCAGCGGCCCCTTTGGCGCATTGTTGGGTTTTGTAATTTCTGGATCCATTGTGCTCTCAACCATGCTCTCGCTATGTGAAATGGTCACCTTCATCCCCCTAGTCGGTGGAGTCTCAGGAATTGGATCCCGTTTTGTGGATGACGCGTTTGGGTTTGCCGTTGGATTCATTTACTGGATCAACTACACCATCTCCTTGCCTAGCGAAATCACCGCAGGGACAATAATGTTGAGCTACTATGACAATATCCAGCTACCGGGCAAAAGCGTCGCTGGCTGGATAACTTTTTTCCTAGCCTGGACGCTACTGGTCAACTTGCTAGACGTGCGAGTCTATGGCGAGTTGGAGTTCTTCTTCTCGTTGATCAAGTTGGTTGTTTGTTTTCTTTCGATTCTTTTGAACATTGTCATCAACACCGGCGGCATGCCGCCGCAGCACACCTATTACGGCTTCAGGTTTTGGGATAGCGGCCAAAGCGAGCCGTCCAAAGGGCTAACCTATGGCCTTTTTAGACCAACGTTCGACTTAACCGACACCGGTACGGGCTCACTAGACGGGATTGGCGGCAATACTGGCCGGTTCCTCAGTCTTTTGATTTCAATATGTATTTCCATGTATGCGTACGTTGGCACAGAAATCGTGGTGATTGTTGCTGGTGAAGCCAAACATCCCCGTCGCGCACTACCTTCGGCCACCAATAGAATCTTCTGGCGCATTTTGGTCTTTTACATATTGGCAATCTTCTGCGTTGGTCTCAACTTCTACTCGGGAGACCCGCGGTTGCTAAGGTACAGAACAGTTAGCAAGCCCACTGCGAAAAACACCACCGCTATCGAAACCTCGATAATCAAGTTGTTTGGCGGCCAAGCGTGCTCCAAGCTGACCAGGAACCAAGACAGGCTATCCCAGTTCAAGGGACTATACAACGGTAACCAAAGCCCCTGGATAATCGCATTGCAGAACGCCAGGCAGTGCTCGCTATCAGCGGTCTTCAACGGACTATTTGTGGTGTTTGCCTTGAGCGCAGGATCAAGCCAGCTTTACGCCTCGAGCCGAACCTTGTACCAGATGTCAGTGGAGGGTAAGGCGCCATCGGTTTTTGCCAAATGCTCCAAGCAAGGGGTCCCCTATGTGGCGGTGTTGTTTTCGGGAATGTTTGGCGCATTGGCATACTTGTGCATCAATAACGATTCCAACTACGTGTTCCAAAGACTAATGACAATCTGCTCAACTAGCGGCGAGATTGTCTGGGCATGCATGTGCTTGGCCTTCATTAGGTACTATTACGGCTTGAAGCAGCGAACCGACTTGATTAGCAGAAGTTCTCCAGCATTTCCGTACAAGGCGCCCTTGCAGCCATATTTGGCCTACTTTGGGCTAATTGGGGGCATCGTGGTGGTTTTGTCCACGGGAATTACTGTTTTCTTCAACGATTACTGGAGCGCAGAGTTTTTCGTGACTAGCTATGGCGCGTTGATTTTGTTTATTTGCTCGTACTTTATCTACAAGTTTGTCAAGGGGACCAAAATCTTGAAGGTTGACCAGATTCAGTTGGACGTGGGGCGCAAGGAAAACGATAAGATCATTTGGGAGGAGACCAAGGCGTACTCCTCCAATTTGAAGGAGAAGTTTATGAAGACATTGGAGGTGTTGTTTGGTTGAAACGTCACTCGCCCCCTTGGTTTCATTTGTTTTGTTTTGTTTTGTTTGTTTGTTTGTTTGTTTGTTTGTTTTTTTGCTTTATTTCTCTGTTTCTCAGCTTTTTTTTTTCAGTTCATGTCGTTTTTGATGTTTCGTATTCAAGATGCCTTTTTACTTCTTGCTAGTTTTACTTTTTTTTTTTTTTTCTTTGAACTTCCTGCCTCTGTTCTACTGCATTTTTTGTTCTCTTACCTCATTTTTCATTTGTTCTTCCCTGCCAGTTCTAATCTTTGGACTTTTTGCGTTTGTTTGTTTGTTTGTTTTTTTGGTTTTTACTCGCTACACCCACTCATTCTTTGGTCTCTAAGTTTGGCTCTTCACATAATATTGACCGTCTACACGTTGACTATCAGAAAGCTATTTCTCTACTTTGATGCACACAAAGGTAACTTTTCGCCACACACACACACACACACACCCTCCCTACCCCACTGCGCTTCACTTCAATTCTTCTTTGCTCTGCTTTGTCTTTTCGCCTAGCTTAGCTTTCCTTATACGTACTTTTCTTTCATTTCACTTATCTATAGACAACGTTCCTACTGAAGCCCAAAAATTGCGATGTTCTTCATGATGGCAAGGATAGTATAGTAGCGGAGCATCATTAGTCGTAGGTAGGTAGCATCATGCATGTCATGATGGAAAAAAAAAAAAAAAATCCCACAGCTTGAAGTAGAGCCAATTGTCCACAGCCTGCGCATTCTTATAGGATATAAAATTCGCCTCTGGCTGTATACAGTGCCCTTCAACGACCGCAAACCCAAAGAGAAGCGCAGAAACATATAGCGGCAACTCGAGAACTCGGGCGCGCTGCTACACGTATGCATGTTAGTTAGCCCGGCCGGGTGCACAGAATATTAGTTGATATTACAGGGCCCAAGCGGCGGCGGCGTCATCATCATCATCATCATCACTATGGGGGGTGGAGGCAGCAAAGGCCGCCCGCCGCCGCGGCTGTGAAAAAAGGGGGGTTTGGCTGGATGTTTACGCTTCCAAGAATTCACCTTTCTTTCAGACATCAAAATGATGATATCATGCTGATGCAGAGCCAACGGCTCGGCGTTAACGAAACAGCACCCCCACACTACCATGTTGCGGCTCGTTTGCTGTGGGACGCTTGTAGACACATACGGAGGACAAACTTAACTGCTTCTTTATAACGATTAAAAACGCACTGTATTACGATTGCTTATGTGAGGGGGTGGGGGAGAAATGCAGCAAAAGAAGTCTCTTAAGTCGAATACCATTGAGCCCGTTGATTTTTGAGTCACTTACATGCCAAATTTTACGGAAAGTGAGTAGATAGTACGGAATAAAAATGCAGCATAACAAAAAGAAGCAGAACAGGACAGTAAAAGAGAGTGAGCAGAAAAAAGAAAAATAGTACAAAAATAAAAATCGACAAACAAATTGAGGAAAACAAAGACAAAATCTATCAGCCAACAAAACCATAATAAGATAGAAAAGAAAGAAGACAAAGAAAAAAGAAAAACCAGCGCAAGGAATGAAACAGAGAAACCAAGCTTGTAGAGAAGCGTCTAGTAATAATGGGATAGAAAGAATAATAACAAAGCAGAATTAGTGCAGTGTAAATTATTTTTTTTTCTCTTTTTTTTCTTTATTTTGCATATTGCAAACAAAATCATCACACAAAACCCAAGCTTGAACAAACTTAGCAAAAAGCAAACGACAGAAAAAACAAACAAACAAACAAACAACCAAACAACCAACCAGCCAAATCCAATCAAGGGCAGTGATGCCATTGCAACAAACATATTACAACAAGTTTATTCATCACTATCCATAACTTGTTTGACCGGTTCTGTGGTGTTAATGTATAGCCTGTGTTCCTGAATATATCTAATCACTGAGTTTGGCAACAAATACTGCACACTCATACCTCTTCTAATGAATAATCGCACTTTGGTCGAACTAATATCATTGTAAATCAACTGTTTGATCACCAAAATATTTTTTCGGTGCTCATACAAGATATCATGGCTGAGTAAGAAACTTCTAACATCACTTCCAGTTCTCTCGACAATTAAACAGCCATAAGAGCCCAAAATGTGATGCAAATCGTTTTCTGCCCAAACATTAGGTTCGCCCATGCTAACAATCAAATCGCCGCCTGCCAACAACATGATTTTCACGCCTCTTTTGGTTTTACCATCAGCGGAATAAATACCGCCTCTCTTCACATTGATCTCCTCGTTGAAATGATCCAACACTAACGCGGTTCTAGTATATGAAGGCTGTAGAGATTCCCAGGCATCGACCATGAGCCAATTGCTGGTTCTTTCGCATGCCAATTCACACATTCTCACACGATGATAAGATGGGGCCAATCCGCTTTTCTTGTAGTGATCGGACACCGGCGAGTAATAGCCGCCCACCACTTCAAAACGAGTGTTTTCCTGAATGGCATCAAGGGCCATTTCAAACATTCTCAAATGCAAATAAGTGATTGGTGAAAAAGAACCACAAGCAACCACCACTAGTGGGTACTTGTTGTTGTCGGTCAATTTCTCTTTTAAACGGTGCGCTGGGAATTTGTAGTTTTCAAAAGTGTTTGCTTGTCTAACAATCCCATGTGGCACTTCCTCCAAGTCGGCGCCTAAAATCGATCTTCTATGGTTCGAATCAGCATTACTAATGTCAAGTGATGAGGGATTCAAATCTGTTTTGGCGGTACTGGCTTCACTAATGCTAGCGGTTTTAGCCAGATGTTTCGGGCTGATATTGCCAGCGCTGGCGAAATCTGATTGTGGTACTGGTTCTAATGCTGGTGCCTGGCTGAGTGCAGCCGGTGCAGCGGTGGCCGAAGCGAAGCCAGCAGCAGCAGCGGCAGCAGCAGCAGCAGAACCGGGAACACTGCTATCACCAGCGGACGGCTGGTGATGGCTATCGTCGTCGTTAGTTTCCGCAACGGCGCTTTGCTTAGGATCGACGCTACTAGCTGAGCGCGTGTTCGGAACGGGCTGGTGACGTTTTGTGTAGTGTGCTGCTGAATGCTGGTGCTGCTGATGGTGCTGCTGCTGTTGTTGTTGTTGTTGATTGTTGTTGTCGCTACTCTCGTCTTCGTCGCTGCTGGAAGAGGATTTCTGCATCTGAGAGTGGATCCGAGGAATTGAGTGAGGGGCTTTCATACTGGAGGTGGAACCTGCACGGGACTTTGAGTGTTTGCTTTTCAGCTTCACTGGTTTTGATCTTTCGTGCTGAGAAATTGGAGCATCGAGAGAGTTCAAGTAGTCGGCAAGAACGTAAGGCTGGATCGGATCGTTCTTTGGAATTCTGTCTGCTGGGGAAGGGCTAGGATATGGTTCTTTGTCAGAAGGAGGAACAAAGTCTGGAGCTTTCTTTGGATCCATTGTGAGCTAAAAAGAGCGAAAGTGCAAGTATGAGTGGACCCGGGGAGGACAAAAAGAGGACGGAAATGGGTAGCTATATAATAACTGGAAGAGATTGAAGACCAACGGTGGCTTTAATTGGGGTGAGCAGATGAACAATGAGTCAGGGAAATGGAAGCAGAGGAAGAAAGAGAAGAAAACGACAACAAAGAAAAAAATAAAATAAAAAAAAATAAAAAAAGAGCAAAACACAGGAAAAAAGCAGCAGTAGTGAACTCGTATACGTAATACGGAGGTTAATAATGCTTAGTGGACACAATAGTGATGCTGGGTATTTTTTTTTTTTTTTTTTATTTATTT
>JXWR01003302.1_pt1 | contig 11417 bp, 3 predicted proteins | sample 315541 | NCBI WGS metagenome assembly JXWR01 (sample SAMN03273951, study PRJNA271842) | soil metagenome | isolation source: rice field ambient CO2 | place: India: CRRI Experimental farm Cuttack,Odisha-753006 | collected 2013-12-17
CACAAGTGCCTATCTCGTTGTTTTTGTGGGGCGCTACGCTTTCTAGACTTGATTTTTTACATTATACTGATAATAAGAAGGGTGCTCTGACAGCTCCTGTGACGAAAAGCAGCGGCAGTGGCAACAGCAGTGATAAAGACATGGACAATGATAATGATGGAAAGAAGGCTGATTCCGATTCTTTATCAACAACATCGCGTCTCAAAGAGACTATTTTCTCTTTCAAACGACTTTTCTTACATAGAAACACCATCACAAACACAACTAACAACATCAACATCAACAACAATAGTAGTAGTAGCAACAGTACGTGGCAATTACTACTAATCTTCACTTTCATTAGCTTAACGAAACTTTGCATCTTACCAATAATTGGCATTGCTTGGCTCTCTGGCATTAAATCCAATTCACGTTGGTTCAATCCTCAACTCGAAGAGTCCAATAGTATTTTTATATTTGTGCTTTGTTGCGTTTGGGCAATGCCTAGTTTCAATCCTCATATTTATTTGACTGCATATTTCACCAAGCCTAAGCCTTCTGATGTGCCTGGTATGGCTCAGGCTTGTAGTAGTGGAAAGAGTAATGCAGAGCCTATTGATTATTTGCAGTTGAATTGTTTATCTTGCTGTTTGTTCATTCAATATGCTATTTTTTTCATATCTTTGCCTTTTATTAGTTCTTTTGTTCTTAAACATGTTCTTCATATTTAATCTCTAATTTTCTAAATATATCTCGTCATTGCATAGTTTACAGCTAATTTATAGAATAAAAGTTTAATTTTTTTTTCTTCATTCACTTACTCAAGATAAAAAAAAAAGGATATCTGGCATGAAGTTGAACAAAACAAAGCAATGTAGAGGAATCTTTCGAAAATATAATAAGGGTAAGTTCAGCCGAGCATAGTAAACAAAGAAAGAATTATAAACTAAGAATAACAATAAGAAACACTCAGGAACAAATATTAAAAAATTAAAACATGGTAATTATTTTCTTTTGGAAAGCTAGGACAAAAACAAAAGAGGAAAAAAAAAGGAAAAAATTCAAAAATAAAGTAGCTTCAAAAATTGGGTAAAGAAAAACAAAGCACAAGAACTGAGAATAACTGAAAAAGGAACATATAAAAAAAAGATAACACTAAGGAAATAAACAAAACACAAGAATTAGATGTAGATGTGAAAAGGAGAGATTGAAAAAAGAAAAAAAGAAGTCTTCCAGAGATATACTCAACGCAAGAACCCTTTACGAGCCTTTGGAGCTTGTGGGTGTTCATGTGGAGTACGAGCAGCAGATTCTAATGCAGCCTTCTTTTCCTCCAATAATTTCACTTGCTTTAACAATTTTTCCTTCATTTCCTTGTGTCTAGAAAATAATTCAGCCTCGGACTTTTGCAATTTCTTTTCCTTTTCAGTGACTTTTTGTTGGAACACAGCCTTCATTTCTGCTTCCATTTTTGCCAATTTAGCTTCATGCAATGCTTTTTCTTCTTCCTGTTTCAATAATGGGTCAAATTCTTTAAATACGGAGCTATCTTGTTCAATACCCATTAAACGCAATTTTTCAGTTCTGTAATTCTCATACAATTTCTTGGCAGTGGTTTCTCTTAGTTCTTCCAAATAATCTCTAATCAAAAGTTGACGTAATCTAACAAAATCACAATGGTCTTCATTATCAACTTCAATTATGCCCCATGGATATTGACGGCCTCTAACATTGTTACCGTCTTTACTTTTAACTTCATCGGTAGAACCAACAACTGCAAATGGTATTCTAGACATCAATTCTTGACATCCCAAAATAGTTTCTTCATCATCTTTTTCGTAAGTAGGTGGTCTGAAAATATTAATACCTTGTGTGTTGATATCATCGAGGATTCTTTGCTTAAAGTCAGCAATTTCTTCTTCAGTTAAGGTATCAGATTTAGCAATGACTGGAATCAAATTAACTTTAGTGTGCACTTTCTTCATAAAAGTAATATCCAATGGTTTCAAAGAGTGACCAGTTGGTTCAATAAAGTAAACAAGAGCATGGACTCTATTGTCAGTAATGGTAGTTCTATTAACCTTGGTTTCAGCTTCCAAATACTGGTCAAATCTAGAGTTAACTTCATCAATAATTGGTTCCCATGAGTTTGAGTTGTTGATAGCATCACCAAAACCTGGTGCATCGATAACAGTCAAATGCAATTTGACACCATTTTCTTCAATATCTGCTGAAACAGTTTCAATATTGACAGAAGTTGGCTTTTCAGCAGATGGATCTTTTGGTTCTTTGCTTGGATAAAGTTGTCTGTTGAACAAAGTGTTGACCAAAGTAGATTTACCTAAACCGCTTTCACCAACAATAAAGAAATTAAAGTTGAAACCACGACGAATAGATTTTCTATGCCATTGTTTTGGCAAGTTGGCAAAACCAACATAACCATTCAATTTACGGCGAATGATCTTAACTTCTCTGGCAGTGGCAGCAGCAGCAGCAGCAGCGGCTGGGCTAGCGCTTCTAGTAGTATCTTTGACATTGTCGTTGTTGTCGTAGTTAGCCGAAGATTCGGAACTAACATCAGGTTGGTGTGATTCGACTATTAATAAATGTTAGTAAATTATGCCTATACCTATAAGAAGGACGAAGATAACACAAGTGGATCAGATGTATAATGCAGCAAAATTCAACAATAACAAAATCAACTAGTATCGTATCATCACATCCCACATCCCACATAACAAACACATCACATCAAATCAAACAAAATGCATACCTAAAGCCATCTTAGTGTTTCCCTAATGATTGATCAAAAGCTTGAAAATTAGTCAATATAAATGCAAAAGACCAAAAGAACGAGGTGAAGAAGGAGGGCAAGCGAATGAGCAGGGAAGGCGTTAGCTGGAGCAAGTATCCTTTTCGTAAATATAGTCAGGATCAGTGCACAGTTTGTCTTTAGCAGCGGTTGGAAAATTCGATTTTTAACACGAACACAAAAACAGAACGAAAAAAAAAATCAGAATCAAAGCGCCCTGCACGCTGCTGTGGAGCGCTTCAAGCACATGCAGTATACGCTTTTGTCTTTTTTCTAAAGGTATTTTCTGAGGGTTTTACTTTTCGACCTAAAACGGATTTCAATTCTGAAGGGATCCCTGAATGAACAATTGTCTCCTTAACAAAACCAGTGATCTACTGTCGGACGGTGTGACAAACGGGTGTGTTCCGGCAATTTTAGGCTGAAAACCGAGGGTCTACTGTATAACAAGATAATACGCGAAAATAAAATTATTATAATATATATTTTGGTGGTAGCGGCCGAGGAATTTTTTGGAGCAGGACAACAACAAAACGCTTCAAAGTGCTTCTCTTGCAACCATTAAAACTAAGAATTACTAATTAACAAATCGATGTCCGAAGTTCAAGTTTCCGAGAAAGTGAAAAATCTCTTGTCTCAAGGAGCCAAAACTTTTGCTCAGAAAGATTTTGGCAAATCTGCAGACATTTACGCTGAAGCATGTGAGACTTACAATGAAGAATCTGAAGGCCAGGATAATGCGGATTTATTATTTTTGTATGGGAAAGCATTGTTCGAGTTGGCAGTGTCAAATTCTGAAGTTTTAGGTGGGACTAATAAGAGTGGTGGTGCGCGGGGTATTGAGAATAAGCAACTGCAGGATAGTGGTAAACATCAGCAGCAGCTCAAAGATGGCGGTGATGGTGATGGTGATGGTGATGGTGATTCTTCTGCACAAAATACTTATGACTCCAGAACGTTTCAATTTGATGAAGGGGTGGTAGCTGAGGAAGAAGAAGAAGAGGAGGAGGAGGAGGAGGAGGAAGAAGAAGAAGAAGAAGAAGAAGAAGAAGAAGAAGACGAAGACGATCAAAAAGAAGACAAAGGAAAACAGAATGTTGATGATAAAGATGAAGATCAGAATAACGAAGAAAAAGAAGAGGAAGAGGAAGAAGAAGAAGAAGAAAGTGATTTTGAATTAGCCTGGAACATCTTAGACTTGACAAGAACACTTTTTGAAAAACAGCTAAAAGACATCTCACCAACAAACAAAGACAAAGACAGTGATTCAACGACAGTGACGCTCAAAGATGATGAAAGCCCAACTGATCCAGCCCTCGTCCTTAAGAAGAAGCTTTCAGAAACCTACGACATTTTAGGCGAAGTTTCCCTTGAAGCAGAAAACTACTTACAAGCATCCAAAGATTTCGAAAAGTCTCTAGCGTTAAGAAAAGAACTTTATCACAACTACTCCTCTCTAATTTCGGAATCATACTACAAGTTATCCCTTGCGTTGGAATTCCTAGTGGACGATCCTGAAGCTAGACCAAGAGCAGCAGAATGCATGAAACTCGCCATTGAAGCAGTTGCTAAAAATCCAAATCCGAAGGATTCAAAAGAACAAGAAACGTTGCTAATTGAGCTTCGTGAAAGATTGGACGATTTGAATCAAGATCCATTGAAAGAAGAAAAAGATCGAATTGTCAAGGGACTCTTAGGGGAAGTGATAGCGGAAACAACAAAGGAAACTGTTGCTGCTGCTGCTGCTGCTGCTGGTACATCTGCTGCTGCTAGTGCTAATCAAAGACCAAATACTTTACCAACTAGAAAAGTTAATGACTTAAGCTCGGCGGTTAAGAAACGTAAGGGTCCTAAGGTCATGAAACCTACCAAGAAACCAAAGATATGAGTGAACTAACCATACCAGGTGCTGTAAATTGTCTGTCCAATGATTTTAATAACATAGTGTTCTATTTCTGGTTAGATATTTATTGATATTATGTACACTAATTTTGTATTTGAAAAAAAAAATTATATTACTGTAGTACTGTAATGACATCATAGTTGCGCGCACGCGTGTGTGAGTGTGTGTGTGCAATATTTCAACTCAGGAATATGTCCATTGTCTGAGATTCGAACTGCAAGTTTTCATCAAAAGGGTCTGTGAAAAAGCTTCTCAAAGGAGTCTACAAACCATCCAATAAAATCAAAAACGTTCAGTAAGACTTTAAGAAACAAGTGAACTATTTTGACAATATGAACATAATAAACCCATCAATAATTTAATGCAAAAAACATGAAACATTATAAAAAACACAACATATTTTTTTAAAAAAAATTACTAAAATAAATTTAGTTAATGATACAAAGGCAATAAGAATCGCTCTATAAGTTTAGTCATTAGAATTGATTGCCATCACAAGTTTATAAAAAGAAAAATTAACAAAAGGTAAAAAACATAATTAAAAGTTAATTGAAAGTGGTTTAAAAGATAAAGAAATAAAAGTTATTATAATTATCGATTAATTTAGTCAACTTCTTCAACAGTTGGACCATCGTTGCCTGGAGCAGCAGCACCGGCACCTGGGAAACCACCTGGAGCGGCACCAGCACCTGGAGCGCCAGTTGGAGCACCACCAGCTTGGTAGAATTTAGTAACAATTGGGTTAGCAACACCTTCCAATTCTTTTTGTTTGTCCTTGAATTCATCAGTAGCAGCAGTAGTGTTGCTGTCCAACCATTCAATGGTTTCATCGATAGCTTTAGTCAAAGCTTCAACATCGGCAGCTTCAACTTTTTCTTTGAATGAAGCTTCACCAATGGTGTTCTTCAAAGAGTAAGCGTAGGATTCAAGACCGTTTTTGCTAGCAATACGTTCAGCTTCCTTTTCGTCTTCTTCCTTGAATTTTTCGGCTTCAGAAACCATTCTTTCGATATCTTCCTTGGACAATCTACCCTTGTCGTTGGTGATGGTAATCTTGTTAGTCTTACCAGTACCTTTTTCGACAGCAGAAACGTTCAAGATACCATTAGCATCAACATCGAAAGTAACTTCGATTTGTGGAACACCTCTTGGGGCTGGTGGAATACCAGACAATTCGAATTTACCCAACAAGTTGTTGTCCTTAGTCTTAGCTCTTTCACCTTCGTAGACTTGAATCAACACACCTGGTTGGTTGTCAGCATAAGTGGAGAAAGTTTCGGATTTCTTGGTTGGGATAGTGGAGTTTCTTGGAATCAATTTGGTCATGACACCACCAGCGGTTTCAATACCCATAGATAATGGAGCAACATCCAACAACAACAAGTCTTGAGTCTTGGAAGAAGTGTCACCAGTTAAGATAGCGGCTTGAACAGCAGCACCGTAAGCAACAGCTTCATCTGGGTTAATAGATCTGTTTGGTTCTTTACCGTTAAAGAAGTCAGAAACCAATTTTTGGACCTTTGGAATTCTGGTAGAACCACCAACAAGGACAATTTCGTGAACAGAAGATTTGTCAATCTTGGAGTCTCTCAAGACTTTTTCAACTGGGTCCAAAGTAGATCTGAACAAGTCACCACACAATTCTTCGAATCTTGCTCTAGTGATGGAGGTGTAGAAGTCAACACCTTCGTACAAGGAGTCAATTTCAACAGAGGTTTGAGCAGAAGAAGACAAGGTTCTCTTAGCTCTTTCACAAGCAGTTCTCAATCTTCTCAAAGCTCTTTGGTTAGTGGACAAGTCCTTCTTGTTTTTTCTCTTGAATTCTTGAATGAAATGGTTAACCAATCTGTTGTCGAAATCTTCACCACCCAAGTGAGTGTCACCAGCAGTAGCTTTAACTTCAAAGATACCATCTTCAATAGACAACAAAGAGACATCGAAAGTACCACCACCCAAATCGAAAATCAAGACGTTCTTTTCGCCTTCATCTTTCTTGTCCAAACCGTAAGCAATAGCAGCAGCGGTTGGTTCGTTAATGATACGCAAGACGTTCAAACCAGCAATTAAACCAGCATCTTTGGTAGCTTGTCTTTGAGAATCGTTGAAGTAAGCTGGAACAGTGATAACAGCATCCTTGACTTCACCACCAAGGAAAGATTCAGCAGTGTCCTTCATTTTGGTCAAGATCATGGAAGAAACTTCTTCTGGAGTAAAAACTTTGGTTTCACCCTTGTATTCAACTTCAATGTGTGGTTTACCAGATTTGTCAACGACTTTGAATGGGAAGTGTTTGACATCACCTTGAACTTCTTCATCGTTGAATTTTCTACCAATCAAACGCTTAGCATCGAAAACGGTGTTGGAAGGGTTCATAGCAGCTTGATTTTTAGCAGCATCACCAATCAAACGTTCAGAGTCAGTGAAGGCAACGAAAGATGGGGTGGTTCTGTTACCTTGATCATTAGCAATGATTTCGACTCTGTCGTTAGAAAAGTGAGCGACACAAGAGTAGGTAGTACCCAAATCAATACCAACGGCTTTGGACATTATGAATGTAAATTTAAAATATGAATTGTCTATTAATAATACAATAAATTTATTTTAAAAAAGGATTAAAATAAATTATATTAGGAAAAGACTACTGAAAGAAGAAGAAAAGAAGAAAAAAAGAAAAAAATTGAGTGTAGTTGGTATTGTCTAGAGCCTGGGGGATATTCCAGATTAAATAGTTTTTTGAATTTTCGTCGAGATTTCAGCCATCTGGAAATTTTTGGTTTTTTTTTGTTCCATGACATTCTATTAGATTCCATCGGAGCTCTACGAAGAGATGAAAGAAGTAAAATAAAAAAAAAAAAAAATAAAAAAAATAAAAACGTTGACAACAGAGATATGCGCACGTGATGTGTGAGTAAGCCAGTCAGGAATGCGGTGTGAATGTGTTTGCCACCGTGGACAGTGTAAGAGTTGGGCAGTGGTATGTACGATGGATGTGTCTTAACGATCGATCGCAAAGGAACGAAAAGAGATTTGCGAAACGGCCCCAGGGGTGGGATGCAGAGGGTATATAAATATTCAGAATTTGATAAACCTCAAAGTCCTCATGTTGAGACCAGGTTGCATTGACCTAAGCTTAAGCAACATAGAGTACCATGTGTAAGATCGTTGTCAGCAATCTATGTCGAGCTACAGCTAAGCAAACAAGGTTGAGTTGGTTTCACTTGAGCTCAGAACAAACTGAACTGCGGAGAAAATAACGAGCCCAGGCATTAAGCGAATCGCGGCAATGATCTCATTGTCAATACTGCCTCACCCCCAATCTATATGTCTACTTAGATCTATCAGCAATGAAGTCATCGATGTTTTGCTTTCGGCCGTTGTTATTAACGTTTGTTGTTACTTCGTGATCTTGTCCATATTTTTCGTGTTCCAGCAGCAAAGACAATATTTTAGACAAGATGCAAACATAACCAACAACAAAAAATCTGGGGAATATGACTCAAGATTGTTTCTTTTTTTTTTTTTTTTTCTGTTGTTGTTTGTTGTACATTGTACATCGTATTGGACATTCCACACTAGCGAATTAGCTTCACGTTTTGTCTCCATCAATGATACACAACTCAACTGAGCGATATAGCATAGTATACTTGACATGAAGACAAGCTGTATTCCAGTAGTTCTTGCCCCGCTTTTCTGAGCCACGCAGAGTCAATTTTCTAAAAAATATCTTCTAGTTTTGTACGCCATTTTCGCCCAAAGCGCCCCCCTCCCCTCTTGCCCAAGTAAGCAGGCAGGCAGACAGGCAGTATTTGGCCATTTATGGCGTCAGTTGCAAGCTATGGTCTACTGAGCAATCAAACTTGTAGCTTTTTGGCCGATTGTTTAAACTCATTTTGGCAGTGCATGTCGGGAAAACGCCATAGCTTATAAAACATACATTATAGTCCCCCAAAGCAAAGTCTTGAGACAACTACGATAAAATAAGGCAAATAAGACAAATGTGAAAGCTGCGCGAGTGAATGGCTAATCACTCTCCAAGACATCACGAATACTGTGCCGTTATCCAAGACGGTCTCCAAGATGGTATCGAGTTAGCGAGCCAGGGTACTTTGTAAGAAGGATCTAAACATTTTTGCATGTTGTTTGCATTTTTGCATGTTTGCAGAACAAGTGGTTAAAGTTTGTATATCCTGGAAGCGCACTGCTTACTTACTGTTGTCTTGAGCAGGTTGGAGTCCTAACAAGGGTTTGTTGTGTCTCACCTTTGCATGCGCTTTGGCACTTTTTCGCGAGCCGCGCTGCCCCCAGATTAGTACTACAGTGCTGTAGTACTATAGTGTGCTAGTTGACCAAATGTCAATCTACCACGGCATATACCAGCACCATACGGTTTAGCCACACAGCTAGGAACTGTCAAAAAGGCTGGGAGATTAGTTTAAATGCGTAACGTGAAACCAAATCTGCAATTTTCATGCATCAAGCGCCAAAAATTTAACAAAAGAAGAATAAATTCTTATGACTCAGATTGAATACAGTTTATAGTTATTCACTTAGTTAGCGTTACTTAACCTTAATGTTGTTCTTACCTCTTGAGCAAGTTCAAATTCTCGGTCTTCCCGCATTCTGTCGTAGGTTAGCCCTTTACGTTTGGAAGTTTTCAATTTTTGAATACCCGTAAACATGACTAGCGCGCCAATGGAAGTGGGAGTAATAAAAACTTACACAAAACATGCAAATACACAGATAGACTGAATGTGTGGCTTGAATGGAGTCAACAAGGGCTTTTCTCTTGACTCGTATCAAAAAATTTCGCAAATAGGAGAATTGGAGAATGCGTACGTATGAGTTGGAATGTTCCGTCAGGAACAGCAATAAAGAAGACGGATTCCAAAATCGGTGACATATGATGACATGCCATGACATGTCATGACAGGCACAGGATGTACAAAACAAAAACGGAAACAGAAACAGAAAACAATAAGACGTGCTAAGGCAGCTGAGTTATCTAAGTTAGTGTTAATTTGCGTACTCCGAGTAAAGTGGGGTTTGCAGGAACATTAACTGCGCTATAGTGTACACGTAATCAATATGGTATAAGCTGTAGCTTTCTTTCTCTTTTTTTCTGTTTTGATTTTATCGTAAAAGGCGCACCTGTCATATATGCTACTATGGTTTATAAATTTACGAAAAAAAAAAAGTCTAAGGGAAGTCTGGGGGCAGCCCGAGACTTTGATAGATGCTTTACTTATATTCAATATTATTCAGAAAGATGTACACGGCTTTGGGTGATTTTACGGTTTATCAGCCATGTTGGCTATCTAGCCAGTTGGCTAGCCGCATTCATGTTGAATTATAGCCATAATTATAGGTAATCATAGACAAACATACAGGAGTGCTATCAAGTGTCAATTAATATATCACGGTAATTGTAAAACAAACATACATGCAGTCAACAGACAGGGGGTTGGATTGGATTGGCGATTGCCTCAATCAGATCACCAACCTCCTTTTCGGACCTCCGAGGATGCACGCCAAAATTTGGCGTGGTCGTAATTTATAGACTAGCTAGTCATAATTAGTTTGGCACCAGCAGGAGGGGAGATCTCGAGGGGGAGGGGGAGGGGGGGGGCGGCCAAGATACAGACCGCTGCAACGGATCTTTCAACTGGAGCCATCCGGATTTTAAAGAGATTTAACAAGCACAACTTGCGCCAGACAAGGGAAAATGTGCTTAACTTATATGTTGAACGACTACGATTGAGTAGCAGCTTGAAGTATAGAAGAGGAGTATATCTGCAAACATGTTTACAAACAGCAAGGCAAAAGCATGAGTAAATTTATAGAATGGTAAACTTTGACTAAATAACAAGAAACAGGAAAGGTCTGGCATCCAGATAGTCAATCGGATACTCCACTCCGTAAACAGTAAAAAAAAAACGTGTCTAAGATCACCGATGGAAAAGGCCGTCAATGGCGGCGGCAGCTTCGGCAGCCGGCAGCGGTAACAGTAGCGGGCAATTGTAAAGGTGGCGTCAATAGGAAAAAGCATATAATCAGAATAAAAATGAACGACTATTGTATATCGCTGATGACAATCATAATTCGGATTTGACGTGACACGACACAATACGACAGCGATGGCACAGTGCAATTATCGATTATGTAAAATCTCCTCTTCTTTCATAGAGCAGATCAGAGTCTAAAAAAAATTAAAACACTTTGCAAGATCGCAGTTGATAAAAGCCAAAAATAGCCTGCCATATTGTATCAAACTATACCATAGCATACTATTGCCATGCAAGGCTGATCCTCGGGGCAATCAAGAATTCTTTAGTGTAGCTATTGAATTAAATTCGAAGCAAAGTTTAGGAAAATCAATCAAGGTAATAAAATCAAAATCAATCGAGAAAAAAAAAAAAAAAAAACTAAAATAAAGAGCAGCGTCTCGGAGTAGTTCAAAAAGCGGACTATAATATAATGCTAGTGCTAGTATATAACATGAGAGATTACCGCTTGGTCGCCGATCTCTGCGTTGATCCTGTCTGCTAAATTTTGATTCAAATCCTGCTACTACTGTAGAAATCAGTTTGCACTGAAAATCTACAATCGCTGTCCTCCTCCATGTCGGGGGCGGTATGGACTAGCTTTTATTTCATTTCAGTTTATCGACTTCTTCAAATTTCTGCAGTACTGTCATTCTGTGACGTTTTTTTTTTTATTTTTTTT
>JXWR01007721.1_pt1 | contig 11411 bp, 4 predicted proteins | sample 315541 | NCBI WGS metagenome assembly JXWR01 (sample SAMN03273951, study PRJNA271842) | soil metagenome | isolation source: rice field ambient CO2 | place: India: CRRI Experimental farm Cuttack,Odisha-753006 | collected 2013-12-17
AAAAAAAAGAACAACTATCTAGAAAAGTATGTAGAAGTCCAAAAGGAACAGAGGGTGCCACCAATAGCTTTCACAAAGAGTTCCTTTCGTGTTGGCAAAAAAAATGAGTCACTTACTACAGGTTCATTTTTATAATTCGATTGTTGTACCTATCTGGAAAAGAAGTCCTCAAAATTACTCCACCCGGAAATAGCTGTATCAAAGAAGGCACTTGGAGAACCTAATATATCATCGATGAAATTTTCCGAGAAATCTTCTAAAGGTCCCTCTAAATCATTTAATATAGTTGTTAAACTGTTTTCAGTTGCATCATTTTCGGTTTCAGGCCCTTCATCGATATTTTTCATTCCTTTGTTAAAAGCTCTTCTTCCTATTTTTTCCATTGATATAATAATAGAAAAGTAATAGGAGTTTTGCCAAATTTGAGTAAGAGGTTTCAACTTTTCTTGGTGAATATGATCAAATATGTTTTCCATTTCTTTAAATGCAATTTTCAGTGAAATACACTTATTGTGTGGACCCTCAAAGTCTCCAGGACATATAGAATAAGTTAGTGCGGACGAATTTCTCTGAATGAATAATTGGATATCTTTATTTTCCATATACTGTAGAAAAATGGTATAAATTTGAATTAATGCTCTGAAAGCGTTCACATAAATAAGAAACAACGCATTGTTTAAATGGGGCCATTTTTTGGAGAGGCATAATGACTTAGAAGATAATTTGCTGTTGTCTAATTCAAAATAGGTCTCAAGGACATTAAAGCACAAATGTAATGAATTTAGTGGAGCCAGGACGCTAAAATTGAATATTCTCGCATCAAAATCTTGATGTGTTAAGGTATAAAGATTGGATAAACTTCCTATCATATGGAGAGTTGCATGCCATAATTGAAGTTCGGTGAACTCATTACCATTTAAATTAGATGCATTTAAGTAAAAATCCAACGGCTTAAACATTTTAATGGTGAACTTTTTTAAGTCCTCGATGATGAGTGGAATGTCAGGCGGTTTCTCACGAGCATGAATTTGTTTCATAATATTTCTCAGTCTTAATGTTGTTTTATACAGAAGGATGTCCCCTGATGAAGAATAGTTTTCTAGACGTACCTTGTTTACAAAATCGTCGTTGATTCGGACCGGAATTCCTGTAGAGAGTGAAATTTTAACGTCCGTGAATAGGATCCATAACCACAATCTCTCCAAGTAAGGTATTTCCTCTATTGGATGATTTTTACTCAGATATAAACGACGAAGATCTTCATTAAGGCCCATATGGATAGCTGTGTCAATTGTCAGACCATGAATAAATATGCAATGTGACTGATCGCCCCCGTCAAGACCCGCCACATTTATGTACAGGTAACGTAAAAATAAAAATTGCACACGCTCAGTATAAAAAACTTTAGCCGAAACAAAAGACGTTAAAACTTTATGGAAGACTTCAATAGCCTCTGGCACTTCTTTTGGATGGGATGCTAAGCACATAATGGCTGTCATAACACCCACTTTATAATAATTTTTTTTACTGTCCAGATTAAGGGAAATTATTGTGTGCTGACCAGTTTTATGACTTCTTGGGCCTTTAACAAAACAATCTTGCAGATCCCTTAATACTTTTTCTTTATGAACAATTTGGTAACTATCGTAAAAATCGCTAGCAAAAAAATCAGTTAAATACTCACACAAAACTTCATAATTTGGAAGCGATTCACATAAGTATTCAATAACACTGGGTGAGCCTGAGTGCGGTGGGGCAGTCTCAATGGAACTAATCTCCGAGAGTGTTGAGTAATGATGCTCTCTTTTCCAGTTGTTACGGCTGAGTTTTAGGACTTGCCATATCTCCTCTCTGTATTTGGCAAAAGTATCTGTTTGAGTTGCTAATATTGCTCGATACGACGTTGGTCCATAAAGAATGTGCCTATTGTGCTTTGAAGATAAATATCTCATGTTGGAAAGAGGGTTTTGTCCTTCGTGAATGTTAGGCTGGGATTGTTTTGTTAGCTGAGATTCAAGCTCTTCAATACGACGAGCCATCTCTAATTTTGAACATCTCCTGTATTTTTTCCTGAGTTGGTCCTCCATGGCGGAAGTGTTTTCTTTATATTCACATTGCTTTCGATTTCGAGAAGAGCAACTTCCACAGAACGGTCTTACTCGATCGCACTTGAGCTTTCTTACTCTACAAAAGTGGCACGACTTTGCAGGCTTTCTTCTACTCTGCCTATCTAATTTTTTTTTTTGACTAAGTTCCGTATTCTTCATTTTCTATTGATTATGGAAAGTATATTGCTACAGATTCATTATTTCCAAAGCAACCGTTATTGGTTACTAGTGCTGGACAATTGATATGTAATCAGTTGCTATACATCTAGATCAAGTTGCTCTCTTCTTTTGACGTTTCGAATATTTTTTGACTTCAAACTTGAAGTGCACACTCATCTTTTCAAGGTTTTTTATGATTCTCCGTTTTATGGCTATTCCCGCTTTTAACATAGAGGCGATGCATGGAAGACAATAATTATTTTAAGGTGCTTTTGAGATCAAGATATTTTTAAGAGTACTCACTATGGGTATGAGATAATAAAATATATTCCGTTTTCTTATTATTTCCATTCTTCAGATTTTTACAGGCTAAACACACATATATAAAAATGCCATCGGATATTCAATTCAGTATCCTGCTATTGATATAGAACTATATAACTGATACTAGAATATACTAATTCGTGCACTATTAACCGTTTGGCGATGTCCGAAGAACGGCATGAAGATCATCATAGGGATGTTGAAAATAAATTGAATTTAAATGGTAAAGACGATATTAACGGGAATACCTCAATCTCGATCGAGGTGCCTGATGGAGGATATGGGTGGTTTATTCTTCTTGCTTTTATTCTGTACAACTTTTCTACTTGGGGGGCAAATTCTGGTTATGCTATTTATTTAGCGCATTATTTAGAGAATAATACTTTTGCTGGTGGGAGTAAATTAGACTATGCTTCTATAGGTGGGTTAGCATTCAGTTGTGGACTTTTTTTTGCCCCAGTTATAACATGGCTTTATCATATATTTTCAATTCAATTCATTATAGGCTTAGGGATACTGTTTCAAGGGGCAGCGCTACTGCTTGCAGCTTTTTCTGTCACACTCTGGGAAATTTATCTCACGCAAGGCGTTTTAATTGGATTCGGTTTAGCATTTATTTTCATACCCAGTGTCACACTCATCCCGCTATGGTTCAGAAATAAAAGATCTTTAGCCTCTGGTATAGGAACTGCTGGAAGCGGGTTAGGTGGTATTGTCTTTAACTTGGGAATGCAAAGTATTCTACAAAAGAGGGGCGTTAAATGGGCGCTCATTGCTCAGTGCATAATATGCACATCACTTAGCACCATTGCGCTTATGTTGACCAGAACAACACATCAAGGCCTACGTCAACATAAGAGATCTTACAAATTTGAATTGCTAGATTATGATGTGCTTTCAAATTTCGCGGTCTGGTTACTTTTTGGATTTGTATCATTTGCTATGTTAGGATATGTTGTCCTTTTGTATTCCTTGTCTGATTTTACCGTTAGTTTAGGTTATACTAGTAAGCAAGGCTCATACGTATCGTGCATGGTGAGTGTCGGCTCTCTGCTGGGACGACCAATTGTGGGTCACATTGCTGATAAATATGGATCACTAACAGTTGGCATGATATTGCACCTTGTCATGGCCATCCTTTGTTGGGCCATGTGGATACCTTGTAAAAATTTGGCCACTGCGATAGCTTTTGGATTATTGGTTGGTTCTATTATGGGAACAATTTGGCCAACAATTGCTTCAATTGTTACACGCATTGTTGGTCTTCAAAAGCTTCCTGGTACCTTTGGTAGTACCTGGATTTTTATGGCGGCTTTTGCCTTAGTTGCCCCCATAATCGGTCTGGAACTTCGTTCAACTGATACGAATGGAAACGATTATTATCGTACAGCAATATTCGTGGGTTTTGCGTACTTTGGTGTTAGTTTATGCCAATGGCTATTGAGAGGGTTTATAATAGCTCGAGATGAGATTGCTGTGCGTGAAGCCTATTCAGCTGACCAAAATGAATTGCATTTAAACGTTAAGTTATCACATATGAGTAAATGTCTTTTTCGTTATAAACAATTACCTAGGAGAGTCTAAAGGTCACTTTTATTTCACACTGTAGATAAGAAGGGGATAGAGTTGCCAGAAAATTTTTTGCTTTATCAGCTTTTTAGATTTGTCTTCTCGTTTTATAAATAATGATAATTTAGTACAATAATAGATAATAAAAACATTTTTTTTTGCAAATTGAAAGCTTAACTGGTTTTTTAAAGGAAAATATTAGTGACCTTCTACCGACTAAAATCTTCCACTAAATCCCCAGTAGAAACATAAGATAAGGTTGAAACTTTTTTAGGGCGATTATATTTTTAGTCCTATACATGTTTGATGGCATACTTTTTAAGGAAGATTTATGAAGCTATGTTCCACATAGGTTTATGTGCTATTGATATATACTATAAATAAAACGCTCTACCCAAGAAATGAAACATTTTTTAAACTTTTGTCATCAGCACAAAAATATGCGGATTTACGCGTTTGTCATTCCTATAAACCTTAACCTTAACGCGAAACCATATTTCGCTACCTAATGTTGGTTCGGTGCATTTTGAGAAAAGGAACTAGGTTCAGATATCATGCATCGAATCTATTATCTTCCAACCGAACTTTTACAAACGTTTAGACCGAGCGTTATTGACTGAATTAAGAGCAAGTTTTTACACGTGTGACTCTGGCACATTAGAGCTGTTTGAGAATCTAAAGTCTTGCTGTCTAAGGACCAAAAATAATGTATTTCGAGGTCATAGCTAAGAATCTCATTGTTCTTCAGCACTTGCTAATCACATATCTATTTCTAAGTACAAGATGATAGTTAACAACTAATAGTGAATAAACCAGGTAAAAAAAAAAAAAGAAAAAGCTGTAAAAGACGACAACGTTGGCGTCGCGAAAATATTAATAGAACCATATGTTGGATAATGTAGCCTCTATTATACACTTATCCCGATTACATTGTTTTAGCGACGGTAATCATCTTTTTATCCGGCACTCTGAATCAAACTCTATCTTTAAGTATCCTATATGCATGAGTTATGTCGATTATATCGAAGACTCGGTGTGTGATATTACTCCACAGTACAAAAACAGGAATACAGAGAAAATTGAAAAGATATATGAACAGATGGTATGGTAAATAAAATAACAGCCATTATAAAGCTTGTGGTAAATTTTCCAGGACGGAAGTTAGCTTATGCAGTTTTGTTTATCTTCCTTGCATCTGTGTATAATACTGAAACACGCAATTAACGTTTCATAAAATTTGCCTGAGGGCCGTATAAAAATTCAGTGACCATTGTTCACACTTTAAATATAGCCAAATTGCCAAGAAAGGGTTTCATTGCAGGTTTATCGAAATATTAACTCTTTAAATACAGGGACTATACAGAGCTAACTTCTTAAGAAAAAAAAACCATGCGACACACTACGACTTTCACAAATTCCATAAAAGAGATATTTAAGATTTAGATAAAATATCAAAGGACTGCTGTACTCTGCTTCAATTACCTCCTTACCATAAAGTTATAGGCAGCTTTCTCCATCGACATACTAAAATTTGGATAGGTACTATTAATGAAATGACTAGTTTTAAGTAAAAAATGATCACCAGCATTGATACTCTTCAAAGTACTCAATGGCTTTTGCAGACTTATCTAAAACTATTTTTGCGGTTTCATTCCTCACTTTGTCAACAAAAATAGGAGGTCCACAGCAAACCACAGATAATGAGCCACTCAATTCAGCCGCTTCATGTAGAAGTTCCTTAACATTTGGTCGCCCGCAATGGAAAACAACACCATCAAAACCAAGTGGATTGGCAGACTTTTCTAAAGTAGTTGCCACAACAGTGCCTTTTTCATCAGCCTTCTCATCCTGTTGAGAAATATCTAAACTATCACTAGGGGTTAATGATGGGACTTCCATTGTGTTGTAGATGTGAAGCTGTACATTCAGATTTTCTAAACACATCAACTCCGGCTTATAAGCCTCGAGTACGTCGAATCCTCTAACTGCAATCACTAATTTTACAGATTGTTTTCCAGCAGCCGCTGACGTCTTTCCAAGTTTAATTGCATGTGCAATAGGTCCAGGCAAACCGGTACCTCCAGTGAGTAACAATACATTATTGTAATTATTGACCGGAGATGAAGAACCATATGGACCTTCTATAGCTAGTCTCATAGATGTCTTACCTCCATTGCGACACACATACTTTTTGACAAGTCTTGTTACTCCCTTTTTTTCTTTCAGGATAATAACCAGTTCACCATTCTTGCTTACTGAATCCAAAACAGTAAATGGATGTGACTGCCAGAAGTACAGTGGATGTAAAAACGAAACGAAAACATATTGCCCAGGTTTGGCCCTCCATGGCCTTGCCGGTTTTTTAACTGTTAAACGAATGAGATCATCCCCGATTAGTTGTAGGGAAGCTTTGGGGAAACCAAAATAAGAAGCTTTGATAATTCTAATAATCCGGTCAACGATCCAAATCGCAATAGCAGTGTATATCCACTCAATGCCACTTAAACTAACAACATGCTCCCAACATGCATAAAAGAACATTGCACCAAGGACGATACGAAGAAAAAGAAAGGCTTCATAAAAATACTTCCTGAATACTGCAAAGGAAAAGAAAACCATTGTGCCAGCTAAACAAAGTGCTGCCACCCCGAATTGCCAATATAATCGGTTTTTACTTGTTGCCCAAGTTTTATTCGCTACCGTATAACTAGTATATGCAGAGCCATGAATCATAGCATCCAAAAACATCATTCTTCCCAACCATTTGTGAAACATAATGAAGGAAGTATATTTAACCCCAGAAATATACTCGAGAAAGTTGTTTCTTCCCGCGAAAAGAACTATTAATGGAAAGTGTGCGAATGCGAGTACACCACTTCTGTCTGCCACATATCGAGCAACTTGAACTCTACGAGACTTGAATATTATATTTTCAGGATCGTATTCATAACCGTATGCCAAAAAAACGGTATGAAGCACGAGATATCCAAGAATAATGATACCCTCTAATCTTGTAGGTAAATATCCTGTGAATATTTTAAAATAAGAGAAATCTGACGCATGTTTGCTTCCAATGGTAGGTAGAGTGAGGTATCCCCTTACATATCCCACAAGCTTTTGCTTCAATAGAACAGTTTTAAAGGGAGTGTAATTCATGCAATGAAGAACGCCTGCAAAAGCCATGATAGCGACAAAATAAGCACATATAATGCCACCATATATGTTTCCGACATCTAAGTTAGCATAGAAGCCATGCAATGCATGATAGTAGGCTTTTCTTAACTGTGTATCCATTTCAACTGGATATGTTAGGGTTGCACTGCCTTTGACATAGGGCGTCATATGCCTCGTTCCGTTGTTTAGAACGTCATAAAACTCAGAATTAGTCATGTTCTGAAGAGCATCACTATAACTTGCACAGTTTTTTTTGATGGTACTAAATGTTTTTTCTAAGGTTTTATTCGAATAACCTTTTTCATCCAACGTTTCATAGATACAATACAGCATTGATTGAAACGCTGGTTCGTAAGAACATACTGGTGATGAACGCTTAGACTTGCTGGTATACTCCCAAGTAACTTTTTGAAAAATCCTCGTGCAGGCATTAGTGACAAGCAAGGGCACCTTGTTACGAATAACTGTCTTTGCAGGTGATGCTCTTGCTCCTGACAGGCAGAAAAGCAAAATAGCGCTCAAGATGGACGTCCAATGCATTATATTCGTTGGGTTTCATAAGCTTTGGATAAAAAAGACTTTATTACAAACTGTAGCAAAAAATCATGTTCATTTTTTGCGACTTATATATTTAGTGGCAAATTAATGATACCTTGCAATAACCGAATTTAGAGTATGTTGTCCAAGAAAGGAGGGATTTTGTTCATCAGAAAAGAATTCAGAAAAGCAAGGAAACAGTACTATCGTTTAGAATGTAGAATGATAGGTTGCTTGCTAATTCTATTATGGCACGAATGATACACCCATATTTTCAACAAAATCAATACCCACTAGCATCATTGAGCCAACTATTTGTCAATGCAACCATTACCGGTACTTCATCCTGATTTAACGAGTCTACTTTTTTATCACGTCAAAATTTACTTGTTTTCCTGTAAACCCGAAATAAAGGCAAAAAAGACCTGGGTGCAATTACGAATAAATGTACAATAATCATCCTGTTTGCATAGTAAACTTCCAGTTAGAGTCACACAACGCAATGAATTTTGACAGTTTTCTGTGCGATATTCTTTGGTAAACGTAAAGAACAGGCAACTTTTGGTACAGTGGATTCTAGCCCATATGGTTCATTTCTGGTGCATTCGCAAAGTCAGTATTTGTCTAGCTGTGTTTTCTGGCTGAGAGACATTATGATGTTATTCATTGTTATGGATATCTCTGTAGCTCATGCTGCTTATTTCTCCCTAAAAAAGTTTTTTCTCTCGAATACATTCTTGACCATTTCATAGTGAAATTCTTGTACTTATTTAAAACCAAAAATGGAAGTATTCATACATCCCCCTATCAAAAACACTCAATAAGTTTCGAATTATTCGTTCGTCTAAACAGTGTCCAATACTCAAAGGGGTATTCAAGACGGCACAAAATCAGCATCTTCCCTTATCCGTGTTCCAGAAATACCACGCTAAGGTTTTTCCTCCTACAATCCATAAAATCATTAAGGAGGCAGCTTGAAAAATCTTGAAATTCAAAAGAGTTATCTTGGGCTAATCGAAATTAACGATAACCAGAGTAGAATATTCAAGATCACAGCTCCACCTTAGTTTCGAGGTTGCTCTCAATGGTCTAGCTTAGTCATGCTTTTTGTTAAACAAATCTTGCCTTTTCTGATATTCTATAGTGTGGTCCAATCCAGATATTGGCGCATCCTAAACCAATTATAGTTCACTTATGAAGGGCAAATGAACACTCTTACCAGTTTCACAAATAATTAGTACTAGCTAGGCGGTCAAACTGACTAGCTTATTATAATATTATCGATGTAACATTTTTCCATAATGAGGGAGGAAAATAAACCTTAAAAAAATATGCAAGGATTCTAGATTTCAGGCTAGTCTTCAACCACTTTGCACTTCCGGATTAAAGGCTTTTATAGAAAACATCTTGGTTTGGGACTATATTGCTAGGTGAAAATTTCAAAATTGTACAAAAGATCATTCTTTTTTTTCTTGCCTCATTAGCTAATACAATGCGGAACTACATGGCGCTCTTTTATAAGCATCTACTATGGTACATTCTAATATGTGGATCTTGGTTAACACATAGACATTTTTTAACTTCTTGATATCGGTTCCGCTAAATTTGCTGATTATATTTGTTCACTAGGCCAGATCATAATGCCTGTAATATTGAGTACTTAATATCGATACTTGATATCCGAACAGTAAACGTTTGTCCGTAGTCATCGTGACTGTTGACGTATTAACTGCAAGAAATGATGGAAAAAATTTAGGTATATTTGCAGATGAAAACTCTAGAACACTGCCGTTGAAGAAAGAATGGCTTCAGCCGTGATGCTGTCTATCTGTTTGTAAACTTTTGAAAGTTTTACATATTTTGCACTATTTTCTTTAGCACGAGGTATATGTTTCTTTTTCAATAAAAATCGTCCTTTTGAAGAGCCAAGAACACTTTTGATTTGAGTGTATAGGATAATAATATTGCTTCTAGCGCTTAATGACCATGTTTGTACTTACCTCTCTCCCACCTCGTAAAGGCGGATTGGCTATAATAGCGCGTTATATGCATCAAAATATGTAGTTCTCTTTCATTTTAGCAAATTCATAATACGACTCCAGATAATAATACCAAGTCATTTTTGGGTACCAGTGAGAATTGGGTCTCATAACTGGTTGTGAATCTCAATATTACAGTGATGTGAGGGAAAATACTTAATTAAAAAGGAAAAAAGAAATGTTACTTTTCTATTTTAAATGAAGATTCAGTTTGTTAAACATGGATTTTCCATAGCATTAGGTTTTTATATTTCCAAATCCATTTTATTTAAACTTTTGAATCATGGGATATAAAGTTACATGCAATAGGAAAAGTTGTCATGAACTCCATTTGAAACTAAGGAAGAACAGTAACAGAAGTTTTTTGTTATGATTTATTCATGAACTTAGAGCTGCTAATTTGGAGTGGGTCCAAGTCATCATTTTTTTGCGGGGCTATGATTACACAATCTGCGCACATAATATAAGCGGCTTTGTATCTTAACATCAAGTAAGACCTTGAAAATTTATTCTATCTTTAGACAATGAACGGAGTTACAGAACGATTTTCGTCTTCCCCATTTGATCAAAAACTAACTGAAAATTGCAGTGTTGTAATTTTTGAAACGCCGAACGAAGTTTTCACCAACTTAACAGAAGCAGAAGACCGTTCTTGAACTAGGCTGCACTGTAGAACGCTGAGAACTTTACCATTCACCACGCTATTTTCAGCGGAAAAATCAATAAATCCTTGAATTGCCTTCATTTAAATGCCAATTACACCTCGTATATCTAAAATTGCTGACATATATTATTTCTTTTTGATACTTCGCTGGGAATCTCACAGAAAGGTGGCTCTAGAATACAGAAGAACAAAGTACATAGTCCGTAATTGATGTATGAAGTTAATGGGAAAGTACGAATGGTACTGTCCACTCAAGTGATACTTTGAGATTGAAATTTGAAGCTTTTTCAAGTAAATACCATGATGATACCAACAATGATACCTACAATTTTAAATATCGTAATTGTTAACTTGATTTTTCATAATCTCATTTACCGACTTGCAATACTAAACGGGTACTAGCAGACAATAGAAAACCTTCTCATTTGAAATGAATTCTAATTGTGAAGGCGGAAATGCGTACTTTGAGGAACGTCTATTGTCGTATAAAAGTTTTACAATTAACTAAGCCAATGTATGATACGCCCGCTTGGCGGCTTTTTCTTTCCGACTATATAAATGCAAATAGTCAGAAGTTGTAACTCCAATAACAAACCCCTCATACCGTCCTCAAATTGGCATATCGCTATCAGAATGAGAGGCGATGGGGTTAAAGATAGGAGTATAGATGTGTTATCCCTCAAACATTTCGAATCCCAGAAAGTTGTTCTGCCTCAAGACCTTTTCATGGATAACTTCACCTGGATGTTTTATGAGTTCTTCAAGTGCTTCACGTTTCGTACCTGGTTGCTATTATTACTGCCAATGTGGTTGCCAGGTTTTCTTTCGCAGATAAAG
>JXWR01007588.1_pt1 | contig 11405 bp, 7 predicted proteins | sample 315541 | NCBI WGS metagenome assembly JXWR01 (sample SAMN03273951, study PRJNA271842) | soil metagenome | isolation source: rice field ambient CO2 | place: India: CRRI Experimental farm Cuttack,Odisha-753006 | collected 2013-12-17
ACACTTTTGCACCAAAAAATTGTGGTACTAGGAGATGCAAACCTTTTGGTCTCCACATCAATTGCAGAAAAAAGATTGACTGTTTGCATGTGCAATTATCTTATATATTATGTAAAAATAAAAGTAGGAAATGCCACATGGATGCGCATGCCATAACCCTTGCATGGTTAGCACACGCCCTCACGTGAGTGAATTTGCCAAAATGATAGTCAAATGTGTTGATAGTTCGATAAGAGGTGAAGTTGGGGAACTAAAGGTGGAATAGAAAATGATAAAACAAAGGAAAGAAAGATGATTGCCGCCGAGTACGATTCAAGATTGGTGTGTATGGGTGTATTCAGTGAAAGTTCAATTGCATTGAAGATGACAAATTATGCTTAAGTGGATGGACAATGAAGGCTTCTCTTGAAGGATTAAGGCTGCGCTGAAGGAAAGGTTTGAGAAAGAGTGACCAAAATGGTGAATTGGCAAACATTGTTCATGGTCTCATTGAGGAGACAGGGCAGTTCCTCTCGTTACAGGTATAAGTTCAATATGGAGAATATCACACATCAGGTGTTCCCTCGCTGTAAGCAAGCGTTTAAGAAGACAAACTTATCTTATGAATATTGTGATCTCGAAGGAGTACTGTATAATATTTCACTCACAGACTTGCAAAAACTGCTATTACGTGATATAAACGCCCCTCGTGAACACGCATTCAAGATTGTTAGAACAGATCTAACTCAAAAATCCTCGAAGAAGAGGATCCAACACTGGGAACGGATTGCGCCTATGTTTGACCACCCCTTAAGTCTCTACGAGAAGTTGTTCAGCGAAATGGATGAAGACTTCAAGCCATCTTTCGAGTGGCAACAATTAATAAGGGTACGATGCAAAGATGATAAGTTGAAACTGCAGCGTGTAATTTGGCCTAAGTCGATATTTTCAAACTTTTGTCGGGGAATCGGGGTTAAGAAGAACACTTACGATAGACTCTTGGAACAAAATAATGGTGAGGTACCCATGTTTGTAAACCCAGCTAATGCAAAGCCCTTGCCTCTTTTCCAGGTTTCCGATGAGGCAATGATTGGGGAATTCGATGGCATTGGTATTTTCCCTTACTTTGTAGATAAACATAGAGAATTTTTCGTTACTGAGGTAGACAAATTGAAGACCAAGATAGCCTCGCCACTTTGCACCTTGAATGAACGAAAGCGCATTGAGAAGGCTAACGCTGGTCGGATACTGGCGAACGAAGAGGGTAAACCATTCTATCTGGATGCAAACAGTGCCACAACTCGAATCGCTGATGGTAATGTCGTCACTTTGAAGCAACTTTTAGAAAGATCGGTTAGCCATAAGACATTGTGGAGCAAACAATCAAACAAAGACAGAACGTGCCCTGGAGACATTTTAAGAGCTACAATATTATCAAACGACTTCTCCATCCGGCAATTAAGGGCTGAATTTTGCAAAAATTTCATTCTCTACAATATATTCACCATTTTACAACGTAACAAGAAAAGCATCCGTTCCTTCTCTGGTAACGATAATGCGCCTTCCTTTCCATTTAGTTGGAATGTTTGGGACTCATATATATGGAAGCAATATCAAGAGACCGAGTCCATGAAAATACCCACGGACCAAGCCTCTCTGATCAACTACAAGACAAAATACGACTCTTTTCTTCATGACCTACAAACATATTCCGCACTGGTAATTTCAGAAATGAAATGGAACCAATTCTCTATTTTCCAAAATGATGAAACGACTTTATCAAGATTTGAACACATCACATTAATTTTGCAAACCGTGCTGACAAAATCGAAAATGATTAGAATTTTCCAGCCAAACTTGTACAAGTTTATGCAAGATGATTTAAGACCAACTTTAATGGAGTTGGTGGGTTTCACTGAGTCAATAAATGCAACAATAGAACCTGGTTTTGCGAATGAACAATCGCTACAATCTGCAAACGGATTAAAGAAATTGGCCAACCAACTTTTATACTTCGAACAGAAAATATATGGCGAAAAGTTCCGCGTAAATAGGCCCATCCAGCTTCGTCCAATAACATTATCAGCAAACTACAAAATTGTTATTCTGGATAAGAAGAACGCCATACCCGAAATATTTCAAACCCTACTGAAATTCATGACACAAATAACGACATATTTTGTTAAAGATTTGTCGGAAGTAGAACTTCATGGGCACATGCATTGTATTGATAAAAAAATGCTGGACAAGTCAAAATTCATGTATTTATACGAAGAGAAAAGCAACGAGGAAGTGAAAGCAGCTTCTCCTCAAAAGGAGAAGATAGTAGATAATATCATTGGCCTGTTATCAAATGATGAAGAACATTAACATGAATTGGAAAAAGAAAAAATTGCATGTAAATATATACATACGTAGAATTTTATACTTAGGCTACAGATCAAAGCTAAATCTGTAAGTCGTATGCCTTCTTCATTAGAAATATAGGCTCTTTATTTGATTTCCTGATCCAAACCAATCTATCAATCGCAGTATCTGCCACAATGAACTGTCTTATGCCCCAATCACCGACACTATAAATTTCTGGAATTCTCTCCGATAAATTAGGGAAGTATTTTTTATAGAACGGCAAAAACTCCATAACATCTTCTTTTTCAATGACAATTGAATCACTAACTTCTTTGAAGGTTTGTTTAATGAAACCTCCCTGATTATTACTTTTATCGTTGATTAACTTGACTATCCAGAGCAACAATGCGTCATTAAGACAGTCTTTTGTGATCAAATCTTCGTAATTTATAGCACCAAATACCAGTAAGAGAGAATTGGCAAATATTTTGTCGTTTTTAAAAATTGTCTTGAATGACAGAGAAAACTCCTTGTTATTGCTATATATTTTTTTTTGTAAAACGGACAATTTCTCAGTAGTGGCGTTCAGAATTTTTTTGTTATCTTGATAGTATAGTTTGATTAGTTTAATAACATGAGGGCGTAATTTTTGAGTCGAAGAAGTTTTAATTTTAAAATTCTTATAAAACAGCAATCTCTGGGATACTACAGATGTTAATTGATCAATACCTTCCAATACGCTCCTTACGGTTGGAGTTTCTTCAGACTTTAATTTACTTAGGTAGGCAAATAACGCTAGTAGACTCGGTGGTAACGGTTCAGAAGTTTTTAAACTAAATTGTAAAATGGTAGTTTCTCCATCGTCAGTAACGAAATTACCTGATTTGTTAAAATCCACGGGCAAACCGCTAACTAAGGTGGATGGTAGCTTTAAAGTCAACCTAGAGAAGTCATACTTATTCGAGGAATCCCAAAACCCGTAGTTTAACAAACATTTTTCATTAGAAATATTACCATAATTATTAAACAATTCATCCTGTGCACTAAATGTGGTAGTCTGCGACATGAAACAAAGTTCATTTTGTTCATTCATCTCCCATCTTACTGGTACATCGTTTTTATGGTTTAATAAATCTACTATTGGATACAAAAATCCTTCGTTCAGATTGGTGCTGTCTGTACCGGCCCTGCCTAAAATGACACGAGGGAATGCCCTAGAATTAAAGATGCAGTACGACCAAAGATACGCCACGAACGAGTTCCATTCCGAATCTTCTAGTTTACATCCATTGATGTGTGCGCAGAACTGTTCCAACGGCACTACGGCAGAGTCTTTATTCTCCTGGAATAAAGACAAGAACTGCTTATCTTGAGAAGAGTGTTCGATAGATAAAGCTTGGAACAGCATCCTCCACTCCTTTACTAGTTTGTTCAACGTATCTCTCATAGTTAAGTACACGTCTGTACCATGCAAATTCATGACTTCATCAGTAGACCAAAAATATGGTTGTGGAAGATGCAAGGGTAGCACATCTAAATATGGTTTGTAAAAGGATTTCAGGTGAACTGCATCGGTGCCAAATTTCAACTTTGACAAGTACAACTGTGTCACGGAATTCAAAAGACTCCTTTCATTAGCAGCCTGGGAAAATTCTGATAAAGCTTGCTGGGAAGTGATCAGCAGAGTTTCGGGTACCCTAATCAAAGCTTGGTCGGGTTTGGGAGAGAATTTTTCGTTTACAAATGCACTAACACCAGCATCCTCTGTAATCCTAAAAGAGATTTTCGGATCGATGAAGGCTCCATTATTTTGAGCCCATTGTAAGCAGTTATCTAGCTCAGTTTGGGTGATCATGCAGAAGTTCGTTAATTAAATGACGAGGTAGCTTCACCAAGCTTGATTCCTTAGTATTTTTTACTTCCATCATTTCTTCTTTGTTGGAATGGTCAAGTTCAAGTTGAAAAATTTTCTTTTTCATAGTCAACTCATCGCAGGCACATTCGCCTTGAACGAACAACGAGCAGAACTCCAATAGAATAATAGTAATAGATTACAGGTCTATACAATCAAGACAACTATCAAGGTGGGGAGGGTTGCCACCTGTAACTTCCGCTGACTAATGATACATATTATCTGATGGGAAGCCAATGAAAGATCCCCTAAATATCACGCATGTAAGCGACCGCGATGAAGCGTACTGGCAGCTTTATCACGAAGCGATGGAAAAATACACCTGCGAATGAAAATCCTTCAACAGAAATGAGAAGACAATTGTATTATCATTAACGTTCATCCTTGGGACTTGTTCTCTTACGAAATTTGTGTGCCTGTATTTGTTGGAAAGCCACATATGTCTTGGCCTTTTTCACTTCTTTCCTGTTTGGGATTGCAAATTTATCAAAATGCACCCATAAAAGCAGGTGTGATATAACAAGCACATATCGTTAGGAAAATAGTGTCAAAGAAAAAAAAAGGCCAAGCAAATCGGAGTACAGTTTACATGAAGTAATGCAAGATGCATAGAACTGAAGATTTCAGGAATAATTGTATATAGGGGAGGAAACATTCGATAGCTCTCTTTTTGCTTTCGTTCACTATATCACTTGTTTTCTTTCTTAAAAATATATGGATAGTAGTTCAAACCACTGCATAGCAACGTACTAATGGAGTCTGTTCACTCTCGCGATCCTGTTAAGGAGGAAAAGAAACATGTTTACATGGGAATGGAATACGAGTTGAATCCTGAGACTCATAACGATTCCAACTCCGACTCATATGGTCTTCCTCAGTTATCTGAAAAATACAATGCCTTGAGACAGAACAGGAGCTTAATTATCCAACAGACTGAAATCATTGGCTCTGCTTACAATAAATGGTACTTACAAGCGATTTTACTTTTGAGTGCTTTCATATGTGGCTACGGTTATGGACTCGACGGTAACATCCGTTATATTTACACTGGTTACGCCACATCATCCTATAGTGAGCATTCTCTGCTGTCTACAATCAACGTCATTAATGCTGTGGTCAGTGCCGCTTCGCAAATCATATACGCTAGGTTGTCTGATGTGTTTGGTAGACTATACCTTTTCATTAGTGCTGTCATCCTATATGTTGTGGGTACAATTATTCAATCACAAGCTTATGATGTTCAAAGATACGCTGCAGGTGCCATTTTCTACAATGCTGGCTATGTGGGTGTAATCCTTATTCTTTTGATTATCCTATCCGATTTTTCATCTTTAAAGTGGAGACTGCTGTATCAATTTGTCCCGACTTGGCCTTTTATCATCAACACATGGATTGCTGGTAATATTACTTCCAGAGCCAATCCTGTTGTAAACTGGTCTTGGGATGTAGGTATGTGGGCTTTCATCTTTCCCCTATCATGTGTTCCAATCGTTTTGTGTATGTTGCACATGCAATGGAGGGCCAGAAAGACTCCTGAATGGCACGCTTTGAAGGGCCAGAAGTCCTATTATCAAGAACATGGTTTTATTAAGATCTTAAAGCAATTGTTTTGGATGTTAGATGTCGTTGGTGTCCTTTTGATGGGTTGTTCCCTAGGTTGTATCTTGGTCCCACTGACATTGGCTGGTGGGGTCAAAACTACCTGGAATGATTCAAGATTGATCGGCCCCTTTGTTCTTGGCTTTGTTTTGATCCCTATCTTATGGATTTGGGAATATCGATTCGCTAGAGATCCAATTCTTCCATATAAGCTGGTCAAAGATAGGGCTGTATGGTCATCTATGGGTATTTCTTTCCTGATTGATTTTATTTACTATATGGCCGCTGATTATTTGTACACGGTTATGATTGTTGCTGTCAATGAATCCGTTAAATCTGCAACCAGAATTGCCACATTATCTTCATTTGTCTCTACTGTGGCCTCTCCATTTTTCGCTTTACTTGTAACAAGATGTACGAGATTGAAACCATTCATAATGTTTGGATGCGCGCTATGGATGGTGGCTATGGGTTTATTGTACCACTTTAGAGGTGGAAGTCAGTCCCATTCAGGTATTATTGGTGCATTATGTGTCTGGGGTGTGGGCACTACTTTGTTCACTTACCCAGTTACCGTCTCTGTACAATCCGCCGTCTCTCATGAAAACATGGCGACAGTTACAGCTTTAAACTATACCCTCTATAGAATTGGTTCTGCTGTCGGTTCCGCAGTTTCCGGTGCCATTTGGACTCAGACTTTGTACAAACAAATTTTGAAGAGAATGGGTGATGTTGCTCTAGCCACAACTGCCTACGAATCTCCATATACTTTCATTGAAACCTATACTTGGGGTACCCCACAAAGGAATGCCTTAATGAACGCTTACAAATACGTTCAAAGATTGGAAACTATCGTGGCTTTAGTATTTTGTGTTCCATTAATTGCATTCTCCTTATGTCTAAGGGATCCTAAATTGACTGATACTGTTGCTGTGGAATACATCGAGGATGGTGAATATGTCGACACGAAAGACAATGATCCAATTTTGGATTGGTTTGAAAAACTTCCATCAAAATTCACTTCTAAACGGGAATAAGTTGATGTTTACGTTGCATGATTGCTTGATATCACTTTCCATGACTATATTGTCCAAAATATACGGTGTCACCTCCTACTTTTTCCTCTCTACAAGACCCTACCATTCTAATGATCATAACCAAGAAAAGGAAAGATCAGAAATGTCTAGTTCTTTGCATATTCCTTTTATCATAACAGTATATGCATATCTACATGTATAGTGCGGCACTACTTAATATTACGTAACAGAGCAATATCTTTACTTCTTTTGTTCTGCCTGTTTATAACATCGATTGACCAGTTGTCTCAGCACTTGCTTCATAACAAGTGAAAAATTAGAGGCGTTGAATAATTATGTACCTTGACTTTGAAGTCGGTTATCATAAGTGCTTCGAGAAGAGATACAAAGACAAGATAAAGTGTTATGTCAACTATGGTGAAAAGGAAGGGAAGACAGGCGGTCGCTGAATCTTAAATCCACTCGCCTTTTTTCTTTGTTTTTCCTTGGCAAGCCTATCCTTCCAGTCGGCTAAGCCCCATTCCATTCAGCTTGTAAAGAGATGGTATGATTTACTTGTAGTCTGGGATGACAAGAGTAGAATACTCGCAGTGATCACGGTTTGCTGCGTGTGTTCACTAATTATGATGTAATCACCGAGCAAACGCATCAATGCTTTCGAAAAAGAAAAAAAGTAGCTAAATGTAGACAAGGTTGAACCATAAAACGGTATTCACATTGGCTGACGTCGCGCTTTCCTTATTTGTAAAACAGAGAAAAGGGCTGATAATACGCTAAACGAAGGCAAGAAAATATCCTGTAATAGAAGTAATTTACATCGTTTACCATGAATGGCGAGGCGTAACCATCACGTCACTGGCACCTTTTCCATAAGCTCATAATGTTTTTTTGCGCCTTTAGAAACTTTCCCCTTGAGTCCCAACGTTATAACGTGCCCTCGTAAAAAGAAAATCTTGTAAATAACTCTTTTACAAAATACCAGGGCTAGTGCCGCTAATAACAATATCCAGCTGTTTGTCATCCCAAGGCAACTATAAAATTTTTTTCTTGTGGCCTTTACTTTTTTTCAATATCGAGGAAATCGCAGCAGGTTTCCAAATGCAGGCAAAAACTTAATAACTTCGTCTTCCAAAAACAGAGAGCGAGAATCAGAAATAACCCTTTTCTTTCTATATTTGGAAAATACTCTGGTATTCTCCGGTTTATCTACTGTAAAAAAGGGGGTCCGGTATCTTGATATCTCGTTTATTTGCCATATGAGGATAATGTTCTGAATGTGGTTCTCATATTGCAGAAACGATAGACCGCATTAGGATGTAATAATGCATCAATTTCATTTTCATCGATCGATCTTTGTGTTAAGAACGACATTAATAAATTATTTCCCATTTTGGAAGGAAGAGGGTAGTGAAACAGTAAAATATTCTGCGGCAGTTTCTCTAGAATGGAAGAAACCTCAAACATTGTAACTATAATTTTTTGCTTGGCTAAGAACATTGCGTAGGAAGCGATGAACAGCGGAGTTTTTATTTTATGCCCGCAAAAAAAAAAAATGTTTCCAAAAACTTTTCCAGCCAACATAGATTATTCTGCACAAGCAACTAGTAAAATGAATAGAGAGATGCAAAAATGGCAATAAAATATGCCTTAGAAAACGCAGTATTGTTGTTGACTTGGCTATGCTATACAAATGCATTCTACTGCGCCCCTCTACTTGTAGAAATAAATAATTTTCTCTATATTGCCTGAACTTACTATTTTTGCCTTTCTTTGATCATATTTTTTCCTTGTTTGTATGAAGTGCATATTTACGGAGAGAAATAAAAATAAAAATAACTATGATTTCTCATTTCCTATGTGCCTAGCTGCATCTTTCATACAAGATTGCAGAGAGCTTGATACTTAGAAAACTGCGCGCATTCAAAAAGATCAGTAGCGTAAAAATGAATATTTTCACCTCATTCTTAAGTTGGCCCTAAAAAGTTAATATATGGCATTCTTGTAAAAATTACGTCATCATTTATATGAGCATTCTGCCAAGGAAACATGTGATTTGTTTCTGTTCACTGCTTGATTGCACTACGCCAAGAATTTATTAAGTGGTTGGCCTCTATAGGGTGCCTGAAGCCTAAAGTAAGCCTTTTCATATGTTGTAGCAAGTTATCTTAATCTTTCACTTGCCTGTCTTCGTAATCTCTTCATGTACCGCTTTTACAGATTCGGACATTGGCTAGATTGTCCATTGTAAGGGATTGAAAAACATGAAAATTATTACCATGTCTTTTAGTTTTACAGTTCCCGCAGTATAGTTCGTGCTGAAATCGGATATGTGCGTATAGAGATGCGCTATTTGTGTAGAGTTAAATTGAACAGGCAAAAAAATAATTATGCGCTACTGATGTGTGTGATCTGCACTGCGGCCTACCAATGTATCACATATGCACAAAATATGGTGCCATTAAAAGGGACTGGTATGCTATGTAATAAATTCTTCCTATTCATTAAACTCAGATCGAAATGTAATATGCCTTGGACTAAACGGGTGCAATTGTAGAAAAAAAAACATAAAACATCCGAATTAAAAGGTTAAAATCGGCGCAATTCAGTAAGAAAAGGGACTTTTGGAGTACTTCCATTTTACACGAGCAGTTACTAAACAGTTTTTTATTTTGAGCACCACTAGCATTTAACCTTAAAACATAATTAGAATTTTCTATAATTTTCTACAGACACTAAAGCCAACGCAGAAAGCTTGTACAATATGTGTGTTATAAACGTAAGCACCTTTCTTGATGCCATATAGTCTTGTGGCCAGACCAGAAAAGGCTGCGAAGTGAAACGTCAAACTAATTATCAGGTAGTATCATAAGTCTATTACGCACTGCTGTTTATTATTATTTAGGTTAGCGCTATTAAAAACATGTCTGACTGGCAGAATTATTTTTCAAACCAAAGGCAAACTTCAGTAGTTAAATCAATTGCTTACCAGCACAGGCAATGTCGGCTTTTCTGATATACGGCAACAATTCAGCAATTGGTAGGTCAGGATGGGAAGACTTTCTTGAGGGTAGATAACGGAGGAAATTACGTTCGAAAAAGCGCTCACAATCTGCTCCATCTAAGAAAAACACGTCTGAGCCGGAAACTTTCTGCTCAAATAGGTATACATTCATCTTCTTTGCGATTTGGTCCCAACAATTCACATCCGATTTCTGATGTTCACTGATTATAGTTGACAAAAATTGCATTCTATGTTCCACTTTCATTGAACAAGATCTATTCATTTCAAAGGAGAACCATTCCTGGGAGCAAACAAGTACGACAAAAAGGGCAGGAGTAAAAAAAAAGCCGAGATTTCTTGGAGAACGGATACTCATGACGAAGAATATAACAGTTGCTACTTGAGAAAAACCCTGTTTCATGACTTTCTTGAAAGTATGAAATAATTTGGAACGACATGATTGACCAGGAAGTTTGATATTTCCAACCGAAATATTGCTTAACAATTGCTGAGAAGTAATTAAATTCCACTTTCTATCCACTTCTGCAAAATATACTTTAAGGGCTTCTTCAATATAAGGGTGTTTCCTAAAATATTCTATTTTATAGTCGCCGTCAATTCTTGAGGAAATCCATAGAAGGGTTCTCCTAAATGCTACATGGCAGCTAGAACCATCAAAAAAAAAGTATTCTGTGTTCCAAAGTTTATTTTCGTACATATAAGAGTTAAAATCCGCTGCAACACGGTCCCAGCTTTCCATATCTGTGCTTGGCGCACTTTTAATAATTTCTTTAGCAAACTGAGTGATTTGTTTCCCGAAGGTGCGTTCACGATACATTTTGAAAGCCTCCCATGAGAAAGACACTGCTAAAGATATAACTAAGATAACGATGGTCGAATGACGCCTCAAAAAACCTGTATTCCGTTTATGTTTGGTTTGAGGGCCGTCCATGTTTGAGTCAGATGGTCCTCTACCACCGATGCCTGAAAAAACCTTCCAACCAACAATGAGCGTTAAACATAACAATAACCAAATATGGAATGCTGAGCTATTGATAACTTCATAGCAATACCAAGTAAAGGAACTTCTGAATACATTCTTTGGTAGTTTGGCATTGGAGAATTCAAAGACATCACAGGCTAAAGCGGCTTCGTTCTTTTCATCTTCACTTTTGCGGCCCTCCATATTTGTGATGATATCGTCTCGGTGACATTTTTTTGCAGTTACAACTTCCTTGTAGTTCTTTTATACAACTCGTAAATTCATCTGTATCTGTAAGCTATAAAATGCCGCACAAAGTGCGCGTACATTATGCAACAACATTATTGTTGAAATACGAGAATAAGCAGAAACTGGCTCAAAAATGGACAATGCATGCTCGATGTTCGAGGTTCGACACAGAAGATGTGAAGAGAGAGCATCGAAACGTTTATATAGTCCTTACGTAGATAATTTGCAAATAATCGCTGCGCTGAACTTGGAGGATAGCTTGAACCTCCGAGACAAACCAAAACTTAGAAGCTGCCA
>JXWR01004993.1_pt1 | contig 11404 bp, 5 predicted proteins | sample 315541 | NCBI WGS metagenome assembly JXWR01 (sample SAMN03273951, study PRJNA271842) | soil metagenome | isolation source: rice field ambient CO2 | place: India: CRRI Experimental farm Cuttack,Odisha-753006 | collected 2013-12-17
ATCTCGTCGGTTCCAGCAGGAATGTTCAATTTATTGGCGCTTGATGAACTGGAAGCAGATGGAGTTGATTCGTTAGATGAGGCAGGCGTTTCTTCGGCCTTGGATTCGTCTGCAGTTGCTTCTTTTGTTTCCAATACAGAGCTAGAACCAGAGTCTGAGTCGGAATCCGAATCGGAGGAATCAGAAGAAGATGTAGATTCGTCGGAACTTGAATCAGACGAGCTTGAGTCGGAATCCGAATCTGAATCCGAGGAAGAGTTGCTAGAGCTGGAGCTAGAGTCGGAGTCAGATGAAGAGTCGCTGGAGCTGGAGTCGGAGTCAGACGAAGAGTCGCTAGAGCTGGAGCTAGAACTTGATTGAGAATCTGATTCAGAATCTGATTCGGAATCAGAAGAACTGCTTGAGCTAGAACTTGAGTCAGAATCAGATTCCGAACCTGATTCAGATTCCGAAGATGACGATGACCCGCTAGAGCTTGACTCCGATGAGGAAGAGCTTTCTGGTTCAGTTTTAGCCTTTTTAGTCTCCTTAGCATCTTCGTTGTCTGATTCTCTTGCTCTTTTCTTGGTTTCATCTTCTGATTCGGATTCCGAAGAAGATTCGTCAGAACTAGAGCTAGAGGAAGAAGAAGATCCACTGGAACTAGAGTCGGATTCACTAGAAGATTCAGAGTCACTAGAACTTGAGCTTGAGCTAGAAGAAGAAGATGATGAGCTAGATTCAGAGTCACTGCTGTCACTGCTGTCACTGCTGCTGCTGCTGCTGCTGCTTGAAGATTCGCCGCTAGAACTGGACGAGGAAGATGAAGAAGAAGAGGAGGAGGAGGAGGACGAGGAGGAAGAGGAAGAAGAAGAAGAAGATTTCTCTTCAATCTCCTTCTCCTTAACACTTAATTTTGGCACTTCGTCAACTTTAATTTTCTTGGAAGCCATTGCTATGTATTCTTAGTGTACTGCGACTTGGGTTTCTTTCTTGCTTTGTATAAAAGTGCGATGAGTTCAATCATCAAGTGAATTTTTTTTTTTCAGCCTGCATTGAAAAAAAAAAAAAAAATTGTATGCTCGAGCGATGGGAAGATTTTTTCCTCTTCCCGTTCAAAGCTTTCTCGGACCAACTCCAATTTTTCTCGGCCCGTTGTAAAGAAATGGGTAAGAGAACTAAATTGCAATAAGCTTCAAATTATCGTTTTGATCCAGACATAAAGAGATGTACAAACTACAAAACAAGAGTAAAATAACTCGAACGAAGGGTACACCTTCTGTAATAAAACAAATTCACTATAACTGCCTTATTGGAGTGAAAAAACAAGATTATATAGACCCCCTCTCGCGATAAAGAACATTAATGACTGCAACACCCGCACACCACAAGGTGAAGGGCAAAGGTGAATTAACCAAAGTGAAGAGGACGACGTAGAATCAACCAGGTATCCTTGATAAGGGGAGGAGTAAGAAAAAAGTGTGTCGAACGTAAATTTATGTGTCTAATGAAAGTATCTTCACACTAAGATTATACTTCTCCTTGGCAAAACAAAATGACACCTTTGTCCTGTTTTCGTTATCTACTTTTTTTTGTGTCAGATGTCATTATGGTCTCCTACGCATCCACTACATCCTTGTCACAATTTGTTATCAGTAACCAACTTAGATGACTTGCACCAGCGACACATCTTCGAAAGCGTTGAAACAAACTACGTAAACAAACAAAAAGTCAACATCCTGTAGATGTGGCTGCAAAACCACAGAATCCTCGTGTGGGAGAAAATATTGATAGGACCAGAGCGAACTTTTTTGATACAGACGTAGGAGGTAGCCGTTACCGCATTAGTATACTATATGCGTACGGCCGCCAAGAGCCCAAGAAAGAGACACAAAACTACGTGGGATAAGCTTGGGGTAACGCAATCAGTATTGTTCATTTTTTTTCCCGGAAAAGCTAAGAGTTTTCTGGCGAGATAAGATAACGGCGCCGAAGGCAGCGGTGAACTGACTTACCTCCGTCGGCTCCGGCGTACGGCACCAAAAAATCCCGCAATAACTTGACACCAATGGGCTAACGGCGTCCGCAGAACCGTGACGCAATCTGCGGTTTGTGTCAAGACAGAGAAGTGGGCTGCTTCTCCCCTTTCAACACTCCCCTCCCATGGCTGAATACTCAGACGTTTTCTGTGGTGGAAATGGCATCAAAAGTGCCACTGGCTGGCGAATCCAGACTATTTTGTGTCAGAGAAACATGCGTACCTGCACAATAAAAAGAAAAGGCCCGCCCTACTGACATCCTGTTCGGGATCCTCGAAGAACAGGAAAAAGGACAACCGTCCTTTTCACTTCACGTTCGCAGGGCTTTCCTCGATATAATGGCGATTACACAAGCGGTGGCGTCTTGAAAAAAGTTGGGTTTCTTATCTGTACGGCGATCACTCCCCTCATATGATAGCTGTGTAGAGTGACTTGCTCTTTGATTGGCCTTACTTCTTGCATCTATCATCCTTTCTTTTACTCTCTCCAATCACCACAACTCATATCATTCTACATTTCATTTTATTGTTCTGTACAATTTTTAGGTTTGTAAAATATATAAGTGATGTACATATCTTCTATATCCTTTCCGTTTGTGTCTATTTTAGGGTTGGCTTATTACGCATTATTCCTACTTTATTTTTACTTGCTTACTTGAAAAAGAAGGTATACCACAGTGCTGCTCCACTGCAAACAATATAAAATATTATCAACTATTTTTTTTTTTTCTTCTTTTGAATTAGATCACTAATAAACTCTTATAATGCTCAACCATCCCAGCCAAGGCTCAGATGATGCTCAGGACGAAAAGCAAGGCGACTTCCCGGTCATCGAAGAGGAGAAGACCCAGGCTGTAACGCTGAAGGATTCGTATGTTAGCGACGACGTCGCCAACTCCACGGAACGCTACAACTTGTCCCCTTCTCCGGAGGACGAAGACTTCGAAGCCCCCACTGAAGAAGAAATGCAGACTTTAAGGCACGTTGGTGGTAAAATTCCTATGAGGTGTTGGTTAATTGCTATTGTAGAGCTTTCCGAGAGATTCTCCTACTACGGGCTTTCCGCACCATTCCAAAACTACATGGAATATGGACCTAATGACTCCCCAAAGGGTGTTCTGAGCTTGAACAGTCAGGGTGCCACTGGGTTGTCGTATTTTTTCCAGTTTTGGTGTTACGTTACACCAGTTTTCGGTGGTTACGTCGCGGACACCTTCTGGGGTAAATATAATACAATTTGTTGCGGTACCGCTATTTACATTGCCGGTATTTTCATTCTATTTATCACTTCGATTCCCTCCGTTGGTAACAGAGACAGTGCTATTGGTGGGTTCATTGCTGCCATTATTCTGATCGGTATTGCCACTGGTATGATTAAAGCTAACCTTTCCGTGTTGATTGCCGACCAGCTTCCTAAGCGGAAACCCTCCATCAAAGTCTTAAAATCGGGCGAAAGAGTCATTGTCGATTCAAATATTACTTTACAAAACGTTTTTATGTTCTTCTATTTCATGATCAATGTCGGTTCTCTATCATTGATGGCCACTACTGAATTGGAATATCATAAGGGGTTCTGGGCGGCCTATCTATTGCCCTTCTGCTTCTTTTGGATCGCTGTTGTCACTTTGATTTTTGGTAAAAAGCAATACATTCAAAGACCAATCGGAGATAAAGTCATCGCTAAAAGTTTTAAAGTTTGTTGGATTTTAACTAAGAATAAGTTCGACTTCAACGCTGCTAAACCTTCCGTTCATCCAGAAAAGAACTATCCATGGAATGACAAATTTGTTGATGAAATTAAGAGAGCTTTGGCGGCTTGTAAAGTCTTTATATTCTACCCAATTTATTGGACCCAATACGGTACCATGATTTCCAGTTTCATCACTCAGGCCAGTATGATGGAATTACATGGAATTCCCAACGATTTCTTACAAGCATTCGATTCCATTGCATTGATCATTTTCATCCCAATTTTTGAAAAATTCGTATATCCTTTCATTAGAAGATACACTCCACTAAAACCAATTACAAAAATTTTCTTCGGTTTCATGTTTGGATCTTTTGCCATGACATGGGCTGCTGTTCTACAAAGTTTCGTTTACAAGGCTGGTCCATGGTATAATGAACCTCTGGGTCACAACACCCCAAATCATGTCCACGTTTGCTGGCAAATACCCGCATATGTCTTGATTTCTTTTTCAGAGATCTTTGCCTCTATCACTGGGTTGGAATACGCTTATTCCAAAGCCCCAGCTTCCATGAAATCGTTTATTATGTCCATTTTCTTATTGACTAACGCCTTTGGTTCTGCAATCGGTTGTGCATTGTCCCCAGTGACCGTTGATCCTAAATTTACATGGTTATTCACTGGTTTGGCTGTTGCCTGCTTTATTTCTGGTTGTTTGTTCTGGTTGTGCTTCAGGAAGTATAATGATACAGAGGAAGAAATGAACGCTATGGACTACGAAGAAGAAGACGAATTTGATCTCAATCCAATTTCCGCACCTAAAGCTAACGATATTGAAATATTAGAACCAATGGAAAGTCTAAGATCCACCACCAAATATTAGTGCGTTTAATTAACTTACTGTCTTTTTTTTTTTTTTTTAACCATATTACGTTGACGGGAGTTTTCTGTGCTGCTGTTATTTGTTTCACAGAACTCTCTCCTCTTCCATTGCTATCGAACAGATAAAATGGAATTTCTTTATGTATAATTACTATTGTATAATATTCAGTAAATCTAAATTTTAAGCTCATATATCTAAACACTACAACATGGAAGCAGCTTGTCCTCTTCAGGCTCACTGTATCCGTTTACTCTTATTTCGCGTATTTGCATACCATTATCTCAAATGACTTGTTATTATATCTTGATATATATTGTATTATAGAACAATTTGTGAAGAGAGGGTCCATATTAAGATTTCCTCCCATTTACAAATAGAATAGAAAAGGAAATATATATGTAGTAAAAAAATCGTGGTGTATACAAACTTTGGATTTGTGGAGATCGTAATAAATCGATTATTTCAACTTCTTCTTTGGACGCAATTGGTTGGTGTGACCACACTTTCTCTTTCTACAGTTGGTAGCTCTTGGTGGTAATCTGGCGTAACATTTACGACAAACAGATTTGTCACAGTTGTATTTGGAAGCCAAGGCTTTCAAAGATGGTTCAATGATACCACCTCTTAATCTCAAGACCAAATGTAAAGTGGATTCCTTTTGGATGTTGTAGTCAGATAGAGTTCTACCGTCTTCCAATTGCTTACCAGCAAAGATCAATCTTTGTTGGTCAGGTGGGATACCTTCCTTGTCTTGGATCTTGGACTTGACATTGTCAATGGTGTCAGAAGATTCAACTTCCAAAGTGATGGTCTTACCAGTCAAAGTCTTAACGAAGCTGTACAAAATTGGAATAAGTTCATTTATGGAGTAAGCACAGACGTGCGTGCGTACATCATAAAGAAAGAAACTTCACGTTAGTAAAAAATATTTTTTATGCGACCAAGTAAATATAACTATGTTATGCAAAATAAGATGGAACAAACAAACCCTTCAGCACATATGCGACATTTTCAATTTGCTCTACAGATTTAATGTAAACTCAGAAGCTTGCCGCAGGTAATAGTTTTTCTCAATTGCTACTTGTTTAATAAATTGTGAGCTTGTCAATCATTTTCCATTTATGTCTTTCGTTTATGGCTTTTTTGCTATCGTAATAATCCTCATATTATTTCGAACATAGTATTCTGTATTCGCCGTAACATACATTTGCATTTTGAACCTTTGGTGGCTTTACCTCTTGCTGAACGGGAAAAAGTGATATATAAGGTTGCTCTTATTTGTGTATTTGAGATTATGAGTTGCATACCCATAATGCCTGGGATAGATGGGTAATGGCTAGTATGAGGCGGATCATATGGCGGATTATCCGCCATATCCTATTGCGGTACTTCAGAATCTGAAAAACATGAAAAAAAAAAAAAAGTTCAGCAAAAATGGAAAGATTGCACCCAGACAACTACACAAATCTATTAGAGGCACGGATGGAAATAGTATTTAAAAAGGATTATCGAAAGATGATATGGCCTCCGATGAGAAGAAAGGCGGCTATCCTCATCCACATATAGAACACAAATGAATGCCAATAGGTAATAAATCACTAAATCTACTAGTTTGTAAAAGGTTCGAAATAATATGTCATAAATTTCGCTGTTACCTTATTGCTCAGGCGCTTAACGCCAAATTGCATTGCCCATCATTGAAGAACACAACCTAACGCGTTATTATCTCAAGCAATGAATTCAAGTATCCCTATGCAAGAATTTAAAAATTTCTCTCTCTATTTGAACTGAACCAGCATTTTTTATATCTCTCCACATATCGCAGAAAGCTTTTCTACTCTCAAGAAAAAATTGAGGGATGGGTCAACCTTCCATAGATTCTATATGGAATAATAAAATTTACTTCTTACTAACATTATATCAGGGTGAATATTACTAACAAAAATAATAACTTAAGTCTTCTTTATAATATGATGATCGACGCGCGGGGTAACGCGCTCTTCCCATCTTTGTTTCCTTTCATTCCTCTTGACATGACAACAAGAGTATATGGGAAAAGAAAACTGGAAGGCAAATTGAATACAGACAGAGATATCAATAAAAGTGGTCCATTGAGTCTTACGGCGCCGGAGAGATACGCTCCATTTACAATATTTACTGATAGATATATTGCTGCCTGTCTATTTTTCCATCTCTTGTGCTGACTAGGACTTAACTGATACTCGCCGAAGCTACACAAATAGTCAGTAACGCCACATTTTAGGATAATGTCGGATCATGATACTCCAATGGAAAGCATACAAAATGGTGAAAATTCAGACGAAAGATTGAACGCCATTGCGTCTTTTTTCGGTTGCTCTTTAGAGCAGGTTAAATCATTTGACGGTGATGTGGTAAAACACCTTAACGATAAACTTTTACAGTTTAATGAACTTAAATCGGAGAATCTAAAGGTTACCGTCTCATTCGATGAATTGAAGGCTAGTTCTTTAAAGAAAATTGATGGTTTGAAGACAGAAATGGAAAACGTTATAAGAGAAAATGATAAAATCCGAAAAGAGAGGAATGATACTTTTGTTAAGTTCGAATCTGTAGAAAATGAAAAGATGAAATTATCAAGTGAGCTAGAGTTTGTGAAAAGGAAGCTCGATGATTTAACTGAGGAGAAAAAGGAAACCCAGAGTAATCAACAGCGAACCCTGAAAATACTGGATGAAAGACTAAAAGAAATAGAATTGGTCAGGGTTGAGAATAATCGCTCCAATAGTGAATGTAAGAAACTACGCTCTACAATAATGGATTTAGAAACAAAACAACAGGGCTATATTACTAATGACCTGAATTCTAGAACTGAACTGGAAAGAAAAACACAAGAATTGACTTTATTGCAGTCAAATAATGATTGGCTAGAAAAGGAGCTACGTTCAAAAAATGAACAGTATCTCTCCTACAGACAAAAAACCGACAAAGTAATTCTAGATATCAGGAATGAATTAAATCGTTTAAGGAATGATTTTCAAATGGAAAGAACGAATAATGATGTTTTGAAGCAAAAAAATAACGAATTGTCAAAATCTTTACAAGAAAAACTACTGGAAATCAAGGGTCTATCCGACTCCCTAAATTCCGAAAAGCAAGAATTTTCTGCAGAAATGTCCCTAAAGCAACGTTTAGTGGACCTTTTAGAATCACAATTGAACGCTGTAAAAGAAGAATTGAACAGTATAAGAGAGTTGAACACTGCAAAGGTAATAGCAGATGATTCAAAAAAACAAACTCCCGAAAATGAAGACTTACTTAAGGAATTGCAGTTAACGAAAGAAAAATTAGCACAATGCGAAAAAGAATGTCTACGTTTATCCTCTATAACTGACGAAGCAGATGAAGGTAACGAAAATTTATCTGCAAAATCTAGTTCTGATTTTATATTACTGAAGAAACAATTAATTAAAGAAAGGCGTACCAAGGAACATCTTCAAAATCAAATTGAAACATTCATCGTAGAGTTGGAACATAAAGTGCCCATTATAAACTCTTTCAAAGAAAGAACTGACATGTTGGAAAACGAATTGAATAACGCTGCATTGTTACTAGAGCATACATCGAACGAGAAGAATGCAAAGGTTAAGGAATTAAATGCCAAAAACCAAAAGCTAGTGGAATGTGAAAATGATCTTCAAACTTTAACTAAACAACGTCTCGATCTATGCCGTCAAATACAATACCTTTTAATTACCAATTCTGTTTCTAATGACTCGAAGGGACCCTTACGTAAGGAAGAAATTCAATTTATTCAAAACATTATGCAGGAAGACGATAGTACTATCACAGAATCTGACTCTCAAAAAGTCGTAACTGAAAGACTAGTTGAATTCAAAAACATTATTCAATTACAAGAAAAAAATGCAGAACTTTTGAAAGTGGTAAGAAACTTAGCCGATAAGTTGGAATCGAAAGAAAAGAAATCTAAACAAAGTCTTCAGAAAATCGAAAGTGAAACAGTAAATGAGGCTAAAGAGGCTATAATAACTTTAAAGAGTGAAAAAATGGAACTAGAATCAAGAATTGAGGAACTACAGAAAGAGCTTGAAGAATTGAAAACTTCTGTTCCCAACGAAGATGCGTCATACAGCAATGTAACTATAAAACAGTTAACCGAAACTAAGAGAGACCTCGAATCTCAAGTACAAGACTTGCAAACTCGTATCTCGCAAATTACTAGGGAGTCTACTGAAAATATGTCACTTTTAAACAAGGAGATACAGGACCTGTATGACAGCAAGAGCGACATATCCATTAAGCTTGGAAAGGAAAAATCATCGAGAATATTGGCAGAGGAACGATTTAAACTACTTTCGAATACGTTAGATCTAACTAAAGCTGAGAACGACCAACTGCGCAAAAGGTTTGATTATTTACAGAATACTATTTTAAAACAAGATTCCAAAACACACGAGACACTTAATGAATACGTTTCCTGTAAATCTAAGTTAAGCATTGTTGAAACAGAATTATTGAACCTGAAAGAAGAACAGAAATTAAGAGTTCATTTAGAAAAGAACTTGAAACAAGAACTGAATAAACTCTCCTCTGAAAAGGACAGTTTACGCATCATGGTAACTCAATTACAAACTTTACAAAAGGAGCGTGAAGATCTATTGGAAGAGACTAGGAAATCATGTCAAAAGAAAATAGATGAACTTGAAGATGCTCTCAGCGAACTTAAAAAGGAAACTTCTCAAAAAGACCATCATATCAAACAGCTGGAAGAAGACAACAATTCAAATATAGAATGGTACCAAAATAAAATCGAAGCTTTGAAGAAAGATTATGAATCAGTAATAACTTCTGTAGATAGTAAGCAAACTGAGATTGAGAAATTACAATATAAAGTCAAATCACTAGAAAAGGAAATCGAGGAGGACAAGATTCGTTTACATACTTATAATGTTATGGATGAAACAATTAACGATGATTCCCTACGCAAGGAGTTGGAAAAATCCAAGATTAACTTAACTGATGCTTATTCACAAATCAAAGAATACAAGGATCTCTACGAGACTACCTCTCAGTCTTTGCAGCAAACGAATTCTAAATTGGATGAATCTTTCAAGGACTTTACTAACCAGATTAAAAACCTAACTGATGAAAAAACTAGTTTGGAGGATAAGATTTCGCTTCTAAAAGAGCAAATGTTTAATTTGAATAATGAGCTAGATTTGCAGAAAAAAGGGATGGAAAAAGAAAAAGCTGACTTTAAGAAAAGGATATCAATTTTACAGAACAATAATAAAGAAGTCGAAGCTGTTAAGTCCGAATATGAATCGAAGTTATCAAAAATCCAAAACGACCTTGATCAACAAACTATATATGCTAATACTGCGCAAAACAACTATGAACAAGAACTACAGAAACATGCAGATGTTTCTAAGACGATTAGTGAATTAAGAGAGCAATTACATACGTACAAAGGTCAAGTTAAGACCCTGAACTTATCGCGTGATCAACTGGAGAATGCTCTGAAAGAAAACGAAAAGAGTTGGTCCTCCCAGAAGGAATCTTTATTAGAACAGCTAGATTTATCGAATTCTCGTATTGAGGATTTATCCTCCCAAAATAAACTATTGTATGATCAAATACAAATCTACACAGCTGCGGACAAAGAAGTCAATAATTCGACAAACGGACCTGGTTTGAATAATATTTTAATTACACTACGTCGCGAAAGGGATATTCTTGATACAAAAGTGACGGTGGCTGAAAGAGATGCAAAAATGTTGAGACAAAAAATTTCTTTGATGGATGTTGAATTACAAGATGCTCGTACTAAGCTAGATAATTCAAGAGTTGAAAAGGAAAATCATTCTTCCATTATTCAACAGCATGACGACATTATGGAGAAATTAAATCAATTAAATCTATTAAGAGAAAGTAACATAACATTGCGGAATGAGCTGGAAAACAACAATAACAAGAAGAAGGAACTGCAATCTGAATTAGATAAATTGAAGCAAAATGTTGCGCCTATCGAGTCCGAATTGACAGCCTTGAAATATTCTATGCAAGAAAAAGAGCAAGAGCTCAAATTAGCTAAAGAAGAGGTTCATCGTTGGAAAAAGCGCTCACAAGACATATTGGAGAAACATGAACAATTGAGCTCAAGCGATTATGAGAAGCTAGAAAGCGAGATAGAAAATTTGAAGGAGGAACTAGAAAATAAGGAGCGTCAAGGAGCGGAAGCCGAGGAAAAATTTAACAGGCTGAGAAGACAAGCGCAGGAGAGATTAAAAACATCAAAACTCTCACAGGACTCATTGACTGAACAAGTAAATAGTCTAAGGGATGCAAAGAACGTGTTGGAAAATTCCTTGAGTGAGGCAAACGCGAGAATCGAAGAGTTACAAAATGCAAAAGTAGCACAAGGTAACAACCAGTTAGAAGCAATAAGAAAATTACAAGAAGACGCAGAAAAGGCTTCAAGAGAGCTTCAAGCCAAGTTAGAAGAAAGTACGACTTCTTACGAATCTACGATAAACGGCTTAAATGAAGAGATTACAACATTAAAAGAAGAAATTGAAAAACAAAGGCAAATCCAGCAACAGTTACAAGCTACATCTGCAAATGAACAAAATGACTTATCTAACATAGTTGAGTCTATGAAAAAGTCTTTTGAAGAAGATAAAATCAAATTCATCAAAGAAAAAACCCAAGAAGTTAATGAAAAAATACTCGAGGCCCAAGAAAGGCTAAATCAACCTTCCAATATCAATATGGAGGAGATTAAAAAAAAATGGGAATCTGAGCACGAACAGGAAGT
>JXWR01005150.1_pt1 | contig 11400 bp, 11 predicted proteins | sample 315541 | NCBI WGS metagenome assembly JXWR01 (sample SAMN03273951, study PRJNA271842) | soil metagenome | isolation source: rice field ambient CO2 | place: India: CRRI Experimental farm Cuttack,Odisha-753006 | collected 2013-12-17
CAAATAAAATTATAAAATAGCAAATTGGGTATCAAAATGTAGATTTTGAATTTAGATGAATTTAGGTCCAAGTTTCATCAGAATTCAAAAGCTACATTTTGATACCCAATGTGCTATTTTATAATTTAGTAAAACAAATGGTGAATATGAGCTTGCTGGACTGCTTAGCAACTGGTGCTACACAAAACTTTATTATCAAATTTAACTGGAACTTTTTTTAATTTCTTCAATTTTGTTTATTTTGGTAATTTGCTTAATTGTTTCTTTTTGAAAGATGCAATAATATGATATTTTATGAGATGAAGTCTTGAGATTCAAATATGAGATATGACTAGCATTAGAACCCGAGCAGTCTACTTTTTTGATCTTTTTCCCAATTTAACTTTCTCGGAATTTTGATAGGTTTAAAAACTCAAAACTAAAGTATCTAAAATGCCAGTTACTAATGATGCTAAATCTATGGAAATTGATGTTTGATGTAAAATAGTAAGTAAGCGTTTGTAGCTAACGCTTCTTGCTGACTAATGATGGTCACCATAGAGTCATCAAATTTGAACCACTAGAAATGAGTTAATAAAAGAACAAGAAAAATTGGCAACAAGCGAAATATAGCTTTTTTTTTTTTTAAAAAAAACAAACAAACAAACGAGCAAACAAACATACCTTTCCTTCCCCGTTTTTTATAATACAAACATAGTGGCCATTATTAACCTGACCAATATGACAAACTATGGCAAAAAGTTCATACACTAGCTCACCCTTTTGAGCAGTAGCAGAGACTGTACTGGTAACGTATTTGGAAACGTCCAAAATTATTGGATATTCAACCTTTTCTTCTAGTTTAACAGATGCGCCAGTAGCTAAATGTTCAAATCGCTAAATATTGTTAATAATCTGCAGTAGACAACCAAAACAAAAAACAAAAAACAAAAATAAATAAGAAATCACAAAAAGAACGTAAATAAAAGAACACCTACTTTTAGTTGTATACTTAATACTGGTCCCAATTTTTTTATTGATAGCTTCTTTGATGCATTCGTTTTTCGGTTACAACTAGTACAACTATAGTTGCTTTCCAATGATTCCGGTTTTGTGAACCATGATAAACAATCATGCAAATTACCCACCGCAGACTTGGTAGTTTTATTTTTAATTTCTAACAACAAGTCAATCATTGGGTCCACAGTTTTGTTGACATTATTGCACTCATGACATTTAATGGAACTTTGCAACTCACCTGAGAAAATTTTATGCGTCAAACAGTCACAATGCTCATTTGAGCCAAAAGAGATGGACGACGATCTCATGTGTTTTGTGACTTTAACATTTGTGTCGTCACTATTATTTAACTTGGCATTATGGATTTTTGCATGCTGGTGATTGATGAGATGTGACTTGTGGAATTCGCCCAAGACAAATTGCCAAAATTCATGAGCATCTTGTTGCGAATAACCTGCCAAAGATTTATTTATTTTCCAACAAGTAGTCAAAAACTTAGTCAAGCCAAACCCAGTGATAGAGTTTGAAGTGAAAAAATCGACAAATACTTCATCAATGCGACAAGTGATACAAGTATCATCATTTTCAAGTTTCTTGACACACTTCATATGCAGGCCGGACAAAAAATGTTCTCTAACAAAGGGATTATGAATCAAGGTTTGAATAATTGTGGACATGTAACAAGTGGCACCCATGTTGACAAACCCACGTAGCCCTGTAGATGCTTTGAAAGACGGTAAACGAGAGTTGTCTTCAATGAACTTGCGGGACTCTGTGGATAGGTTTTCGATAAATGGGTATATGGGCATTCCTGGGGCGCTGGAAAGTCTATTAGTAGTTTGTAATGAGTTAATGCGGATTCGCTCCAACTCCGGATGGCTGACATAGTCGTTGCATCTAAAGCAATAGACTTGTCCAAATGTGGAGATGGCTAGAAAGGTGAGTTAGTAAAAGTAAACTTGAAAGAAAGCGTGGGAATTACAATATCCAAAGATCTTTAATTTAAGCTAATTAGAACACCAAACATACCGAATAAGTGATGAGTAGCCGCTGAATGTTCAGCACCATGTTTCTTATCAAAACAACCAACATGAGGACATTGCAAACAAATCAAATTGACGGATAAGTTATTCTTGCAGTGACTGCACTTTACAGCTGAGGTTCTTAACTTAAGCAACTTTTTGCGATCCACAGAAGCTGCCGGCACCGTTTTCTTTGCGATTTTATTCGGAGGGCCGTTACCATTAACTGCTGCTGTAGAAGACTTTGCTGCTTTTCCTGGGCCCGTAGTGAAGCGCAAACCAGGTTGAGGATAAGCCAAGCACAGCACTTTGATGGAAAGGTGATAATTTTTCATGACAAGGTCCCTTGCTTGGGAGCCGAGAAGCCTCTTCAAGTGGTCGCACGAGGGAAATGTGACAAGATCAAGAGGATCGAAAGCAGGGCTGCTGCCGCCAACGGAGGATGGAGGTGAGGCGCTGGAGGCGAGGGCACCGGCAGGCGAAGAAATTCGCGAGTTAGGCAAGTGCTTCCTTCCAGACATGGCTTGCAGTAACAAAGAAAAGGGTATGGGAGCTAGTCTGGGAGTAGTATCAAGTCAAGACGACAGCGACTGGGCGATGTTGAGAGACGGTGGAGGAAGCTTTGATGACGATGGTGATGGTGATGGCCGTCGTTTGTTTTTTCTGCGGGCGGCCACGGGACTGGTCACATGGGAAGAAATCCAACATCGCTTATACGCTTATGCTGTTAATGCACCACTGTTTCGTCATAAATATTGACAATCTACTACTCTTTTGCTGATTTTTTGCTTTTAGCTAATTTCGTACTACTCTTACGCTACCAAAAAGTAAAAACCGTTAAACAATATTGTATAGAAACCAAAAGCTAATAATAAACACTAATCTACACTAACCTATTTGAAGGAAACGAGCTTAACATCAAAGGTCAACTCACTGTTGGCTGGAATACCTGGCAAGGCTTGGGAACCGTAAGCAGCAGCTGGAGGAATAACAATTCTTCTTTCGCCACCAACAGCCATACCTTGGATACCCAAGTCCCAACCTCTAATGACTTCACCTTTACCCAATTTGAAGCTGAATGGTTTGCCCTTAACATTCTTGTCAAACACCTTACCGTTCTTCAACTTACCAATGTAACGGACGCCAACTCTTTGACCACTCTTCACTTTTGGACCTTCACCAATGCTTCTGTCTTCAATAACAACACCAGCACTCAAAGTGTGTTTGGTGATCTTCTTTGGCTTAGCAGTCTCAGATGGAGTTGGACCTTTTTCCAATTTTTTGTCGAATTTAACCTTTTTTTCTTCTTCTTTCTTAGACTTTTTGGCTGGTTTAGCTTCTTCTTTTTCTTCTTCTTCTTCAGCAGCTCTCTTTTTGTTGTCCTTTTTGGCTTGTTTTTTGGATTTTTTTGGTTCTTCCTTTGGCTCTTCTTCTTCAGCGTCTTCTTGAAGTTCTTGGATCTTAGCAGCGTTAAAGTCTTCATCGTTCAAAATTTCATCTTCATCTGGAGTCAAGTCATATTCATCACTGTCTTCACCTTCGTAGTCTTCATCTTCAGAGTCGTAATCTTCTTCGTCTGATTCGTCATCAAATGGATGTCTGATGTAATTACCACTCAAGTGGATTGGGTAAGAACCAGTGACAACAAAGTAAACTTCTTCATCAGGGCTAATGGTAAGGTCCAAGGTTTGTTGATATTGGATCTTTGGGCCCAAAGTACAAAGAACAAATTCTTCAACTTCGTCATCGAGTTCATCATCACTCAAGATTTGGTCATCTTCTTCATCAATTTCTTGTTCTTTTTCTTCTTCATCGGCCTTCTTGCCCTTCTTTGGAGACTTTTTCACTTCTTTGGATTCTTCTTCAGCCTTTTTGCCCTTCTTTGGGGATTTTTTCTGTTCTTTAGGTTGCTCTTCTTCTTCATCATCCAACTCATCGGCAGATTCGTCTTCGGATTCTTCGTCAGAGTCCTCGTAGTCGTCAATGTCAAACTTTCTCTTCAACAAACGCAAAGTGGATGGTTCAGCATCGTCGTCAACGGCTTCTGGATCTAAAGCAGCCAAACGAAGGGTGATGGACACCGGGAAGGATTCGCTGATAGCAGCGGTTGGGTTAAATGGTTTCAACGCAAGGTTGTAGGTACCAATTGGCAAAATTTGTTCGTTATCGGACATTGTATGTGTGTGCTATATTATATAGTGCGACAGAAGTAGATATAGATCTGGGAGAATCAGCAACAGAAGAAGGGAGTAGAAGAGAAGAGAAGAGAGATGAGAAGAGGTTTAAATATAAAGAACAAAAGAGAAAATTTTTAGTAAAAAGTAAAAAAAATAAAATAAAAATTTTTTTTTTTCCGGGGGCTGCGCCAATCTGCACGCCATTTCTGTTTTTCTTTTGCTGCAGCGCAACGCCGTCCACTGCGAACATCGCTACACAAAAATACACAATTAACAGAGACAACTACATTATAGTGTATACAGACAAAATAAAATCAAGTGTATAAAATATCTAGAGATGGTATCAAGGTATAACTAAAACCCGGTATAAATATAAATAGCAAAGAAAAAAACTATAACAAAAAGATAGTATAGCAACAAACCAAACCAAACCAACAAACAAGTGAAAAACAGACTTTTGTAGCTAAACCGTAAGGTATTCTAGTAGTTTAGTATTCTAGTATTCTGGGGAATAGTGTAGTGGAATCCAGCTGCACAATAGGTATTCATCACAACTGGGTCGTCGGGTATCTCTGGGTCTCAATGTCATCGGACTGATACGCTGTCTGATAGTTTTCATATGCAGAGCCGTCATCAAACTCATTCACCTCGTTATTCTCCAAGTTGTTTTCTTCAATCAACTGGCACGGAATGTAACACAAGCTAGTATTGTAGGCAGGAAAGTTTCTCTTATAAGCGAAATATGCACAAATTGCCCCAATTATACTTCCCAAGGCAACATCGGAGTATCTGTGTCTATAATCTTCTGTTCTTGATATGGCAATAAGTCCAGCAAAAAGACTTGGAATAAAAGAAAAACACACTCTCCAAGCACCAGTTCTCTTGTGATACGCAGCAGTTTGCCCAATAAGCCACCATGTCAAGTATCCCAACCCAGCAAAACTGGTACTGGAGTGGCCCGAGGGACATGATCTCATCCCGTCTCTCAATTTACTAATATCAGTGGTGGTGCATACATCCTGGGGCCAAACATATGTGTTTTCTTTGGTACCGCTTTTCACCTCGCACCGGGAAATGAAATCTGGCCTAGGTCTTCCAATCCAATTTTTAAGCATCCCAGTGAGAAAAGAGTTGACGGAAATTGAGAGAACAAAGCCAACAAACGATATCCAGGTGACATAGATTCGGTGCTCATTGGTGAAGATGAGCGCTAAGATAATAAGGGCCAAAAACGGAACCAAAAGCGCATAGATGAATAATTCAACAGTAGAAACATGTTCCTTTTCAGTGAACGTATGGCTTATGGATAGATCATTGATGTAGAATTCTCTTTCGTATGGGGGAGCATCGTTCAAGGCGCCATATATGACCAAAAGGACGATGCACAACAAGATGTCATTGATCCTTAGACGGAAAAGAGTCTTGAAGAATTTGTTGTCTTGAAGCCCGAAGTGGACCCTATTGACTTTGCGTGAGAGTGCCATGAGGTATGTGGGTTATAACAGAGGTTAGCACTAGCTGGTGGTTAGCTAGAGGAGAATCATATATATGATTCGAAAGAAGATCAAGGAAACTCGGTGCGTGCAGTACGTGAAACGGATGAAAACGAGACAAGCCGAAAACTTGTGTACAATTGAGCTAAATTGAGTTTGAGCCGCCGCAGCGTTTCACATTTTCATCCAGAGGACAGCCTGGAGATTATCTAAGCAAATATGCCTGTATAGTATAATCAACGAGTAATCTAAAATATTATGTAATACATTAGAGCATAGCATCTTGGACTATAACCCTGCCTCGGTGTTTTGGATATAACCGGGCAACATAAATCTCGGAGTATCCCTTGAGCACCACAAAAGGAAATTTCCTAATAGGGACATCCTCGGCAAAACAGCGAGACTTTTGCCCAATCCACACGGTGCTGGCCACAACATTGCACAACATCGCACAGCTCACTTCACCATAAACATCATGTACTGTACATGGCCACAATTTGAGGTTCAGAGAATTCGCGGAACCCACCGCTTTTAGTAGAGGGCAATATTCCATGGGTTCGCTATGATTCCATCCCTATCAACCCACTAATTCACTGTGGTTCTCGACCCTCAACACGCTCCTTCTAGCAGTTTCCAACACAGCAGATCCTGCAGCTCCCCAAATAAGCCTGCAGCAAGGCCTCGCGCGAGTTTTTTTCCCTCTGTTTCTATAAAGCTCGCCCAGTTTCCTCAGTTTTGTTTATCTCTCTGCCATGTTTTGAACTTGATTTGTTTTTTATTCAATTTTATTTTACTTTTTTTTTGTGTGTGTCTTTCTCTATACTTCACTATTCACTTTCATTATATTCAACTTCTTTGTTTCAGTACTCCTCTCTCCTTATCTGGCTATATAAAACTTTAATATTACTCTCACTCTAACCAAATGAGTACACACGAAAAGAGTAGCAATGTTTCAGAGCTTCACCGCACTGATGCGGATTCCTCAACAACGTCAATCTCTGACACAAAAATAGTTCCAATAAATAATGAGGACAACACTTCAATACTATTAACGTTTAACAATTCACGTTTAAGTTGGTTGGTGGTTGTGCTAACATTTGTGGCTTCCATTTCCGGTTTCCTTTTCGGTTACGACACCGGTTACATTTCCTCCGCTTTGGTCTCTGTTGGTAAGGATTTGGACGGTCACGAATTAACTTATGCCAAAAAAGAATTGATCACTTCTGCCACTTCTTTGGGTGCTTTGATTGGTGCTATTTTTGCCGGTATTGGAGTTGATTTCTTTGGTAGAAAACCAGTGTTGATGCTTTCCAATATCTTGTTTATTGCTGGTAGTGGTATACAAACTGGCGCTCACTCCGTTGGTGTTATGATGGGCGGTAGATTTGTTATGGGAATTGGTGTTGGTATTGGTTCTTTGTGTGCTCCATTGTACATTTCTGAATTGGCACCTTCCAATTTCCGTGGTAGACTTGTTATTCTTTTTGTTATGGGTATCACTGGTGGTCAATTGATTGCTTATGGCATTGGTGCTGGTTTAAGTAAGGTGCATAATGGTTGGAGAATTCTTGTTGGCTTGAGTATAATTCCTCCATTTGTGCAACTTAGTTGTTTCACTATTTTACCAGATACCCCAAGATTTTATTTGATCAAAAACAAGATTGAAAAGGCTAAGGAAGTTCTTGTCAAAGTTTACCCAAATGTTGATGAAAGCATTATTGATGCTAGAATTCAGGAATTGATTAAAGTTAACAATGATATCCCAGGTGACAATATTTTCCAAAAGACTTGGAATGCCACGAAAGAAATTCATCGTGTTCCATCTAATTTCAGAGCCTTATTGATCTCTTGTGGCTTACAAGGTATTCAACAGTTTTCTTCTTGGAACTCATTGATGTACTTCTCTGCCACGATTTTCGAAACCGTTGGTTTCAAAAACTCTACTGCAGTATCTATCATTATTGCTGGTACTAATTTGGTCTTTACTATTGTTGCATTTTTTACTATTGACAGAATTGGTAGAAGAAAAATATTGCTTATTTCCATGCCAGGTTTGATCATTGCTTTGGTGGTCTGTGCTATTGCATTCCATTTCATGAATATTAAATTCACCAACAATGACGCTATTGTTCAAAGTGAAGGTATTAGCGGTTGGGGTGTTGTTATTATCGTTGCCATGATTGCATTTGCTGCTTGTTATGCTATTGGTATCGGTAATGTTCCATGGCAACAATCTGAATTATTCCCACAATCTGTTCGTGGTGTTGGTTGTTCTTATGCCACTGGGGTTAACTGGGCTGGTTCTCTAGTCATTTCTGCTTCGTTTTTGACAATGATGGAAAAGATGACCCCAACAGGTACCTTTTCCTTTTTTGCCGGCTTGATTTTAGTTGCTTGGATCCTTACTTATTTCATGTATCCGGAATTGAGTGGCTTGGAATTGGAAGAAACTCAAAAAATTTTGACTGGTGGTTTCAACGTCAAAGCTTCTGAAAAGATGGCCAAGGACAGAAAGAAGCGTAATGTTGAAGCAGCTGTAAACATTCAAGCTTCTTTTGACAAAAAAGTCACTTCTACTGAAGTTATTGAAACTGTTTAATTTTTTTTTTTTTGTGTGTAGTTCAAGTGCACTCCTCAACTTCTTTCCTTCTTTGCATTGCATCTACTGCATTCGCATACCCTTCGCATTTGATAGAATGTTTTTCGTTTTTAGCCTTCTATTAACCTTTTATTATAGTTTGTTCGATTTCCGTGATTGTTTTCATTTTACTTTACTTGATTTCGACTACAAAATTTGCTTTATGAACCGTTATGCTTTGTTTTGTTTTTCTTTCTCTATTTATATTTCTCAACCTTTTTAATCCTTGCACAGTTGCCATTTCAATTGTTTTTTTTTTTTTTTTGCTCTTCGCTTTTCCTCTATACATTCGTTGGCTCTTTACTATTTCTTCCTATTATTTTTTGGCGTGATCATATTTTATCATTCTTTTTAATTTTTTTTTTTATTGTGGGTATAGTAATTTGATATTTATTTTTGGAGTTTTTTATTTTATCGTAATAAGAAGATTTCGCTTTGCACTCTTGTTCCACAAAGTTTGCCCAAATCAAATACTTGTCTGTGTTATCACAAATACTTGTCTGTGTTATCTCATATACTTGTTATAAGCATATTGTCATTTCAACCTATAATGCCAAGGTTTTTTTCATTCTAAACTCTAACTTGTCTATGCCTTCTTTTCTCAACTTGTTTCTTTCCTTTTTTGTTTTCTTAAATGAGCCTAGGAGAGTGAATCTCCTGTGTACGGTACGAAGAGTCATGTAGAATTCAAGAATATTTATAAGGCTGCCTAAAGTAGGTGTATACTATATCAATAAAAAACAAAAATAAAACAATAAGACAATAATAAATTCCTTTTATTCTGATAAGGTGATATATAAAGTGAGTACTAAAAAAAAGCAAAAAAGAAAATAAAGAAGAAAAGAGCAATGCAAGGAAGATGATGAAAATTTAAGAAGAAAATAAATAATGTTTCAGCCACCACTTAACACGAACAAAAAGGTTCAAAGTAGGTTCCTATTTTTTTAAAAGGTTTCTGTCCAGCCAACCAGCAGAATGGATGCAAAGAACAAGACATAAAAAAAAGTAACAATAGAAGCCGGAGAAAGAAACCAAGGAATATAAAAACAGATAAAAAGTTTTTGAGTCATATAATGATTATGTTTTGCAAAATCAAATTGTGAATGTCGAAGGAACACATAAATCAAGCATGAAAACAAGAAAACGTGTAAAAGGACAAGCATATCTATAATGTAGATGTAAATTGGTCTGAAGATAGTTAAAAGGGTAAAAATTAACAAGAAATTGAAACAAAAAAAAAAAAAAAAATTAAAGACGTAAAACAAAACCAAAACCAGCAAATAGAAAGCAAAAAAAACCCCTATTAATTACCTTCCTGGCCAAAATCTTTAGTAAATTGTTCTTGCTTATCCAAGTCCTCTTTATTTACTGTTGGCCTTGCAGTTTTCACTGCCTTCAAGAAATCTTTCAAAGTCAAGTCAGGTTCTTTTAATTCATCTGCTTCAAGGTCCATCCAATTTAATTCTTTAGCATTTGCTGATCCTGGTGAACATGGGGTATACCTAGTTTTACCATCCTCACATTCCACTGGCTCAAAATGGGTTGCTGATTGAATTTTCCTTATTGGCTCCATTAATGCATCTCTAACAATAACTGATATATCTGAACCTGAATAACCATCAGTCATTTCCGCCAACACTTTATAATCGCTTTTACTTAACGAGCACGGGGTACTGCCAACATTCAATTCGAACATTCTTATTCTTGCCTGAACATCAGGCAATCCAATATAAATTCTTTTTTCAAATCTTCTTCTTATAGCAGCGTCTAACTGCCATGGGATATTAGTGGCCCCCAATACAAGCACACCAGAAGAGTCATTACCCACACCATTCATCTGTACAAGCAACTCAGTTTTAATTCTTCTACTAGCTTCAGATTCACCCTCACCTCTTGGCCCACATAATGCGTCCACTTCATCAATGAAAATGATTGAAGGTTTATTTTCTCTAGCCATTTTGAATAGCTGTTTGACCAATCTTTCAGATTCACCCATCCATTTAGATACCAAGTCAGACGAAGAAACTGAAAAGAAAGTAGAGTTAGCCTCAGTAGCTACTGCTTTTGCTAAAAACGATTTACCAGTACCTGGAGGACCGAAAAGTAATATACCATTTATTGGTTTTCTCTTGCCAGTGAACAAATGTGGGAATTTAACTGGCAATATAACCGCTTCTTTCAAGGATTCTTTAGCAGGTTCAAGCCCAGCCACATCGTCCCATTTGATATTTGGTTTCTCGCTCAATATCGAGCCAGCTAATGCATTTTTAAGTTTCTTAGTTTCATTGTCATCATCATCGCCATTGCCGTTGCCACCATCTTGACTTTTTGCCTTCGTTGATCCATTGCTAGGATTGGTCTCTGCAGCTTTATCTTCTTTTTCTAAATGTTCTTTGAGCTTTTCTGCTCTAGATAAGTACTCAGTGAATTTTGCCTTGAGCACTTCTTTGGTTTTGGCATTTTTTTCATACTTGAGGGCAAGCATCAAATAATCGAGGCCATTAAAGTAAAGCTGATAAGCGTCAGCATAACGAGTAGCTGAGTCTGCTTCCACTGCTTCACGAATAAGATCTATGCCTTTAGTCAAAAAGTCAGGATTTGACATGCCTTCGATGTGATTTTGGTAGATAAGGATGTTTCGCTGAATATATTACTGGCAATATATATATGACTGCCTGTCAAAGGTGCTGCCGAGCCTGCCCCTAAATGGTCAACCATCCTGATTCATTGGGTCTTGTTTACTGTTTGCAACTTGTGCTTTCTTTTTCGGGGCAGCGAGAGGCGGAGACAGGGGCTCGCAACGTTTATATAATGAGGGTGTTGATGGATGCCCGGACATAATCTTTGCATCCCATAAATTGAAGATCTAAGGTTACCCTGATTTAGTGAATTCTTTTACGCAAAATCCACATATATGGTATATGCATGAGTTTTCACATAAAACTGCATTTGAAATGCCTCAAGCAAGCACCCGACAATACTAAGGACTAGATATGAATCAATGCACAACTCTGCACTCTGAAAACATACTCAAAGGATGAATGATTTTTTTTTCTTGGTGCGGCTTTTTT
>JXWR01000662.1_pt1 | contig 11396 bp, 7 predicted proteins | sample 315541 | NCBI WGS metagenome assembly JXWR01 (sample SAMN03273951, study PRJNA271842) | soil metagenome | isolation source: rice field ambient CO2 | place: India: CRRI Experimental farm Cuttack,Odisha-753006 | collected 2013-12-17
CAGGAAGTCGCCCAAAGCGAGAATCATACCACTAGACCACACGCCCGATCTTTTCTGAGGACCATGACAACTCAGAATTTATAATACACATCATGGCCTTCCAAAGCAACTCAGCCCATGTTGAAATGTAATTCTAGTACCATCCACTTATTATTAGTATTCATGTTACTAGTATATTATCACATACGGCATAGGAAGGTGACATAATGATTAAGGAACAGCAATCACATATAAAGGAAGCAGAATTCCTAAGATTGATAATGCAATAGGATAATGAATGATAACATATAAAATGGAAGAAGAAGTAAACATTATCATAATATGTAGATATATCGACTCTCCTTTTGTGAATTCCTATATACTCAAGAAGAACTTCCAGCATATTTTGTATATTTAATATTATAACCTGTAACAACGATGAAATTCCAACAATTATCTCAAAATCACTCATATTTCAATTAGAGGGATAGCAATAGAAGAAGAAATCCGGTCCAAAATTCTTTTAATACTTGGATAAGTAAGTTATTCACGTAACAAAGGCTACACATTTACTATTCTTTCATGTAGAAATGCAATAAGCCATCTACGGTTCGTGGTGGAAAAATACAATAAAAAAAGAATCACCCGTAAAAAAAAGCTATGGGGGCATTGAATTGATATTCATCAATTACAAGCAAAACACTCCAATTTTTTGTCACGCTTATTAGAATATTAGCCTATACGGTGCTAAATGTGACATAGATTCCAACTCTCATCGAATTCAGTCGGAACAGGCGTGCCAATAACGTACTAGGACTAACAAGCGATAATACAGGAAGGCATGAGGAAATAATTGCAGAAATAAGTAAAATCATTTCGTTATTATGAAGTCTATATTGTCGAAAAGCTTCTAATCTCTATACATAATTCTCCTAGGTCATTTAGAAACCAACAACGAGAAAAAAAATAATTGTAAAAACATAAATTTTGGACTGATTATGCCCTTGTATAAATAAATAATTAATGGCTGCTTCAGAATGTATTCATACACATATGCAACTTTACCTAAGTGCTCAAATATTAATGAGCTTTTCTCATAGTATAATACAGATAAAAAATAATACTAATAGAAAGTACGGTAACATATTCGTTGGCTTTAGTGAAAGCGCATCGGACAGAGCATAACTCCTGGCATATGTTCTACCACAATTCCAATAATCGATGGGTGAATTTTTATTTTCTGCCACGTTAATTGAAGAGGAATAGCCGCAATCCAGGACACTATACCAAGTAGATGTTGGCATATTAGCTGAGAATGTGGTCCCTGGAACCTTTTTAGTCAACGTTGCAAAATCTGATTCATATTCTGTACCGCATGCCCAGCAGTTTTCTGCGAAATGTGATCCGTATTCAGACATGGTCATATACATAACTCCCATGTTACCACAAAAAAGTGATGTGGTCGCATTTGGTGATAATGAAGTAGAAAATGTGGTTGTGGGGGAAGTTGTTGAATCAGACATTCTCACGTTACTTTACTTTTTTTGTTAAACTGAAATCTTTAAATAATCAAAGAGTTCAACGTTCGAGTAACTCTTTTTTGTTCTACTTTTAAGTAGCTTCACTTTTCTGAACAATTGAAATAGTTGAACAATTGACCACGCTACAACGGAATTTTGATAAAATAGCAAATGATGTTTTAATATATATAACTATTTATTATTTATGGTGGCTAAAAAATTTTCAGGTTTTCAGGCGACCTCTTCAGTATCCATTATATGCCGCGACAAACCCTTTTTCCAAAAACGGTCATCGATGTTTATTCCGAGTAGGCTCAGTTGCCTGCGCCCGGACCCTTCTTAAGGGGAAGTTCTCGAAACTTTATGTAATTTTAAGTTTAACATAAACTGTATAAGCCGCTGTAACACTGTACCAAGATAGGCGTTTTAATTACGGCCTAGATTGTTTAATATTTTGCTTAGAAATAATAGGGCACAAACAAACATTCGAGGCTTAAAGTAGTGCCACATAAAAATGTGTCTTCTGGTACTTATTAGAAAAGGCTTCCCAAAAAAAGCACAAAAGAATTTAGTATTAAATGTTCATGCCCCTTGTCGGAATAAAAACGGAAAAAAGGGAGAGTAGTAGGCAGTGATGATTATTCCTGGAAAAATCAAAGATTCTGTCTTACACAACTTATTCAGTACAGTTTCGCTAAGTAAGGAAAGAAACTTTACAAGGGTAAAGTAGGTAAAGTTCCAAACTATATGTCAAGGGTGTCCCAAAATAAATACTAAAAGTACTCAATGAATAGAGTTCCTGGGATTGTGCTGATCCCAGTTTTCTTTGGCAGCTCTGAGCGCTTCTGCAACTCTATGTAGGCAATTTTTAAATCGGTTGACTTTTTCTCTAGATTTGTTCGGTAAAATGAGGTGTTCTTGTGATAAATTTTCTCTTTTGTTGTCACTTACGTCAACGCTCAGCCTAGGACATGATGTCTTAACCTTAATAATTCTTCTCGACAATATATTTTTGAAATGTTCGTAATTTCTGAAGAAACTATTTTGTTTTTCAACACATACAGAACTTCTCCTCATGACAACACTTCTTACACTTTGATCTCTACTAAAGGTAGAATTTGGTGAAGCTAGATGGACTGGATAATATGGTGATGATTCCGATATTATTTTCAAATTAGGGGTCAAAATTCTGGACCACGTTGAAGGTTCCCCATACGGATCAGGAGCTGGGTTTGAGCAGACCCAATTTGCCGTTCTTCTCGAGATTGTCTTTGCAATAGCAGGAGTTATACGTTGCATTTCGGCTATCGCTTGATTAGTAGTGTCTTTTAAGGCACTTTCGTCGCTGGAAATTACTGTTGCATGTGTCAATTCGATTGAGAAGGGGCTACTATCTCTTGTGGCCTTTTGTTCCGGAAACGTAAGCAGTTTATTGCCTGAATCAGTAGAGACAGTTCTACCGATTTTTTCAAACTTCCTCTGTGTGGTGCTTTGTTCATTGCGAAAATTTGATCGGTATAAGCGATGTGTACGGTTTAAAGTAAGTTCTTGAAGGGTAGGATTGTTGCTTTCATTAATTTTTTCTAAAGAAAAATTACTTCTCAACAAATATTCAGTTTTTGCTGACGTTGTAAGTGGGAATTCGACGGAGAATGTTTTATCATCGCAAACGTTCTCACTTGTGCATGAACTTTTTGTTGTTTTTGATGTAGTGGCGTTCTTTCCCTTTTTATTCAATATCTTTTTCGATATATAGTGTAAATTTTTGGTGTCACTGTCTAGAGAAAGGAAAGTCTTTCTTGGCGTCTTTTCCCAATTTACAGATACTCTATAATTTACTGTCGTAACCGCAAAAGAATCCACTGAATCTAATTTTGACCATCTTATTGTTCGTTTGAAGGAAAAGCATAAAAATTTGCCGGTAAATTTTCCAATTTTCATACCGTCACCATGAAAAACTGCTCTTTTATCGTCAATAAAAACATTTGGAACATTAACGTTAGTTCTCAAATATAGAATTGCCTCGCCGGTTTTTTCATCCTTTACGCTCTTATATATGAGATCGTGGAAATGCTTGACAAACAAATTATTTAAATTTGCATGAGGTTCTGCAAATAGCAACATGTTGTTTTTAATCCTTCCAAGAACTTTTTTCATTAGTGCAAAATAGGGAGTGAAGACAGCATGGAAAGCGCTTTTCAACGTTTCATTCGTAAAGTTCAAACTGTTCACGGAACATTTTCCAGGCCAGTGGAATCGTACCCAATAAACAGTTGGACATAGAACTAGGACTGGCATACACTCTTCCATTTGGAGAATAGATATTAGTATAATGTAAATATAATTGATTTCATCTGGATGTCTCTCAAAGTCAGCAACGCTGATTCGTTGGATGTATTTGTTTGAACCTGCCAACAGCCTGAAGTACTCTAATTTTTGTTTGTATGTAGCGAAATTAGTAAATTTAGCCAATCTTAGTATGCCTCTAGAAAATGATATATTGATGCTTTCGAAACCTGGTAATCTAGAGTATTCAATGAACATGATTAAAAAAGCACTAGGCCAGGTGATTATATCGCAGACTTACGGTGATATAAGGGCAAGAGAACTAAAAAAATCAATAATGTAGGCCTATATTACAGTTCTTTATGAAATATTCCTTTCTAAAGCGTTTTCTGTGTCCACTCAATTAATATATACACTGCCCGTATCCTAACATTTACTGACACAATGATAGGCACAACGCGCGAAGGAGCGGTGGGGCTTTGAACAATAAGGACCCTTACATAGAAAAGGCGTTAGAACAACAATATGGTTAGGCCATAGAAACCTCGGTGTCTTTTAGGAACTTCACAGAATAGAACATACTGCAGTAGATATAAATACACCACTGGGGCAATGCAGCCTGGTTTTTTCCAAATATACAAAACATTTCATGATACTTACTAATGGTCGTTGATACAGTACTCATTGTATCATTGCAGGAGAGTTAGGTTGGCTTTTTTGCATTTATTTATTTATTCATTTACTCAATTGACAGGCAAGGTCAATGATTTTTTGGAAGAAATTTGCCTAATGTTTTTACTCAGTTACTCACCGCTCCCTGGATAACATAAGGTTCATTTGCTTCCGTACTGATTTTTTTGGCAGTCTATAAGCCACTATGTACTTCCCAATGCTCCTGCAGGCATATTCTTTTTCAATTTTCATGTTTTTACTTCCAGTCGTTGAGCATCATATGGATTCTATGTTGATGAGGCTTTTCAGAACGTGCTGTACTTTCGGAGAAGCGCCCGCTTTAACGCAGCGCGAAGAGAATAATTGAGGCTTATCTTAGAACCCTGCCCCCTTTGAAGCCACCCATTGCTGTTTCTCTTGGTAATCCTAATAATATAAAACAATACGATATTGTTCAAGATCAGCAGAACTTCAATTCGTTGATCAATCTTTTCGTCACCTTTTCTTCTATCACATCGCCAATATAAATATAGACACCAAAAATGCCCAAGGAGTCAGAGGTCATAAATTCTGAATTTCATGTAGATGTCCAAGATCCAGAGCGTCTAAACGGCCACCCTGTAGCAAAATTTATCAATAAATTAAGCGGTCAACCTGAATCTTACGTCAACAGGACTAATTATATTTTCGGTCGAACACTGGGTGCCGGTTCCTTCGGTGTTGTGAGACAAGCCAGAAAGTTGTCCACAAATGAAGATGTTGCTATAAAGATCTTATTGAAGAAGGCATTGCAGGGAAACAATGTGCAATTACAGATGCTGTACGAAGAGCTGTCCATTCTTCAAAAATTGAGTCATCCGAACATTGTGTCATTCAAGGATTGGTTTGAATCGAAGGATAAGTTCTATATTGTCACTCAGCTGGCAACAGGAGGTGAATTATTTGATAGAATTCTGTCTAGAGGGAAGTTCACAGAAGTGGATGCTGTTGAAATCATAGTTCAGATTCTTGGTGCCGTGGAGTATATGCATTCCAAGAATGTTGTTCATAGAGATTTGAAACCTGAGAACGTTTTGTATGTTGATAAGTCAGAAAATTCGCCTCTGGTAATTGCGGACTTCGGTATAGCTAAACAATTGAAGGGGGAGGAGGATTTGATATACAAAGCAGCCGGATCGTTGGGCTATGTGGCACCAGAAGTCCTCACACAAGATGGACATGGTAAGCCTTGTGATATATGGTCCATTGGTGTGATCACATATACTTTACTGTGCGGTTATTCTCCTTTTATTGCCGAAAGCGTTGAAGGATTCATGGAGGAATGTACAGCTTCGAGATACCCGGTAACCTTCCATATGCCATATTGGGATAACATATCTATTGATGCCAAGCGTTTCATCTTGAAGGCATTGAGATTGAATCCAGCTGACAGACCAACTGCTACGGAATTGCTGGACGATCCATGGATTACTTCAAAGAGAGTTGAAACTAGTAATATTTTACCAGACGTTAAGAAAGGGTTTTCTTTGCGTAAGAAATTACGTGACGCTATTGAAATTGTGAAGCTTAATAATAGAATTAAGAGATTAAGAAATATGTATTCATTAGGGGACGATGGCGATAACGATATAGAAGAGAATTCCCTCAATGAAAGTCTTCTGGACGGCGTCACACATTCGTTGGATGATTTACGTCTGCAATCTCAGAAGAAAGGGGGAGAACTAACAGAAGAGCAAATGAAATTGAAGTCTGCATTAACAAAGGATGCCTTTGTTCAAATCGTCAAAGCTGCAACAAAGAATAAACATAAAGTTTTGGCTGGCGAAGAGGAAGACGATAGCAAGAAAACACTGCATGATGATCGGGAGTCGAAGTCAGAAGACTAAATTACGGACTTGAATTCGTGTACATAAATTCGTATATAATATTTAATGTGTAAGGCTAGTGACGATTTTATGTAACCAGCAGCTACACTTCATGGCATTCAAACTATAGACCTTTTCTGGCATTACGCCTCAAGCTTCTTCTTTCCCGAGAATTATCTTGTAGTTGCCTAACGGGTTCTGAGAAGATCTCTATATCATCACAATTCCTATCACAATCTTTAGCACCATTATGTAATTCTCTTTTCCCGAAAGATTTATCTGTCCTATCTTCACCTTTTCTTGTCAATGTATTCTCCTCACTCAGATATTCTGAATCATAGTCATCGCTAACGTCAATGTCAACTTCATTTTCACTTTCCTCGGAAACGTCACCATTTACATCACTCGAGTAATGTACCGTGGTTCTTCTCTGAGAGCTTGTTCGCAAATGACGTCCTTCAGTACTGTCTGTAGGGGCAGCAGTTATGCGCTGAATAGTCTCATTTATGAATATACTGAAAATTTTCAAAAACTCAATTAGATTGTCTATACCCTTTTTTGTATCATCGGTGTCATTTTCAGTAAGTGATGATAAACTTTCCAAATACTCAATGAAGTTACTCAAAGAATTCGAGTCTCCTGCAACTTCAAACCAATGCGGCACCTCGGCAAAGTGAACATCATTGAACTGTAAATTACGGATACATGCAGGAGTGTTCCTATATATAAGTTTAAGTTGACACTTGTTTTCATTTTGTGCGGTTTTTGCAGGCAGTATTTTTGTACCCTCCTCTTTGAATTTTACGAAGTAATTAAGATAAGTTGACATGTCATTGAAACTGTAACTAGTGTTTACTGAACTGCATTCGTTGCCAATCCAGAATGGTGGTAAGTAGAAATCTCCAACTCGTGGAATTCTCGCTATCATAAACTCTGATGCCCTTAACTTGTAAATTTCGTCTACGGTGGGATCATCAATTGGTGTGTGTGTAAATTCGTTTGCAAAATATTCACCCCATTCTTCATTTATTTTAACTGCAGCTCGTAATCTGTCTGTAGTTACTTTTTCGCTCAATGATTTCCGAACACCCTTTAGAAATTTCATCTGACTATTGATCTTACTCAGTTTTCCTTTGTCGCTGGGCTTCCTTTTCTTTCGATTTTCCAACTTTTGACTCATCAAAGAGCATAAAACTTCACAACTATCTAATATGTTATTGGCCCCGCACATAGCAAACCTGCTGGCGTGAAAAGTTTGATGGTTGAACCCTGTATCGCCTTTCAAGTGAGTGAGCCTTTGAATTTCATTATGGAAAAGTGCGGAGTAGCTACAATTCCAATCGATCATGCATCTCAATAATATTATTCTATCTAATGGTTCCATCGTCAACAAACCACCTCCATTAAAATTTAGAGTAGATAAAATATCACTATTACCACGCCATTCTTTTGGTAAGCCCCACTCCTGGATTAAGCTTCTGAGTTTGCCAACCAGTTTTCCATATGGATTTTTCAAACTAAGAAATCTTTTTAGCGTGAAATTTCTATGAGTTTGGTTGTCTGCTCTTTTCTCGGAGCAGAATAATAACCTCAAAAGGCTGCAAAATAGTAGATTCATTTTATCCTGACAAATTCGAATATTCTTCGCAGAATGGCCAGCCACCTCTAATTCTAGTCCTATCTCCACATCTTGAAATGACAGGTTCAGTAGATCGTCGCTGAACACCCATTTAAATTTGACGATAAAAGAAAGGATCTTCATAACATCGCCTGCATATGGGAGAGGGGTGCAAAGGGGAGGCGCCCAATTGCTTTCCGTTACCGTCTCATCACTCATAAACTTTGCAAAGTCAGAATATCGTAAAGGAATATTTGGTGACCAGTTTAATGTATTCAATGGTCTATTATTAGAAGCAGTGTGTTCACTGATCGACTCTACCTTGTTAGTGTCGTTCGAATGTGTTTTGATATTAGAATATTTGCTTGCCATATTTGCCTCCATTTCTTTAGTTTTCATTTCTTCATCACAGGTACCTTCATATTTCTCCCGCTTATTAGTATTTTGGGTAGCAGCATCCAGTGATTCGTCAATTGAACTATTGTGAGAAAGTACAACAGGTTCTTCTACAATTTTGATGTTTCTGAAATCATCAAACGTCAACTGACCCCTTCTTTTTACCCTAGGCTTTGAAGACTGGTTTTTCTGTTGTTTGACCATAGGTTTCTTGATAAAGTCATCGACCAAGTCTAAATCAATAATTTCTGTCATTATTGTACCTCAAATTTCTTGTTCCTTATTTTCTTATTTGATGTCTAAAAAAAAGAGATATCCTGGTAATGAGCAGGCCGGTTCTTCAGCTCATACAATCGAAAGCTTACGAGTTAGTCGTTGATATGGTATTCTCTAATACCGAAAATAACTTAGTACATATAAACGCGTAGAGTTCACGCGTTTATATCACCCTACCATATGACATTCTAACCCTACTAATTTTCTATCAAAGCTAATAGGGTTGTATTTTATTATCTTTTATACCTACCTTTTTTTTGTATATGCCCTATAGATGAATTATAATTGTTGGACCGGTTTGTATTGGGCTTTTAAGGTGTAAAGTGAGTGCGTATAGATTATAGCAGAATAGACTATAAGTACGGCAAGACAGGAAAGTCTCCAATTGATGTACATTTTATCGCTTTGTGATCTAGGCAGTCGTTACAAACATGTTTAGAGATAGAACTAATTTATTTTTATCATACCGTAGGACTTTCCCTCATAACATAACTTTCTCATCTGGGAAAGCACCCTTGGGCGATGATCAAGATATTGAAATGGGTACATACCCGATGATGAATATGTCTCACGATATATCGGCCAGATTGACAGACGAACGAAAAAACAAGCATGAGAATCACAGTGATGCGTTACCACCCATATTTATTGATATAGCGCAGGATGTTGATGATTATCTTCTGGAGGTGAGACGGTTAAGTGAGCAATTGGCGAAGGTTTATAGGAAGAATTCGTTACCTGGCTTTGAAGACAAGAGTCATGATGAGGCGCTGATTGAAGATCTAAGTTTCAAAGTAATTCAGATGCTGCAGAAATGTTACGCTGTTATGAAACGATTAAAGACCATATACAACTCTCAATTTGTGGATGGTAAGCAATTAAGTCGAGAAGAGCTGATCATACTAGATAATTTACAGAAGATTTATGCAGAAAAGATACAAACCGAAAGTAATAAGTTCAGAGTATTACAAAACAATTACTTGAAATTTTTGAACAAGGATGATTTGAAACCTATCCGCAATAAGGCCAGTGCCGAGAACACGCTATTATTAGATGATGAGGAAGAGGAGGCAGCAAGAGAGAAGAGAGAGGGCCTCGATATTGAAGATTACTCAAAAAGGACGTTGCAGAGACAGCAACAGCTTCATGACACTTCTGCAGAAGCATATTTGAGAGAACGTGACGAAGAAATTACTCAGTTGGCAAGGGGTGTATTAGAAGTGAGCACTATTTTCAGGGAAATGCAAGATTTGGTTGTTGACCAGGGGACTATTGTGGACAGGATTGATTATAATCTGGAAAATACAGTGGTAGAGCTAAAAAGTGCAGATAAAGAGTTGAATAAAGCAACACACTACCAGAAGAGAACTCAAAAATGTAAAGTCATTTTATTACTAACATTGTGCGTAATAGCGCTCTTTTTCTTTGTTATGCTGAAACCACATGGCGGTGGCAGTGGTGGTCGTAATAATGGTAGCAACAAGTACAACAATGACGATAATAAAACAGTTAATAACAGTCATGATGACGGCAGTAATACCCATATTAATGACGAAGAGAGCAACTTGCCGAGTATCGTTGAGGTAACAGAATCTGAAAATGAAGCTTTGGATGACCTACTTTGATGACAAAACTTTCACGGTACCGCATCGCGATTTTGAACTATAATATGCTTTGAAAAAACTTGAGAGATTTAATCAGCGTTCATATGACCTACTGCTCGTTCTATTTGAGAAAAGTGAAAAGGTTAATATATGATTTCAATAAAGTATGTAGTATGATTATAAAATACAAATTTATATGGGATTTTATAAATGTCTGTGAAGGATGGAAGAAGCATGGCTTATTCTGATCATTGGTAGTCACAAGAAAGGGTCCAAGGAGATAACCGGATGCTATTGGAAAAGGAGTGTAGAGTTACGGGATGAATGTTTTTGATAGAGGTTGTCTTGTTAGAACTGTAGCTGGATCTATTTTAGAGCTCGTTTGTTTAGGCATAGATATTTTCTCTACAAATGTGAGTTTGAAAGTGTATATCATTGTGAATGAATAATGGGACGGCAGATATAGATTAATAAGTAAGAAAACATGGTGTTGTCTGGATGTTTAAGGGATCATAGAAGGAATTGTGATTGAAGAATATAGGCTTGTTCTTGCATTGAAGGTTGTTTTGTAAGGTGGAGCATCACTTTTGTAGAGGGTACCGCAGGTATAATGTTTTCTAAAAAAATAAGAAACTTTTTCACTACAATAACAACAATTTTATTAACTAATTAAAAAGATAGAAAATTTAGTTGGTTGTTGTGAAAAAATTACATAACCCAAAGGTTTCTTTCCACAGTAATACAACGCTTAGACAGAATGCCTGATCCATCCTTGACGTGATTTCAAATCATTTGAATTCAAACCAACATAAATTAACAGTATTCACCCCCAGAAGATAAAAGCATGAAGAACCCCAAAAATAAAGAATTTTACAAAAAGTTCAGGGAGGCAGGTGGAAGACTAGATTCTTAGAGCATGAATTTACGCTATAGCTTACTCCCCAAACCTCAACCATGAAAAGGGAAACAAGCACTACAGATAGATATCACATTGTCTAGAAATATGGAGAAGGGGTCACGAATAGAGGAAGACATAAGCACAACAGAGCACAAGATCTTATCCATATTTCTCTCTAGCACCCAAATGAGATATGTACAAGAAGAATAAGATACGCATTCATGTAGGTTTATAAAATATAGCAAAAGGAAACATGGAGGATTTAATCATTAAAGTGCTTGT